>Ga0209831_1000893_pt1 | contig 28471 bp, 30 predicted proteins | sample Maine_Asex4_meta_FD_187451 | JGI IMG/M metagenome (GOLD analysis project Ga0209831, IMG submission 187451) | Marine algal microbial communities from Maine, USA - Maine_Asex4_metaG (SPAdes) (version 2) | ecosystem: Host-associated > Algae > Red algae > Unclassified | place: Maine, USA | collected... | reverse complement strand
GAACAGCGGATCGAGGACGTGGTCGCGACGATTTCCAACCTGACCGCCGAGCGGCACAGGCTGGAGGCGAGCGACTTCCTGTTCCGCGACGGCGGGTGGGTCATGCGGATTCTCGGCGTCGGGAACCCGGATGCGATAGGCGGTCGGGGGCGGCGCGACCCTTCCTGAGAGGGCCGCGCCCGGTTCGTCAGGCGTAGCGCCTGTGTCCCTTCACGTCGTAGCGGTCGAGCATCATCACCTTGTTCCATGCGGCCACGAAATCGGCGACAAGGCGGGCATTGCCGTCCGCCGCGCCGTAGATGTCGGCGATGGCGCGAAGCTGGGCGTTGGAGCCGAAGACCAGATCGTTGCGCGTCGCGGTGTAGCGCGTCGCCCCGCTCGCCCGGTCGTCGAGGGTGAAGGTCATCCCCGTCCCGTCCGCCTTGTTCCACACCAGATCGGTATCGAGCAGCGCGACGAAGAAATCGTTGCTCAGGGTGCCGACCCGGTCGGTGAAGACGCCGTGGTCGGAGCCGTCATGGTTCAGCCCCAGCACGCGCATCCCCCCCGTCAACGCCGTCCATTCGGGGGCCGTCAGGGTCATCAGATGCGCCTTGTCGAGGAAGAATTCCTCCGGCGCGGTGCCGGGCGCGATGGTGCCCAGATCGTCCCGGACGTAGTTGCGAAAGCCGTCGACCACGGGTTTCAGCCACTCGAAGCTCTCCTCGTCCGTCCGGTCCTGCGTCGTGTCGACCCGGCCCGGCACGAAGGGGACGGTAACGTCCACACCGCCGTCGCGCGCCGCCCTCTCGACCGCCGCGCAGCCGCCGAGGACGATCAGGTCGGCAAGGCTCACCTCGCCCGCGAACCCCGATTGCACGCCGCGCAGCGCCTCGATCACCGGGACCGTGCGCGCATTGACCGTCCAGTCCTTCTGCGGCGCGAGCGCGAGGCGCCCGCCATCGGCCCCGCCGCGCTTGTCGCTGTGCCGGTAGGTCGCCGCCGCCGAGAACGCGGTGAAGGCGAGATCGGAGACCGACACCTCGGTCCCCATGATCGCATCCTTGAGCGCCGCGATATCCGTTTCGCCGATGGTGCGGTCGGGGCGCGGGGGCAGGGGGTCCTGCCACAGCAGATCGTCCGAGACGGTGACTTCCGGCCCGAGATAGCGGTCGGTCGGCCCCATGTCGCGGTGGGTCAGCTTGTACCACGCCTTGGAAAACGCCAGCGTGAAGACGTCGAAATCGGCGAGGAACTTCTCGCAGACCTTGCGGTATTCCGGGTCGACCTTCAGCGCGATATCGCTCGTCATCATCATCAGCGGGTTCATCTTGCCCGGGATATGCGCGTCCGGCGTCTTGGGCGCGTCGGGGTCGGTCGGTGTCCATTGCAGGGCGCCGGCGGGGCTGCGCGTCTGCTCCCACTCGAATTTGAACAGATTTTCGAGGTAGTCGTTGTCCCAGCGCGTCGGGTCGGGGGTCCAGCTTCCCTCGATCCCGTTGGTCATCGTATCCGCCCCGTTGCCGGTGCCGCGCGGGTTGGTCCAGCCGAGGCCCATCTGTTCCATCGGCGCGATTTCGGGGGGCATGCCGATCTCGTCGGGCGGGGTCATGCCGTGGCTCTTGCCGAAGGCGTGGCCGCCCGCGATCAGGGCCACCGTCTCCTCGTCGTTCATCGCCATGCGGGTGAAGGTGATGCGGATATCGTCGGCCGAAAGCTGCGCATCGCCCTCGCCGTTCGGTCCTTCGGGGTTCACGTAGATCAGCGCTTGGTGCGAGGCGGCGAGGGGGTTCTCCAGATCGTAATCGGCATCCCCCGGCTCGCCGCGCCAGCGCTTGTCCCGCGTGACCATGGCCGACGGGTCGTTCGCCTCCTTGGGGTCCGTCAGTTCCGGCCCCCAGTACGTCGCGTTATCCGCCTCCCACGCATCGAGCCGCCCGCCGCCGAAGCCGTAGGTCGGCAGGCCCATGATCTCCAGCGAACAATTGCCCGTCAGCACCATCAGGTCGCCCCATGACAGCGCCGCGCCGTATTTGAGCTTGATCGGCTGGATCAGGCGGCGGGACTTGTCGGTATTGCCGTTGTCCCACCAACTGCTGATCGGTGCGAAACGCTGCATCGCCGTGCCCGCCCCGCCGCGCCCGTCCGCGATGCGATAGGTGCCCGCCGCGTGCCACGCCATGCGGATCATCTGCGGCCCGTAATTGTCGTAATCCGACGGCCACCATTCCTGCGAGGAGGTCAGGAACGCCTTGATATCGGCCTTCACCGCGTTCAGATCGAGCGCGCCGAACGCCTCCGCATAGTCGAAATCGGCCCCCAGCGGGTCGGCGGCGGGGCCGTTCTGGTGCAGCAACTCGACGCGCAAACGGTCGGGGTACCAGTCCTCCAGCGTCGGCGGCGTCCCCTCGGCCCCGCCGATGCGGTCGCCGCCGAAGGGGCATTTTCCGGTCATCTCGGTCGTCACGGTATAGGTGCCATCGGCCATCGTCGTCGCTCCTTCGCGGTCGTTGCTCGTGTCCCGCAAGAGGGTAGGGCGCGGCGACGGCGTTCAAAGGGCTGCGACGGAAAAGCGTGCGGATGGCACCGCGTAGAAAGGAGGCGGTTCTACGACGTGCAGGCCGAGAGCGGCACCGTCGCCGCCGAATCCTCGCCGAAGCGTCCTTCGGCGCTGCCTTCCCCCGCCTCGACCCGCACCATGGCCCCGTCGATCTCCGACCCCGCGACCATGATGCCGCGCGCGCTCGTGGTGTCGTCCACGTCGATGGTGAAGGCGACGCGCTCGCCCGGGGCAAGGCTGCGGATGGCCAGTGCCACGGCCCGGTCGCCGTCGCTCACCACCGGCAGGGCCGACAGCGCCCCGCCCCCGGCAACGACGCGAAAGGGCTGGAACACCTCGACGCCCGCGCCCGTGGCCGTCACGTCGAAGATCAGCCGCCCCGCCGATCCCGCGAGGTCGATCGTCACCGTCGCGGCGTCCAGCGCGCAGGTGCCGGTATTGAGGATCGTGAAGCGGTCGACCGGCGCGCCCTCGTCGAAATCGACGCGGATGTCGGCTAGGGCAGGAGAGGCGAGAAGGGCGAGCAGGACGGCGAGGCGTTTCATGAGGCGGGCCTTTCGATGTTCGGCCTTCAGGATGCCCCGTCCGCGCCGTTCGTCAAGCCGTCACGCGTAACTCTTGCGCTCGCGATAGGCCGATCCGGTCAGCGCGTCAATCCGCGCCTTGATCCGCGCGCGCTCGTCATTGGTGCGATAGACGGCCCGCGCCGCCGCCACGAAATCGGCTCCGAAATCGCCCCGCCGCTCCATCGCGCGCAGGGCGTCCTCGGTGTCCCACAGCGCGGCGTTGACCGTCTCCACCTCCCGCGTCAGGGCGTCGAGCGCGGGGGAGGGGGCAAGCGCCGCATCGCGCCGGGCGGTCAGCAGGGCATGCTCGCGGCGGATATCGGCCAGCGTCTCGGCCCCGCTCATCCGCGCGAGTTTCAGTTCCAGAATCGCGATCCGGTCGATCAGCGTACCCGCCGAGACCGGCACCTCGATCGTCAGCCCGGCAGGGCGATCCGCGCTCACAGGACCAATGATTCGAGGTCGCGGCGCACGGTGGCGAAGGGGCCGGACCAGTCGCCCGGCACCTCCTGCCGGATCAGGCGCATGGAGCGGTACCAGTACGTCTCCTCCCCGCACGGTCCCCAGTACCAGAAAGGGGGACGCCCGAGCAGGGTCCAGACCGGAACCCCCAGCGTCCCGGCCACATGGGCCAACCCCGTATCGACGGTGACGATCAGGTCCATCCGCTCGCACAGCGCGGCGGCATCGGCGAAGTCGCGATCGGTGGCGGCGGTGTTGAGCACCAGCCCCTCGGCCCCGAGTTCGGCGATCTCCCCCTCGTGCTCGCCCTTGCTCATGCCGAAAAGCTGTACCCCCGGCACAGTGGCCAGATCGAGGAAGGGGGCCAGCCCCGTCGCCTTGCGCCGCGCCTGCACGAAGCTGGGGCTGCCGGCCCAGGCGATGCCGACCCGGAACATCGCCGAATAGGGCGCGACGATCCGCGCCGCCCGACGCCGCGAATTGCCGGGGATCGACAAAGGCGCGGGCGGGGGGCAGGTCTCGGGGGTGAGGCCGAAGATGCGCATGAGATCCATCGCTGGGACGTGCGCGTCCTCCGCGCCCTCCTTGGGCGGTTTGTCCTTGCGGAAGACGCGGTCGACATGGGGCACGCCGTCGAAGAGACGCAGGGTCGGCCCGCGCGCGGTGAGCCAGATCTCCTCCCATTTCTCGCGCAGGCGGGGCAGGAAGCGCGACACCATGACCATGTCGCCCAACCCCTGCTCGCTCATCACGAGGAGTCGCCGCCCGGTGGCGCGCCCGCCTTCCCACCGGGGCGAGCGGCGCATCGGCTCGCTGTCGGGCGAGAAGCGGAACCGGGCGCGGTAATCGTCCAGTCCCCGCGCGAAATCGCCGGTCATGAAATGCGACGTCGCGCGCAATATGGGCAGGTCGGCATCGTCCGGGTCGGCGGCGATGGCGGCGTCCAGCGCGACGAGGGAGGCGCGCCAGCGGCCCATCCCCTGCATGTCGCGCGCGACGGTGCTGGCGGGGCCGGTCTCGATGCCCGCGCCCTCGACCACGGCCATGCGCCGCGCTTCGTCGAAATCGCCCCGCTCGCGCAGGGCGTTGCCGAGATTGGCAATCGCCGTGACGTTGCCCGGCCCGTGATGCAGCGCGCGGCGGTGGCAGGCGATGGCGGCGTCGGCCTTACCCAGCGAGCGCAGGGCCGCGCCGAGATTGGTCCAGACCAATGGATCGTCCGGCGCATCGCGCAGCAGCAGGCGATAGGCGGCGGCGGCCTGCGCGTGCAGGCCCCGGCGGTGCCAGTCCACGGCGTCCTTCAGCGTCGGCGGGGGCGGGGCGGCGTCGGTCATTGGCCCGGTCATCAGGTTGCGCGTTGACCCTTTTCTAGGGTCCGCCGGGGAATTGCGAAACCGTTAACGACCCGAAGCGCGCGATTTCATCGTCCGCGTCCGCGCCGATCACCGTATCGTGACGTAGGGAAACGATTTCTTCGACCTCCATTGTCCAGAAATCGCCCCGTTGTCGGGGCAAAGGAAGCGCATGTACTCAACTGGAGGTCCTCTCACATGAAGGTTGTATCCGCAGCGCTCGCGGCCACGATGCTGGTTGCCGCGCCGTCCCTGACTCCCGCCGCGCAGGCGCACGGCATGGTCTATGCCGATCTCGCCGAGCGGGTCAGCCCGGCGGTCGTCAACATCTTCACGACCCAGGCGGCGCCCGACATGCAGGGCCGCGCCATGCCCGACTTGCCCGAAGGGCACCCGCTGGCCGATTTCTTCAAGCGCTTCGGCGGCATGCAGGGCGGGCGCGGCTACCGCGATGCCAAACCGCAGCGCTCGCTCGGCTCGGGTTTCATCTTCGACCCCGCCGGCTACGTCATCACCAACCACCACGTCATCGCCAACGCCGACACCATCAAGGTGGGCCTGAGCGACGAGCGCGAGTTCGACGCCACCGTCATCGGCTCGGACGAGGCGACCGACGTGGCGCTCATCAAGATCGAATCGGGCTTCGCGCTGCCCTTCGTCACCTTCGGCGATTCGGGCGGCCTGCGCGTCGGCGAGGAGGTCGTGGCGGTGGGCAACGCTTTCGGCCTCGGCGGCACGGTCACGCGCGGCATCGTCTCGGCCAAGGGGCGCGACATCCGCACGGGCGGGCCGTATGTCGACTACATCCAGACGGACGCGGCCATCAACCGGGGTAACTCGGGCGGTCCGCTCTTCGACATGCAGGGGCAGGTCGTGGGCATGAACACGGCCATCTACTCGCCCACGGGCGGGTCGGTCGGCGTGGGCTTCGCGGTGCCGTCGGCCATCGTCGCGCGCATCATCGACGACCTGCGCCTCGACGGCACGGTGTCGCGCGGGTGGATCGGTGTGGGCGTCCAGCCCGTGACCGACGCCATCGCCAGCGCGCTGAACCTGTCCGAGACCAGGGGAACCATCGTCTCCACCGTCTCGAATGACGGCCCCTCGGTCGGGGTGCTGCGCGAGGGTGACGTGATCCTGTCCTTCAACGGGTCGCCGCTGGAGAAGGGCCGCGACCTGCCGCGCTTCGTCGCGCGGACGGACCCGGGCGCGAGCGTGCCGGTCGAGATCCTGCGCGACCGGGTGCGCCAGACGATCTACCTGACCGTCGGCACCCGCGCGCAGGAGGATGCGAGCGTGGCGACGGTGCCCGTGACGACCTATGCCGAAACGACGGTGCCGGGTCTGGGCGTCGAGCTGACGGCGACGGGCACGGGCGCGCGCGTGGTTTCGGTCCGCCCCGACGGCCCGGCCCGCAACGCGGGGATCGAGCGCGGCGACGTGATCGTGCAGATCGCCGACCGTGCCGTCTTCACCCCCGAGGAGGTGGAGAACGCCTTCGCGACGGCGGGCGGCAGTTCGGTCCTGATGCGCATCGACCGGGGCGGCACCAGCCTCTATGTCGGCGTGCCGCTGGGCTGAAGGATACCCGGCTCCTCCGCAGGCAGCCTCAGCCCAGATCCAGCACCGTGATCTCGGGCGGACTGCCGAAGCGGATCGGAGCGATGGAGCAGCCGAGGCCGCCCGACACCACCAGATGCCGCCCCCGCTCGATCACGTGGCCGTAGGCGTAGCGGTTGCCGTGGCGCGAGGGGACGACGGGCGACCAGCCGAACAGGCGCACCTGTCCGCCATGGGTATGCCCCGACACGGTCAGCGAGACGCGCCCGGGCACGCGGGCGAAGACGTCCGGCTCGTGCGCCATCAGCAGGACGGGGGCCTCGTCGTCGATCTGCGCGAGGGTGGCGGGCAGGTCGTCGACCCCGCGCCACGGCCCGTCCCATGCGGACGGATTGAAGGCAAGCTGATCGCCCAGCCCCGCGATCCAGAAGCCGCGCCCGTCCTTCTCCAGCCGCACCGCCCGGTTTTCGAGGACGGGAATGCCGACGGCCTCCAGCGCCTCGCCCGACTCGGTCGGCCCGTGCCCGCGCGCCTGCGCCGCCGCGTCTTCCAGCCAGTCATGGTTGCCCAGGATGGCATGGGTGCCCAGCGGGGCCTCCAGACCGGCGAGGATCGCCGCCCATTCGACGGACGGCGTGTGCCGGGTGGCCAGGGTCATCCCCGAGACGTAATCGCCCAGCAGCAGCACGATATCGGGCTTCAGCGCGTTCGTCGCGGCCACGATCCGCCCGATTCGCTCGTCCGGCATCCACGGATCGCAGGCGTGCAGGTCGGCCAGCATCGCCACGCGCAGTCGCAGCCCCGGCGTCCAGCGCGGCGGGGTGAAGGCGCGGCGCGTGATGCGCAGGCGGTACAACGGCTCGATCGCCACCGCATAGGTGCCGAGCATCGCCGAAGCGAGCGCGCCGAGGCCGAAGACCTGAAGGAACCGGCGGCGGTTCATGGCCCGCGCCCCTTTCCGCTCACGCGCGGTCGAGGGCGGGGAGGCTGCGTTCCAGCCTCGGGCGCAGGCCCTCGTGCTCTTCGGGCAGCATCAGCGCCTCGCCCAGGGTTTCCACCGGTTCGTCGGTGTCGAATCCCGGCTCGTCGGTCGCGATCTCGAACAGGATGCCGCCCGGCGTGCGGAAGTAGACCGCGTGGAAATAGCCGCGGTCGAAGACGGGCGTGACCTCGTACCCCGCCGTCAGCAGCGCCTCGCGCGCGCCCTGCTGCGCCGCGCGGTCCGGTACGGCGAAGGCGATATGGTGGACCGACCCTGCGCCCTGCATCGAACGGGGCATGTCGGGCCGGTGCGCCAGATCGAGGCGGGAGGCGCCGTTGCCGCCGGTGCGATAGCGGGTGACGCGCCCCTCCGTCGCCTCGGGCGCATAGCCCATGAGGCGCAGCAGATCGTCCATCCCTTCCGTCTCCGCCACGCGCAGGGACGCCGAGTGGAAGCCGCGCGGGACGATGGCGGGGTCGAGCGTCTCGCCCCAGACCTGCCCGACCGCCTCGTCGCTCGCCACCAGCAGGATCGCCTCGCCATCCGGTCCCGTCAGGTGCAGGCGGTCCTCGCCGAACGCCGTGTCGCGCGCCGCGCCGCGATAGCGCCGCGCCCAGGTGGCGAGCGCCTTGCGCGGCACGGCATAGGCGATATGCCCCACCTCGCCCGTGCCCCGCCGGGCGCGGCCGATATCGGGGAAGGGGAAATAGGTCATCACCGTGCCGGGCGTGCCGACCCGGTCGGCGTAGTAGAGGTGGTAGACGTCGGGCGCGTCGAAATTGACGGTCTTCTTCACCCGGCGCTGGCCGAGCGCGCCGGTGAAGAACGTGTTGTTCGCCACCGCGTCGCTCGCCATGGCGGTGATGTGGTGGATGCCGGTAATGCTGTCGATCATGGGGTTATCCGCACCGTTTCGTCTGCCAGAGCTTCACATGGGGCAGATGCGCCCAGCCGAAGGCGTGGTCGCTGTCGCCATGGGCGTCGAGATGGTCGAGCCGTTCCTTGGCTTCCGCCAGGGTCGGATGATGGCCGTCCTCGACATGCCACATGACGAAATGATGCGAGTCCATCGCCTCGAACCATTCGGCCTTGCGGTCGTAGAAGGACTTGTGGAGCGTATTCCAGACGAAATGCTCCAGATGCCCGGCGCTTTTCCACACGCTGAGATTGGCCGCCGAATCGGGCCACGGTGTTTCCTGGAACATCGCGTGGCCGATCGCCTCCCTGTGCATCCAGACGAAGCCGGGCATGCGATGGGCGAGGCCGTTGATCCGGTTGAGGTTATCCATGAAATCGGCGATCCGGGGGTCGTCGAGCGGGTATTTCGGGGTCGCGATGTTCAGTTCGGCCAGCGGCATGGGCGTGTCCCTTTCACGAGTCGCCGCGCAACCTAGCAATCGTGCGGCGAACCGTGAAGACGTGTCTTGCAACCTTCGTCTCGAAAGAGGACGCGGGGCACCCTGCAAGGTAAACCGCGCCCCGGATCGCTCAGTTGCGCAGGACCGTCGTCTCCAGCATCGCGCCGTTGGAGAAGGCGGCGCGCAGGGCGCGGGTGCCCGTGGGGTTGAACCCGCTTCCCAGCGTCAGGACCGCGTTGCGGAAACCGCCCTGTATCGGCACGGCAGTGACCATCACGCCGCCGATCGTCCCCTGTCCGCCGGACGCCACGACCGGCCCGTCGAAGGCCAGCGCGCTGGCATCGACCCCGGTGAAGGTCACGTCGATGCCCGGTCCCGTCAGGCGCGCGGTGCCCGATGCGTCGAAGACGATGCGCGTGGCGCCCAGAGCATTCGGCTGGAGCATCAGATCGCCGGCGAAGGAGCCGGACGGGGGCGCGACCGGGACGAGCTGCACGACCGTATTCAGCACGGTACCGTCGGCGAAGGTCGCGTTCACCCCGCGCGTGCGCGTGACGTTGAACCCGCTGCCGAGGCGCAGCGCGATACCGCTCGCATCGACCACCGCCGTCGTCCGTCGGCCGTTGACGACGCCAGACCCGCCCCGCGCGATCAGGTCGCCATCGACGAAGAGACCGGTCGGATCGACGCCGGTGAAGGTGAAATCGGTATTCGGCCCGGTCAGGCGCCCGGTCCCGTCGCCCGGAAAGGTCAGGCGCGTGGCCCCCGCATCGTTGGGCGCCAGCGCGAGGTCGTCGGTGAAGCCCGGCTCGACGGGCGGCTCGACGGGGGGCAGCGGAGGCTCGGGCGGGAGGGGCGGATAGACCGGCTGGCCATAGGTGCCACCCCCGCCGAGGTCGATATCGTAGGACGGCCCGACCCCGCCATACCCTTCGGCGGCATAGGGCAGCGTGACCATGGGCGCCCCCGATTCGGCGTCGATCACGTATTGCGCGCTTCCCGACAGGAAATTGTCGGTGCATCCCAGGTCCGCATGGGCGACGGTCGGAATCGCGAGAAACGCGAGTGCGGCGAAAGGGTAACGGATCGTCATGGCTTCGGGCCTCCTGATTCTCCGGACAGCGTATCATATCGATACAAATCCCGCGAGGGTAGAGTTAACGACCGAAATCCGTTCGCGCAAAGACCCGCTGACAAACGCGCCCGGCTGCGGCATAAGCGATGCCATGAACGAAACGGCACCGAAAATCCGGCTTCATCTCGACCGCCCCCTGCACGCGGGCGCGCGGATCGATCTGGACCGGGGGCAGTCGAACTATCTCGTCACCGTCATGCGGCTGGAGGCGGGGGCGTCCGTCGCCGTGTTCAACGGGCGCGACGGGGAGTGGCGGGCCGAGCTGACGGACCCGCATCGCAAGGCCGCCATGCTGACGGCGCGCGCCCTGATACGGGCGCAGGAGTCTCTGCCCGATCTTCACCTCCTCTTCGCGCCGATCAGGAAGGCGCGTACGGAGTTCATCGTCGAGAAGGCGTGCGAAATGGGGTGCGCCCGGGTGCGCCCGGTCGCCACGCGCTACACCCAGTCCGCCGACCGGCTGAACCCCGACCGCCTGTATGCGCATATGGTCGAGGCGGCGGAGCAATGCGGCGGGATCTCGGTGCCGGAGCTGGACCCGGTGCAGCCGTTGGCGACCGTGCTGGCCGGGTGGGAGGGCGACCGGCGGCTGATCTTCTGCGACGAGGCGCGCCTCGCCCCGCCGATGCCGGTCGCGCTGGCCGACGTGCCGCGCGGCACCCCCGCCGCCGTGCTGATCGGTCCCGAAGGCGGGTTCTCGCCGGAGGAGGCGGAGCGCCTGCGCGCGCATCCCGCGACCATCGCGGCCAGTCTCGGCCCCCGTATCCTGCGCGCCGATACCGCCGCCGTCGCCGCGCTGGCGCTGGCGCAGGTCGCGCTGGGGGACTGGAGCGGATGAGCGCGCAGGGTCGCCAGCGCGTCCGGAAGGCGCGCGAGACGTGGAGCGGGCTGAACCGCTTTCCCCTGTTCCGGGCGGTGGTCAAGCAGGTCGGCGTCGCGCTTTGGGCCATCGCCTTCGCCGGGACGGCGGCATGGGCCACGGGCACGGGTTTCTCGCTCGTCATGGTCCTGCTGGTCCATATCCTCCTGACCGCCTACCTGACCGCCGACCCGCCCCCCGAATTCGCGGAAGGGAGCGAGGAGGCGGCGCTGGCGGCCTTCGGGGAGACGCCGCTGGGGGGGCTGGTCGCGGTGGCGCGGGGGCAAGTGACCGACGCCCGCCGACGCATCGGGCGCGAGGCGCTGATGCACGGGTCGCTCGACCGGCTGGTGCAGGCGATCCGGCGCGTCGAGAAGCGGCTGGCGACCGAGCCGCGCCTGCGCCCCGCGCTCAACCGCATCGTGACGCGGGAATTGCCCCTCGTCGCCTCGACCGCCGGGCAATACGTGGCGATGCGCGGGCGCGAGGGGGTCGACCCCGACCGCCTGCTGACCATCGAGGGCATCCTGCGCGACGCCGCCGACCGATTCGAGGCGCTGGCGAAATCCGAGACGGGACCGGAGGGCGCCCTCATCGGCCTCGCCCGCCTCGACGCCGATGCCGAGGTGCTGGCCGATTACATGAACAGCGACCTGAGCGTCGCGCGCGGGCGGGCCGAGGTGCTGAGCATCGCCCACCGCCTCGACCGCGCCGCTTCGCGCGTGGTGCCGGAACTGGAATACAAGATCAGGACGGTCGCCGAACTGCTCCAGGTCCATGCCGACCACCCGCGCGTCCAGTCCATCGTCGCCGAGCGGGGATCGCGGGTCGCCGACATCGCGGAGGTCGCGGATATGGATACCGGGGGGCGCGCGGCCCTGCGCGTGGCGCTGGAAGAATGGCGCGGCGCGCTCAACAGCCTCTCGAACGTCAAGGGGTTGTGATGACCGCCGATACCGCCGCGCTGCTCACCTTTCTTGCCGTCGCGCTGATCCTGTGCGCGGCTCTCGCCGTCTGGTGCTTTCTTCGCGCACGAGGGCTGGAGACGCGGCTCGGCGCGATGCGCGGGCGACTGGGGGAGGCGACGACGCGGCTGACGGTGCTGGAGACCGAGAACGCGGGTGCCGAGGAGCGGCGCTGGGCGCTCAAGCACGATCTGGACGAGGCGCGCGCGGCGCTGACGGCGGCGCGCTCCGACGGGGCACAGGAGCGGGCGCGGACGGCGGCGCATATCGCCGCGCTTGAGACCCGCTCCGACGAGCGCGAGGAGCAGACGACCCTGCGCCTGCGCGAGGCGGAGGAGGCGCGCGAGACCATGACGCGCCAGCTTGCCGAATCGCGCGAACAGATGGTCGGCCAGTTCGATGCGCTGGCCGGAAAGGTGATCCGCGAGCATGGCGAGGATTTCCGCAAGGTGGCGCACGAACAGTTCGGCTCCATCGTCGCGCCGCTGAAATCCGATATAGGGCGCTTCCAGACCGAGATCCGCTCCGCTCACGAAGGGGCCTTGCGCGAGCGCGCGGCGCTGAAGGAACAGCTCGGCACGCTCACCCGGCGCAGCGAGGCGGTGTCGAAGGAGGCCGAGAGCCTGACCCGGGCGCTGCGCGGCGATACCCAGAAGCAGGGCGCGTGGGGCGAGGCGGTTCTGGGGCGCCTGCTCGACAATTCGGGCCTGCGCGAGGGGCACGAATACGCGACCCAGACCAGCGTGAGGACCGAGGACGGGCGGACCCTGCGCCCCGATGTCGTCGTGTCCCTGCCCGGCGACAAGGACATGGTGATCGATTCCAAGGTCTCGCTGGTCGCCTACGAACGCGCGGTGAACGCGGACGGGGACGAGGCCGTCTACCGCGCCGCCATCGCGCAGCACGTCGCCAGCCTGCGCGCCCATATCCGGGGGTTGAGCGGCAAGGAATATGCCGGGGTCACCACCGGAACCGCCGATTACGTCATCCTGTTCGTCCCCATCGAGGGCGCGCTGTCCGAAGCGCTGCGCGCGCAGCCCGATCTCACGGAATACGCCGCGCAACTTCAGGTGATGATCGCCACGCCGACCACGTTGATGATGGCCCTGCGCACGGTCAAGACGGTGTGGGACGTGGAGAACCGCAACAGCAACGCCGAGAAGATCGCCGAGCGGGCGGGGCGCATCTACGACAAGGTCGTCGGCTTCTGCACGGACATGGAAAAGGTCGGCAAGCAGCTCGATTCGGCCCGCGACGCCCATACGGCGGCCATGAACAAGCTGACCACCGGCAACGGCAACGTCCTGCGGCAGGTCGAGACGCTCAAGACGCTGGGCGCGGCGACGACGAAATCGCTTCCCGCGTCGATGGGGATCGAGGCGGGGGACGGGTAGGGCGATCCACGCCCCTCACCGGTGTCATACCCTGCGAAAGCAGGGTATCCATTTTGCAATCTGCATCGACTGTGCAGATTACGAAAATCCTGTCGAAACAGCACCCCGATTGACGAGAACGCCCTACGCCGTGTCCGACGGGTGGCTGATCCCGTCCAGCAGCGGCACGTCCTGATAGTCGCGGATATCGACCCCCTCGATGCACCCCAGATTCACGCCGTATTCCTCGGGATTCGAGCGGCGGCGGTGGTGGGTCTGGATTCCGCAGACGGTGCACGACCAGTGCTCCGCCACCCGCGTCCCGAACCGGTAGAGCCGCAGCGTATCCTCGCCCCGCACCACGCGCAGCGTCGCCAGCGGCACCGAGGCCACCACCGTCCCCCGGCGTCGGCACATCGAGCAGTCGCAGCGGCGCGGGGCCACGATACCGTCGGGCATGTCGAGCGCCAGCTCCACGGCACCGCAATGGCAGGTTGCGCGTCTTTCCATCGGCCTTCTCCCCGGTCTCCCGAAACGATCACGGGAACACAATCGCCCGCGCGCCATTGCCTGTCGAGACGCAAGAGGGGAAATCGATGACGAACAGCGATCTGGAATGGTCCGTACCGGTCATGCGGGCCGGATATGCCGGGCGGGGGGTCGTGTATCTCGTCGTCGCCGGGTTCTCGCTCTACGCCATTTGGCGCGGCGGAGAGGCCAAGGGCACCGCCGAGGCGCTGGGACAATTGGAGACCACCCTCTGGGGCGGGGCCGTCCTCCTCGCCATCTTCGTCGGGATGGTCGCCTATGCCGTCTGGCGCATCGTCGACGCATGGTACGACCTCGAAGACGAGGGGAGCGGTGCCAAGGGCATGCTCGCGCGGGTCGGGATGGTCGTGACCGGGATGTTGCATCTGGCCATCGGCGTGCTCGCCTTCCTGCTCCTCTTCACGTCCAAGGGGGACGAGAGCGGCGAGAGCGGCGGCGGATCGACGGTCGCCGACGCGATGGGCATGATCATGGAATGGCCCTTCGGCTATATCCTCGTCTCGGCCATCGGGGCCGTCACCATCGGGGCGGGCGTCTACTACATCGCGAAAGCCGTGCGCCGATCCTATCGCGAGAAGCTCTACGCCAACCGTTTCACCCGGAAATTCGACCCCGTGCTGCGCTTCGGCGTGGCGGCGCAGGGCGTGGTCATCACCATCATCGGCGGGCTGATCCTCTGGGCCGGGATGACGGCGAATGCGCGCAAGGCGGGCGGCATGGGCGAGAGCTTCGGCTGGCTGTCGGGACAGGTCTACGGACAGTTGCTCGTGACCGGCATCTGCATCGGTCTGTCCGCCTTCGCCGTGTTCCTCTTCGTCAACGCCGCCTATCGCATCGTGCCGAAAGTGGCGGGGGACGAGGCAAGCAGCCTCGCCTGAGGCGCCGCTTCGCGCTTGATCCACCTCACGAAGGCCTTGGCCGGTGCCCGGCGCGGGCCGGGCAGGGCGGCGATCCAGTAGCCGAGATCGGGCGATTGCTCCCGGTCGAACAGGGTCGTCAGCGCCCCGCGCTCGATATCCACGGCCAGCCACGCGCGCCCGGTGATGCCCACCGCCTCGCCCCGGCGAATCGCGTCGAGCATCAGGTTGCCGGGCATCCGCGCCACGTTACGCGGCACGGCGTCCGCCACCCCCTGATCGGCCATCCAGACGCGCAGTTCGTCGGTGCCCAGTTCCTGCACCCAGGGCAGGGCGAGCAGGTCGGCGGGCGTCTCGATCTCGTAGCGTGCGAGGAGAGAGGGCGCGGCGGCGACCACGAAATCGCTGGCCAGCAGGCGCTCGGACTCCAGCCCCGGCCAGTCGCCCTTGCCGAAGCGAATCGCCAGATCGTGTGCCCCGAGGCGCAGGTCGACCGATTCGGAGGTCGGGTCGAGGGTCAGCGGGATGTCGGGATGCGCCGCCCGGAACGCACCGAGCCGGGGCACGAGCCAGTAGGCCGCAAAGGTCGGCGTCAGGGTGATGTTGAGCGGGCGGTCGTCCCCGGTCATCCCCTCCACCGCCCGGCGGATCGCGCCGAAGCCTTCCTCCAGCCCCGCCGCCAGCCGCGCCCCCGCCGCCGTCGGCTCCACCCCGCGCCCCGCACGCGTCATCAGCGGCACCCCGAACCACGCTTCCAGCCGCCGCACCTGCTGGGCGATGGCCGGGTGCGTGACGTTGAGTTCGCGCGCCGCGCCGGAGAGCGAGCGCAGGCGGGCGGCAGCCTCGAAGGCGCGGAGGGCGGAAAGGGGCGGCATCTGTAATCCCTGCTTACAGATCGAAACAATCGCTGACTGGCAGGATAGGTCGGTTTGCGCTCCTATGGAACCCATGAGAGGCGTTACCAAGGAGAGAAACGATGTTCACCACGCTTGCGGAAACTTACATGACGGCCACCCGGATGGATGCGATCTTCAGCCATCGCACCCCCGTATCCGAGCGGGTTCACCTGCTCCAGTTGCGCCGCGCGGAGGAGAAGGCCCGGCACGAGGATATCGCGCGTCAGGCATCGCGCGCTCGGCGCCGGACGATGGCGCGCGCCGCCCTGCGCGGGGCGGGACGCTTGCTCGAACGGACGGGCGCGATGCTCGCCCGCGCGGGGCACGCCCTCGCCGCCGAACCGGCGCGGCGGCAGTGCTGTTGACCCCGGCCCGTCCGCCCGCGACAAGGGAGGGATGACACCCGAGGACCTCGCCGCGCGGCACCCGCGTCTCTATCACGTGACGGAGCCGGGGGCGGCGGAGTCGGTGGCGCGGCATGGCCTCCTGTCGGCCAGCCGGATCGCCGCGCTGATGGGGATGCCCCTGACGGCGCGGCGTCCGGCCGAGGTGCCGCTGACGCATCCGGATCACGGCACCATGATCCTCAACGATCAGTCGCCGCTATCCGAAGCCAAGCTGGCCGCGTGCCTCGATGACGGGCTGACCCCGGCGCAGTGGATCGCGATGCTGAACGAACGGGTCTTCTTCTGGCCGGACGAGAAGGCGATGCAGGCGCTGCTGACGGCCCGGGCCAACCGGGCGCGGGGGCGGGACGTGCTGGTCTTCGACACGTTGGGGATCGCGCGGGCGCACGGGGCGCGCATGGCGCTGTCCCCGTTCAATTCGGGGTCGACGCTGCGCAAGCCGGTACGGCGGGGGAGGGCGACCTACACCCCGCTCGAAGCGGTCGGCTACCGCGAGTGGCGGGGGTTGCGCCGGGTGCGCGGCGCCAGGAAGAGCCTCGACTCGCTTCGGGAAGTGACGGTCATGAACGCCGTGCCGGATGCGGGCGCGCACCTGCTCGACGTGGTGGAGCACCGCCCCTGAAGGCGCGCGATCAGCCGCGCCATGTCCGCACGGGACCGGTATCGAGATGGATGAACCCGGCGCGGGGATAGTAGCCGACGCCGCCGACCTTCCTCTTCATCGCCAGCTTGCGAATCGTGCTGGTCGGCACGGTGTCGAGGCGGATATCCACCGCCATGCCGCGCATGTGATAGCTGTTCTTCGCGACCGCGCGGTTCTTGCGGCGCAGCATCCGGTTCGTCGCGGCGGAACGGTAGCCGGAGACGACGGTGATCTTGTGCTCGAACCCGATCTCTTCCTGCACCATGGAGAGCAGGTCGATCAGCGACCGGTCGATCTTGACGACCTCGTCCCGGCGCCAGTCGCGCAGGACGTGATCGATCTCGCCCAGCGCATCGTCGAACATGACCGGGCCGGAGCGGAAGACGCCGTCGAAGCTCTCGCCCGTGCGGCGGGCCAGCAGGTTGAGGCGATGCTCGCGGCTGTCGGCATAGTCGAGGTCGAGCCGCAGGGGCTTGCGCCGGGGCTGCGGAAAGAGATGGCGGCGGATGTTCGCCGGTTCGGGCTGGATCGCGGCCACGCGGGGCGCGGAGAAGACCGATCGCGGCTGCACCTCGGCGAGGGGGTGATATTCGACCGTCGCGCCCCAGCCGCCGTCCGACCGCGCGGGGCCGATATTGCCGTGATAGGTGGCAACCCCCCCGCCGTCGAGGGGGTCGTAGATCGGGGCCATGCCCGCCAGGGCAGGGCTGCCTCCCGCGAGCGTCAGCCCGGCGGCGGCCTGCGTTGCGGTCCTGAGGAAAGTGCGGCGTGTGGTGTCGGCCATGGCGCGGAGCGTCCCTTGTCGTACAACGTGCGGTATCGTTCGTCGGGACGTTAGAGCGCGCAGGTTTAACAATCGTTAACGCCGCTCGGGCCGTATCCGCATTGACCTATTCGTTACCGAGGGTTAGGGACCTAAGTTCAATGAAACCTTTACCTTTTCAACACGCCGGACCCTGACCGATGACCGAATTGCGCGAGATTGCCCTGACCGCGAAAGCATGGCCCTTCGAGGAGGCGCGCCGTCTCGTGAAGCGATTCGAGCGCAAGCCGCCCGAAAAGGGGTATGCGCTGTTCGAGACGGGCTACGGTCCCTCCGGCCTGCCGCATCTGGGCACGTTCGGCGAGGTGGCGCGCACGACGATGGTACGCCACGCCTTCGAGGCGATGAGCGACATTCCGACGCGGCTGATCGCGTTCTCCGACGATATGGACGGGCTGCGCAAGGTGCCCGCCAACGTGCCGAACGGCGAGGCGCTGGCGCTCGATCTCAACCTGCCGTTGACCAAGGTGCGCGACCCCTTCGGCGAGCACGAGAGCTTCGCCCATAACAACAACGCCCGCCTGCGGGCCTTCCTGGACGGGTTCGGCTTCGAATACGAATTCGCCTCCTCGACCGAATATTACAAGGCGGGCACGTTCGACGAGATGCTGCTGCGCGCGCTGGAGCGGTTCGACAAGATCATGGCGATCATGCTGCCCACCTTGGGCAAGGACCGTCAGGCGACCTACTCGCCCTTCCTGCCCATCAGCCCGAAGACCGGCCACGTCCTCCAGGTGCCGACGCTCGAACGCAACGTCGAGCGCGGGACGATCACCTACGAGGAACCGGATGGCGAGCGCGTGGAACTGCCCGTCACGGGCGGCAACGTGAAACTGCAATGGAAGCCCGACTGGGCCATGCGCTGGGCCGCGCTGGGGGTGGATTACGAGATGTCGGGCAAGGACCTGATCGATTCGGTCACGCAATCGAACAAGATCTGCAAGGCACTCGGCTGCCCGCCGCCGGAGGGATTCAACTACGAATTGTTCAACGACGAGAAGGGCGAGAAGATCTCCAAGTCGAAGGGCAACGGGTTGTCGATGGAGGACTGGCTCGCCTATGCCCCCGCCGAAAGCCTCGGCTACTTCATGTTCCAGAAGCCCAAGACGGCGAAGCGCCTGCATTTCGACGTCATCCCCAAGGCGGTGGACGAATACCACCAGCAGTTGCGCGCCTATCCCGAGCAGGACACGGCCAGGCGCCTCGGAAACCCCGTCTGGCACATGCATCGCGGCCAGCCGCCCGCCAGCGACATGCCGGTCAGCTATTCCATGCTCCTCAACCTCGCCAGCGCGGCGGGGGCGGAGGACAAGGAGACGCTCTGGGGCTTCATCCGCAAATATGCGCCGGATGCCACCGCCGAGAGTCACCCCGCGCTGGACGACGCGGCGGCGGGGGCCGTGCGCTACTATCACGACCGCATCGCACCGTTCAAAAGTCGCCGCGCCCCCGACGAGAAGGAGCGCGCGGCATTGGCCGACCTGCGCAACCGCCTCGCCAACGCGCCCTCGGGCCTCGACGGGGAGGCGTTGCAATCCATCGTCTACGAGGTCGGCACGGCCCACGGGTTCGACCCGCTGCGCGGATGGTTCACAGCGATCTACGAAACCCTGCTCGGCCAGTCGCAGGGGCCGCGCTTCGGCGGATTCGTCGAACTGTACGGCGTGCCGGAGACGCTGACGCTGATCGACGAGACGCTGAAGGGATAGGGGCGAAGCGGAAAGCAACATGAACAACCCCGGTTCGTCCTCGGAGTGGTTTTCCTTATGTGATCGCAAGCTGGCGGACGCACAGGCACTCGTCACGCATGGATCGGCCGATGGCGCCTACCAGATACTCGCCGAAGCGGCGGAGTGTGCCGCCAAAGGCGCCATCATGCGCCGGGAAGGCATGAACCGCTGGCCCGACAAGGATGAACGACCCGACTTGTATTCTCACAACCTTGTCGAGTTGTTCGCGGCTTCCAGCCTTCTCGACTGTATCCGCGATAAAAACCTGACCCCTCGTGAAACCAGAATATGTTATGGTACTCTGAAAGGGCTGCATCTGCGTCGATACGAGAGGCGAGGAATGCCTCGCAAGACGGTTCGGGGATTGATCGAGGCTTTCACGAACGACGGATATGGATTGCTGCAATGGCTGAAGAAAATCTGACTTTGGAGGAATGTCGCAGGGGTGCGGAACTCGTGCGCGAGCTAGCAAATGCGGGCTTCCCGATCGGGTTCGCCGGATGGTTGCGCGATGCGGACGATGCGGGTGAACCGTTCCGTCTCTATATCGCAACTCCCCTTTGGGACATGGACGGACCGTTCGAAACCGTTTCCCTCGTCGACCGTTTTTTCGAGATGCGTGGCGCGTCGTTGGGTTTCGATATCCATGACATCGAAATCGGTCCCAGCACGGCGGACGCCATGCGTCAGTTGCGAGAGCATATTCATATGGACGTCAACCAGTTCCTCGACGTGAGTGAACTGGATGAAGATGAAATCGAACGCGGTGGAATGCGGTTGAATATTCAATGCGTTTACATATCCGTGCCTGAAGCGGGTAGGGAAAGCATCAAGGCCGCCCGACGCGCTTTCGAAAGGAAACTGGCGGATATGGAGGCGGCCTAGATTTCGCCCCCTGTCCGTATAAACCTCTTGTTCATCCGCCTTTCGCGTGTTTGTTTGCGCTGGACATTCCGCAGACCTCCAGAGAGGCCGCATGGCAGTACCCGAGACGAACCGCCCCTTCGTCCATTTCGATGGCGTCCAGAAGAGCTACGACGGCGAAACGCTGGTCGTGAAGAACCTCAATCTGGAGATCGCCCCCGGCGAATTCGTCACCATGCTCGGCCCGTCGGGGTCCGGCAAGACCACCTGCCTGATGATGCTGGCGGGGTTCGAGGCGGCCACGTCGGGCGAAATCTATCTCAAGGGCCAGCCGATCAACAACGTGCCGCCGCACAAGCGCAATATCGGCATGGTGTTCCAGAACTACGCGCTCTTTCCGCACATGACCGTCGCCGAGAACCTCGCCTTTCCATTGCAGGTGCGCAAGATGCGCCGCAAGGACGTGAAGGAGAAGGTCGCCCGCGCGCTCGGCATGGTGCAGATGGACGATTTCGGCAACCGTAAGCCCGCCCAGCTGTCGGGCGGCCAGCAGCAGCGCGTGGCACTGGCCCGCGCCCTGGTCTTCGAGCCGGAGCTGGTGCTGATGGACGAGCCGCTCGGCGCGCTGGACAAGCAGCTGCGCGAGCACATGCAGTACGAGATCAAGCATATCCACGAGCAACTCGGCGTCACGGTCGTCTACGTCACGCATGACCAGTCCGAGGCGCTGACGATGTCGGACCGGATCGCCGTGTTCGACGACGGGATCATCCAGCAACTCGCGCCCCCCGCCGACCTGTACGAGCGCCCCGACAACGCCTTCGTCGCGCAGTTCATCGGCGAGAACAACCGCCTCGCGGGCAAGGTCACAGCGGTCGACAGCGGTGTTGCGCGCATCGCGCTGGACAATGGTCCCGAAGTGCTGGCGCTGGCGATCAACTGCGGCGACGTCGGCAACCGCACCATGCTCTCGATCCGCCCCGAGCGGGTGCAGGTCAACAGCGAGGCGGTGCCGAATCGCCTCGACGGCCATGTGCAGGAGCTGATCTATCTCGGCGACCATATCCGCTGTCGCATGGCGGTCTGCGGGCGCGACGACTTCATCGTGAAGGTGCCCAACTCGCCCGAGCACGCGATGCTGCGCGAGGGCGAGACCTGCACGGTCGGCTGGCATACGGACGATTGCCGCGCGCTCGACCTCGCGCCCGGCGCGACATAGCCTTTCGGGGTGCGCCGATCCGCCGACTGGACCGACGGGCGACGGGCCGCACCTTGTACCAGATGCCGGGCGATGTGCCCGCATGAGACGACGGCGGAAACGCTTTTCCGTACCAGAATCAAGAACCGGGAGAACGACAGATGATTCTCAAGACCCTTATCGGCGCCACCAGCGCCTTCGCCATGATGGCCGGCATCGCCCATGCCGACGCCCATTCCTCCGACCTCAAGAAATCCCTCGAAGACGCGCAGTCCGCGATCTCCAAGGCCCTCGCGGCCATGGGCAGCGACGGCGCGATGGCCGGTGGCGCGGCCTACGACTTCCCGTCCCTCGACGGCAAGTCGGTCACGGTCGTTTCCTGGGGCGGCGCGTACACGACCAGCCAGGTCGAGGCGTATCACAAGCCCTTCATCGCGGGCACAGGCGCCAAGATCGTGTCCGAGGACTACAATGGCGGTCTCGCCGAGATCAAGGCGCAGGTCGAGGCCGGTAACGTGACCTGGGACATCGTCGATGTCGAGCTGTCCGACGCCGTGCGCGCCTGTGACGAGGGCCTCGCCGAGGAACTCGACATGTCGATGCTGCCCGACGGCGCCGACGGCACCCCCGCATCGGACGATTTCATCGCCGGGACGCTGGACGTGCCCTGCGCGGTCCCGACCATCGTGTGGTCGACCATCTACGCCTACGATTCCTCCAAGATGGAGAACGGCCCGACGACCATGGCCGATTTCTTCGACCTGGAAGCCTTCCCCGGCAAGCGCGGCCTGCGCAAGTCGCCGAAAGCCAACCTCGAAATGGCGCTGATCGCCGACGGCGTCGCCGCCGATGAAGTGTACGAGGTGCTCGGCACCGACGAGGGCGTGGATCGCGCCTTCGCCAAGCTCGACACCATCAAGGACGACGTCGTGTGGTGGGAAGCGGGCGCCCAGCCGCCCCAGCTGCTCGCCGATGGCGAGGTCGCGATGACGACCGCGTATAACGGCCGCATCTTCAATGCCGTCGCGGCGGAAGACCAGCCCTTCGAGATCGTCTGGGACGGACAGGTCTGGGATCTCGATCTCTGGATCATCCCCAAGGGCGCGAAGAACAAGGAAGCGGCGATGGAGTTCCTCAAGTTCTCCACCTCGACGCAGCCGCTCGCCGATCAGGCGTCGTGGATCAGCTACGGTCCCGTCCGCGCGTCCTCCTCGCCGCTGGTCGCGTCGTACAACTCCAAGCCCGACCTGAAGATGGGCCCGCAGATGCCCACGGCGCCGGAGAACTTCAAGAACGCGCTCCAGAACGATTTCGAGTTCTGGGCCGACAACCAGGACGAGCTGAACGAGCGTTTCAACGCATGGCTCGCCAACTGACCTGACGACCGCGCCGCTCCCGCGAGGGGGCGGCGCTCCCGATTCAAGGGTGGAGCCAGAATGACCGACGCTTCCTATCAGACGGCCCCCCTCCCCGGTGCCCCGACCGACGGAACCGGCGCGCTGCTTGCCGCCGACGGCACGCCGCTGAAGGCCAAGCTGCGCGAATCGATGCGGGCAAGCCGCCTGCGCGCCTTCGGCCTCGTGCTGCCGCTGCTGCTCTTCGTGCTGGCCAGCTTCGTGATTCCCATTCTCGTCCTGCTGTGGCAGGGCGTCTACAACGACACCTACGCCGCCGACATGCCGCGCAGCGCCCCGCTCATGCGCGCGTGGGACGGCGAATCGCGCCCGACCGAGGCGATGGCCGAGGCCATGGTCCTCGACATGATCGGCGCGCGCGAGTCCAAGAACATCGGCAAGGTCGCGACCCGCGTGAACCGCGAACTTTCCGGCACCCGCTCCCTCTTCACCAAGTCCGCCCGCCGCGCCGCGCGGATGGAGGCGCCGTATCTGGCCGCGCTGGAAGACGCCGATAAGGACTGGGCCGATGTCGAGACGTGGCGCGCCATCAAGATCGCCGCAACCAGCCTGACCCCCGCCTTCTACGCTGCCGCCGTCGATGCGAAATACACCGCCGACAACGAATTCGTCATGCAGGACGAGGACCGGCGCATCCATGTCTGGCTGTTCGTCAAGACGCTGATGGTGTCCGGCGCGGTGATGCTCTTCTGCCTGCTGCTCGGCTATCCGGTCGCCTACCTGCTCGCGCATCTGCCCGCGAAGAAGGCGAACCTTCTGATGATCCTCGTCCTCCTGCCGTTCTGGACGTCGCTGCTGGTCCGCACGACCGCGTGGATCGCGATGCTCCAGAGTCAGGGCGTGCTGAACGACATCTTCGTCTTCATCGGCATCGCGGATGACGACCAGAGGTTCTCGCTCATCTACAACATGACCGGCACGCTGATCGCGATGACGCATATCCTGCTGCCCTTCATGATCCTGCCGATCTACTCCGTCATGCGCGCCATCCCGCCCAGCCACGTGCGCGCGGCCAAGTCGCTCGGCGCGACCAATACGACCGCGTTCTGGCGCGTCTACTTCCCCGCGACCGTCCCCGGCATCGGGGCAGGGGGCCTCCTCGTCTTCATCCTGTCCATCGGGTACTACATCACCCCCGCGCTGGTGGGCGGTCAGGACGGCCAGCTCATCTCGAACTTCATCGCCTATCACATGCAGCGGTCGCTCAACTGGTCGCTCGCGGCGGCGCTCGGGGGTATCCTGCTGGCGATCATCCTGATCCTCTACTGGCTCTACGACCGCATCGTGGGCATCGACAACATGAAGTTGGGCTAGAGCATGGAACTCCCCCCCTACGCCACCCTCGGGCAGAAGATCTGGCACTACACGTTCTACGCGATCTGCGCGCTGATCTTCCTGTTCCTCATCACGCCCATCATCATCATCGTCCCGCTCAGCTTCAACGTGGAGCCGTATTTCAGCTTCACCGAGGGGATGCTCGGCTTCGAGAAGGAGGCGTATTCGACCCGCTGGTATCAGGACATTGCCTATAACGGCATGGCCAACCCGGACCAGCCGACGAGCTGGCCGCTGTTCCGGGACTGGCTGTGGAAGGGCCTCAGCCCCTTCCATACCGCGACGCCCGGTTTCTACACCGACATGTGGGAGAACGCGCAGTGGATCCGGGCGATGAAGAACAGCTTCTTCATCGGCTTCTTCGCCACCCTCATCGCCACGGCGCTCGGCACGCTGGCCGCCATCGGCCTGTCGCGGGCGGAGATGCCCTATCGCGGGGCGATCATGTCGCTGCTGATCTCGCCACTGATCGTGCCGCTGGTCATCACCGCCGCCGGGATGTTCTATTTCTACAGCCAGGTCGGGCTGTCCCAGACCTATATCGGCGTCATCCTCGCCCATGCCGCGCTCGGCACGCCCTTCGTCATCATCACCGTGACGGCCACGCTGGTCGGCTTCGACAAGTCGCTGGTGCGGGCGGGGGCGTCGATGGGGGCGGGACCGGCGAAGACGTTCTGGAAGATCCAGATGCCGCTGATCCTGCCCGGCGTCGTTTCGGGCGGCCTCTTCGCCTTCATCACGTCCTTCGACGAGGTGGTCGCCGTCCTCTTCCTCGCGGGGCCGGAGCACCGGACCATCCCGCGTCAGATGTATTCGGGCATCCGCGAGCAGATTTCGCCGACCATCCTCGCGGTGGCGACGATCCTCGTCATCATCTCGATCTGTCTGCTGGTGACGATGGAGATGCTGCGCAGGCGGGGCGAGCGGCTGCGCGGTATCCGCAATTAAAGGTAGGTCGTACGCGATTGCATCGGCTTGCCCTCGTGGATCGGACGTGCGAACTTTGGTGTTCCATTCAGGGAAAGGCCGTCCGATGATCCGCATTCTCACCGCCGCCGCGCTCCTCGCCGGTCTCGCCGCCTGCAATACCGTCGAAGGGGTCGGACGCGACCTGAGCGCGAGCGGGGAAGTCATCGCCGACACGGCCAATCACGCGCGCCCCGTCTACCGCGCGCCCGATCCGTATTACCGTTACTGACCCGACACGCCGCTACGCCCTCGGCAAGGCCGCCCTGCGCGTGGCGACGATATCGGCCATCGCCTCGACGAAACCGTCCAGATGCGCGTCCTCCAGCGCCAGCGACAGGGCGAGGAAGCCGCGCCGGGCGATGTAGTAGCCGCGCTCCAGCAGGTCGAGGAAGACCAGTTCCTTGGCGGCATCGCTCGACCCCGCGATATCGGCCATCGAGGCGACCGGCCCGGCGACGCCGTGGACGGTCATGAGCGACCCCATCCCGCTCGCGTGCAGCGCCACGCCTTCGGCCTCGAACACCGCATTGAGCCGCGCGCGCAGGGCCTCGCCCCGGGCGTGGAGCCGTTCCGCCTCGGCGGCGGGGAAGGCTTCGGTCAGGGCGGCGATCCCGGCCTTCATCGACAGGATGTTGTTGTTGAACGTGCCCGCATGGGGCAGCGATCCGGGGCGTGCGGGGTCGAAGACGGCCATGATATCGGCCCGCCCGCCGAACGCGCCGAAGGACATGCCGCCCCCCACCCACTTGCCCAAGGTCATGAGGTCGGGCGCGACCCCTACCAGCGCCCCCGCCCCGTGCGGCCCGAAGCGCGAGGTCATCACCTCGTCGAAGATCAGCAGCGCACCGCATTCCGCCGATCCCTCGCGCAGGGCGCTCAGGAAGCCGGGATCGGCGGGAACGCACCCGCCGGAGCCGAGCATCGGCTCGACGATGACGCAGGCGAGGCGCTTCGCATTCTCGCGGATCAGCGCGCGCGCCCCGTCGGCGTCGTTATAGGTGCCGAGCACGAAGGAGAACGGCGCGTTGACGCCCCCGGCCCCGTCCTTGAAATACATCAGCCCGCCGTGATAGCCGCCGCGAAACACCATCACCGCGTCGCGCCCGGTCGTCGCCCGGGCGGTGGCGACCGCCATCAGGTTCGCCTCCGTCCCCGAATTGGTGAAGCGCACCCGCTCCAGGACCGGAAAGCGCGCCGTGACCAGCGCGGCCAACTCGGCTTCCGCCTCGTTATGCGCACCCAGATTCAGGCCCGTCTCGATGGCGTCGGCCAGCGCCGCCTTGATGACCGGATGCGAATGGCCGAACACCCCGGCGGTGTATTCGCCCAGGAGATTGACGTAGCGATGCCCGTCCGTGTCGAAGAGATACGGCCCCTCCCCCCGCGCCGCGCGCAGCGGAAACGGCCCGTGAAACAGCACCGTGCGCGTGTTGCCGCCGGGCATGTGCGCGCAGGCGTCGTCATGCGCCCGCCGCGCATAGGGGCGGGCGGCGGCATAGGTCTCGCGCGCCTGTGCCAGGCTGTCGTCGAGCGAAAGGTTGCTGAGCATGATGGTCGCCTCCCCGGTTTCGGGCCAGAGGCTAGCATGACCCGGCACCGGGGCCGCGCACAAAAAAACGCCGCCCCGGTGAGGGCGGCGCCGTATGTCGCGACAGGCGAGGGTTTCAGTTCGCGAGGCCCGTATATTTCAGCGACGCCCGCTCCACGCCGACCGCCGCGCCGAGGCCCTCGCCCTTCGTCACGCTGACGGGCTGGAGCGCGATGGATTCCTCGCCGCCCCCGATCAGCGCTTTCGCGCCGATGGAGTAGCCGAGCGCGATATCGGCCGAGGCGCCCACGTATTCACCCGCCAGCACGCCGTGACGGTCGAAGCTGGCCGGCGCGAGGACGGCCCAGCGCAGATCCTGCGATTCCGTCGCGCTCAGGTCGATGCCGTACTTGGTGATCGTCAGTTCGTAGGTCTCGTCCTTGCCATCCTCCGCCGCATCGAACACGCAGTCGAAGCTCTGCTCGCTGACGAGGATCAGGTTGCTGCCATCCGTCATCTCGCAGACGAGGTAGCCGAGCTGGATGCGCCCGTCGCTCTCTTCCGCCGAGTTCTTGGCGAAGGCGGGCGTGGCGGTTGCGACGGCGAGAAGAAGGGCGGAAGTGACGACGGATTTCATGGGACTCTCTTGTTGCAATGACGAAAAATGCGGAAGGGCACCGTATTTGCCGGATATTTCCACGGTATGAACGGTGCCCGGAGGATGCGGCGAAAAGGGGGCCTGAATGTGGAAGGTCGAAAAACCCCGACGTGACGGTCAGGAGGAGCCGAAGCGGACCTTCTCGTTCTCGCCCAGATCGGGCGGCACGTCGCGGACCGAGGCGACGAGCATCTTGACGTTGGCGACGACCCCGCCCGGCGTATCCCAGTATTCGCCCATGCGCGGCGTCAGGCGCATCAGGACCGCGTTTCCGCCTTCCGGCCCGCCGGGGAACCATGCGTCCACCTGTGGAACCCAGAGTTCCTTGAGCTTTGCCATGTCTTGCATGACGATCGCGTCGCCGGTGACGGAGGCGTAGTCGGAGCCGTTCTGGATCGACATGCAGATTTCGGGGTTCTTCTCGATCTCCTCGACCTTGCCAGAATCCCTGGCGGTGATGAACCAGACCAGCCCGTTCTCGCGTTCGGGAAAATACGCCATCGGCCGGGCACGCAACCCGCCGGTGAACTTGTCGATGACCATGCAGGCATGCGTGGCCTCGATGATGTCCCACATCTTGCCGGTTTCTTCGTCCATCGCGCGATTCTCCTCGGGTGTCTGGTTCGATGACGGAGCAATGCCGACGCGGGCGCGATGTTCCATGCCCGCATCCGCCGGGAACGAGGCGGCGGGTCGCGCGTTCCCTCCCCTGAAATTCCGCAGGAGTGACCCATGAGCCGCAGCCCCGTCGACATCGGCACTGTCTCCACCGAGAACGAGGCGCGCGCCCGGCGCATCGCCCATGTCGCCAACGCCTTCGACAGCAAGTTCAAGGTGCCGGGGATCGGGCTGCATCTGGGGTACGATTCGTTGCTCGGCCTCATCCCCGGCGTCGGCGACGCGATCACCAGCGCGGCGGGCGGCTACGTCATATACGAGGCGGCCAAGGCGGGAGCGCGCAAGCGCATCCTCGCGCGGATGGCGTTCAACACCCTGCTCGACAGCACGGTCGGGGCGATTCCGCTGGTCGGCGACGTGTTCGACATGGCGTTCCGCTCCAATACGCGAAACGCCAAGCTGGCATTGGCCGAGATGAACCGGCAAGCCGAGGAGGAGGGCCGCCGCGAACTGATCTCCTGACGGTCAGGAGGTGGTCGCGTCGTCCCCGTCCCCGCTCCCGTCATTGTCGTCCGCCGCATCGGTCTTGCCCTCCAGCGCGTCGAGGCGGGCTTTCAGCGCGACGTTCTCCGCGCGGGCCTTGATCGCCATCTCGCGCACGGCGTCGAATTCCTCGCGCGTCACGAGGTCCATCTCGGACAGGAAGCGCTCGGCCTGGCTGCGCACCGCCGTCTCGGCCTCGTCGCGCACGCCCTTGGCGACGCCCGCCGCGCTGGTCATCATCTTGCCGATATCGTCGAAGAACCGGTTGCTCGTGTTCATGCTCGCCT
>Ga0209831_1000892_pt1 | contig 28484 bp, 18 predicted proteins | sample Maine_Asex4_meta_FD_187451 | JGI IMG/M metagenome (GOLD analysis project Ga0209831, IMG submission 187451) | Marine algal microbial communities from Maine, USA - Maine_Asex4_metaG (SPAdes) (version 2) | ecosystem: Host-associated > Algae > Red algae > Unclassified | place: Maine, USA | collected... | reverse complement strand
CAGCAGTGTTGATTTCCCGGCTCCGTTGGGCCCGAAGATGACGGTGTTCTGTCCAGCGGCGACATCAAACGAAATTGAATTGAGGGCTAAATTTAGCCCTCGATAGGCAGAAACATTTTTAAATTGCAAGAGCATTTTTGGGTGCATTAGATTCGATAGAGAAATATCTAACGAGCTAACGTAGTGGATCCTGTTAAAGATCCCAGCCCCTATTCGGGCTGATGATCTGAGCAGCAGGGCGGTAGCCCGGATATTGCATCAGCCGCATGGCGATAGCCACCGGTTCCCAGGAATATTGGGCGGGACCGGACGCTATCGCGTGGCGGCTGATAAAATTAACCAGCCCCTATGTCGCCGGAGAAGGATGAAATTAAATTTGCGATCGTCGCCCCGTCAAAATCGCTGTTGACGCTGTCTTCAACGAAGAGCAAGGCGATGCAACGCAAATCTCCCTACCGCGTAAGGCGCTGAATTTCACGATCTAGATCTGGGAACGGCAGCGCCGTCTCGACCAGCGTGCCCTTTTCGTCAATTAACAACGACGTCGGCAGAGAAATCAAACCAACTTGAATGGCCAATTCGCTTTTCTCCATCCCACCCGGAGCGTGCATCTGGGTCCAGTTCACGTCGCGGTTCTGTTTCATAAATCCTTGGAAATCTTTAGTTTGTCTATCAATGTTCGCTCCGATGACCACCAACTCTTTGTCGTACTTTGCATTGAGTCTTTTGATTATATCCAATCCGTTAGTGGCCGCTGAAGTCCAGAAATGAATCAGAACAATTTTGCCTTTCAAAGATGCAGAATCGAATGGCCTACCATCAGTGGTAGTGCCCTTGAACGAAAACGGCTTACCTTTACCCTGAAGCCTCGCTAACGCTCCTTTAGCTCGTTTTCCAAAGTTTGTATCGCCATACTTTCGGGCTAACACAGAGTACATTTTGATAGCTTCGGCGTTGTCATCGTCGTTGTCAACTTCATTGTTGAAGCCGAGCTGGTGCAGGCCTTCGGGCGCGAATTCGCTGTTGGGGAAATCGTTGACGAATTTTTTCAAGTTGCTCAATAGATCCGTCAAAGCTTCCTTACGCGATTGGCTATCCTCAACCTGAATGATTAGTTGGTACTTCGCAAAAATTGAACGGTATCGAATATAGTCAAGGCCTTGAGTTCGTCCGGCCTTCTTCAACTGCCCGCCGAACTCGCTCAAGAATCCTAGGCCGCGCGGGTATTCTTCTTTTTGATAAGCATCGGAGACAGTATCAGCAATGTTTTTCAACCAGCTGTACTTTTCTTCCTTGGACTTAACCTTGTTATAGATATCGATTCCTACCATCGCTTTTTGCTCATGAAGTGAGGCGATGCGGACGGCATTCTTTTTAGGATTTTTCTCAGCGATTAAACCTTGGAGTGTCTTTTCAATCTTATCAAATCTTTCGTAGAGAACTCCGAGCTCACGGATATGAGGGGGCTCCGGTTCAACACCTCCAGCTTTGATAAACTGCATTGGAAACAAAGCACCACCTGATTGAATCGCTTTCTTCGGGTTCACGATCTCCGGCAACTCGATCAATCGCCAAGTATTATTTACTTGAACAATCGTTCCCAGAGCGACATTGCCAACGGTTTCACCATTCTTAAACACGACCGAAGCATGATCGTAACAAACGACGTCCTTCATGATTCCGTCCCGCTTGCTGGCGGCAGCGACGCCTGGTTGGCCTGTGCCTGAGTAAACGAACTGCGAAGACTTGCCAATCTGATTTTGACCACGCGCCATCGTGCTGAAACCCTTCCGCGCCGCTTCGACTCGTTTGGCAACTTCACTACCTACGCTGCCAGTCAATCCTAACGACTTAAATTCTTCGTTAGAAATTAGCAAACGCCCGAACCGGTTGCCGTCTTGGTTCTTGATCGCGTTAAACGCTTCTTGCGCCACCTCTTCGACAGAGATCATTTCCCAACGATCAATTTCGCCGTCTTCGTTTGCGTCGATGCCTGTTCGCATTCCGGCGCTACCGAGCCAGCGGAACTCGTCAAGCTTCCCGTCGAAGTCGTTATCGCTGTCGCGGTAAACTTCAATGCCATCCTTATAGTACGACCATTGATCAAGTTTTCGATCCTTATTGCGATCGATGAACAAACGAAGAATCTGCTCTGTCTCATTAAAAACCACCCAGCCCGGCGTTCCAAACACATCGCTGGCCGATTCGACCTTACAATTTTTTCGAGCCGCCGCGTCGGGTTGATCGTAATCAACACCCGGTTGATCCGGCTTGATGCTGAGTGATTTTTCGACCTGGTCCTGCGCGATGGCAGTAGGGGACGAAACGGCTATCAAACTGGCAACCATCGCCGACAAGGTGATTCTTAAAACGGTAGTAACCAAAGGGATCATAATCAAACCTGTAAACTAGTATCTAAAACAGCTTATTCGATCATATCAAAAACGTTTTTGGAGACGATCGCCTAACCCTTTCAGGGTAAAGCGCCAGAGGAATTTCGATAGGTGTGCACAGTACATTTCATCTAATTTGCAACTACCAGAATGTTAAAATGTTTTGAATGGACAAGCGAGGCGATTGCTGCCGTTACTTTCGTTGTCAGCGAACCCTTAGATTGCTGGGAGTGTCAGGAATTGTTGAGAAAGCCGAATTTGCTTCAAAATCTTGCGGTCAAAAGCCGAAAAACGTAAGAACTCCGTTTGACAGAAATGGGCTTGGCCCTAAAATGTCGATCTTTCAAATAGAGCGTGTGGTCCAATTAGACCGAACGGTCGTGTAGCTCAGTTGGTTAGAGCGCGTCGCTGATAACGACGAGGTCCCAAGTTCGAATCTTGGCACGACCACTTGTTGGGTGGGTTTTCTTGGCAGCAGCAGATTTGAAAAGCATTAGCGAATGCACACCAAACTTAGAAGGTTGGTGGTCAAAGAGGTTAACTCTGAGAAAATTCGCTCTCTGGTCTATTGTATTTGCTTCGGCTATCTATAATCGGTCGGTTGTTGTTATTGGTTTCGATGGCCTGGCGGTTGAAAACCAACAATTACGGGGACGTAGCTCAATTGGGAGAGCACTGCCTTTGCAAGGCAGGGGTTAGGGGTTCGAGCCCCCTCGTCTCCATTTTTTTTCTGATTTCAATTTACGGCCTCTCTATAAAAGGGCCATTAATACCATGAAGCCTGATATCCATCCCGATTATCGTCCCGTTGTCTTTAAGGACAACAAAGCCGACTACGCAATTCTTACACGTTCAACGATCAAGACAAAAGATACGATCAAGTGGGAAGATGGCGAAGAGTACCCAGTGTACTACGTGGACATCTCAAGCGAATCTCATCCGTTTTACACCGGGAAGCAACAATTTGTTGATACCCTCGGACGCGTTGAAAAATTCAAGAAGAAGTTCGGCGGAAGCTACGGCAAGAAAAAAGAGAAGAAGTAGTCGTTAAATACACTCATGAAGTACAGAAACAGCCGCGATTCAAATCGCGGCTGTTTTTTTCGCTGTGCCAGTGCGAAACTGACGGCAGTTTTAGAGTTGCACTAATTATTCAGGGGCAAATCCCTGGTAGTTTTCCTAGTCCAGCCTGAAGGGCCTGTTTGTCAAGTGAGCCGTTTAGGCGTTAGGGGCTGTTGATTAAGTGAGCCGCTTGGGCGCTAGCCTCGGTTTCGTCATCGCAAAACCGGGGCTAGCGCCTAATGGCACTTACTTTAGCTTGATGCAACGCATTTGCGCATCAGCCGCCACGCGATAGCGTCCGGTTTTTAGCGCGTAGGACCGGACGCTATCGCGTAGCGGCTGATAAGATTATCCTGCGTTTTGTCTAAAGGAAGTGCCATTGGGCTAGCGCCCAAACGGCTCACATTAAAAATCGAAAGCCGACTTAATCAACAGCCCCCTAGCCTCGGTTCCACCATCGCAAAAACCATGATAGCGATTAATGGCACTTACTTTATCTTGATGCAACGGCGTCAACCCGACAGCCGCCACGCGATAGCGTCCGGTCCTACGCGCCTAAACCGGATGCTTTTCCGTTGGCGGCTGATTCGAATTGGCTACGCCAATGAGTTCAATTCTCAAAAGTATGTCCCATTGGGCTAGCGCCCAAACGGCTTAGATTATAAATCGAAAGCCGGCTTGATCAACAAACCCTTCAGGCTGGGATCGTTAAATTGCTGAGTCTTTGGCCCGAAAATGCACGCATAGTACGACTTCCAAAGGCCTATCCCTAATTCAAATCCGGATACTCAATCTTCATGATCTTGAACTGAAGCTTGCCCTTGGGCACATCAATATCAGCGATCTCCCCGACCGTTTTGCCCAACAATCCACGTCCGATGGGACTGGTTATCAAGTACTTCCCGCTGTCGTAGTCCTCATCACCATCGCCGACCAATGTAATGATTTCTTCATCGTCGATGTCCGTGTCGACGACCGTGACTCTAGCTCCAAAGGCGATTTCCTCGGTGTTAATTTGAGACGTGTCAACGATCTGAGCACGTGAGAGTCGCCCTTTGAGCTCATTGATCTTCGCCTGCACCATGCCTTGTTTTTCACGTTGAGCGTGGTATTCGGCGTTCTCTTTCAGGTCACCTTCGGCCCGAGCGAGCGCAATGTCTTCGGCAATCTGTGGCATCACAACATTTTCAAGTTCTTCGACCTCTTCCATGCGCTTGTTGTAAGCTTCTTGAGTCATGGGTACACGTTCAACCACGGCCAATCTCCTCGTTCTTCTGTCTGTCTTTAAAACACAACCGACCCAAGCAGCGTTTGCTTGTTGACTTAATTAGCCGTTTGAGCGTTAGTCCCGGTTACGACTTCGGAGAACCGAGGCTAGCGCCCAAACGGCTAATAAAAGGTTTTAACCAATTAAATCAACAGTCTTGCGTTGGCTGGTGGGCATATACGTCTTTGAATTACTGTCTGCGACCGGCCAATCAGCAATTTCTGACCCGTCTGATGCTAATCATTATCTCGTACAACCTTCAACAAAGCAAGCGAGGCATTTATTGGGTAGTTACAAGTGTTGGGCCTATGAAATTTTCAACCGCGTTGTGTCGCCAAAACACGAGTCGTCCGAAACAAAACGGATTGATGAGGGGTTGACAACATTCACGACCAGCGATTAATCCTTTCCAATCTACGACTTGTTTGCAGCCATAAAAAGATTTCGTCGCCCCTATATATATCCGTCGCTGAATCTGATCCTTACTTTTACAGCGGCAAAGCGGTCAACAACCGCCAGTGAGCCACCAAAAATATGTCACGTACGCTTATCATCGCCGAAAAACCTAGTGTTGCCACGGACCTCGCCCGAGTTCTAGGCAAGCTGCCGGAAATTGGAAAACTTGAGAAAAAGAAAGACTTCTTCGAGAACGACAAGGCAATCGTCGCTTCTGCGGTCGGCCACTTAGTCGAACTGAAGATGCCCACGACCAGCGAAGGCAAGAAACTGCCTTGGGGTATAAAACATCTCCCGGTAATTCCTGACGAATTCGAACTTCAGCCAATCGAACGCACCGAAGCCCGGTTCAAGACGCTGGTGAAATTATTGAAGAAGAAGGACGTCACATCCGTCGTTAACGCCTGTGATGCCGGCCGCGAGGGCGAGCTGATTTTTTACTATCTGGTTAAGCACGCCAATTTAACGAGGGACATCGAGATCAAACGGATGTGGATGCAGTCCATGACTGACGGGTCTATCATCGAAGCTTGGAATTCGATGCGGTCCAACGAAGAGATGGGAAATTTGGCCGACGCGGCCGTTTGTCGGTCGGAATCCGATTGGCTGATTGGCCTTAACGGCACCCGTGCTCTAACGGCATTCAATTCACGGCACGGTGGATTTAATGTGACGACCGCGGGCCGCGTTCAGACGCCGACGTTGATGATTATGGCCGAACGCGAACGTGAGATCCGTGCCTTCGTTTCCAAGCCGTATTTTGAAGTCCACGGCAATTTCAAAATTGAGAAGGGCGAATACCCCGGCCGCTGGTTTGATGAAGGCTTCCAAAAGGATGAAAAGGAGGAGGTAAACGCTGATGGCGTAAGACAGTATGACCACCGAAGGGCCGAACGGCTGTGGAGTCTCGAAGAAGCGGAAGCCATCAAAGCTCGGTGTGAAGGGAAACCAGGCGTCGTCGAAGAAACAAAACGACCGTCCAAATCCGCTCCTCCACTGTTGTTTGACTTGACCTCTTTGCAACGCGAAGCGAACAGTAAACATGGCTTCCCGGCCGGTCGAACGTTGCAGTTGGCGCAAGCGTGCTACGACCGCCATAAGATCCTGACTTATCCGCGTACCGATTCGAAGTGCTTGCCAGAGGACTACGTAGACACGGTGAAAGAAACCGTTGCAAATCTTGCGGCGGGAAAAGCTAGTTCGGCGTTAGGCGAGGAACTCAAAGCGTGTGCGAAATGGCTGATTAAGAACGACAGGATCATTCCAACAAAACGTGTCTTCAACACGAAGAAGGTCAGCGATCACTTTGCGATTGTTCCTACCGGAAAACTTCCGCCTGCGAAACTGGACGATGGTGCCACAAAGATCTACCAACTGGTTCTAAAGCGATTTTTGGCGATCTTCTACCCAAGCGCGGAATTCGAAATTACAAAACGTATTACACGCATCGGCGACGACGCCTTCAAAACTGACGGTAAAGTCTTGATCGTGCCTGGGTATCTCGAAGTGTACGGACGCAAGCCTGGCGTAGCGGCAGAGAAAGACGAATTGGTCCAAGCCCTTGATGGTGAAACGGCCGAAACCGTCTCGATCGAAACACTCGAAAAAGAAACTCGTCCGCCCGCACGTTTCACCGACTCGACATTGCTATCTGCGATGGAAACCGCTGGCAAACGAGTCGACGATGACGAACTGCGGGAAGCGATGAGCGAACGAGGGCTCGGCACGCCGGCGACTCGAGCAGCCACCATCGAAGGGCTGATTCGGCAGAAGTACGTTTTCCGCAACGAACTACGTAAGAGCGAACTGGTCGTCTCGAACAAAGGATTGGCATTAAGCGATCTACTGGACACGATCGGCATTGAAGAACTCGGCTCTCCAGAGATGACCGGCGAGTGGGAGTACAAGTTGAAAGCGATGGAAGCCGGCGATCTTGATCGCACCACGTTCATGAACGAGATCAAAGCCGTCACTAACAGCATCGTCAAACAGACCAAGGACTATACTCAGGTCTTGGTCGACCGTGTGTTTCCTGACCTGCACGCCAAATGCCCTGAATGCGGCAAGATGGAGCACAAGCAAACCGATGGCTTGTTCCAGTGCAAAGACCCTGAGTGTATTTTCAAAGTGAAGAAGCACATCGCCAGTCACGAACTGACCGAGGCTCAGGCCAAGGAACTAATGGAGAAAGGCAAAGTCGGTCCAATCGAGACATTTAAGAATCGTTTTGGCCAGCCTTTCACAGCAGAATTAACGATCGCTAAACCAAAGAAGGTCTACAAGGTCAGCTTCATTTTCGAAGGCGACGAAGAACGGGAAAAGGAAGTCGAAAACCTGACGCCCCAACAGATCATTTGCCAGTGTAAGCTGACCGATGACTCCGAAGAATTGACGGCCGTTTATGAAAATGAAAAAGCGTTTCTCGCCCCCGACATGGCGAAGAAGAAACAGGAACGCGGCGTCCGAATCTCGAAAACGATTCTGCAGAAAGAGATTCCCACCGAACAGGGCATAAAATTATTCGTTGAAGGCAAGACTGACCTAATGCCAGGATTCATATCAAAGAAGGGTCGCAAGTTTGCCGCTCATTTGACGATTGACCGGATAACGGGGAAGCTAGGCTTTGAATTCGCGCCACGAAAAGCCAAAAAGAAAAAGGGAGAAGTTGGCGACGTTGTCGAAGCGGGTAAAACGGGCAATGACGATGACACGAAAGTCAAAGTGAAGAAGGCTTCCACGAAGAAGAAAACGACCACTAAGAAACCTGCGAAGAAGAAAGCCGCCAAGAAGAAGACTACGAAAAAGAAAGCTAAGAAGAAGGCCCCTAAGAAAAAGCCGAAAGACGAAGAGTAAAGTCCCAGTGGCTCGTGACTGCTAAAGGTTCAGGTGGGGAACATCAGCCCTAGATGCGGCCGCAGATCCCCCTCGGCAGGCAACGCCGTGAAGAGTTTTTCGTTTGAAAAACGCAAGTAAGTATGAGCCGTTTTGACGTTAGTTACTGTTTCGTTGTGCAAAGGAATCGTGGCTAACGCCAAAAGAGCTCACTTAATCAACAAGCCCTCCCACCATGGGCGAATTGCTGCCCCCACTACCGTGGCTAAAAATTTGGATGTGCCATTGAGCCAGCGATCTGCCGTTCAGTTTATCAGCCTAGACCGCAGATGCTCGAGCAATCTTGCCTCGGACAGGCCTGGACGCTCCCCCCACTACGCCTTTTTGCTCGAATCCCGCTCGATTGGCATTGAAACAGCGGGCAGACACCGATAAATTTCTCTTTCTAAGCGATCGCTGTCACTAGTAATAGCTTGCGCGCAACACTATCCCCCCGCGACCTCAACGGACATATCAATGGCTTCGCCCTTAAACTGGTTTCGCAGAAACGCAATTTGGATCATGGTTCCCGTCGGAATCTTTTGTATGGCGTTCTTTGGACTTGGTGCTGTTTTTGACACACTAACGTCGACTGCTCGTACCGGCACGCGTGACAATCCGATAGTGGCAAGCTATGACGGCGGCGATTTAACGCGCGATCAGGTCACGGGCATGACTCGTTTGCACTACGGCACGCGGCGATTTCTGAACGCGTTACGCGAACGGGGCGTCGAAAAACGTGGCGACGAGTTCATCGACCTCGTGCGCCCGATCGCTCCGATTCGAGATGGCCAGCAAGAGATCATCGATGAAGATATCATCAGTCGAAAATTGATGGCTGACAAAGCGGAATCAGAGGGGTTGATGGTCAGTGAGAACATGATTGACCAGTACCTTTTCGGCGCTTACGGCGTGATCGATGGCGACGGGATGAGCAAACGCGACCTGGAATTGCTCAACCGAGAAGTAAACAACAACCAAATTTCAATGGCCGCGATCAGGCGGCACTTGAAGATGGAACTCTTGAACCAGCAGATGAACACGCTGTCCTATGTCGGCATTCCAAAGGCTCCCAGCCCCCTAGAATCAGTAGAGCTTTACGCCAAGGTCAACCAGAAAATTGATTGCGAGATATTTCCTGTTTCGATTAGTGAATATGTCGACAACGATGCGACGCCTTCCCAATCGGAAATTCGCGATCTTTATGAGAAGGGCAAATTCGAATTCAAAGATCCCCGTGGCAAACGCCCCGGTTTTAAGTTGGCTAGAAGAATTAAGCTCCAATACTTCGAAGGCGATTACCAGGACTTTCTTGACAAAGTAAGCCAAGGGCTAACCGACGAAGAGATCCAAGCGAAGTACGATGAACTTGTCGCTCAAGAGTCTGATCTGGTGATGGAGATTGTAATTGATGAAAATGAGGGCGACAGCGATATGCCTGCGATCAATCTCGAAGGTGACGACGAAACAGAAGGTGAAGAAGAAGCCGCACCAAAACCGGCCGAACCCGCATCCGAAGACCAGAGCTATAAAGTGGAAGCGTCTGATTCACAATTCGTATTGGTTTCGATGCCGGTTCAAGAGACGCCTGCCGTCGAAGTGCCGGTAGCCGACGTTCCTGTTCCAGCCATTCTGGGGGGAGAGGGGCCTGTTGAAAGCGCGGTGGAAGGTGTAACCCAAGCGATTGAAGGTGTGACCGAAACGGTCGAAGGGGCTGTTGTCGAAACGGTCGAAGGCTCGACCAAAATGGTTGATGAAGCTGTGGGCTCGGTTGAAATGGCCGTTCAAGCTCCTGCTACAACAGCAGCTCCGGTCGATTTGAAGACCGAGGAGATTGAAGATTCCACGCCGGGAGTAAAAATCGACACGAAGATGGATCCTGAGGTTGTCAAGGACAAGGAAGCTGCTACAGAATCAGCGGCCGCATCTTCGGCCACCGACAAAGCGGAGTTAGACGCGTCAGCAGACGTTGGCGGAATTGGCAGCATGAAAGACATTGACGTCGGCCCTCTGTTGACCGACGACGACGATATCGTAAAGCGCGCGAAACCGCTTGACGAAGTCGCCGACTTGATTCGAAGACAACTGAAAGGCCAAGAGGCAGAGGTCGCGCTCAAAACCGCGATCGCTACGGCCGAGAATGAAGTCGAAAACTATTTTAATCTTCGACTTCAGTGGGAGGTCAACGGTAAAGAAAAGAACAGGCCTGCACCCGAGGTTCCCGATTTTCAAGCTGTTGCAGACAAATATGGTCTGCGTTTGGCAGAAACCGAATTGGTTGACAATGAAGAGATGATGAAAACGGAACTCGGCAGTATCTATGAAATCTTCTCTGTCCAGGGCCGGAACGTTCCTGTTCCAATGGCGGACGTGATTTTCAATAGCTTTACCAGCTTAAGTGAGTACGACTCCACGACAACGAACAACCGCTTCTCAGGAAAGTCCTATGTTTATTGGCCAACTGAATTGGCCGACGCAGAAGTTCCGAAGTTAGAGGATTGTAAAGAACGGATCATCGAATTCTGGCGACAGCAACAAGCCGTTGAAGCCGCCACGAAAGCGGCCCAAGGCATCGCAGCGAAGGTCAGCAAGGACAAGAAACTTAGCTCGATTGATGCAGCGAAGACGATTCAAACTGGTGAATTCACTTGGTTTCAGCCACGCGGCCAGCGTGCTGTGCTTTCCAGCCCGATCGGCGTTGATAAACCTTCCGAAGACTTCATGAAAACAGCTTTCTCACTCAGCCAAGGCCAGGCCGGTGTGGCGGTTGATGGTTCGGGCGAAACGATCTTTGTGATTCAATCGCAATCCCCAAAAGCGTCGATGGCTGAGGTCGGTGATGATTTCCTCAAGAACCAACTGTTCCGGTTCCAGCGTCTACCACCAGACGTCGGGCTCGTGAGCGGCCATTATTTCCGTCAGAAAGCGCTTGATTGGAATCGCGAATTCGTTGATTCAATGGGCTTTGAATTGATGAAGTAAGCGGTTGGATTTACTCAGTTTCGAATCCCGTGCAAGTCGCATTGCATAGCACGGGATTTTCCAAGTATTTTGCAAGAGCTAAATTTCAGGGTTAGCCGTTTGGGCGCCAGGGGCCTGTTGATTAAGTCGGCTTTCGATTTTTAATGTGAGCCGTTTGGGCGTTAGCCCCGGTTTTGCGATGACGAGACCGAGGCGCTCGCCTAATGGCACTTACGTTAGCTTGATGCAATGCATCAACCCGTCAGCCGCCAACGGAAAAGCGTCCGGTCCTACGCGCCTAAACCGGACGCTTTTCCGTTGGCGGCTGATTCGAATTGGCTACGCCAATGAGTTCAATTCTCTAAAGTAAGTCCCATTGGGCTAGCAACCAAACGGCTAGTGTTTCCAACCCACGCTGCTACCTCTGACAGATCATTATCTTTTCTCAGTCGAATTTCAATCATGCCTGATTACAAAGAAATCTACAACGATGTCGTGAAAACCAATTCGCGCTACACCGTTGCTCAGAATTCGCCGGGGTTCCGAGTCGTTGTTCAATCCGAAGCGATTCTAATTCAACTCTCAGGTAAATCTTTGGACGTGGGTTGTGGTGTCGGATTTGCATTTGAGTATCTCTCAAACCTCCCCTTTCGGTATGAAACTTACGGCGTCGACATCAGCGACGAAGCAATCGCGATTGCCAAACAGCGATTAAGTTCAGAACTCAGAATGAAGGACTTGAATGATCGGCTGAAGGTGATCGATTCGCAAACGTTTCCGTTTGAGGACGGCTACTTTTCTTTGGTGACTTGTTTTGACGTACTCGAGCATCTGGATGAACCGGACATTGACGCGACGCTAACCGAGATCAACCGGACGATGCGTGACGGCGGGACGTTGCTTTGTGCGGTATCGTGTCGTAGAGCGGGCACAGAAGACAAATTCGGCGACAATCTTCATCGCACCATTGAGTCAACCGATTGGTGGATCGACAAAATCGAACCAAAACGGGCGATTTACGATGGTCACCGGAAGCAACTGGTCATGTGGAAGCAAAAATCGTAGCGGTGGTGTGCTGCTGTGAGCGTTGGGCGCTTTCGATGAGGATTGGGATGCTCCGCTGCGCTAGGCCGAAGAAGGTTCAATAGCCGAATTCTCATTTCAAACTCCCTGCGTTCTGTTAATAGGCTGTAAGCACCACTTCAAAACAGCCGAAAAACGGTTAAACTGTTCGGAATTATTTTATTCGCAAAGTTACACGGGTTATTGCAGATGAGCTCTAGTTTTGATGCCTTTGGCAGTCGAGAAACAATTTCGGTCAATGGCCAAGAGATCGGAATTTATAAGATCTCCAAGTTGCAAGAAAAGGGTATCGGCAATGTAGATCACCTTCCCTATTCGATTCGATTATTGCTGGAATCAGTCCTTCGCAACTGCGACAACAAAGTCGTCACCGAAGAAGATGTCAAGAACTTGGCAAACTACGATGCTGAGAATCCGGCCAAAGTCGAAATCCCATTCAAACCTGCCCGTGTTGTCCTTCAAGACTTCACCGGTGTACCTGCAGTCGTTGATCTCGCAGCGATGCGTTCGGCGATGGCGCGACTTGGTGGAGACCCTGAGAAGATCAATCCGCTGATCCCCGTTGATCTTGTCATCGACCACAGCGTTCAAGTCGATCAGTTTGGCTCCGATGCTGCTCTAGAGATGAATGTGCAATTGGAATTTAAACGAAACCGTGAGCGTTACGAGTTTCTGCGTTGGGGGCAAAAAGCGTTTGATAATTTCCGTGTCGTACCACCGAACGTAGGAATTGTTCACCAAGTTAATCTAGAGTTCTTGGCAAAAGGCGTGTTCATCCGCGAAGATGAAAAGGGGCCCGTGGCCGTTCCTGATACGCTCGTTGGCACCGATAGCCATACGACGATGATCAATGGTTTGGGCGTGCTTGGCTGGGGCGTTGGCGGTATCGAAGCCGAAGCGGCAATGCTTGGCCAACCAATTTATATGTTACTGCCGGAAGTGATTGGTTTCGAACTAACGGGGAAACTGGCCGCCGGTGCAACGGCGACCGATCTCGTGCTAACCGCGACAGAGAAACTTCGTTCTGCCGGCGTTGTCGGTAAGTTCGTTGAGTTTTATGGCGAAGGCGTCAATAGCATGTCGCTGGCCGATCGCGCTACACTTGCGAACATGGCTCCTGAGTACGGAGCTACAATGGGATTCTTTCCGATGGATGGTGAAACGCTGGATTACATGCGACGCACCGGACGTTCCGAAGAAGAGGTATCTTTGGTCGAAGCTTACAGCAAGGCTCAAGGCCTGTTCCGCGCCGACGACGCTCCGGTTCCAAAGTTTACCCGCACATTGGGACTGGATATTGGCACCGTCGAACCATCGCTTGCCGGACCCAAACGTCCGCAGGATCGCATTGCTTTGTCGGCTATGAAGAAGTCCTTCAACGATAGCCTTACCGCTCCGGTGGGGCACAGTGGTTTTGGGCTGAGTGAGGACAAGCTTGACGCTTCGGCGCGAGTTGAGAACAACGGTCATTCGACAGACATTCACCACGGTTCGGTTGTCATCGCGGCGATCACGAGTTGCACCAACACCAGTAATCCCAGCGTTATGATCGCGGCGGGCGTGCTGGCGAAGAAGGCGGCGGAAAAGGGGCTGACCGTTCCTGGATATGTGAAGACCAGCCTCGCCCCGGGATCACGCGTAGTCACCGACTACTTGGACAAATCCGGACTTACCGAATCGCTCAAAATGCTTGGCTTCCACACGGTTGGCTATGGTTGCACGTCTTGTATCGGCAACAGCGGTCCGTTACCAGAACCGGTTTCTAACGCGATCACGACAGGCGAACTGGTGGCCTCTAGCGTGCTTTCGGGCAATCGCAACTTCGAAGGCCGTGTCAATCCGATGACCAAAGCCAATTACTTGGCAAGTCCGCCACTGGTTGTCGCTTACGCGCTTGCCGGAACTACGGACATTGATCTGGTGACTGAACCGATCGGCAAAGGCACCGACGGTGACGTAATGTTGTCCGACATCTGGCCATCTCAAGAAGAGGTGCAAACGATCCTTGATGCAAGCGTGTTGCCTGAGATGTTTCAGAAGCAATATTCAAACTGTTTCGATTCTAATGAGATGTGGAACAAGATCCAAACGGGCGAAGGCGCTTTGTACCAATGGCAAGAATCAAGCACCTACATCCAAGAGCCACCGTTCTTGGCAGGTTTGACCAAGGAAGTGACGCCGATCAAACCGATTGCGGACGCACGCGTGTTGGCTTTGTTGGGCGATTCGGTAACAACCGATCATATTTCTCCTGCCGGTGCGATTGCCAAGAGCGGTCCCGCAGGAAAGTTTCTACAAGAAAGCGGTGTCGACCCACGCGAGTTCAACAGTTTTGGATCACGACGCGGTAATGACCGAGTGATGGTTCGTGGTACGTTTGCCAACATTCGAATCCGGAACCAATTGGCGCCCGGCACCGAAGGCGGCGTGACCACTCACCTGCCTACCGACGAAGAAATGTCGATCTACGATGCTTCGATGAAATATCAAAACGACGGCACTCCGCTGATTGTGTTGGCAGGAACTGAGTACGGCACTGGCAGTAGCCGTGACTGGGCCGCCAAGGGAACCATGATGCTTGGCGTGAAAGCAGTCGTCGCGGCATCCTACGAGCGAATTCATCGTAGTAACTTGGTTGGCATGGGGATTCTTCCCCTGGAGTTCCAAGATGGAAACACTTGGAAATCGGTAGGATTGACCGGCAGGGAATCATTCTCGATTCCTGCGCTAAGTGATAGTCTTGAGCCACGATCATCGATTGAGGTGATCGCGGTTGGCGAAGATGGCAAGGAAACAAAGTTCAATGCAACCGTGCGAATCGATACGCCTGTTGAGATGGATTACTACCGCAACGGTGGAATTCTTCAGACGGTTTTGCGGAACCTGCTGTAAGATGCGTAACTGTAAAGGTCCGAAGGCTCAGCAGTTTACCTAGCCCAGCCTTAGGATCGCAGCCCCGTTGGACTGGGTTATCATTTAACCTAAAGTCCTTCACGGAGTTTAGTGAAGGATTTCGCACGTGAGTTTAACGACAAGCCGGCAGGCGACCGTTTTTTTGCCGGGCAAAACGCCGGCGCCTGCCGGCTAGTCGTTAAACGAGTAGACTTGCTAACTCAGCAATTGGAGCTCTTAGCATTACCTGCGGAAAAACCAATAGCTTAAGCCGCTTTGGTCTGTGATCTCTGGCCAACTTCGCTGGCGATTTTTGAAAGCTGATTGAACATCGTTCTAATCTGCCTCCGCGCGTGCTTGACGTAGAGCGTAACCTTGGGATCAAGCGTTGACGGCACGCCCGCGACTGCGTCGGAGAGGATCGAAAAATGCAGGTGCGGGATTCCGATATCTTGCATCATGCCCTGCGTTTTCCAGGTGTTCGATTCCCAAGTTGAAAATGGAATCCCCATAACGGCCGCGGCGATCGCTGCGTGGTATCGACCTGCACAGATGGTCCGACAGCGTCGAATCTTCAACAGTGTTTCGTATACCAATTCGGATTTTGGCGAGAAACCTAAAAGTGGATTGGTTACATTATCTGTGATTCCCAGCGGCAGATTGGGGGGTGGCGCGACGACAGACCGTAAAAGCGTTGATGCAAAAATTAGATCAGGCACAACGTCGCATGCAACACCATGATGATGGACTTCTTTCGCACTAAGGCTTTCGCGGGCGCTAATGTACAACAGATTCCTCAACGAAGGCTGATTGCCGTTCTCTTGGTAAACGCAATTGACCAACGCACAAGGATAATCATCGGCTAATTTTAGCAGTTGAGTGTGACGGCCGTGATGTATCGATCCTTCGCCATTAACAATGACTAGATCGGCTCGCTGTAGCCAAGGTTTGGCCAGCTTCTGATCAAACTCCAGTGGCAATGAAGCGATAATGTTTAGTCCAACACGAGCACATTGTTCGCGAATCGTCTGCCCTACCAACTGGCAGCCGAAATGGGTGTTAAACAAGCTTGTATCGTTGACCAATACGACTTTTGGCATTTTTTATTTCCTGGAAGAACGCTTCCTAATTACGGAAAACGCTGCTTCTAGTCAAGGTCAACGCAAAATGCCAAGATTCCAATGATTGGTAACGGCCTGAGAAGATGTTTGGGAGAAGAGCCGTTGGTTTCGCTGAGAAAACAACTTAGATTTATTCGTAAATTGCGAATCCGGTGGTTGGCATTTCGGTACGAACCAACGTGATTATCGGCACTTCATCTCCGCCGTCGTCCTGAACTCTTGCAGGCTGAACACTGTCTTTCTGATAGACGCTGATGGCATCCCGACCATTGTCTTTTGAGTCATAAAGAGCCGAATCTGCGTCGCGAAGCGTTGATTCGAAACTTTTATTGACCTCAGAAGTGCAGATACCGAAACTGCAGCTGTAGTTTAGGAAAGATGCTGAAATGGCGTGACGAATTTCTTCTGCAAACTCAAAAGCTTCTTTGGCGTCACGGTCGCTAAGAATTACCAAAAACTCGTCTCCGCCCCAACGAGCGACCATGTCATTCTTGTTTACCTTAGATTTAACCACTCGCGCTATATCGAACAACACGCGGTCTCCATAACAGTGACCAAAATTGTCATTGATTGCTTTAAAGTTGTCTAAATCAAATAGGAGCATCGTGTAGCCAAAGTAATAGTCGGATGATCGTCCTTCCAACTCACCTTCGAGTCCGTAGCGGTTGAATAGGCCTGTTAGCGGATCTCTTCGTGCAAGTTCGTGGTAGGTTGCTGTTTCCGAAATCAACAAGTTGTTATGCGAGAGCAGTTGTTTCACACTGGCGGTTTCATCGTCGAGTTTCTTTTTAAGTGTTGACATGCGGAAGATGATTCCCAACATTGTGCCGCCCATCCACATCCAAAGTAAGCTCTGATTAAGTGTCGCGCTGTTGACCCAATTACCAACACATCGAATCGACGCCACCTCAATCTCGCCCTCAGCTGCGCGGTTATTGATGGTGAATTCAAATGAATCAACGTTCTCAAAGGATGGGTAGGTCGCATCACCTTTTACACCGTACTTCTGTTTCCACCAAGAAGGAACAAAAAATTCATCGCGACTTACAGTAATGGTCTTCAGTTCGTCGGACACGATTAATAGCGTTTCATTATATTTCAAGGTGGTCCTATCATCTAACGTCGTGAGACCTGGTTCGATACCCCGAACGTGAAACAAGACCTGTTCGCCTTCAGGTTTGCTCGATCGAATCGCTATCTCAACACGGTTTATCCAAGAGAGATTGCTCTTGAATTCTTCGCCGGGAAAAAGTACGAAAGACGAAAATGAATTTTCGTACGCGGCATTATCGATCCGGTATGCAAATCTAAAAACGTCGGCTAATGCTTCAGCATACGATTCAGATGCCCCGCCCTCAAACTGATCGTCTCCATATGCAAGATGGCCAAAGTTATTTACGCTCAATTCGAATGATCACAAAAAAAAGAATTGGTTCGCAAAAATCACTGTGAGCGTCGACAGCAGGAGGCTGGCGATAAGAAACTCTTTTTTGAATCTTGGAAACATGAAACACGCGGGACGTGAAGGAGAGGAGAGGAAGATCCGATTGACGTAACTTAAATTTCGTTGCCTAACCTAGATCTTCTGAAGTGTATGTCGCAATTGCTCGAAGGCGAGAAAATGGCGGATTTTCCGTGACATTGCGCAAGCATAAGCCAAGTTCAACCCTTGAAGATGGTCGCAATCCTCAATATCGACACCGAAATGCAGTCAGAATGTCAAGGAATTGCAAATCCGCCGTTTGCTGTCCGCACAGAGTTTTAGAGCCTAAGCCTGAATTTCGTTCTGCGACGCGAAACGCTTTTTCCAATGACGCTGCCGCATAAGACTTAAAAAAACCTGTTCTCAATCGACTATCCGTTAGGAAACGTCAACCATTGCTTTCGATATCGTATCAGCAAGCTTGACTTTAACCGCACAGACTTTGTACTCGCCAGTTCCCGTAACCGCGTCTCCCGCGTCGTTGGTCAGCAGATTGGCGCGGCTTTCGGCAAAGTGCATCGGCATCCAAATGCAACCGAAACGAACACGCGGAGAAACCCAAGCTTCCGCGTAAATTGTTCCTCGTCGTGAGCTCACCTCGACGCGGTCCCCATGTTTGATCCCTAAACGCTTGGCATCGCGCCGATGAATTTCAATGAAGTTGCCTCGTTGTTTGGCAACCGGTCCCGCGTCACGACGAGTCTGAGTGCCGCTGTTGTAATGATACAGAGTGCGACCTGTCGAAAGAACCAAAGGATAGTCATCGTCTGGCAACTCTGCGCTAGGCCGATAATCGACTGCTTGGAACGGGGCTGACCCAACCATGGGACCATCCAAATGCAACGTTGGAGTTCCTGGGTGGTTTTCGTCCGGGCAAGGCCACTGCAACCCAGCTACCGTTTGCTCTAATCGCTCATAGGAAATGCCTCTGAGCTTAGGCGTTAGCGAGGCGTACTCGGTAAAGACCTCCTTGCTACTGGGATAGTGCGGCATGCGATATCCTGCTGCCCTTGCGACGTCACACAGAATTTTCCAATCGGCCCGAGCGTTGCCCGGTGGGTCAACGGCCTTGCGTACGCGCTGCACTCGTCGATCGCTGTTAGTGAAAACGCCATCCTTCTCTGCAAAACAAGCGCCTGGTAAAATCACATCGGCGAAACGAGTTGTCTCATTATGGAAGATTTCTTGACAGACCACAAACTCACAAAGATTCAGCCCCGCCTCGACTTTGGACACATTGGGTTCGGAGATAACAATGTCCTCTCCCATCACGTAGACAGCCTTAACGTTGCCTTGGGCCATCTCTTTCATCATTTCATTGAGGTTAATGCCATTGTTTGGCGAAAGCGGAACACCCCACGCCTCTTCGAACACTAACCGAACGCTATCGTCAGTCACTTTTTGATAGCCCGGATAGTAGATGGGCGTTGCGCCGGCATCATTGGCGCCTTGAACATTGTTTTGTCCACGCAGCGGATTCATTCCCGCAGAACGCACGCCCAAATGCCCTGTCATTAAAACCAAATTGGCCAGGCAATAAACGTTGTCCGTTCCATGGGTGTGTTCGGTGATTCCAAGGGTGTAATAGATTCCGGCAGCCTTAGTCGTGGCGTACCAGCGTGCGGCCGTTGCGATGTCTTCCGCTGCAACGCCGGTGATTTTTTCTGCGGCATCCGGCGTGTACGATTTGACCTTGTCCACAACCGCTTCAAAATCAGTGGTGTGGTTTGCGATGAACGCTTTATCATGAAGGTTTTCGGAGATAATCACGTTTGCCATCGCTGACAAAAGCCATACATCAGTACCCGGTTTAAGCTGCAGATGCAGGTCTGCCATCTCGGCCAACCAAATTTCACGAGGGTCGGCGACCACCAATTTCGCACCGCGCTGACGCGCCCTTTTCATCTCCATCGCGATGATTGGATGAGCTTCTGTCGTATTGGAGCCGATGACGAACATCATTTCCGAATCGCGAATTTCGTCGATCGAATTCGTCATCGCTCCTGCTCCAAACATTGTCACCAGACCGGCGACGGTGGGAGCATGTCAGGTAGCGGCACACTGATGGACGTTGTTGGTACCAAATGCGGCTCGGGCCACTTTCTGCATTAAGTAATTCTCTTCGCCGGTGCAACGTGAAGAAGAAATAAATCCAAGAGAATCTGAGCCATACTTTTCACGGACCTGATTGAGTCCTTTGGCAGTGGCGGCAATTGCTTCCTCCCAAGTTGCCGGTTGCAAGTCGCCATTGAAATCCCTGATCAGTGGCTGCGTTATGCGATCCTGGTGATGAATAAAGTCGTAAGCAAACCGTCCTTTAACACACAGGTTTCCATCGTTTAGCGTTTCGCCCGGTTCAGGGCTAGTAACCTTCACGACCCGATCGTTGTGAACGTGCAAATCTAACTGGCATCCAACACCACAGAAGTTGCAAGTCGATCTGAATGATTCGGTCCCACCTAACTGAACTAAGTTTTTAGGTGCTTTCTTTTCAATCAGCGCGCCTGTGGGGCAAGTGTCTATACATCCGCCGCAAAGTTCGCACGTGGTGTCGATAAGACTGCGTTGCCCGGCAGTTGCGATCGTCGTCGCGCTGCCTCGATTCGAAAGCGTGATCGCATTGACGGCTTCCACTTCGTCACAATAGCGTGTGCACCGCGCGCAAAGGATGCAGAGGTCAGGCTCAAATTGAATGTAAGGATTGTCGTCCATCGGACGATCACTGCGCGCCGCATCGACCGGAGCTAGCTTCATGTCGGGCACCGTTTGGCAAAGCTCGCGCAGCTGATTGCCATTGCCTGTTTCCAGCGGCAGTCCTGTACTATCCAGTTCGTGATCGGATTTGTAAAGATTGTAAAGAACTGTCCGGTGCCGTTGGATTCGATCGTTGTGAGTTTGGATCTCCATGTCGGAGGTAACGACCCAGGCACACCCCGGTTGCAGTCGTCTTTGCCCTTGGACTTCCACCAGGCAGACGCGGCATGCTCCGACAGGTTCAAGCCGAGAGTCGTGGCAAAGCGTCGGGATGTCGACGCCGACGCGCTTGGCAACTTCAAAAACGGTTTCACCTGCGTTGGCGGCTACCGATTTTCCATCTAGTTTAATTTTAAAAGATTCGCTCATAAGTTCACCTCCAACTTTGCATAATTTGCAAACGAAATCGATATCCTATTTGGTTTTAAAATGATCGGGGAAATGCTTCCGCGCTGATTCCAAAGGTTTTGCGGCAACCATCCCCAGTCCGCAGATCGACCCCTCTTCCATTTCCCACGCAACATCATCAGCATGCTCAAAGGCAATGGGGTCGCCCAATTTCAGATAAACATCGTTTTGCCGTCGCAAGTAACGCGAACCGATTCTACAGGGCGCACATTGCCCACAACTTTCACGTTCGAAGAACTCCAATTGCCAGCCCGCCGCCTGAGCCATATCGACCGTGTCATTGAGCACAACGATGCCCGAACTTCCCATCATTGATCCCGCATTAGCAAGGTTCTTATAATCCAACGGAAGCTCCCGCATCGAGATGGGGAGAAACCCTGAAGAAGCACCGCCCGGCGAAAAAGCCAACGGCGTCCCGGTGTAACCACCGGCAGCAGCAACCAATTCGTCTAACGTCACTCCCAACGGCAGTTCATACACGCCAGGCAACTCTACGTGCCCAGAGATACAATACAACTTCGACCCCGGCTCTGACCTGCCTAAATTTTTGAAATGTTCCCCGCCGCGATGAATGATCGACGGCACGCAAGCGATTGTTTCCACGTTGTGTATCAAAGATGGCTTCCCACGAAAGCCTGCCTCCGTTGGAAACGGTGGTTTCAGACGAGGCATCCCGCGTTTGCCCTCAAGCGACTCCAGCAACGCTGTCTCCTCCCCACAAATGTAAGCACCGTGTCCACGTACAACCGTAAAATTAAACTCAGCCAGTTGAGTTTGGGCTTCTTTGATCGCACGGTTGATCGACGCATACTCATTGCCGTACTCGCCGCGAATGTAAATATAAATTTCGCTAGTTTCGATCATCGCCGCCGCAATCGCCAATCCCTCGAGCATTTTATGCGGCTGCCGCAGGATAGTCTCGCGATCTTTAAAGGTGCCAGGTTCGGCTTCGTCGGCGTTGCAGACCACGTATCGCTGAGTCTCAGGCTGGCTACGGACGGATTTCCATTTAATATGGGCAGGAAACCCGGCGCCACCGCGTCCCTGCAATCCCGAGGCTTCAATTTCGTCAATTACGCCTGAGGCTCCCAACACAATTGCCTTCTTCAACGCCGAGTAACTCAAATCGACAGGTCCAGCAAGATTGATAGCCAAATCTGGATCGTCGGGCGAAATCGTCGTCTGTTTCTTTGTGTAGGTCTTCAGTTGCATGTCTTCTGTGAGCGTCGCAACCGCCAAATCACACTGCCCCAAACAGCTCACCCGTTCACACGCTCTGCCAGCGTCTTCAATGCTCTTTGCCAACTCATCCGCACCAGCCATTTGGCAAGAAAGCCCATCACAAACGCGCGTCCTTTTCCCCGGAGTGTCGATCAGTGAATAGAATTTCCCGGTGCCCCAGACATCTGCTTCCGGGACGCCCGTTTCCTTTGACACTTGCCGCACTGATTCTTCGGTCACGCCGCCTGCGTGTTCCAGAAGATCAAGAATCTTTTCGCGCTGGGCATCCGGTTTAAGCATGGTTACTATAGTAAGATGTTACGGGGTGAACTTTTTGTATCGGCCAAACCTATAATCTGCCGATCGAAATTTAATTAGCACATTGTAAACTATTTGAGGCCCTCGGTTAACGAAGTCGCAGTTGAGCTATCAGCTTCTCACCTGGCCTCTGTTAAACATAAGCGAACCTTATCATAAAACGTAGCCTCCACCACACTATTAAACCACACCAACTCTAAGTGATTTTAGATCGGGCCAATAGTTAATTGGACAGTGCCACTTTCGGACGCTATGCAATGATTTGTTGTGTTTCCGAAACTAATGAGCCGTTTAGGCGCGAGCCTCGGTTCTGCGGCAACGAAACCGGGGCTAGCGCCCAAACGGCTCACTTAGAGTGCCGCTGTCCAATTAGAAACACCCCGTAGCCACTTCGAATACAAATTCCAAATAGGAAAAAGGACTACCTTGAAACCGTCGCTTTCGAATTTCTCCCGTATCGTCATCAAGATCGGGTCGGCATCTCTCGTTGATCAGGAAACTGGAATTCGTGATGTCTGGCTGAGTTCCTTGATTCGTGACGTAGCCGAATTATGCGCATCGGGCTGCGAGGTTTTGATAGTTTCTTCGGGCTCCATTGCGTTGGGACGTAAGCAATTGTCTGACCAAGGCGTACCGATCAGCGCAGGGCCACTAATGCTGGAGGAGAGCCAAGCCGCAGGCGCAATCGGACAAATTGCCTTATGTCACGCTTATCACAAAGCTCTCAAAGCCCACGGGATCACAGCCGCTCAAATTCTGCTCACGCTGGGCGATACCGAAGAACGTCGGCGATACCTCAATGCCCGCAATACGATTCAGACTGCGCTGAAGTGGAAATCGGTTCCTATCATCAATGAGAATGACTCTGTCGCCACCGCCGAAATACGGTACGGGGACAATGATCGATTGGCGGCGCGAGTTGCGTCCATGGTCGCCGCCGATTTACTGATTCTACTTTCGGATATTGACGGATTGTACACCGCGCCTCCGCATTTGAATCCTGACGCCAAGCACTTGGAAATCGTCGATAACATAACGCCTGAAATTGAAGCCATGGGTGGCGAGGCGGCATCTGAGTTCTCACGAGGCGGTATGAGAACGAAAATCGAGGCCGCAAAAATTGCTACGTCGGCCGGCGCCACGATGGTGATTACCTCAGCCGCTCAACTTCATCCACTTTCGGAATTGGACAACGGCAAGAAAGCGACTTGGTTTCGTCCGTCGCAAGTTCCGATCAATGAGCGAAAGAAATGGATCGCAGGCGGATTAGGAGTGACCGGTAAAATTACAGTAGACGCTGGTGCACTGGGAGCGTTGGAGAGAGGAAAAAGTCTGTTGCCGGTTGGTGTAACGGCGATTGAAGGCGATTTCAATCGAGGTGACACTGTCAAGATCGTCAGTCCTACCGGAACCACGATAGGGCAAGGCCTATCCGAATATGATGCATCCGAAGCCAAAAAGATTATCGGGCTTCACACTAAAGAAATCACTGAACTGTTGGGGCCAAACATTCGATCTGTTCTCATTCATAGAGACGACATGGTCGTTGATATTTAGGCGAACACATTCGAAATTTTTCCGAAACTTAAGCTTAACTTGAGTGCTTCAAAACGGCTAATTAAGTCAGCGCAAGGTATTGTTCACGGCGATGAGTGTAGGGTTCAATAACTCTAACGTCTCCGCCTGACGACCATACCCGTGGCGGCAAGCATGACAAGCAAGGTGGTACTAATTGGCTCAGGTACAGCTGCAATCTCGCGATCAAGCGCTGTCACCAACCAGTATCCGTCTCCGACATTGGCTGCCGCATCAATATCGGTGGTAGCCGTGGATACTCGCAGGTAGTAGTCGCCCGGTCCAACAGTAAGATTCACCAAAAAGAACCGGTATCATCATCGACAGAATTCGCAATGTCGCCAAACTCACCTCCGCGCCAACCAATATTGTCGGAAACGCCAACGACCGCTCCCGAGGCGTCAACAAGTTCTAAAACGGAGTCGAAGTTATCGAACCCTGGCGTTCGTGAAGTAAATACATGGGCTGTTAACGTTGTTTCGACAGCCGTGCTGAATCCGTAAACGTCGACGTCTGATTCAGTATTAACAAGATCTGCCTCAATAAAACTAATCTCTTTGCCGGATGACTCCCAAATTGAAAAAAGTAATTGCTGGGCTGTTGTGAGTGTATCGCCAGCGTCGCCCCCGTTTGCCTCGGTGTTATTAGAGAATACAGGATTGCTTACCAGTGCAGTTCCAGCGTAAGTCTGAGACCCTCCCGCGATGTCAAGGATCACTTCCCAAAACGGCGATAGCGACCGAAAGGACTCGCGCTTCGCCTCATTCGTTTCAGTGCTGCCGGTGGAGAGAAGGTGCCGGTTCTGCTGTCCGCTGGTGTTGGTCGAGGCAGAGGAAATCCCCAAAGCACTGTAAACGTTTTGATGAAACACACCAAAACTATTACCCAGTTCATGCCCCGCGGTTCCCGCCAGCGACGTCGAGATCTCATCGATCGAATGCTGGCGTGAATTGAATGCCGGTTCTAAACTTCCATCAAAACTGGCTGTGTAAACTTTCGAGATTCCCCCCCGGGTCACCATCTGGATTGGTCCCATAGGTTCTGGTCACCCTATTGCCCAAATCTCCTGATGCTCGGCCGAACAAGCTACCACTAATACCATCCGCATTGTTGTCGGCACCAAGGTAGATCTCGTTATGTGAGCCCGAAGGTTGTGACGTCACAAATTTAATGTTGTACTTAGCGTACGTCTGTTCAAGACTAGCGACTATTTTATTCTGAATTTCCTGAGGATCGCCTAACGTAAACAGGTTTTGTGATGGAGGTCCGTTGGTCACGCCACCGGTGCTATTGGCCGCTTGGTTCAGTTCCTCAATCCAATCAGCGACACCGTTAGCCGGCCCATTGGATCCGTCATGAAAATCAGAAGTGAAGTCAACCCAGACGTCCAGGTTTTGAGCCTGTACGCGATGGAACTCACCCGCACCAAACACGCAGCAAGTGACAACAAGGCCGCAGTTGGGAATATTTTCCTCATGATGTCTATTCAGGAGGGAGTTTTTGGTCCGAAGAAATGAACCGGTTTGTATTCGCTGGCACTTCGCGATTCCAGCGTCTTCAAGCCTTAACCAGCTCTCTACAAGTCGAAATTGTAATCATTGAATATAGCAGTTTCAACTCTTCGAATGTCTATTGTCCGGGTTGGACCAGGCCGTCCAGCAGGTTCTGCTCGTGACTTTCACTGCCCGAAGCAGAGATCGAAAGGGCGCCCGATTCCTCTCGAATGACATATTGCTTTTCTGCAAGAACCCAAAGATGAAACTCCAAAAGCTCATACGAATAGGGCACGAGGGAATCAAGTCCACCAATCGCGATGCCCGATTTACGCATGTTCTTACGCTTCTTCTCATAAAACATCTTCAGCAGTTCGCGGCGATGCACTGCCAGCAAATCAGGTGAAAACTTAAGCTCCTCTTCAAACGAGGATTTGCCGATGGTCGCGTCATCAGTTGGCTCATCGGCACAATATTTTTCCACCTCAGTCTCAAGGGCCGAATCTTGTTTTACTTCTACCTCTAGGACACCCTTTTGTACTTCAAGAGTAGAGCCCAACTGTTGATCATATTGCTCACGCAGATCTGGGTCACGTAGGACTTTAAACGCTTCTATGGCCTGCGGCACATGAGAGTGATCGCCGCTGGAGTCCGCTTCGGTCGCCAACTGCCGAAAAAGCCCCTCAATATCATCCAGCGTAGCCAACGGATCAGCGCCGAGAACTTCGTAATAGTTAGGAGGTTGGATCGTTTGAGGAGAGTTCATTGCGGCTGCTTTGTTTTGAATCAAATGAGGGCGATAGAGCATTGGCTTGCCAAGCTGAACAAACGTAGGTCAATCCTTGGGACTGTCGAGCAAATTTGTGGCTTTTTAGTCGCAACCATGGAGCCGATAGGTTTATTGCAAATTGTCGAAGCGGAATTTTCTGTTATATTTCCTACAACCGGAATCTTTGGGATCCACGCGCGTGTTCAGCCTCACGAGAAAGCCTTCGGTCAATTACATCCACCTCATGTGAGACTCGCTTCGTGTTTGAGAACCTTTCGGCCAATATTGTTCGGGCCCAACATCAAAAAGCGGAATATCCCGCGCTACAACAGCAGCTGAAGTTCGCGCTTGAGAATCCACTGTTTTACCCAGCGGCCAATCAATGGTTGTTTCCCGGTGATTCGCTGGCGATCCTGTTGCAGAGCAATCTGGTGCAGGCGCCGAAAGTCCTCGAAGCCTTTCTGGAGTACATTAGTCAACTAAAAATTGACTCCGAAGACATTGTCGTTGTTATTAGCGCTCAGATGGCGGAGCAGTTTGGTATTACGGCCCAGCAATTGGAACAATCTAAATCAGAGGTTGCCAACGGAATGCCGCCCTCGCTGATTCAAGTTGATGTTGGAGATGAAAAAATTTCGTTTCAAGTTCACGATCCAGCCAACAGTTACGGGCTCGCCTATCTCGCGGCCAACGAAGCGGGCGACCCGGTTCACGTCAATCGTCTGTTGGTCGACGCGGATGTTGTGGTGCCCCTTGGTTGCCCAACGCCGGGCGATCAGCAACGTTACGATTGTTTGTATCCAGATTTTGGATCCGCCGATCGCCTCGCGGAATTCCGAACGGGATCCGGATCAATCGCGCAGCGCCAACAGGAGATTCAATTAGCAAACGACAACCTGGGAACCTTTCTCGCAGTTGAGCTCGTCACTGAACCGGGCGGAGAGATTGCGGCCGTGTATGCCGGCGCGCGAAAGGATGTCTTTGAGCAATCGAAACAATTGGCCGATGAACTCTGGACCGTCGACTACATTCCCGATCAGCAAACCGTATTGGCAACCATTGAAGAACAGGGGGGCGTCCAGTCGTGGGATGATTTCGCCGATGCAGTAATCAATGCGGCGCAGGTTTCAAATGGAAACGGGCCGATCGTGGTTTGGACAACTATAGATCAACCCGCTGATCGAAAAACACGCAAAGCCCTAATGGCCCAATTCGACGACACGATTAGTGCAAAGCTTTCGGTCGCCCAAAGATCGGTGGCTTCCATCATTTCCGAACGCCCCATCTTCCTGAAATCCAAACTGTCACAATCGCAAACCGAAGAGTTGGGGTTGGGCTATATTGAATCCGAAGCCGAAGCCGAAGCCATCCTGGCCAAGTTCGATTCGGGCATTTTGCTACGCGACGCTCACCGCTGCCGCATCGACCAACCTCAAGCCGCATCTCAATAAAATATGTTTGACGAAACAACTCTATCGCAATACCGCTCCCTCAAAGACAACGCCGCCGTTGTCGATCTCGACAGCTGCTTGGTTCAGCTAACAGGATCCGATCGACATCAGTTCCTGCACAACTTTTGCACCAATGAGATTAAGGAACTGCCGGACTCTGGGGTTTGCGAGGCATTCATTCTTGACGGCAAAGGCAAGATTTTGTTCCACGTCCATGTGCTTAACGGGCAAGACGCTTTGTGGCTACATTCGGTGGCTGGCGACGCGGAGGCAATGGTGGAACATCTTGATAAATATTTATTGCGAGATGATGTTCAGATGACCGTGATTGCAGATCGCATATCAAAATTTGTCGCTGGCCCCAAAGCTGGAACAGCACTATCAGATCTGCTGCCATCGACGCTGCCAGAAAACCAACTGATGGAACGGCCATCGGGTGATTTAATTGCTCACGTTGAGCTTGCTGGTTGGGGCTATTTGATTCTATCGAACGATGAAAACGTAATTCCCAGTTCGGTTGAATCGGCATCGCCCGATGCGCTTCACTCGGTACGAATAGAAAACCAAACGCCTTGGATGGGCGTCGATATCAACGACTCCAACCTGCCGCAGGAGTTGCTACGAGACGACAAGTGCGTCAGTTTCACCAAAGGTTGTTATCTGGGCCAAGAAACGGTCGCTCGCATCGATGCAATTGGCCGTGTAAATCGCGTCATCGCCTTAGTTGAATCTAAGGACGTCGTTGAAAGCGGCGCCGAACTTATGCTTGAGAATAAAAAGATCGGCGACATACTTTCGGTTTCCTGGTCGCCAGATCAAGATTGCTTTTGTGCATTAGCAATGATTCGTCGCCCGCACGAAAAGATAGGCACCGAGCTGGCTTGTGGTTCAACCTCGGTGACGGTT
>Ga0209831_1000885_pt1 | contig 28561 bp, 32 predicted proteins | sample Maine_Asex4_meta_FD_187451 | JGI IMG/M metagenome (GOLD analysis project Ga0209831, IMG submission 187451) | Marine algal microbial communities from Maine, USA - Maine_Asex4_metaG (SPAdes) (version 2) | ecosystem: Host-associated > Algae > Red algae > Unclassified | place: Maine, USA | collected... | reverse complement strand
GTCCCGGAAGAGGACAGCGAGGCGTCCGGTGTCTCGCGCGACGATCTCAAGCTGCTGTGCGAGATCGGTGTCCTGGCGCTGGCCGTGGAGCGCGGCGAGGAGGCGATGCCGATCTTTCGCCTGATCGATACGAAACAGCCGCACAATGCGGCGGGCGCCATCGGGATCGCGATGATCGAGGTGGCGGCGGGGCGGCAACGCGACGCTCTTGCCCGTCTGCGCTGCGCGATCGTCAACCGCCGCGTCTGCGTCCGCGAAGCCAAGGCGGTGCTGGCGATCTTCCTGATAGGTTTCGGCCGCCATGCCGAGGCCAGACCCCTGCGTCGCGAGTTGCTGCGCGGACCCGACTGCGGCGCTCGCCGCCTGATTCAGAGTTACGGCGCCGTATAAACCGGCCATTTTAGAAGGAACGACAAGATGAACGGACTGAATTCCATAGGCGGCGCTCCGGATACCACCGCCGCGAACGGTGCCGGTGCAGCCGAAACCAGCGATTTCGACGCGATCTTCAAGGAAGGCGTCGCGAACACCACCGCCGTGCTGTTCCAGTTCATCGGCGGCGACATCATCCAGTCCGTCATGAAGGACGAGCAGTCGGTCGACTGACGCCTTCCACGGTCTTCAAAGAATAAGGAACGATTTTCATCATGTACGCCAACCCTTCATACGACGACCAGCGGGAGTGCGCTCGCCGCGCCCTCGGCCGTGTCTTCGTGGCAGGGTTGGCGCGCAGGATGGCCCGCTCCGGGCTGTTGCGCGCGCTTGCGCTGACGGTAGCGGGCAAGGAATCGTTTCCTGACGGGTTCCCCTCCAGGCATCTGCACATACGCTGTGACAGTGCTAACAAAGAACCGCTCCGCAGATCCGGAGTCGCCGCCGGTGGAGCAGGTGGCGGGGGTCCCGGCGACGACGAAACGGTGATTTCGTCCATCGCCTGAGACGGCGATCCTTTTCCTTGGAAGACATTGCTGCCGTATTGACGGCAGTCTGGAGGATGCTGTGTCCATTACAGCGATATCATCTCATGGGGGCATGAGTGCACAGGGCGCCGCGTCCATGGAGCGGTCCGCCGCTCAGACGAGCGACCTCAAGGGCGCGACCGGCGCGCAGGGCACCGCTTCGGCGCCCGAAGCCGTGAAGATCAGTTTCTCGCCGCCCACCGCGTCCAGCACGCCGATGGACAAGATCGGCTCGGGCGTGCTCGACACGCTCCGCAACTTCGAGCAGACGCGCGCCGCCAAGCGCGATTCGATGAACGTGGTCCATGGCGGTCCCGCCTCTTCCGTTTCGATGGCCAAGAACGAATTGCTCGCCGGTCCCGCCAGCATCCGCCCGGCTTCGGGTGGTGAAGTCGCGAGTGCCGTGCCCGAATCGGCCAGCGTCGACGATGCCGTGAACGCGATGACCCGCAGCTTCGACTACGCCATCGAAACCCAGCTTATCGTCAAGACAGGTTCGCAATTCTCGACCTCCGCTTCCTCGCTCATGCGCGGTCAGTAGGTCGGCGGCGCCCTTCGTGGCGCATAGCTCTGGAGATACCCCATGACGATTCGGAAAACCGGCTTCGCCCTCGTGGCGTTGCTCGCCCTCGCAGGCTGTCGTATCGAAGTCTACGATCAGCTTTCGCAGCGCGACGCCAACGAGATCACCGCTCTTCTCCTCACCTCCTCCATCGACGCGAAGCGCGTGGAAGAAAAGGACGGCACTTTCGCGGTCGAGGTTCCCGAAGGGGATTTCGCCACCGCCGTCCAGCTCATCTCCGATAGCGGACTGCCGCGTCCGCAGTTCAGCTCGATGACGGACGTGTTCGACAACGACCGGCTGATTTCCTCGCCGTCGGAAGAGCGCGCGCGCCTCGGCTATGCGGTGTCGCAGGAGCTGTCGCAGACCGTCTCGGAGATCGACGGCGTCGTCTCGGCTCGCGTCCACCTCGCGACCCCCGCGGTCGATCCGCTGGGTCGCCGGGTCAACAAGTCGTCGGCCTCCGTCGCGATCCATCACGAACAGTCGTTGCCGACCGACGGCCTCGTTCCGCGCATCAAGCTGCTGGTGTCGCACGCGGTCGACGATCTGGAATACGACGACGTGCTCGTGGCGCTCTTCCCGGTCGGTCGCACCCTCCGCAACGGGAATGGCGATGCCTCGCGCAACGTCGCCGCGCGCAGCGTGGCGGCCCCGCGTATCGACAGCGGCAATATCGTCGACGAGATGGCCCGTCCGAATGACGGGAACCGCTTCTTCGCCCAGCAGGCCACGGGCGGCCAGCCCACCACCGCCCGTGCGGCGGTCGGCGATTCGTCGTCGCTCAATCCCGCCATCGCGGTCATTCTCGCGGGCGGTCTGCTCGTGCTGATGATCGCGGCCAAGGGCCTCTTCGACCGGCCCGGCAGAAGTGGCGCCCGTGCGCTGGCCGATGCCGCTCCCGCTCCCGCTCGCCCGGCGGCGAACAAGCGTCGGAGATCATGAGCCGGGGGCTTGCAGGCCCGACAGAAGGTCGGGTGGCGCAATACGTGAGAACCCTGGCCGATGCGACCGCGCTGATTAGCGATCTCGGGCACGATCGGCTTGTCGACGACCTGCCGCCCGCCCTGTCGGAGCGGTTGTCGGCCCCCCGCTACCGTGCGCGTCTGGAACGCAGGTTCATCCGCCGGACGGGCGCGGTCGAGGCTGCGCCCGCGCTGTTCGAGAACCCGGTGCCGCAACTCGCGGCGATGGGGCGGGCGCAGGTGAACCAGCTGATTCTCGATACGGGAATCATGTGCCAGTACGCGGTCCTGCGGCGCATCGTGGACAAATCGGTCCTCGCCGATCTGTCCGACCGGCTCGGCCTGCCGCTCGCGTTGCACGATGCGAGGCGGGCGACCGACAGCCCCTCGATGGATATGGCGCGCGAGATCGCATCGCCCTATCCGCCCGCCGAGGACGCGCAATCCATCATCGATGCGATCCTGCGCGACGGAATGCAGTGCTGGTGTTGCTGGATCCACGGACAGCCGGAATCGCTTCACCGGTTCCTTGATGCATTGATCCCGTCATCGGGGGTCGATGGTACGGATGTTGCAAGCCGCATGGACGGTAAAGGCGAAAAATGCCGCCCCCGCGTATGTCGTCGCCGCGCCGATCTCTTCGTCGCGAGACTCGACCTCGTTCTGACGGAAAAGGGGTAGCTCACGCGCGAAAGGATGCACGATGCAGGACGATCAAGGGCTTCAGTTGGACGCGCCGAGGGCGGGTTCCGCGTCCAAGGTGCTCAAGGCGCAGGATTTCGAGGCGCTGTCGACCGCGCGTCAGGGAATCGACCGGGCACATGCCGAAGCGAGCGATATCGTCGCCCGGGCGCATGAGGAGGCCGAGACGATCCGCGCCGATGCCCGGGTCGAGGCGCAGAACGACCGCGCCGCGCTGGTCGCCGAATACGCGACGCGCATGAGCGAGCAGCTTTCGAGAACCCAGGAAGCGCTCGCCGGGACGGTGATGAACACGCTGCGCCGTCTGCTCGACCCCGTCCCGAAGCCCGAGAAGGTGGCCGATGCCGTCGCCTGCGCCCTGCGCGAGACGGATATCTCCGGCGGGGCCATCCTGATCGTCGCGCCGCAACTGATGCATACCCTGCGAGAGCAGTTCGAGCAGCGGGGTATCGGGTCGGACGTGCTCGATGTGCGCGGCGACCCCGACTGCCCCCTCGAATCGAGCGTCCTGCGCTCCACCTTCGGCGATATCGAGCTGGGCATCGAGTTCCAGTTGCGCGCCATCGAGCGCGGGCTGAAGGCTGCCGCCGGGGGCGACCGGGCATGAGCGCACTGGCCGATATCTTCGAGCGCCACGGTCCCGAAGCCAGCCTCCGGCGCCTCGAACGCGCGACCGGATCGGTATCGTTGCGTCCCACGGTCGGGCGTGTCTCCAAGGTATCGGGCACGATCGTCGAGGCGATCCTCGCGGGGGGCAAGCTGGGCGAGATCTGCGCGCTGGAGGACCCCGGTCTGGACGGCGAGGCGCCGCGACTGGCCGAGATCGTCGGGTTTCGCGACGGGATCGCGCTGCTGGGCGTCATCGGAGAAATGACGGGCCTGTCCTCGCGCACGCGGGTCACGCCGACCGGCACGCCCCTATCGGCTCCGACGGGCGCGGGCCTGCTGGGCCGGGTGCTCGACGGCCTGGGCAATCCGCTCGATACCCATACGAAGGGGCCGCTGAACGTCACCGACTGGCGCCCCGCCGAATCCGCGCCGACCGACGCGTTGGAGCGCATGCCGGTCGTCAATCCCATGCCGCTGGGCATCCCCTCGCTCGACGCGCTCAACGTCATCGGGGAAGGACAGCGCGTCGGCCTGTTCGGCGAGCCGGGGACGGGCAAATCGACCTTCGTCTCGGCGCTGGCCAAGGCCGCCTCCGCCGATGTCGCCGTGATCGCCATGGTCGGCGAGCGCGGGCGCGAGGTGACGGAGTTCATCGCCGACACCCTCGGTCCCGAAGGCATGGCAAAATCGGTCATCGTCGCCGCCACCTCCGACCGCCCGGCGATGGAGCGCATCAAGGCGCCCTTCATCGCCGCCGCCATCGCCGAAGCGTTTCGCGACGAGGGCAAGCGCGTCCTCTTCCTGATGGACAGCCTCACCCGCCTCGCCCGCGCCCAGCGCGAGATCGGCCTCGCCGCCGGGGAACCACCCGCCCGCCGCGCCTTTCCGCCATCGGTCTTCGCGATGATGCCCAAGCTTGTCGAGCGGGCAGGGGTGTCGCCCGGCGGCGGCTCGATCACCGCGTTCTACACTGTGCTGGTCGAGGATGACGGCGTGGGCGACCCGGTCGCCGAGGAGGCGAAATCCCTGCTCGACGGGCATATTCTCCTCTCGCGCAAGCTTGCCGAGGCGGGCAAGTTCCCCGCCGTCGACGTGCTGGCGAGTCGCAGCCGGGTCATGGCCCGCGTCGTCGACAGTGAGCACTCGCGCGCCGCCGAGCGCCTGCGCAGCCTTCTTTCGCGCTACGACGAGATCGAATTGCTGCTGCGCATGGGCGAATACGTTCGCGGGTCCGACCCGCTGGCGGACGAGGCCATCGACAAGAAGGAGCGGATCGACCGCTTCCTGCACCATTCTCTCGACAAGCCCGAGAGCTGGGAAACGATCGTCGATGCGCTGAAGTTCCTCGCGAGTTCCGACCGATGACCCCGTCCCAGATCGCCGAGGCGCTGCGCGTGCGCCGCCGCCGGGAGGAGCGCGCGCTCGCCGCCCTGCAACGCGCGCAGGCGATGCAGGCCGAGGCCGAGATGCGGCTGGCGCAGGCGCATGGCGCGCTCGCCGCGTTCGACGAGCGCGTGGCGGCGAGCCTGCGCGCCTTCGAGGAGCGGGCGCGAATCGGCATCAATCCCGCCAGCATCGTGAGCATGCGCGGCTTTCACGCCGACCAGCTCAAGGCGCGCGAGGCGTTCCACGATCCCATCGCCCTCGGCGAGGGCGCGGTCGCGGTCGCGGCCGACGCGGTCACGAAAGCGCGCCTCCATTGGCAAAAAGCATCCCAGGCGGCAGGGAATTTGAAAGAGATGAGCATTAGCATGGCCCGTACGGCGGCCAGGAATCTGGAGCGTCGGCAGGAGCAGGACCTGGACGAGATCGCGGCGACCCGCGTCGCACGCGCAATGATGGACAGGGAAGGCTGACATGGATTTTCACGGTTATCCGGATTTCGACGCATCGCCCGTCCGCCCGCTCGACATGCCGTTCGTCCGTCCGCAGGCCGCGCGCCGCAACGCCGCCCTCGCCATCCCGCGCGAGCCGCTCGTGCTGGCAGAGGGGATTTCGGTCTCGTTGATGCCCGACGGATCGGTCGACTGGACCGGGGCGGGCAAGACCATCGACATCGCCTTCACCGTGGCGGGGGAGGCGGGCTACATCACCACCGTCCTGCCCGTGGTCCAGCGCATCCTCGCCCGGGCCGAGACCGGCATCCATCCCGCGCGGCTCGACTCCGAACTGGCGGCGCTGGCGGTCGAGACGGTGTTCGCCGACCGGATCGAGTTGCTGGAGGAGGCGCTGGGCGGCGAGGTCGCGTTGCTCAACCTCGACCGGACCGAGCCGCACGGCACGATGGCGAGCCTGTCCGTACACCTGCGCATGGGCGACACCGTCCATCCCGGCACGATCCACGCCTCCGCCACCCTGCTGTCGACCCTCGCTCGGCACTGGGAGAGTCAGCCCGCGATCCGCAGGGACCTCGGCGACGTCACCGTAACGCTCGCCTACCGCGTTGCCTTCACCGATCTGGCGGCTTCGGCGCTCAGGATGCTGGCCGTGGGCGATGCGATGCTGTTCGACCGGGTCGCCTTGCCCGGCGGGGCGGCGGTCATCCTGGCCGAATCGGTGCACGCGAGCGCCACCTTCAACGACGAGGGGTATCTCTACCTCTCGGACTCGTTCCGCATACCGGAACGCTATGGCATGGGAGATTTTGTAATGAGCGACGAGACCGATCCGGACCGGGCGGTGCACGCCGTAGCGGATGCCGCCATCGACGATCTGCCGGTGCGCCTCGTCTTCGAGGTGGGGCGCAAGGACGTGACGCTCGACCAGTTGCGCTCCCTCGCCGTCGGCGCGCCCGTCCCGCTCGACCGGGCCGCCTCCTCGGCCGTGCAGATATTCGCCAACGGTCGGCGCATCGGCGCGGGCGAGATGGTGATGATCGGCGAGCAGCTCGGGGTGCGGATCACGCAGTTGAACACCAATGCCTGAGCAGCTGAACGCCAACGTCCTCTCCCTCATCGTCGTCGTGATGCTGCTGGGGTTCCTGCCCTTCGTGGCCGTCGCGGTCACGGCCTTCGCCAAGATCACGGTGGTCCTCCTGATCGTGCGCAACGCGCTGGGAGTGCAGCAGACGCCGCCGAACATGGTGATCTACGGCATCGCGCTGGTGCTGACGGTCTACATCGCCGCCCCGCTGGCGGCGCAACTCCAGACGGTCATCGGCGATCCGTCGCTCAACTTCGAGACGCTGGACGACTGGCTGATCGTGTTCGACCGGGGCATCGAGCCAATTCGCGAGTTCCTCGTGCGTCATGCGCGGATCGAGGACCGGGCCTTCTTCATGGAGGCGACGGCATCGGTCTGGGGGCCGGAACTGGCGCAGAACGTCGAGAACGATTCGCTCCCCGTCCTCGTCCCCGCCTTTCTGGTGTCGGAGCTGACGCGGGCCTTCGAGATCGGCTTCCTGCTGTACCTGCCGTTCCTCGCGGTCGACCTGATCGTGTCGGCGATCCTCATGTCGCTGGGCATGATGATGGTCTCGCCCATCATGATCGCGATTCCCTTCAAGCTGTTCCTGTTCGTCGCCGTGGACGGGTGGTCCCGCCTCGTGCAGGGCCTCGTCCTGAGCTACACGTGATGGGGAGGAACCGGACATGACCGAGGATTTCCTCGCCCGCTACCTCCTGCTCACCGCCATCGCGAGCATGAAGAGCGCGGCCCCGCCCCTGATCGTCGCCGCATTGATCGGCTTCATCGTCGCGCTCTTTCAGGGCGTGACGCAAATTCAGGACCAGAGCCTGCCGATCACGCTCAAGATCCTCGTGGTCGGCGCGGTCTTCCTGTTCTTCGGCGCGACGCTGGCCAGTCCGGTCGTCATCCTCGCCGACGAGGCGCTGCGCATCTTTCCCAGCGTCACGCGCTGACGGCAAGGCAGGAGGAGAGCGCGCCGCATGCTGCAACTCGTCGAGTTCATCCTGCCGTTCATTCAGGCGTTCGCGCTGGCTTCCGCGCGGCCCCTGGGGTTCATCATCGTCTTCCCGCTCTTCACGTGGCTGGGGTTGCAGGGGATGATCCGCAACGTCACCGCCATCGCCATCGGCGCGCCGTTCGTGGTGATGATCTACACCCAGCTCGCCAACGCGTCCGAACCTCTGCCCGCCGAGTACATCGTGATGCTTTCGGGCAAGGAGTTCCTTGTCGGCGTCACGCTGGGGATCGTGCTGGGCGTACCGTTCTGGGGTGCGGAGATGGCGGGCGCCTATGTCGATGTCTATCGCGGCAGTTCCTCGGCCACGGTCGTCAGCCCGGACCAGATGTCCGAGCCGCTGGTCTCGGGGGCGGTCTTCTCCATCGCGCTGGTGGCGATCTTCCTCATCATGGGGGGGCTGCGCACGGTGCTGGCGGTGCTCTACGACAGCTACGATATCTGGCCGTTCTTCGAGATCCTGCCGCAGATCAACGGTGATCTCTACCCCATCTTCATCGAATTGCTGGGCGCCGTCGCGCGCATCTCGCTGGCACTGGGGGCGCCCCTGCTGATCGCCATGTTCGTGGCGGAACTGGCGCTGGCCTTCACCAGCCGTTTCGCGCCGCAGATCAACATCTTCGACGCGATGCTCTCGATCAAGAACATCGTGTTCCTGCTGATCCTGCCGCCCTATCTCTATCTGCTCGCGCGGTATTACGGGTCCGAGGTGCTGGACCTGCCGGGGCTGGTCAACATCCTGCGAAAGGTGGTCGAGCCATGAGCGGCGAATCGTCCGAGGAGAAGTCCCTACCGCCCTCCGAACGCAAGCTGAAGAAAGGGCGCGAGAAGGGGCAGATCGCCAAGAGTACCGACATGGTCTCGGCGATCGTGATGATCTTCCTCGTCGGCTACCTGATCCTCGGCTGGCCCATCATCCGCTCGGGCTTCGAGCGGATGTTCGAGACGGCGGGCCTCGCCGCCGAACGCGGGGGGACCGATGTGTGGGGCGTGGCCATCAGCGACACCTGGAGCGCCATGGGCACGATCATGATGCCGCTCTACGTCGTCTCCTTCTTCGCCATCTTCCTGGGGTCGGTCATCTCCAACCGGGGGATCGTCATCTCCTTCGAGCAGGTCAAGCCGGACCTGAAGAAGATCCACCCGGGGCAGGGCTTCAAGAAGATCTTCAGCATCAAGAACTTCATCGAGTTCATCAAGGCTCTGATCAAGAGCATGATCCTGCTCGGCGTCATGGGGGCGATCGGGTGGTTCGGCCTGCGCGCCGTGATGGAGGCGCCGCTCTGTACCGAGGAATGCATCGACGACGTGCTCATCGTCGTCGCCCTGCCGCTCGTCTTCGCCGCTCTCGTCCTTTTCATCGTCTCCGCCATCGTCGACATGACGATCCAGAAGATGCTCTTCACGCGCGAGATGCGGATGACGCATTCCGAGATGAAGCGCGAGATGAAGGAGATCTACGGCGATCCCACCCTGCGCCGCGTCCGCAACGAATTGCGGCGCGACGTCGCCACCGGCAGCGGTTCGGGCAAGGCATCCGGGGTTCTCAAGTCGAACCTCCCCACCCTCGTCATATGCTCGGGCAACCAGCTCGCGGTCGGCCTGCGCTACGTGCCCGGCGAGACGCCCGCACCGGTCGTCGTGTCGAAGGGCACGGGCGCGCGCGCATCGCTCCTGATCGCCGAGGCGGTCAATGCGGGGGTCAAGGTGGCCAACGACCCGGAAATCGCCGCGACGCTGCTCCAGCAGGGCCGGATCGAGGGGTTCGTGCCCGAGTCCCTCTTCAGGGAGGTGGCTCGCGTCATGAATAAACTTTGAGTTGCAAAATCAAAGGAATCAGCCTGTTTCAGTACGAGAAACGCCGTAAACAATTGACAGATATTGAAACGTCCCGTATTAGTTCGTTCGTGGGATGCAAATTGCAGATTGTTCGGTAGTGGTGCAGTGGATAACGAACTTTCTTCGATTTTGAAGTCCGATCCCAACGGGGAGGCCATGCGGCGGTATCGCTGTCAGTTGGCCGAAGCGATGGCGAGGACGGAAGGCAACCCGCAAGGGGCAATCAACGATACTTCAACCAAGGCCTTACAGGCCGGATTTGCTCTCCTCCCGGTTTTGTGGAGAGAGCTCAACAGGAGATAACTTCAATGGCACAAAGTCTCAGCGGCATCGGCACACAGACCGGCTCCACCGGCTCTGCAGGTGACAACGGTTCCGACGGTGCAGTCGAATCGATGGAGGCGGCATTCGACCGCGCCATCGCCAAGGCGGCCCAGGTGACCGAGAAGCGTATGGAGGGCGGTTCCGCTCTCGACGCGGCCCGTACACGCCTCTCTAACTAATTCAGCATATCTTGGCTGTTTGATTGCTACAGGCTTCGCCGGACATTCCACCGTCCGGCGAAGCCTTGATTTTTTCGACATTCAACAAGATTTCGAGGGGGCCGGTGACGTGAAGAATATCTGTATTCTGAGCGGGATTCATCGGGGCGCCGTCGTCGAGATAGGCGACGACCCGGTGCTGGTCGGTGGCGACGGGGAATGCGACGCGATGCTGTCCGACGACAGCGCCGACGGCGCGGTCGTCAGCCTGTCCCGCACGCCCGGCGGCGAACTCGTCGCGACCGGTGTGCGCGGTCCCGTCCGTCGGGGCGTCTTCAGGCTGCGGGAGGGCAAGCGGACGAAGCTGCCCCCCGGATCCACCCTGCATATCGGCGGCGTGGACGTCGCCGCCGGCAACGACCTCGCCTCGGCCCGGCGCGCGGTGGCGCAGGGTGACAGGCGCCTCACGATGCTCAAGCTGAGCGGGGCCTGCGTCGTCTGCGTGGTGCTGATCGGGGCGATCGGCGTCGTGGGCGGTCCCGCGGATGCCTACGATTCGATCAAGACGGCACGGATGGCGTCGGTCGCGCCCGGCATCGCGCCGCGCGACCCGGTCTCCGAACTGGAGCGCCGGATCGAGGATGCCGATCTTTCCGACACCATCGGAATCGTCAGAGAGAACGAGGGCCGGATCACGGCGACCGGGTCGGTCAGCCCGTCCCAGCGCAGGCGATGGGACGAGATCGTGCGCTGGTACGACGGGCGCTTCGGCGGCACTGTGACCCTCGATGCCCGCATCGCGGGGCGCGACGACGACATCGTCCTGCCGTTCCGCATCGTCTCGGTCACAGCAACGCCCAGCCCGCGGGTCGTGATCCAGAACGGCGATGCCTTTCCCGTCGGATCGATCCTGCCCGGCGGATGGGAAGTGCGCCAGATCGCCCGGCTCACCGTCGTGCTCGCACGTGGAGACCGGGAAGTTGCCATCTCATTCTGACCCTTTCCGCGATCGAGATGGCATGAAGATTGCTCTGAAAACCGACGAGAGTGTTCGACGGGCGATCGTCGGGGCGGGTGGCAGGGGCAAGCGTCTGCGCAGACCGGTCGCCCCGTCGACCGCAACCGAGAAAACCGAGGCAGGTTCGGAAGGAATCACGGCATGAGCGACATCAAATCGGCAGTTTCGCGAATTCACACGGGCCGCACCCTTCCCGCGGAAGCCGCGCCGGGCGGGCACGGTCTCAAGCGTCTCGATATCAACCTGCCGAAGCAGGCCCCGCGCGAGGTGAGCGCCCGGCCCGATCGCGGCATCTCCGAGCCGACGCTCATCTCCGAATTCATCGCGCCGCCGAGCGAGACCGCCAACTGGCTCGGCAGCCCGGTCATCGGCGCGGCGCTGAGCGCCGTCTCCAGCGAGCTGGCCCCGGGCGGCGTGGCCACAACCAAGCGCGACCAGTACGTCGCCAGCGTGGTCGAGACGCATCTGTCCTCCCGCAAGCAGCTTGCCAAGCACCTCAACTCCCTGCTGCGCGCATGAGGGATGTACTGGAGATGACACAGGTGCGCGGACCGCGCGTCATGGACGTGGAGGCCAAGGCCCGCTCGCTCCATGCGCTGGGCGCGTTCTACATGCGTCAGGGCTTCCCCAAGCAGGGCCTCTCGCTCCTCCTCGCCGCGCGCGATTACGGCATCCGCGACGGCGCGCTCGATCGGGCCATCGCGCAGGCATACCTGCTCAGCGGCGCCCCGAAACAGGCGCTCAAGCTGCTCGACGACCTCGACCCCACCCTCACCAACCAGCATCACCGCGAAAGCGCGCGCATCCTGCGCAGCCGCGCCCTGCTCGCTCTCGGGCGGGTCGAGGAAGCGCGCCAGACCTTCGCCATGGTTTCGATGCCCGGAGACATCGCATGATCGGTTCCCTGCATCGCGGCCTCAACGCCGCCGGAAAACGCCAGGACCTCGTCGTCGTCGTCCTGCTCGTGACCGCGATCCTGATGATGATCCTGCCGCTGCCGACATGGCTGGTCGACGTGCTGATCGCCGTCAACATCGCGGGGGCCGTGCTCCTGCTGATGATGGGTCTCTATCTCAAGCGTCCGCTCGAATTCTCGACCCTGCCGTCGGTCATCCTCATCATCACGATCTTCCGTCTCGCCCTGTCGATCACCACGACGCGCCTCATCCTGCTCAACGCGGATGCCGGCTCGATCATCGAGACGTTCGGCCAGTTCGTCATCGCGGGCGAGATCATCGTCGGCCTCGTCGTCTTCCTCATCATCACCATCGTCCAGTTCGTCGTGATCACCAAGGGTTCCGAACGCGTGGCCGAAGTGTCGGCCCGCTTCACGCTCGACGCGCTGCCCGGCAAGCAGATGTCCATCGACAGCGACCTGCGCAACGGCGATATCGACGCGACCGAGGCCCGTACCCGTCGCCGCATGATCGAGCAGGAGAGCCAGTTCTTCGGCGCGATGGACGGCGCGATGAAGTTCGTGAAGGGCGACGCCATCGCCGGCCTTGTCATCGTGGCCGTCAACCTGATCGGCGGCATCGCCATCGGCATGGTCAGCCATCAGATGGCGGCGGGGGAGGCGGTCGAGACCTACTCGCTCCTCACCGTCGGCGACGGCCTCGCCGCGCAGCTTCCCGCGCTCTTCGTGTCGCTTGCCGCAGGGTCGGTCATCACCCGCGTGGCCACCGACCACAACGAGAACCTGGGCGCCGACATCACCCGCGAGATGATCTCCAGCGTCATCGCCCTGCGCGTGGCCGCCGTGATCCTGATGGTCATGATGTTCATCCCCGGTTTCCCGTGGCCGGTCTTCCTGGTCCTCGGCGTGGGCCTGATGACCATCAGCTTTTCGGATCGGCTGGGCCTCATGCTCTTCGGGACGGGTGAAGAGGAGGGCGAGGAGGAGAGCGGACAGGAGGCGCTCGACAGGATCGGGCTGGAGAAATCCCCCTTCGTCGTGCGCATCAATCCGGGCCTGATCGACGATGATGAGCGCGCGGTCTTCGCCGACGAATCGCGCGAGGCGACGCTGGGCATCGGCGCCGAGATCGGCCTCGCGATCCTGCCGCCGCGCCTCAAGGGCGATCCGACGCTGCCCATCGACGCAGTGCGCGTCGACCTCGACGACGTGGTCGTGGCCGGGTTCCGGATCGATCCCGAGCGAATGGCCGTCGACGCCGACGCCGACACGCTGACCCTCGCGAACGTGGAGACCCAGGCCGCCATCGACCCGCCGCCCGGCTTCCGCTCGCTGCACTGGGTCGAGTCGGACGATGCGCGCAGCCTCTCCGACCAGGGTTTCGCCATGCTCACGCCGCTGGAGGCCCTGCTCATCGGCACGCGCGCCTCGCAGCAGCGCTTCGCCTCGCAATGCATCGGGGTACAGGAGATGCGGGCCGCCCTCGTCGGCATGTCGCAGCATCATCCCGACCTCGCATCGGAAGTGCGCGACCTGCTGCCGCTCAACAAGGTGGCCGAGGTTTTCCGGCGGCTGGTCGACGAGGGCGTGCCGATCCGCAACCAGCGGCTGGTGCTCGAAGCCCTGGTCGAATGGGGCGCCAAGGAGCAGGACCCGGTCGTTCTCACCGAATACGTGCGCACAGCGCTCAAGCGCCAGATCTGCAACGCTCTCGCGGGCGACGACCGGGTGATTCCCGTCTATCTGCTCGACAACGCGGTCGAGGATGCCCTGCGCAACGCCGTGCGCCAGACGACGGTGGGCGAATACCTCGCGCTCGACGACAACCTGTCCGCCGCGCTGGTCGAGACGATCCGCGACAACCTGCGCGAGCCAAGCGAAGGGGGCGTGCTGCCGACCGTGCTCGCCTCGCTCGACGTGCGCCGCTTCGTGCGCAGCCTGATGAGCAATAACGGCATGCGGGACACGGCGGTTCTGTCCTATCAGGATCTCTCCACCGAGTTCACCATCACGCCGATCACGACGATCATGCTGCCCGATGTCCAGTATCCCGCTGCGGCGGAATAAGGGGAGGGCGGGGCGTTTCCCCGCCTTCCGACACGAGCCGGGAATGCTCCGGCATTCTCGCATTGCGGTATTCGGTCTTTACTTGCGCAACCGGTATGCTCTATTGTCTCAAATAGAGAATTATCTGCAAGTGTGTCATATTGAGGCAAATTATGAAACCGGTGAACGCGGGTAGCACGGGTATGCCATCGCAGTCGGAAGGACGACCGGACAAGGCCCGTTTCGGGGCGATGCTGGATCGTCAGGCTCCGTCGACGGGGTTCGGATCGTCTCCCGGTCCGGCGGTGCCCGCGGCCCTTGCGGCAAAGACGGGATCGAAGCCGGATGCACGATCCTCGTCCCCTGCCGGACAGCTCACGCAATTGCGGACAATCCTGCGCGACCTCAGGCAGGTGCTGAACGGCATCGCCGAACTGCTCTTGCCCGGTGGCGGCGCGGCCGATCCCTCGCGCGAGACGACCGATGCGGGCCAGCCCCTGCGCCGGTTCCTGCCCTCGTCCTACGATGACGCGGATGCTCCGTCGGGCGAGGACCGCCCCGGTGCGCGCGAGATTTCCAATGCGGTATCGGCCACGACCGGCGAACGCGGCAACAAGGCGGATGCGAGCGATCTCTTCTGGCTCTGGGGCCAGTTCCTCGACCACGATATCGACCTGAGCAAGACGGGCGATACGGTGATGGAAATCCCCGTGCCCGAAGGCGACAAGACCTTCGAGCCGGGAAGCGCGCTTGAGGCCAAGCGGTCGAAATCGAAGGACAACATCTTCGGCGTCGCCCAGCAGATCAACGAGATCACCGCCCTGATCGACGGGTCGAACGTCTACGGCTCCGATGCCGAGACGACCGAGTCGCTTCGCAGCGCGAGCGGCGGGCGGCTGATCGTGCAGGAGGACGGAACGCTCCCCGTCGACGAGCGCGGGTTCTATCGCGCGGGCGATGAACGGGTGAACGAGAATATCGGTCTCACCTCGATGCACACGCTCTTCGCGCGCGAGCACAACCGCCTCGCCGATGAATTCAAGGCCGAAAACCCGTCCTGGAGCGACGACCAGATCTTCGATGCCGCCCGCACCCGGGTGACGGCGCAGCTTCAGTCGATCACGGTCAACGAGTTCCTGCCGGTGCTGCTCGGCGGTGACGGTCTGGGTGACTATGCCGGCCCGGTCGCCGGTCTGGACGCGCAGGTGTCCAATTCCTTCGCGGCGGCGGCCTATCGCTTCGGCCATTCGATGGTATCCGACACCATCGTCCCCCGCGATGCGGAGGGCGACCCGACGGAGGCGCTGGCCCTCAAGGACGCGTTCTTCAACCCCGGCCAGTTCGCGGAAACAGGTATCGACGCGATTCTGCGCGGTCTTTCCTCGAACGAGGCGCAGGCGATGGATACCGAAATCGTCGACAGCCTGCGCAACTTCGTTCTCGACGGGCCGCAAAGCCCGCGCCTCGACCTCGCCGCGCTCAACATCCAGCGCGGGCGCGACCATGGCCTGCCGACGCTGAACGAGGCGCGCGAGGCACTGGGCTTCGCGCCCATCACCTCCTTCGACGACCCCACGTTCCGCGACGGGGCGGGCGCGCGGCTGGCGAGCGTCTACGATTCGCCCGATCAGATCGACCTGTGGGTCGGCCTGCTGGCCGAGAAGCCGACCGGCGACGCCCTCGTCGGCCCGACGCAGGAGGCGATCCTGCGCGACCAGTTCACGCGCCTGCGCGATGGCGATGCCGGGTGGTACGCCAACACGATGGCCGCCGATGAGGTCGCCGAGATCGAATCGACCACGCTCTCGGACATCATCGAGCGCAATACCGGGGTGGCAGGGCTGGACGACACGGCGATGATCGTCGCCTGAGTCCAAACTCGTACTTTTCCTGCGCGCCCAAGGCGCGTAGAGACTGCGCATGATTACAATCCGAAATCTGACCTTCGCCATGGAAGGCAAGCCGCTTTTCGAGGGCGCGAGCGCTTCCGTCCCCCCGAAGACAACCGTCGGCGTCGTCGGGCGCAACGGCTGCGGCAAGACCACCCTGTTCCGCCTGATCCGGGGCGAGCTGGCGCTCGATGGCGGCGATATCGACGTGCCCCGCAATGCCCGCATCGGCGGCGTCGCGCAGGAAGCGCCCGCAAGCTCCGACACGCTGCTGGAGACGGTGCTGGCTGCCGACAAGGAGCGCGCCGACCTGATGGCCCGGGCCGAGACGGAGACGGATGGCGAGAAGATCGCCGAGATCCAGATGCGCCTCGTCGATATCGACGCCCATTCGGCGGAGGCGCGGGCCGCCTCGATCCTCCAGGGTCTGGGCTTCGACACCGAGGCGCAGAACCGCGCCTGTTCGGAGTTCTCGGGCGGGTGGCGGATGCGTGTGGCCCTCGCCGCCGTCCTGTTCTCGGCGCCCGACCTCCTGCTCCTTGACGAGCCGACCAACTATCTCGACCTCGAAGGCACGATCTGGCTGGAAAACTTCCTCGCGCGCTATCCGCATACCTGCCTCATCATCTCGCATGACCGGGGCCTGCTCAACCGGGCGGTGAAGGGCATCCTGCACCTCACCGACGGCACGATCACCTATTACAAGGGTGGGTACGACGCTTTCGACGCCATGCGTCAGGCGCGGCTGGAGCAGCAGGTCGCGGCCAAGCGCAAGCAGGACATGCAGCGCGCCCATATCCAGAGCTTCGTGGACCGCTTCCGCGCGCAGGCGTCGAAGGCGCGGCAGGCCCAGTCGCGGCTGAAGATGCTCGAAAAGATGAAGCCGCTCGCCGCCCTGTCCGAAAGCAGCGTCGCCGGTTTCCAGTTCCGCACGCCCGAAGAACTGCCCCCGCCCCTCATCGCGGTGTCCGAAGGGTCGGTCGGCTATGACGGCCCGGCCATCCTGTCGAAACTCAACTTCCGGTTGGATCAGGACGACCGCATCGCGCTCCTCGGCGCGAACGGGCAAGGCAAGTCGACGCTCTCCAAGCTGATCGCCGACCGGCTCGACCTGATGGACGGGACGGGCACGCGCTCCAAGAAGCTGCGCATCGGGTACTTCGCCCAGCACCAGCTCGACGAACTGCGCGAGGAGGAGACGCCGATCCAGCACATCGCCAGCCGCTTCCCCGACGAGACGCCGTCGAAGCACCGCGCGCGCCTCGGCGTGGCCGGTTTCGGCGCGGATACGGCGGATGTGGCGGTGCAGCGGCTCTCGGGCGGTCAGCGCGCGCGGCTCCTGCTGATGCTCGCCACGCTCGACGCACCGCATCTGCTGATCCTCGACGAGCCGACCAACCACCTCGATATCGAGAGCCGCGAGGCGCTGATCCACGCGCTCAACGATTACGGCGGCGCGGTCATCCTCGTCAGCCACGACGCGCATCTGGTCGAGATGGTCGCGGATCGCTTCTGGCTGGTCCATGACGGCAGGGTGAAGCCGTATGATGGCGACATGGCCGATTACAAGAAGTTCCTCCTGTCCCAGCGCGGCGGCTCCTCCCCCGGCCCGGTGGACCCGGCAAAGGCCGCCAAGGCCGCGAAGAAGGCCCGGGCGAAAGCGGAACCCGCTGCGACTCCCGCGCCCAAGCCTGCCGCTTCCTCCCGTTCTCCGGCCAACCTGCGCGCGGATGCGCAGAAATGCGAGGCGCGGGTGACGGCGTTGCAGAAGATGCTCGCCAAGATCGACGAGCGGCTGAACGAGGTGGCCATGGGCGACCATGTCTCCCCCGCCGAACTGGAGAAACTGGGGATCAAGCGGACGGAGGTGGTCGACGGTCTGGCCAAGGCCGAGGAGATGTGGATGGCCGCGCTGGAGCACTTGGAGGGTGCGGCCTGATCGGTGTGCCAAGATGCGGGACAAACCGTATCGAATCGATGCTATCGATATGGTTATTCTTTTATTAACAATGGCTTAGACTGTCGGGAAACAACGATTCCGCACGGTTTCATGCCTGTGGTCCGATGATTGCGATGTGGGGGACATACCGCCACTCAAAAAAAATCGGAGAGACACGATGAACCGCATCCTGACCGCCGCCGCCGCTTTCGTGACCGTTTCCACCATGGGTATTTCGGGCGCATCCGCCACGATCTTCGCCAAGGACTATCACGATGCCGGTGTCTGGAACGCCTATGACGATTCCAGCGAGACCTACACGATGAAGTTCGACGATGACGGCTCCAAGGACGGGTTCTGGCTCGTCGTGTCGGGCGGCGACAACCCCAAGACCAACGCGAACGAATACGCGATCCTCTACGGCGACCGGGCGTCCAACCGCATTACCGCCTACACCTATGACGGCGAGAACAACGCCGACAGCTTCAGGACCGGCCAGCACCTCGCCACCTACGAGAACGTGTTCTCGGATGGCGGCAACGGCAGGACGATGTTCGCGCTCGATGTCGGCGATCTGAACGGCGCCTTCGACACCGCCGGATGGAGCGGCGTGGAATTCGGCGCGCAGCAGGGGATCTGGTTCCACCAGTCCGCTGGCTCGCAGTTCGCCTACAACGCCGACGGCACGATCAGCAATTACGGCTTCGGCACGCAGATGTATCTCGACAAGGGGAACCAGAAGACCCATCGCGGCGACTGTGCCAACAAGCCGAACGCCTATTTCTGCAAGACCGGCACGACGCCCTCGTCGTCCGGGGGTGGCTCGGTGCCCGCGCCCGGTGGTCTCGCGCTGCTGATGGTCGGCTTCGCAGGGATGCGCCTGCGCCGCAAGAAGTGAGGGGTATGCCTGATCTGACTGGAAGCCCCGGCCTCGCGCCGGGGTTTTCGCGTGGTCAGTCTTCCGCCGGTCCGCTCTCCCGCGCCTTGACCCACCGCCCGCCATCCTGCTGCCAATAGGTCGATTTCACGGCGGCGGATGCCCGTTTCCACTGGGCGCGGGCCAGGGTCAGCGCCGCCTCGTCATCGCCCGAGAACAGGATCACGACCCGCTCGAAGCCCGTGAAGTCCTGCGTATCGGCGGCATCGACCAGAAACAGCGCGTCGGCCCCGTTCGGCACCTCGTCCCCCGTCGACAGGTAGATCGGCTGACGCTCCGGCGCGGCGCACCCGGCTCTCGCATGGGGCAGGAAGCTTTCGTCGCGATAGGTCCACAGATGCGTGTCGAGCGCTTCCATCCGCTCGGCATCGCCGCAGCGCACGACCGCGCGCCATCCCTTGGCGAGGGTTCGTTCGAGCAGGTCGGGAAGGGCGCGTTCCAGCGGCTGGGTCGTCAGGTGATAGAACAGCGCCTCGGCCACGGGATCAGGCTTTGGGCTCGAACGTGTCGCGCACCAGCCGGTCGAGCGTGGCGACGCCCCAGCCCGACGCGCCCTTGGGGTGCAGCGGGCGGGCTTCCTTGAGCAGCGTGACCCCGGCGATGTCGATATGCGCCCACGGGCTGTCATCGACGAAGCGCTGGAGGAACTGCGCGGCGGTGATCGACCCGGCGAGGCGCCCGCCGACGTTCTTCATGTCGGCCAGCGGCGACTTGATGAGATCGTCGTATTCCTTGGCCAGCGGCATGCGCCAGATCCCCTCGCCCTCGGCGGCGGCGGCATCGGCCAGCTGCTCCGACAGGGCATCGCTGTTCGAGAAGAGACCCGCGTTGTGGTTGCCGAGCGCGACGAGGATCGCGCCGGTCAGAGTGGCGAGATTGACGGTCGCGGCGGGCTTGAACTCGGCCTGGGCGTAGGTCAGCAGGTCGGCGAGGACCAAGCGCCCCTCGGCATCGGTATTGATGACCTCGATCGTCTTGCCGGACAGCGAGGTCACGATGTCGCCGGGGCGGGTCGCGCGACCGTCGGGCATGTTCTCGACCAGTCCGACGATGCCGACCACGTTCGCCCTGGCCTTGCGCATCGCGACGGTCTTCATGAAGCCCGAGACGACGCCCGCGCCGCCCATGTCCATCGTCATCTCTTCCATGCCGCCGCCGGGCTTGAGCGAAATGCCGCCCGTGTCGAAGGTCACGCCCTTGCCGACCGCGAGGAAGGGCGCAGCGCTCGCGTCTTCCGCGCCGTTCCACTTCATCACCACGACCTTGCTCTCGCGCTCGCTGCCGAGACCGACGCAGAGGAGCGACCCCATGCCGATCTCTTCGAGCTGCTTCTCGTCCAGCACCGTCACCTCGACGCCATGCTCGGACAGGGCAACCAGACGCTCGGCGAAGGTATCGGGGTAGAGGACGTTGGCCGGTTCGCTGACCAGATCGCGGGTGAAGAACGTCCCTTCGGCCAGTGCATCGGCATCGACGAAGGCGGCCTCGGCGGCGGATTTGTCGCCCGTCGTCACCGTCACGCCGCCCTTGCCGAGCGTATCGGCGTCCTTGCCGGTCTTGTAGCGGTTGAAGCTGTAGCGCCGCATCTTGATCCCGCCCGCCAGCGCCGCGACCTGCGCGGGGTCCAGCGCGTCGGCGTAGACGGTGGCGCCCGATGCGTCCAGCTTGGCCAGCGCCGCGCCGATCTTGCCGCCCAGCGTGCGCGCGGCGGTGCCGTCCTGCGCGTCCTTGCCGAGACCGGCGAGGATCAGGCGGTCGGCCTTCATGCCGCCGGGGAAGGGGAGGATCATCGTGTCCCCGTGTTTGCCCTTGAATTTCTTCGCGGCGACCGCGCGCGCGATGGTGCCGCCCGTCGCCTCGTCGGCATGCTTCGCCGGGCGGTCGAGCGACCCGTCCTCGCTCACGAGAACGACGACCGTTCCCTCGGCTTCGATGATCGGGGTCGCGTCGTCGGTGAAGGTGATGGTCATGCGGGGCGGCCTCGGGCGAAATTGAAAGGGGTCGGATGATATCTAGCGCGGGGCGGATGCGCTGGCCAGTGTACGATCAGGCCGCCGCCTGCTCGGCGCTTACATAGGCATCGGCGCAGGCCTTGGCGAGCGCGCGGACGCGGCCGATATAGGCCTGCCGCTCGGTCACGGAGATGACCCCGCGCGCGTCGAGCAGGTTGAAGATATGGCTCGCCTTGATGCACTGGTCGTAGGCAGGGTGGGCCATGATGATCGTCGCGCCGGTCTTGGGGTCTTCCGGCGCGGCGGCAAGGATGCGCTGGCATTCGCCCTCCGCATCCTCGAAATGGCGCAGCAGCGTGTCGGTATCGGCCACGTCGAAATTCCAGCGCGAATACTCGCGCTCGGTGCTCAGGAACACGTCGCCATAGCTGAGCGGAATGGGCGCGTCGGGGTCGTTGAACGGCATCTCCATCACGTGATCGACGCCCAGAACGTACATCGCCAGCCTCTCCAGACCGTAGGTCAGCTCGCCCGAGACGGGGCGGCAGTCATGACCGCCGACCTGCTGGAAATAGGTGAACTGCGACACTTCCATGCCGTCGACCCAGACTTCCCAGCCCAGTCCCCACGCGCCCAGCGTCGGGCTTTCCCAGTCATCCTCGACGAAGCGGATGTCGTGCAGCGTGAAGTCGATGCCGATGGCGCGGAGCGAGCCGAGATAGAGTTCCTGAAGGTCCGGCGGCGAGGGCTTCATCAGCACCTGGTACTGGTAGTAGTGCTGGAGACGGTTCGGGTTCTCGCCGTAGCGACCGTCGGTCGGGCGGCGCGACGGCTGCGCATAGGCCGCCGCCCAGGGGCGCGCGCCGAGCGAGCGCAGGGTCGTGGCGGGGTGGAAGGTGCCCGCGCCGACCTCCATGTCGTAGGGTTGCAGGATCGCGCAGCCCTTCCCGGCCCAGTACGCCTGAAGACGCATGAGGATTTCCTGAAAGGAACGCGGGGTCGCGGCAGCATCGGTCATGGGTCGGCTCCGGGAGGTTGGTCCGTCACGGGCTGTACCGAACCGGTGCGGAGGCGTCAATTTCGTTCGACGGGGCGGCGGCCACCGATTATACGGAGTTTCGACGTCCGCCGGGGCGCTCGCGGGGCATGACGACGGGGTGGCATGGTCAAGGACAAGAAGAAGAAGCGCGACAGCCAGCTCGTCATCCGCATTCACAAGGAAGAACGGGACGCCTTCGTCGAGCTGTGCGAGGCGATGGACACCTCCGCCTCCCGCGAGATTCGGGCCTTCATGCGCAAGTTCGTCGAGGACAATACCAAGAAGAAGAAATAACGGCGCCCCGGGGTGCGCGATGCCGCTCCGCTCTCCTAGCTGGCGAAAAGCTGCGTCGCGTTGATCGATTCGCACAGCCGCGCACCCGGGTCGATGACGCCCGACGCCCCGTGCCGCGTATAACTGGGGTTCATCAGATTGCGCCGGTGTCCGGGCGAGTCGATCCAGCGATCGACCAGATTGCGCGCCAGCGCGTCGTAGCTGCGCACCGGCAGGGCGGGGCCGCGGGGCGTCATGCTGAAGCCGCAGCGCTGGCCCGGGATGGGATAGACGGGCTGCCCGCTCAGGATCGCCAGCCGCTTCGACGTCGCCAGATTCTCTGCCGCGCCACGGAATCGGATGCCGCGCCGGTTCAACCGGTCCGAGACGGTCGTCTTGCCGGAAACGGGCGAGGTGTGGTCGAAGAAGCCGAGCCGCACCATGTCGGCGCTGTGACCGGTCGCGACGGTGCGCAGGCCCGGGTCGGGCATGAGGGGGTTCAGACCCGCGTTGCAGCGCGCGCGATTCGTATGGAAGAGGATCGCGCGGTCGAGCAGCGCCGTGTCGAGGTCGCGCGCCGCCACCGGATCGGCGAAGGACCGCTCGGGCCGCGCGTCGCAGGTCGTCGCCGAAGCCTCCAGCGTCGGCGACGGACCGGGACCGGGACCGGGCAGGGCGACCGAAGGAGCGGGCAAGGGGGGCGGGAAGGCAGGGGCGGCCTGCCTCGCAGCGCATGCGGCGAGCGTCATCACCGGCAGGGCGAGAAGAATGGAACGAAGCATGGGCCGATCGTTTCCCGTCATTACGTTGTACACGTCACCTAACCCGGACCATGGGCGAAAACAAATCACCGATGCTTAACCGCGTGTCAAAACTGCGTGTGCGATACCCGTTCCGAAGAAATCACGGATGTTCATCGGACAAGGCGGATAGAATGCACCGGAATTTGAGCACGGCCCTTCTGGCGACCCTCGCCATGGCGGGCTTCACGTCGGGCGCCATCGCCGGGTCGTCGGACTCCTACGCGAACCGGGCCGCGCAGCCGCCCATGGTCACGACCTTCACCGCCGCCGCGCCGCCGGTGATGCAAACCTACACCATGCCGGTCATGCCGGCCCCGGCCCCGGTCGTCGCCCACGCGCCGAAGGACGGGTATTACGACGAGAACCGATACGGCGGCAACGCGCAGTTCGGCTACGAGCAGCAGCATGCCTGCGGCGGGGTGACGACGGGCGAGAAATGCCTCGTCATCCTGTCCGACCACATGCGCCGCGTGCGCCTCGACGGCCCGGCGGGCACCATCCTCGTCGGCAACCCGCTGATCGCGGACGTGACGGTCCTGGGCAACGACACGCTCTTCGTCTCCGCCCGCAGCATCGGGTCGACCAACATCATCGTCCTCGACAAGTCGGGCAACGAGATGGTCACTTACGAAGTCTTCGTCCGCGAGCCGCGCATCAAGCGCGTGGTCCTCAACAACGCGGGCATCACCCAGAACTACCAATGCGCGCCGAATTGCGAGCGTGCGCTCACCCAGAGCGATTCGGCCGAGCCGTACCAGACGCGCGCCGGGATCATCTCGACCGATCTGGGCCTGGATGCGCGGGCCATCGGGTTGCAGAGCGGACCCAATCCGAATACGGAACGTCAAGAACAGCGCGGCGGAGTGCCCGTAGCCCAGCAGGGGGCCGGCAACGGCAATGCCCTCGCCGGGGCGGTCGACGGATTCGACCAGAGCGTCGGCGGCGCCGTCGGCGGCCTGTTCGGCGGAGGCGGTGCAACCGCGACGAGGCCGAGCGTGGCGCCCGTGCGCCCCACCGCGCCGCCCCTGTCGGACGACATACACGGGAACTGATACGAACGCCGCCCCCCACGGGGCGGCGTTTTTCATGGGGCGGGTGTCAGATCGATCCGCATCCCGTCATACGCCGGCTCGACGCCGTCGGGCAGATAGGCGGCCAGCGTCTCGTAATCGAGGTCGATATGCAGGTTGGTCAGGATCGCACGCCTCGGCCGGATCGCGTCGATCCATTCGAGGGTGCGGTCCACATGGGCGTGGGTCGGATGCTCGGTCCAGCGCAGGGCATCGACGATCCACACGTCCAGATCGGCCAGCTTCTCCGCCGTGTCCTCGCCCAATGCGCTGACATCCGGCGTGTAGCCCAGCCCCCCGAAGCGAAAGCCGCGCGCCGCATAGGTCGGCCCGTGATCGACCACATGCGCGACCGCCTCGACCGGCCCGCCCGCCCCCTCGACCCGCACCGTGCCGTCATGCAGGCGCAGGGTGTAGATCGGCGGATAGCTGCTCCCTTCCGGCTGCACGAAGGCATAGGCGAAACGATCCGCGAGCACCGCCCCGGTGTCAGGATCGGTCCAGACGTCGAGCCGCTCGCGCCGGTTGAGCACGATGGCGCGCAGGTCGTCCAGTCCGTGGACGTGGTCGGCGTGGTCGTGGGTGATGAGCGCCGCATCAAGGGTGCCGACCCCCGCCGACAGGAGCTGCTCGCGCGCGTCGGCGCCCACATCGACCAGCACGCGCGTCGTGCCGCCCGCCCCGATTCGCTCGACCAGCAGGGCGCAGCGGCGGCGGCGGTTCTTCGGATTGGCCGGGTCGCAGGCGCCCCAGTTGCCATGCCCGTCCTCGCCGCCCAGCCGGGGCACCCCGCCGGAGGAACCGCAGCCGAGAATGGTCGCGCGCAAGGTGTCGCTCATGCGGGCACCTTGGAGAACAGGCGGTGGAAATTGAGGGTCGTGGCGTTGGAGAATTCCTCGGTCGTCACGCCCATCACCTGCGCCCCGACCGTGGCGGTATGGGCGACGTAGGCGGGTTCGTTGCGCTTGCCACGTTTCGGGACGGGGGCGAGGTAGGGCGCGTCCGTCTCGACGAGGATACGGTCGAGCGGCGCATCGGTGAAGATCGCGCGCAGGTCTTCGGCGTTCTTGAACGTCACGACGCCCGACATCGACAGATAAAAACCCATCTCCAGCGCCGCCTCGGCCAGCGCGCGGCCCGACGAGAAGCAGTGCATGACGCAGGTATAGGACCCCTCGTCGTACCCCTCGCGCAGGATCGCGGCCATGTCCTCGTCGGCATCGCGGGCATGGATGATGAGCGGCAGGCCCGTCTCGCGCGCGGCAAGGATGTGGCGGCGCAGGCTCTCCTTCTGCATCTCTGGCGGCCACTTGTCGTAGTGGTAGTCCAGCCCCGTCTCGCCGATCCCCACCATCTTCGGATGCGCGGCGAACCCGACCAGTTCCTCGACCGTCAGGAGCGGGGCCTCGCCGACGTTGAGCGGATGCGCACCGACGGCGTAATACACCGCGTCATGCGCTTCGGCGATGGCGCGCACGGTCGGCTCGGCGCTGGCGCGGGTGCAGATCGTCACCATCTTCGTGACCCCGGCGGCGCGGGCGCGGACGATCAGATCGTCGCGGTCCCCGTCGAAATCGGGGAAGTCGAGGTGGCAATGGCTGTCGACGAGCATGGATGATCTTCCCGAACGGTCAGGACGCGGCCCGCTTCGCCGCCTCCTCGATGCGGGCGCAGGTATCGAGCAATGCCTGCCGCCGGTCAAGGTTGAGCGCGCGGGTCCGCTCCGCGTCCGATTGTATCGCCATCGCCGTCTCGGCCCAGCGTGCACCGTTCGCGCGGGCGGTTGAGCTGTAGCCTTCGCCCGTGTCGCAGGCGTTGCGCGCGGCGATATCGGACAGGATACGGATGGCGATGGCGAAGCCCTCGTCGTTGCCAGCGGGCGCGACCGCATCGCCCAGCCGGTGCAGTGCCGCGCGGTCGATATTGCGGGGCAGCGGGGCGAGAATGGCGTCGATCCCCTCCATGATCGCGGCCCCGTCCTCGGATGCCAGCCGCATCGCCTCCCCCGGCGACCCGCGCGCGACCGCGAGGAGGGCGGGGGGCAGGTCGACCCCCGCGCCCGCCATCGCCCGGTCCATGGCCTCGTCGTCCAGCGGACGAAAGTCGAGCACCCGGCAGCGCGAGCGGATGGTGGGGAGGAGGCGCCCCGGCGCGTGGGAGACGAGGAAGAACACGACCCGTCCGGGTGGCTCCTCCAGCAGTTTCAGGAGCGCGTTGGCCGTGCTGGGGTTCATCTCCTCGGCCGGGTCCACGATGACGCAGCGCCATTCCCCGGCCCCCGCCGACAGGGTCAGCGCGTGGCGCAGATCCCGGATCTGCTCGACGTCGATCTGCGTGCGCAGCTTGCCGGTCTTCTCGTTGATGCGCCGGGCGATGACGGTCAGGCGCGGCTCGTTGCCTTCGTCGATGCGGCGGGCAACCGCGTCGCTCGCATCGGTGTCGATGCGATCCCGCCCCGTCAGCAGCGCATGGCTTGCCATCCGCGCGAAGCGCGCCTTGCCGATGCCGCGCGGGCCGCAGAGCAGCCAACCGTGATGCATCCGCTCGGCCCCCAATGCCGCGTCGAAGGCTCCCAGCGCATCGTCCTGCCCGATCAGCATGACAGCGCGTCCAGCGCCGCCGCCAGCATCTCGGCGGGCGGGCGGGTCGCGTCGATCACGGTCACGCGGGTCGGCTCGGCGGTGGCGATGTCGAGGAACGTCTCGCGCAGGGTGGTGTGAAAGCCGCCCTCCATCCGCTCGAACCGGTCCGGTCCCTGCCGCACCTTCGCGCGCGCCAGCCCGGTATCGGGCGATGCGTCGAGCAGGAGCGTCCGGTCGGGGGAGAGGCCGACTGCCGTGTCGTGCATCGCGTCGATGGTGCGCCGGTCCACGCCCCGCGCGCCCTGATAGGCCCGGGTGCTGTCCAGATAGCGGTCGCAGATCACGTCGCGCCCGGCGGCCAGCGCCGGTTCGATGGTGCGCAGCACATGGTCGCGCCGGGCGGCGTTGATGAGCAGCAGTTCGGTCAGCGCGTCCCACCGCTCCGTCTCGCCCGAGACGAAGAGCGCGCGGATATCCTCGGCCCCCGGCGACCCGCCCGGTTCGCGCGTGAAGAGCGCACCCGCGAAAGCCGCCGAATCGCGCAGCCCCGCGACCAGCGTCGACTTGCCCATGCCCTCGCCGCCCTCGACGGTGACGAAGCGGCCCCGTGTGCTCATTCGGTCGCGGGGGCGTCGGTTGCGGGGCGCAGGGTGGCCAGCGCCGTCTCGACCAGATAGAGCGCCCCGGCCTTCAGCTTTTCCTGCATCCCGCCACGCTCGACCGCCGCGCCCGCGTAGAGCGGCACCTCGACCTCCTTGATATCCGGGGCCGAGAGCAGGAGCGTGGCGATGCGCTTGCCTTCCTCGATGGGCGCCTGGACGGGGCCGGGATAGACGATCTCGCCCGTCACCTTGCGCAGCGCGCCGAAGGGCGTGGTCATCACCACCGGCTCCTTCACGACCAGCGGCACGCGGGGCGCCGCGCCGATCCAGACGGCGGCGGTGCCGACCTCCGCGCCTGCGGGCAGCATCTGCCGCGTCTCGAACTCGCGAAAGCCCCAGCGCATCAGGCGCTCGGCCTCGATCGACCGTTTCGACGCGCTCTCCAGCCCGGCGATCACGAGGATCAGCCGCCGGTCGCCCATCACCGCCGACCCGACGAGGCCGTATCCGGCGGCCTCCGTATGCCCGGTCTTCAGGCCGTCGGCCCCGAGGCCCAGCCCGAGAAGAGGGTTGCGGTTGCGCTGGTTGATCCCTTCCCACTCGAAGCTTTGCTCCGAATAGATCGTGTAGAACTGCGGATACTCGCGGATGATCAGCTCGGCCAGCTTCGCCAGATCGCGCGCGCTCATCTCGTGGCCCTCGTCCGACCAGCCGGTCGCGTCGCGGAAGCGCGAATTCTCCAGCCCCAGTTCCCGCGCGCGGATCGTCATGCGGCGGGCGAATTCCTCCTCGGACCCGGCCAGCCCTTCGGCGACCACGATGCTCGCGTCGTTGCCCGACTGCACGATGATGCCGCGCAGCAGGTCGGATACCGCGATGCGGTCGCCCACCTTGACGAACATCTTAGAGCCACCCTTCTTCCACGCCTTCTCGCTGACCACGAATTCGTCGTCGAGCGACAGGCGCCCGGAGGCCAGCGCCTCGAACACCATCACGACGGTCATCAGCTTGGACATCGAGGCGGGGGGCACCGGGACGTCGGCGTCCTTTTCCATCAGGACGGCACCCGACGTCATGTCGATCAGGATCGCGTTGCGCGCCTCGGTCGCGAACTGTTCGGCCCGGGCGGGGGCGGCGGCGAGGAGGAGGGCAAGGAGGAGGGCGGACCAGCGCAGCATGGAAGATACTCCGGGTAAACGGAAAGATGCCGCGCCCGGGGTGGGGCGCGGCATCCTAGTCTAGTGCGTTACGGGCCTGCAATGAAGCCCGTTTCGTCGGGCAATCACCCTTTGACGACGCGGGCCTCGTAGTAGCCGAGGTTGCGGATGCGGTCGCGGACGACGCGGGCATCGCGCTGGCTGGCCGCGAGGACGCGGACGCGGTGGTACAGCTTGCCGCGCACCTGTGCGGGGATGATGATCGCCTGCTCGCCCTTGGAGCCGAGCTGGTTCACGA
>Ga0209831_1000883_pt1 | contig 28566 bp, 28 predicted proteins | sample Maine_Asex4_meta_FD_187451 | JGI IMG/M metagenome (GOLD analysis project Ga0209831, IMG submission 187451) | Marine algal microbial communities from Maine, USA - Maine_Asex4_metaG (SPAdes) (version 2) | ecosystem: Host-associated > Algae > Red algae > Unclassified | place: Maine, USA | collected... | reverse complement strand
GCCGCGGCCGACGTCCACCCACCCTTGGATGCAGCAAACGATGACCTCGATTGATCTGGCGAGAAAGCTGTCGATGTTCGATACCCACTGGAGCCCGAAGCGCGTGGCCGGATTTAACGGCCACGACAGAACAAGCGTTCAGCTGAGCGAGGCGCGCCTCACCGCATCAGCGCCATCTCATCCCGCGCTTCCTGACCGACGACGTCCATGTAGATCGCCGTGGTCGCGAGGCTGGCGTGACCAAGCATCCGCTGTACGAGGTGAGGGTTACGGGTCTTCATTGCCAGTCGCACCCCGAACCCGTGGCGCAGCCCCTTTGGAGAGGCGTGCGTCCCGCAGATTCCTGCCGCCGCCATGACAGCCCAGACGTCCTTGGTGGGTTGCGTGCGGCCCCAGTGCCAGAGAGGGCTGCGCTGCCCTCCGTCTCTAGCTCTCCGTGCTTTCCTGAGTCCGTGAACGAGCTCCAGGGTGTCAACCGTGCCGACGTGGATGCACGGTACCTCGCCGAGCGCTTCCTCGAGGTCACGAACCGGGGTATCGTCCGGTTGATCGTCGATCGAGCCACGGTGCAGTGAACGAGTCCTCTCCTCAACCCGTGACGTCCGCGCTTCACATGGCACTGACGAACTACGCCATCGTTCTCGGGCTCTGCATCGTGGTCGGTGTCGCGATGACGCTCGCAGGCGATGAGCCGCAGACCGTCGCGATGAAGATCTTCGTTGCGCCGCTGTTCTGGCTCGCCGTGAAAGGGCTCGACGGGATCTACCGCCGGCCCATCGTGGAAGCTCGCTGGACGGTGCGAGCGGTCGAGCACGCGGTGCTGCAAGCCTTGGTGCTCGTTGCCTTCATTGCCGTCATCGCATGGCGCCCCGACCGATCGCTGGCCGACCTGCTTCTGAGCTGCGGCGTGATGGCGGCCCTGCTCGTCCCGTACCGGCTCTTCGAGCTGAAACGGAACATCTCGCGCCTGCGCTCCGAGCAGGCGTTGAAGCGCTGACGGAGCGCCCTGACTTGTACGGTACGCGCGCGCGACGTCCAACCCGGCCGCGGGAAGCTCGCGCCCCGCCCCCGGAGATCGTCATGGCCAAGGCCAGGCAGCAGTACCAATGCAGCGCTTGCGCGGCCCTGACCAGCAAGTGGAACGGGCAGTGCGGCGACTGCGGGGAATGGAACACCCTCGAGGAGACGGTCCACGTCGCGCCGACGAGCGGACAGGCCGCCAACGGCGGACGTTTCGGGGGCTACGCCGGTGCGGGCGGCATCATCAACGCCGCGGATGTCGAGCTGGTCGCCGAGGCGCGCATCGGTACCGGGCTCTCGGAACTCGACCGGGTACTCGGCGGCGGACTCGTCACCGGCTCGGTCACGCTGCTCGGAGGGGATCCCGGCATCGGCAAGTCCACCCTGCTGACGCAGTCGCTCGCGAACCTCAGCGAGCGGCATCGCGTCCTCTACGTGACGGGCGAGGAGTCCTTGCAGCAGGTGACGCTCCGCGCCCGCCGGCTGGACCTCCCGCAGACGAACCTCCGCTTGCTCGCGGAAACGCGGGTCGAGGCGATACTCGCGCACGCCGAGCGCGAGAAGCCCGAGATCATGGTCGTCGACTCGATCCAGACGATGTGGACCGAGATGCTGACCTCCGCCCCCGGTGCCGTCGCGCAGGTCCGCGAGAGCGCGGCGCGGCTCGTGCGCTTCGCCAAGGCCTCGGGCACCTCGATCTTCCTGGTCGGGCACGTGACCAAGGAGGGCGCGCTCGCCGGGCCGCGCGTACTCGAGCACATGGTCGACACGGTGCTCTACTTCGAGGGCGATCCGGGCAATCGCTACCGCGTGATCCGCGCCGTCAAGAACCGCTTCGGTGCGGTCAACGAACTCGGCGTGTTCGCGATGGACGACAAGGGGCTCAAGGTGGTCAGGAACCCCTCGGCCATCTTCCTGTCGCGCCATGCGGAACCGGTCAGCGGCAGCGTCATCATGATCACCCGCGAGGGCACGCGTCCGCTGCTGGTCGAGGCGCAGGCGCTGGTCGACACGAGCCACGGCAACCCGCGCCGGGTGACGCTCGGGCTCGAGCAGAACCGGCTGGCGATGCTGCTCGCCGTGCTGCATCGCCATGCGGGCATCGCGATGTTCGACCAGGATGTCTACGTCAACGTCGTCGGCGGCGTGCGCATCTCGGAGACCGCCGCCGATCTTCCCGTGCTGCTCGCCTCCCTGTCCTCGTTCCGCAACCGCCCGCTACCGAGCGACCTCGTGGTGTTCGGCGAGGTCGGTCTCGCCGGCGAGGTGCGCCCGGTCTCGAACGGCGAGGAGCGGCTTCAGGAGGCCGTGAAACACGGCTTCAAGCGAGCGATCGTGCCGCGGGGCAACGCGCCGAAGAAGGCGATCGAGGGGCTGCGTGTCGATGGCATCCAGCGCCTGCACGAGGCGATTGACCTGCTCGACTGATCGCGGATGACGCCACGTGGCAGCCACTTGCTAGACTGGGCGCCTCTCATCACGTCGACGTACCCACCGTGCCGCGCAAGACAGCTACCATTCCAAAGGGCACCCGCTTCGAAGACGCGCTCGAGGAGCTCGAGACCATCGTCCGTGCGCTCGAATCCGGCGAGCAGACGCTCGAGGAGTCGCTCGGGCAGTTCGAGCGCGGCGTCGGGCTATCGCGCTTCTGCCGCAAGAGCCTTGCCGAGGCCGAGCGTCAGGTGAAGGTGCTGCTGGAGGAGGACGGCGCGGAGCGTCTGGCCGACTTCGACGAGGCGTCGGGACCGGGAGGCGACGGAACGGGCGCGTCGTGAGCGGCCGGTTGTCCGACCCGACGGCTTTCACGCGGGCCGGCTCGCCCGCCGAAGTCCTCGCGGGGGCGCTCGACGCCTACCGCATCCGCGTCGACGCCGCGCTGCTCGATCGATTGCCGCCGCTCGACGGTGCCGCTCCGCGTCTGGCCGAGGCTATGCGCTACGCGGTGACGGTCGGCGGCAAGCGGGTCCGCCCGATCCTGACCTACGCGACCGGGCGCGCGCTCGGGCTGCCGCTCGCCCGGCTCGACGCGCCGGCCTGTGCGGTGGAGATGCTGCATGCGTATTCGCTGGTGCACGACGACCTGCCCGCCATGGACGACGACGACCTCCGGCGCGGTCAGCCGACCTGCCACCGGCGCTTCGACGACGCGACCGCCATCCTCGCCGGCGACGCGCTGCAGGCGCTCGCGTTCACGCTGCTCGCGAGCGACGGGGCGACACCGGACGGAGCCGCGAGAGACGTGCCGTCGGCGGCGGCGCGTCTTGCCATGGTCCGTCTGCTGGGCGAGGCGAGCGGTGCGGCCGGCATGGCGGCCGGCCAGTCGATCGATCTCGAAGCGGTCGGCCGGACGCTCTCGCTCGACGCCCTCGAGACGATGCACCGGCACAAGACGGGGGCCTTGATCCGGGCGAGCGTCGCCCTGGCCGTCGCCGCGGCGGAACGCGGGGACGTCGAACTCGGCACGCGACTCGACGACTACGCGGCAGCCGTCGGCCTGTCGTTCCAGATCGTCGATGACATCCTCGACGTGGTGTCCGACACCGCGACCCTGGGCAAGACGCAGGGCGCGGACATCGCCCTCGACAAGCCGACCTATCCGTCCCTGCTCGGCCTCGACGGGGCCAGGCGGCACGCGGCCGACACGCACGAGCGCGCGCTGGCGAGTCTCGCGGGTCTCGGTCCGAGCTTCGACGAGCTGCGCGCCCTGTCGGCCTACGTGATCGAGCGCACGTTCTGACACCACCGCCGTTCGACCGACGACCACCGCGACTCGCCCGTCAGGCCGATCGCGGCTCGCCCGGCGGGTCGCGGCGAGCCGGCTTGTCAGCGGTCGACCGCGCGGGGAGAATGCCGGGCAGTCGATCTTCCGGGAACCCATGAACAACGCCGACACCGACTTTCCGCTGCTTGACGCCATCGAGACGCCGGCCGACCTGCGTCGGCTCGACGAGCCGTCTCTCGCGGCACTCAGCGACGAACTTCGGCGCTTCCTCGTCGAGTCGGTGGCCGTCACCGGCGGTCACCTCGGCGCGAGCCTCGGCACGATCGAGCTGACGGTCGCGCTTCACTACGTGTTCGACACCCCCGAGGACCGGGTGGTCTGGGACGTCGGCCACCAGACCTACGGCCACAAGATCCTGACCGGTCGGCGCAGCCGCATGAATTCCATGCGCATGCAGGGCGGACTCGCGGGCTTTCCCAACCGCGCCGAGAGCGAGTACGACACCTTCGGCGTCGGGCACTCGAGCACCTCCATCAGCGCCGCCCTCGGCATGGCGCTGGCGATCCGCCGTCAGCACGAACAGGCCGAGGCCGACGGCGGCGACCCGGGCGAGCGTCGCCGCGTGGTCGCGGTGATCGGTGACGGCGCACTCACCGCGGGCCTCGCCTACGAGGCGCTGAACCACGCGGGCGGTGTCAAGGCGGACATGCTCGTCGTCCTCAACGACAACGACATGTCCATCTCCCCGAATGTCGGGGCGATGAACAAGTACCTCGCGCGCATGATGAGCGGCAAGTTCGTCACCGGCGCGCGGGAGGGCAGCAAGAAGGTGCTCGAGAAGGTACCGACCATGCTCGAGCTCGCGCGCCGCACCGAGGAGCACGTCAAGGGCATGGTGGTGCCCTGCACCCTGTTCGAGGAGCTCGGGTTCAACTACTACGGCCCGGTCGACGGTCATGACATCGACAGCCTGGTCGGCGTCCTGAAGAACCTTCGGAACATGCGCGGCCCGGTGTTCCTGCACTGCGTGACCAGGAAGGGGCACGGCTATCGCTTCGCCGAGGAGGACCCGCTGGCGCTGCATGCGGTCACCCCCTTCGACCCGGCCACCGGCAAGGCGTTGAAGAGCGGGAAGTCGAACCGCCCGACCTACACCAAGGTGTTCGGCGACTGGCTCTGTGACGCCGCCGCGGCCGATTCTCGGGTCGTCGGCATCACCCCCGCCATGCGCGAGGGCTCTGGCCTCGTCGAGTTCGAGCAACGCTTTCCCGGCCGCTACTACGATGTCGGCATCGCCGAGCAGCACTCGGTCACGCTCGCCGCCGGACTCGCCTGCGAGGGCCTGCGCCCGGTGGTCGCGATCTACTCGACCTTCCTGCAGCGCGCCTACGATCAGCTCGTGCACGATGTGGCCATCCAGAACCTGCCCGTCGTGTTCGCGATCGACCGGGCAGGCGTCGTTGGCCCGGACGGCCCGACGCACGCCGGCAGCTTCGATCTCTCCTTCATGCGCTGTGTGCCGAACATGACCATCATGGCGCCCGCCGACGAGAACGAATGCCGGCGCATGCTCGCCACCGGGCTCTCGATCGACGGGCCGAGTGCGGTGCGCTACCCGCGCGGCCAGGGACCGGGCGTGGACGTCGAGGACGGTCTCGAGCCTCTGCCCGTCGGCAAGGCCGAGACTCGCGTGGAGGGCCATCGCGTGGCGCTGCTCGCCTACGGCACGATGGTCGCCCCGGCCGAGACGCTCGGCCGCGAACTCGGCTTCACGGTCGTCAACATGCGCTTCGTCAAGCCGCTCGACACGACGCTCGTCGAACGCGTCGCCACCTCGCACGATCTCCTGATCACGATCGAGGAGAACGCGGTACCGGGCGGCGCCGGCACGGCCGTCCTCGAGCACCTGAGCGACATCGGCTCGGCGACGCCGGTGCGGCTCGTCGGCCTGCCCGACGAATTCGTCGAGCACGGCAGCCGCGACGAACTGCTCGCGCACTGCAGGCTCGATCTCGCGGGACTGCGGTCGCGGCTCGCGACGCTGGTCGAGGACGCACTGCTCGAGCAGGCGGTGGGCTGACGCCGCCGACCCGGGCGCGACCCGGGCGCGACCAAGGCGCGACCCGGGCGCGACTCAGGCGCGTCGTGCCGCCCGCTGCTCGCCGACGACGGGTTCGGCCCTCTTCGCGATCCGCGTCACGCTCGGCCGTTCGGGCGCGGCGATCGCGACGCTCGCGTTCATGTCCACCGACTCGCCCGCCGTGGTGTCACCGACCGCGAACCACGCGCTGCAGCGGTGCTGGGCGAGCACGCTGACCCGCTCGTGGCGATCGCCGAGATGCTCGAGCACCGTCGCCAGCGCCGCCGCGTCCGAGTTGTTCCGCTCGGAGAGGTGCCCGAGCAGGATGCAGTCGAGCGCGTCGTGATCGAGACCGCGCAGGAGTTCGCCCGCCTGCACGTTGCCGAGATGTCCCCAGTCCCCGCGGATGCGCGCCTGCAACTGCGCGGGATAGGGGCCGTCACGAAGCATCTCCAGGTCGTAGTTGCACTCGACGACGAGGCCGTTGACGCCGTCGAGCTTCTCGCGCACGTGCGGCGTGCACGCGCCGAGATCGGTGACCGTGGCGAAGCGCACGCCGTCCGACTCGAACACGAACTGGCAGGACTCGTTCGCGTCGTGCGGGGTCGGAAACGGGTCGACGGCAATGTCGCCGACCACGAAGGGCTCGTGCGCGCTGAACAGGCGTACGTCGGCGAACCGGCGATCACGGGCGCCGTGGTAGGTGCCATGGGTCAACCAGACCGGCACACCGTGCTTTCTCGAGAGCGGGCCGACGCCCTTGAGGTGATCGCCGTGCTCGTGCGTCACCAGCACGGCGTCGAGCATGGCGGGCGAGACGCCGAGATCGGCCATGCGCGCCGTCGTCTCCTTCAGCGTGAAGCCGCAATCGACAAGCAGCAGAGAGGTCGCCGAACGGATCAGCACGGAGTTGCCCGCGCTGCCGCTGCCGAGGGCGGCGACCTGGAACATGGGCGCGCCGCCCGCCGTCAGGCGAGCAGTGCGACGCGCAGTGCCTCGAGGGCCTCGCGCTCGGCCTGCGCCGACAGCCGTCGACCGTCCGCGTCGCTGAGCGACACCCGCACGGCTCCGACGTGCACCGGCACCAGCGTCAGCACGAACGGCGTCTCGCCATCGAGGTATTCGATGCGCCCGACGCCATCGTCGCGCGTGGTCACCTGGCGCTCGAGCGTGGCGAGCGCGGCGTTCACCGCCCGGAAGGCGGGCTCGTAGCCTCGATGCACCAGCAACAGGCTGCCCGCCGGTCCGCTCGACAGGGAGGCCGCGTCGAGCACACCGTCCGCCTCCGCCGCACTCAGGATCCCGCGCGCCCGCTGCTCCTCGATGCCGAGAAACACGAGCAACCGCGCGAGCAAGGCGCCGTTCTCGTCCGGATTTCCGGCCGCCTCCGGCCAGGCCACGGCCTCGTCGCCGGTCGCGGTGTCCTCGTCCGCACGCTGGCGACGGACGAACAGGCGGGCGCCGTCGCCGTCGGCCCGCTCGAGCCGAAAGCCGAGCCGGCTGTACTCCTCGCCGCCGATCAGATTGCCGAGCAGACTGCCCTCGCTGACGGCACTGGCCGGTCGCCACTGGGTGTAGAGCGTGCCGGCGGTCGGCTCGGTCGCGGCCACCCGATACTTCTCCTTGCGCACGAAGCCGAGCACCCGCGGCCAGAGCGCTTCGGGCGTGGCGTCGAACTCGAGCCAGCCGTTCGCCCCGTCGCGCACGAGGCGGACGCCGGCCACGCCGGGCAGCAAGGTGTCTCGCGAGATCGCGCCGCCGTCGGTACCGGGCACGACGAATTGCTCGCCGTCGCTGACGTCGGTCAGGTCGGGTGGTACCTGCAGGGAGCGGGAGGACTCGGCGTCGCGGCTGTAGGCGACATCCGGGCTGCTGTCCTGGTAGAACGTGCCGCATCCGGCGAGCGACAGGGCCAGCAACGCCGCCGCGCTCGCCGTTCCCCGGCGAGAAAGGCCAGGAATCGCGACCGGCATGCGGGTCGTCATCGGGTGTTCTCCTTCCATCGTCATCAGAGCGCTCCTGCCTTGACGAGGGCGTCACGGACGCTCTCGCGAAACTCCTCGGCCAGCGGCGTCAGCGGCAGGCGGATGCCGTGACCGATACGGCCCATCTCGGCCAGCGCCCACTTCACGGGTATCGGGTTCGACTCCTGGAACAGCACCCGATGCAGGTCGCCCACTCGCGCCTCGATCGCCTCGGCGCGCGGACGATCCCCCGCCGTGGCCGCCTCGCAAAGCTCGTGCATTGCCCTCGGGACCACGTTGGCCGTGACCGAGATATCGCCGTGCGCGCCGGCGAGGCAGCTTTCCATCGCGGTGGCGTCGTCTCCGGTGACGATCATGAAGCCTTCGGCGCAGCTTCCCGTGAGTTCCTCGATACGCGCCACGGTGCCGTACGCCTCCTTGATGCCGACGATGTTCGGTAGACGCGACAGCCGGGCCGAGGTCGAGGGCGCCATGTCGAGCGCGGTGCGCCCCGGCACGTTGTAGAGGATCTGCGGGATGTCGACGGCCTCCGCGATCGCCTGGTAGTGGCGGAACAGCCCCTCCTGCGTCGGCTTGTTGTAGTACGGCGTGACGAGCAGGCAGGCATCCGCGCCGGCCTCCTCCGCGTGTCGTGTCAGTTCGATCGCCTCGGCCGTGGAGTTCGCGCCGGTGCCGGCGATGACGGGCAGCCGCCCGCGCGCGAGTCGCACCACCTGGCCGATGACGAGAGTGTGCTCGGGCACGGTCAGCGTCGCCGACTCCCCGGAGGTGCCGACCGCGACGATCGCGTCGGTCCCGGATTCGACGTGGAACTCGACGAGTTCGGCCAGCGCCTTCTCGTCGACGGCGCCGTCGTCGAGCATCGGGGTGACCATCGCCACCATGCTGCCCTTGAACATTTCAGAACGCTCTCGACATGTGGGCCGCATGGTACTGACCGCAGGGCCCATTCTCAAGGCGACGCGCGGCGACGGTAGTCGCCATGGCGCGGGATCCGGCAGCACCCGGTAGACTCCGCCCCATGAATGCAACTGCCATCGGTTCCGCCGCCCCGGCCTTCGACCTGCCGGCCACGGGAGACCAGCGAGTATCGCTTGCCGCTCTTGCGGGTCGCACGGTCGTGCTGTGGTTCTACCCGCGCGACGCGACCCCCGGCTGCACGAGCGAGGGGCAGGACTTCACCACCCGCGCCGCCGACTTCGAGGCGGCCGGTGCCGTCATCCTCGGGCTCTCGCAGGATTCCGTCGCGAGCCACGAGTCGTTCCGCGCCAAGCATGCGATGCCGTTCGAGCTGCTCTCGGACGACGCCGGCGACGCCTGCCGCGCCTATGACGTGCTGAAGCTCAAGAAGATGTACGGCAAGGAATTCACCGGCATCGAGCGCAGCACCTTCCTGATCGACGCGGACGGCGTGCTGCGCCGCGAGTGGCGCAAGGTCAAGGTGCCGGGCCATGTCGACGAGGTGCTCGCCGCCGTGCGGGCGCTCTGAACCCGCGCCGGATCGGCCGCAGGAGCTGGCCCGGGCCGCTCAACGGGCCGCTCAACGGGCCGATCAACGGGCCAATCGACCGGCCAATCAACCGGCCAACTAGCCGGCCCGCGCGGCAATCGTCGACTCTCGCGCCTTCGGCCAGGCGTTCATGACCGCCTGCACCAGCGTGGCGAGCGGGATGGCGAAGAACACGCCCCACAGCCCGAACAGGCCGCCGAAGAACAGCACCGAGATGATGATGGCGAGCGGGTGCAGGTTGACCACCTCGGAGAACAGCAGCGGCACGAGCACGTTGCCGTCGAGAATCTGCACGACCTGATAGATCAGCAGCAGGTAGCCGAGCTTGGCGACCAGGCCCCACTGGAAGAAGCCGATCAGCGCGATCGGCACGGTGACCGCGACCGCCCCGATGTAGGGCACGATGACCGAGAGTCCTACCAGGAAGCTCAGCAGCAGCGCGTAGTTCAGATCGAACAGCACGAACACGAGATAGGACGCCGCCCAGACGATGACGATCTCGATGAACTTTCCGCGAATGTAGTTCGCGATCTTCTGATCGACCTCGCGCCAGACGCGGAAGGAGAGTTCGCTGCGCTTGGGCACGAACTTCATCGCCCAGCCGAGAAGCTTGTCCTTGTCCTTCAACGCGAAGAACACCATCAGCGGCACCAGCACCGCGTAGACCGCGATCGCCACGATGGTGCCGAGCCGGGCCAGGGAGAACGAGAGCACGTCCTGCGTGATCGACCCGAGTTCGCGACGGATGTTGCCGATCAGGTCGTTGACCTGTGCGACGGTGAAGATGTCGGGGTACTTCTCGGGCAGGCGCAGCAGCTCCTGCTGCACGTTCTGCAGGATGCCGGGAATCTCCCGCACGATGGCCGTGACCTGCTGGCTGAGTACGGGGACGAGCCCGAACAGCACGACCAGCGACAAGGCGAGGAAGGCGAGCAGCACGAACGCCGAGGCGAGCGGACGCGGCACGCGCAAGCGTTGCATCGCCTGCACGAGACCTTCGAGCAGGTAGGCGAGCACGAGCGCGACGAGCACCGGTGCGAGGATGTCGCCGAACAACCAGACCAGGCCCGAGACGACGACGATCAGCAGGGCGAGGATGACCGCCTGCGGATCGGAGAAGTTGCGCGCGTACCAGTCGCGGATGATGTCGAGCATCGCCGGGACGACTCCGTGGTCGAAGGGCTGGACGGGTCGGGCACTGCCCGCGGGGCGCCTCGAGGGGTCGTGGGCCTCGCAGCCGAACGACCGCGTCAGTATGCCACCCGACGCAAGCCCCGATCGCGAGGGATGCGGGCCGTCCCGTCACGGACTGCAAGTTCGGTGCACGTTCGCGGCGCCGGACGATTGACGCTACCCCCTCAGGCGTCCCCTGCCCGGACGTAGCCCCGGGCGAACTGATAGAGCTCGTCCATCACCCGGCTGCGGAACTTCTGGCGCTGACGCACGAAGGAATAGGGTCGCTCGAGTCGGGGCTCGAGTGGACGCACGGCGAGCAGCGCGAGCTGCACCTCCTTCTCGAGCGTCGCCGCGGACAGGATCGAGATGCCGGTGCCGGCGCGCACCGCGCCCTTGATCGCCTCGGTGCTGCCGAGCTCGAAGGGGCGGTCGAGTCTCGCGGCGTCGATGCCGTGCGACTCGAGGTAGCGCTCGATGACGCTGCGGGTGCCCGAGCCGTCCTCGCGGAACAGGATCGGCCACGGCAGCAGATCGGCCGGCGTCACGGTGTCCCGCGCGGCCAGCGGATGATCCGGCGGCACCACCACCTGCAGCTCGTCTCGCCGGCACTCTTCCACGAGGAGCCGTCCGTCCTCCACCGCCCCTTCCACCACGCCGAGGTCGATCGCGCTATCGGCGACCATGGCCACCACCGCATCGGTGTTCGCCACCCGCAACCGGATCCGCACCTCGGGAAAATGCCGACGAAACTCGCCGAGCAGTTCCGGGAGCATGTACTCGGCGACCGTGGTGCTCGCGCCGAGGGTGACCAGGCCGGTGCGCTCGCCGGTCAGCGCCTTCACCGACTCCTGCATGTCGGCGTAGAGTCCGAGGATACGGCTCGCGTAGGCCCGTACTTCCTCGCCGGCCTCGGTCAATGCGATGCGGTTGTTGGCCCGGTCGAACAGGCGCGTCCCGAGTTCTTCCTCGAGCTGGCGCACCTGATGCGTCACGGCGGGCTGCGTCATGTGCAGCGCCTCGGCTGCGCGCGTGAAGCTCGAGGTGCCGGCGACCGCGTGGAAGACCTGCAATCGACGATCGGTCACGCGTGTCCTCCTCTTTCGCTCCGGCCGCCGGGAGCCTCGGCTTCATCGTACCCGGCACGGGCGCGCGACGCGGCGCTCGCTATACTCGACGCCTCCCTCCCCCGACCGGGCCGACGCCCCAGGAAAACCGCGCATGCGCGCCAGTCAGTTCCACATCGCGACGACCAAGGAGACGCCGAACGACGCGGAGATCACGAGCCACCGGCTGATGCTGCGCGCCGGCCTCGTCCGGCGGGTGGGCTCCGGGCTCTACTCCTGGATGCCGGTCGGGCTCCGCACCGTGCGGAAGATCGAGGCGATCGTGCGCCGCGAGATGGAGCGCGCCGGCGCGCTCGAGCTCTTCATGCCGTCGGTACAGCCGGCCGAGCTCTGGCAGGAGTCGGGACGCTGGACAGAGTACGGCCCGGAACTCCTGCGCCTGAGCGACCGCCACGATCGCGACTACTGCGTCGGCCCGACCCACGAGGAAGTCATCACCGACATCGCTCGCCGAGAGGTTCGAAGCTACCGGCAGCTACCGCTCAACCTCTATCAGATCCAGACCAAGTTCCGCGACGAGATCCGTCCGCGCTTCGGTGTCATGCGCGCGCGTGAGTTCATCATGAAGGACGCGTACTCGTTCGACGTCGATGCTGCCGGCATGCAGGCGAGCTTCGATCGGATGAACGCGGCCTACGTGCGCATCTTCGACGCCCTCGGCCTCGACTACCGGGCGGTCGAGGCGGACGGCGGCAGCATCGGCGGTGCCGTCTCCCGCGAGTTTCACGTGCTCGCCGACAGCGGCGAGGACGCGGTCGTCTACTCGAGCGGCTCGGACTACGCGGCCAACATGGAGAAGGCGCGCGCCGTTCCACGGGGTGAACGCGCGGCCCCGACCGAGAAACGCGCCGTGCTCGAGACCCCCGGCGTGCACACCATCGCCGAGCTCGCCGCCTTCGCCAAGGTGCCCGAGACCCGCTGCCTGAAGACGCTGCTGGTCAAGGGTCGCGATGCCGAGAAGGCGCCGGTCGTCGCGCTCGTCCTGCGCGGCGATCACGAACTCAACGAGATCAAGGCCGCCGGCCTGCCAGAGGTGGCCGAGCCGTTCGAGATGGCGGACGCCGAGGCGATCCGGCGCGTCGCCGGCTGCGAGCCGGGTTCCATCGGACCGATCGATCGACACGGCAAGGCGCTCGGTCACACGACGACCGGGACAGCGACGGACGGTGAAGACGGGACCGACGCGGCGGGTGGCAGGGGCATTCCGGTCATCGCGGATGGCGACGCGGCCCTGATGAGCGACTTCGTGGCCGGCGCCAACGAGGACGGGAAGCACCTGACCGGCGTGAACTGGGGACGGGACGTCGAGCCGACACGCGTCGATGACCTTCGCAACGTCGTCGTCGGCGACGCCGATCCGACCGGTGCCGACGGCGAGCTTCGCATCGTGCGCGGCATCGAGGTCGGGCACATCTTCCAGCTCGGCGACAAGTACAGCGCGGCGATGCAGGCGACGGTGCTCGACGAGAACGGCAAGCCCAAGGCGCTGCTGATGGGCTGCTACGGCATCGGCGTCACCCGCGTCGCGGCGGCGGCCATCGAGCAGAAGAGCGACGACAGCGGCATCGTCTGGCCGGCGGCGATCGCGCCGTTCGAGGTGGTCGTGTCACCGATCCACATGGCCAAGTCCGACGCCGTGCGGGAGGCGGCCGAGGCGCTGTACCGGGACCTGCTCGCCGCCGGCGTCGACGTGCTGTTCGACGACCGTCCGCTACGTCCGGGCGTGATGTTCGCCGACATGGAGCTGCTCGGCATCCCGCACCGTTTCGTCGTCAGCGATCGATTGCTCGCCGACGGTCAGCTCGAGTACAAGGGGCGTCAGGACACGGAGGCGACGCTCATCGCGCATGACGCGGCGCTCGCCACGCTGGGTCGCTGACGCGGGTCGGTTCAGCCGCCGGCCGGCTCGAGCTCGATCACGGGCAGATCGTCCGGCGCCTCGAACCTGCAGCCGTCGATCGTGACCACCTGATCGCCGGTCCCGAGGCTGCCGGTCCCGTTGCGCACCAGCGCGGTCCCGCAGATCGCAGGCTCCCTGAGGCGCAGGGCGTACAGGCAGCCACCGGGGACCGGCTTGCGCATCAGCACGTCGGGCGGCGCATCGGCGTCGAAGCCCGCCATCTGGACGGTCACCGAACTCTCACCCTCGAGCACCATGTCCAGGGCCACGATGTCGCGGCGGGTCATGCGCAGCGCGATGGCCTCGTCGCCCTGCGACAGCACCTCGAGTGCATCCCCGTAGCGAGCGCTGAGGCGCACGTCCGCACTCACGTCGCGCCGCTCCCGTTCGGCGCCGTCCGTGCTCGCGGGCGCCGCCGCCGTGACGCTCAGCTCGACGCTTTCGCCGACCGCCGGACACAGCAGGCCCGTGTTCACGGACAAACCGGTGCCAGCCACGGCCGCGTCGCCGCCGACCGACGGGGATGTCTCGATGTCGTTCGGCACGCCGACCTCGCCGAGCCCGGGGTCGGTGTCGATCGTGAGCAAGGGGGCGTCGTCCGACCCGCTTGGGGCTGCCGAGTCGACCCCGGCTGCCGCATCGTCCCCGTCCTCCGGACCGCTCGCATCGCCCGGACTCCCCGCGAGCGGGCCGCTGTCGGCCGGGGTGGGATCGGCGTCGCCGTCTCCGCCGTCACAGGCAGACAGAACGAGGCAGACGACGAGCGACGGGGCGAAACGTTTCAACATCGGCAGCGGCAGGAGTCGGCGGGCGCGATCGCGGGTACACCGGTATACCACGCCGCCCGAACGGCGCACGGCCAGGCCCGCGTCGCCCCCGCACGTTCGCTCCCCTCCCGTCATGGAATCGAGACGCAGGCCTCGCGGTCTCCACGCCCGGACCCGGGTCTCACTCGAGCAGCGGTGCCGGGGTGACCTTCAGGATCTCGGCCGCCGTGGTCTTCCCCTGCGCCACCTTGCCGAGTCCGCTCACGCGGAGCGGCCGCATGCCGTCGCGGAACGCCTGTTTCCTGATCTCCTCGAGATGCGCCGTCGCGCTGATGCGCTCCTTGACGCCCGGCGTGAGCGACAGCAGTTCGTAGATGCCCGCCCGCCCGAGAAAGCCGCTCTGGCGGCACTCGAGACAGCCGACCGGGCGCGCCATGCTGGCCGGTGCCTCGGCCTTCCATGGCGCCATCAGCGATCGCCATTCCTCGCGCATGGCGTCATCGGTCGGGACCTGCTCGACGCAGTGCGGGCAGAGCGTCCGAATCAGTCGCTGAGCGACCACGCCGATCAGTGTCGAGCGGATCAGGTAGTACGGCACGCCGAGCTCGAGCAAGCGGGTCACGGCGGAGGCGGCGTCGTTGGTGTGCAGGGTGGAGAGCACGAGGTGACCGGTCAATGCGGCCTGCACCGCCATCTGCGCGGTCTCGAGATCGCGGATCTCTCCCACCATGATGATGTCCGGGTCCTGGCGAAGCAGCGTGCGCACACCGGCGGCGAAGTCGAGCTCGATGTTGTGCTGCACCTGCATCTGGTTGAAGGCGGGCACGACCAGCTCGATCGGATCCTCGATCGTGCAGACGTTGACATCGGGCGTGGCGAGCGACTGCAGGGAGGAGTACAGCGTCGTGGTCTTGCCCGAGCCGGTCGGACCGGTGACGAGCAGGATGCCGTTCGGCTGCTGGATCATGTCGTTCCAGAGGGCCGCCTCGCGCGCATCGAGTCCGAGCGCGGCCTGGTCCTTGAGCAGCACCTCCGGATCGAAGATCCGCATGACCATCTTCTCGCCGAAGGCGGTCGGCATGGTCGAGATGCGGAGCTCCACCTCCTTGGCCTCGGCGTTCCGCGTCTTCAAGCGGCCGTCCTGCGGGCGTCGCTTCTCGGCCACGTCCAGCCGCCCGAGAATCTTTAGCCGGCTGGTGACGGCGGCCATGACCGGTGCGGGCATGTCGTAGACCTGTTGCATCACCCCGTCGATGCGGAAGCGCACGGCGCCGATGTCGCGACGGGGCTCGAGGTGGATGTCGCTCGCCCGCTGCTCGTAGGCGTACTGCAGCAACCAGTCGACGATGCTGACGACATGACTGTCGTTCGCCTCGAGCTTGCCGCCGCGCCCGAGTTCCATCAGCTGCTCGAGGTTCTGCACCGCGCTGCTCGACTGTCTCGCCGAGTCCTGCTTCGCCCCGAGCACCGACTTCGAGACGCTGTAGAGCTCGACGAGGTAGCGACGAATGTCGTCAGGGTTGCAGACGACGAGCCGGATCTCCTTCTGCAGGGCGCGGCCGAGTTCGTTGCGCCACTCGTCGAAGAAGGGCTCGGCGGTGCCGAAGGTCACGTGGTCGGTCGTCGCCTCGAGGCAGATGACGTTGAAGCGGGTGGCGTAGGCGTGCGAGGCGACGGCGGTCACGGCCGGCACGTCGATGTTCAAGGGGTCGATGCGCATCCAGGGCAGGTCGATCTTCTTCGCGAGCCACCGCGTCAGGAAGTCGAGGTCGATCTTCTGCGCCTCGTCTCGCGCGCTGGTCCAGCCGCTGTCGGCGATGCGTTCGAGCGCGCCCTTGTCGCCGCTGGTCTTGTCACCGATGGCCCTGTCACCGCTGGCCTTGTCGCCGCGGGACGCGCCGTCCCGCTCGGGCGAGCGGGCGATCGAGCGCAGGAGTTCCGCGTGCTGCTCCTCGATCAGCCCGTCCAGCAACAGGCCGTCCAGCACGGCGCCGAGGGCGAGTCGACCGGTGACGGAGTCGGCAAGGCGGCGGGTGTCTTCGGTGAGCACAGGCGTCCGGGAGCGAGGCCGTCGAGCGGCCGGATGCCCGGGCTATCGGCGTTCCCCTCGCGAGCGTGAAGCCGCGGCGGCGACGCCCTCGGCTGGGTCACGAACCGGACGGGGCGCGCAGTCTCCGTGTGACACACTTCCCGTTCGTCACCGTATCGAACCTCATGAGCCACTCCATCCTGATCGTGCACGACACCAACGGTGGCAACACCGCCCGCATGGCGCAGCGCATCGCGCGTGGCGTCGAGAGCGTCGACGGCGTCGAGGCGATCCTGCGCGCCGTGCCGAAGGTCGGTGCCCGCACCGCGCAGCGACTCGACGACGTGCCCGACACCGGCGCACCCTATGTCGACAACGCCGAACTCGCAGCCTGCGACGGCCTGATCATCGGCAGTCCCACCCACTTCGGCAACATGTCGGCCTCGCTGAAGCACTTTCTCGACGGGACCACCGGCGAGTGGTTCGGCGGCGCGCTCGCCGGCAAGCCCGCGGCGGCGTTCTGCTCGACCGGGAGCCTGCACGGCGGCAACGAGGCGACGCTCTTGAGCATGATGATCCCGCTGCTGCATCACGGCATGCTGATCTGCGGGTTGCCCTACTCCCACCCCGGACTCATGAAGACCACGCGCGGCGGGACCCCCTACGGCGCGAGCCATGTGTCGGGCGAGGATGGCGACGCCCCACTCGACGACACCGAAGCGGCGCTGTGCGCGCTCCTCGGAAGCCGTGTCGCGACGGTCGCGAAGCGGCTCGCCACGGGGTGAGTGCCGCGCCCGCGAAAAAGCCGCGCAAGCCGCGCTTCGCCGATCCCGAGCGCGCCCGCATCGGCCGCGTGACGACGCTCGTCGGTCACCTCGGGCTCCTCGCGCTGATACTCAACTGGTTCACCTGGATCGCGCCGCCCGTCGTCCTCCCGCGCGCCTTCCCGATCATCGCGCTCGCGGTGCCGCTGCTCTTCCCGTTGCGCGGCATCCTGCACGGGCGGCGCTACACCCATCAGTGGACGAGCTTCCTGAGCATGGTGTACTTCGCGATCGGCATCGACGCCTGGCTCAACGCCGCGGCGGGCGCGGCCTGGCTCGGCGCGACGATGGTGCTGTTCTCCCTCGCCCTGTTCGTGGGCACCGTCCTGTACGCCCGCTACACCGCCTCGGGGGGCCCGTCGGACGCCGCCCGCGCGGAGGCCGACGCTGAGGCCCGCCTCGCCGCGGCCGACGCACGACGGCCGGACGGCGCCGGAGGCTCAGGGGGGTAAGATCGGTGGATGGCCCACCCAACCGAGTCCGAGAGCGTACCGGCAACGCCCGCGAAGCGGCACGGGTCTTCCGTGTCGAGCACTCAGCGTGTCTACCACGAGCTGCGCGAGCGCCTCATCCGTGGCCTGATCGCGCCGGGTGAGCGACTCAAGATCGAGACGCTCAAGGAGTCGCTGCGGACAGGCGCGTCGCCGATACGCGAGGCGCTGAGCCTGTTGACGTCCGATCAACTGGTCGAACGCATCGACCAGCGGGGGTTTCGGGCGGCGCCGGCGAGCGAAGCGCACTTCCGGGAGATATTGAACCTGCGCTGCCGTCTGGAAAGCATGGCGCTGGCCACGAGTGTCGAATCCGGCGACACCGACTGGCAGGAGCGGCTGGTGCTGACCCATCACCGCCTGGCGCGTGTGGATCGCCCGGAAGCCGACACGTGGGAGCCACTGCACAAGGACTTCCACCTGTCGCTGTTGTCCGCCTGCGGCTCGCCCATCCTGATCCGGTTCTGCGAGCAGCTCTACGATCTCAACATTCGCTACCGGTTCCTGGCTGGTCGCGCGATCGGCTACGGCAAGCGCGACGTGGCGGTCGAGCACGCCGAGCTGCTGGACGCGGCGCTGTCACGCGATGCGGCGCTCGCCGCGACGCGACTGATCGAGCACTACACGCGCACGGGCGACTTTCTCGGCGATCGGTTCGCTGCGTCCGCCTGACGCCGAGTCTCGAGCGGTCGCGTCGCCCGGGGAGGTTCAGCGTTCGCGCGCCAGGACGAGATCGAAGTCGACCCGCAGGTAGTCCTCTTGCACGCGGCCGGATCGCGCGTACCCCTCGATCGGAAAGCTCGCCGCTGCCTTTCGCGCGTAGCGCATGACGAGATCCTCGCGCACGCCGAACACCGTGTCCTGGTCGAGGTAGGGATCGTCGTCGGGAAAGACCTCGGTCACGAGCTCCCGGAAGCCGCGGGCGTTGACGATGTAGTGAAGGTGCGAGGGGCGCCACGGGTGACGGCCGGTCGATGACAGTATGTCGCCCACCGGCCCGTCGGACGGCACGGTGTACGGAACGGGCCGGACGGTCGTGAAGGTGTACCGCCCGTCCTCACCGGTCGTGAACAGTGCGTGGAAGCTGTGCAGGTCCTGGTCGGGATCCTGCGACGAATACAGGCCGTTGGGCGCTGTCTGCCAGACATCGAGTGTCGCTCCCGCGATCGGTGCGCCGCCGGTGTCGAGCACGCGTCCCGCGACCAGTAGGAGCTCGCCACCCGTCGCGTGCTCCCCGAGGTCGTCGCCCATCGCGCGCGACGGCGGATCGGAGACGTGGAAGGGGCCGAGCACGCTCGAGCTCGTGCCGCCCTCTGGCGAGTGCATGAGGTCGACCAGGGAGGAGAGTCCCAGCACGTCCGAGAGCAGCACGTACTCGTCGCGCTCGGGCGTGGTGGTGCGCCCGGTTCGTCGCAGGAACTCGAGCCCCGTGTTCCACTCGTCGTGCGTCAGCCGGGTCTCGAGGGCAAAGTCGTGCAGGTGGCGGCTCAGCGAGCCGAGGATCTCGCGCAGCCGCGGGTCGGTGTTCTCGCCGACATAGTCGAGGAAGACGTCGGTGATGTTCTCGGTGGTGACGTCGCGCATGGAGTTCTCCGGAATCAGCGAAGTATCGCGGTACTGAGAGTCGGGTATCGGATCAGCAGGACAAGCACGGCGAGCATGATCAGCGCGAACGGCAGGGCACCGAGGAAGACGTCCTTCAGCGCGATCCGGTCGTCATTCAGCGTGGACTTGATGACGAAGCAGCTGATGCCGAGCGGCGGGGTCAGGAGTCCGATCTCGGCACCGACCACGGTGACGATGCCGAACCAGACCGGGCTGAGTCCGAGCGGTTCGATCAGCGGCAGGAACAGCGGCACGACGATGAGGATGATCGAGGCGGTGTCGAGCAACGTGCCGAGAAACAGCATCAAGGCGACGTAGATGACCATCATCACGGCGAAGCTCAGTTCGTGGCGCGCCATCATCGCCTCGAACTCGTTCGGCAACCCCGCGAGCCCGAGCATGCGACTGTAGATCGATGCCGCCGTTATCAGGAAGAGAATCGCGGCCGTGATGTGTCCGGTCTCGAGCAGTGCCTCCCAGAACGTACGGAGCGTCATCCGCCGCCGCGACACGGCGATCAGGAGCCCGATCGCCGCTCCGGCGGCGCCCGCCTCTACCGGCGTCAGCCAGCCACCGTAGATGCCTCCCATCACGACGGCGATCAGCGCGACGAGCGGCAGTGTCTTGCCGGCGATCGTGCGCCAGCTCATCGCGACACTTTCCTCGAGCGCGCGGCCGCCGCCGACCAGCGAGGGCGCGAGGATGCCGGTCAGCGCGATCGCGACGACGTAGGCGACCGCCAGCATCAGCCCCGGCACGACGCCTGCGAGAAACATGTCGCCGACCGATTGCTCGGCGACGAAGGAGTAGATGATCAGCATCGCCGAGGGCGGAATGATCATGCCGAGCACCGAGGAGCCGGCCACCACGCCGACCGCGAAGCGCGGGTGATAGTCGTAGCGCAGCATCTGCGGGACGGCGACCGTCGCGAACACCGAGGCCGAGGCGATCGAGGAGCCTGTGACCGCGGCGAACACCGCGTTCGCACCCACGGTCGCCATGCCGATACCACCGGCGACCTTCCGGAACAGAGCGTTCATCACATCGTAGATGTCACTGCCGAGTCCCGCCTTGGAGACGATCAGTCCCATGAAGGTGAACAGCGGAACGGTCGCGAAGGTGTACTCCATCACGCTGTCGCTCATCGCGATCTTCAGGAGGTTCATCGCGAGTTCGAAATTGTCCCGCATCAGCCAGATGGAGACGAACGAGACCACACCGAGGGCGATCGGAATGTAGAGGCCGAAGTAGATCAGGAAGACGATGGCCGCGACCGAGGCCATGCCGATCTCGAGCGGACTCATGGCGAGATCGGCGCCCGGACGGGCGTCACGGGTGCGGCCCGGGATCGAGCGTCGCGTCCGCCTGCACGCTGCTTACCGCTGCCTCCCGCACCGGCGGGAAGACCACGCGCAGCGCGAACAGCAGCACGCAGAGCGCAGCGCTCGCGAAGATCACGAGCTTGATCGGCCACCAGGGCGCGGTGAAGACGCCGGGCACACCGAAGTAGTCGCGCGTCTCGAACATGTCCACGAACTCGGGCCACATGGCGATCGCGACCAACGACATGAATGCGCCGGAGACGATGTTGACCAGCCGCCGGAGCACGCGCGACACCCGCGGCCAGCGGTGACCGACGACGAGCAGGAAGCCGTCAGAGCGCGTGAGCCGTCCGACCCGGACCACGTCCGGAAGCTGCAGGAAGACGATCAGCACCATCGAGAACTGCACGACCTCGACGGCGCCCATGAACGGCGTGTGAAAGGCACCGCGGGCCACCACGTCGTAGTTGACGACGACCACCAGCGACAGCACCACCAACGTGCCGACGGTGTTGGCGGCGATGGCGAGGCCCTCGACGAGACGACGGCACGCCTGCAGGACCCTCGAGAGGAACTCGCCGTCGCTGCCGCCGGGACTGCCGGCACGACCGCCACCTCGACTGCCAGCGTTCCTGCCGTCGCCCGCCATCGGCGCGCGCCTACTCGAGTTCCGACGCCCAGTCGCGAACCGGCTCGAAGCCGGCGACGGCCAGCTTGTCGAGGTAGCTCTTCAGCATCTCCGAACCCGGCTCGCCGGCCTCGTCGAGACGTGCCGCCCATTCGAGCGCGATGTTCGGCATGCCCTCGGCCCAGGCAGCCCGCTCGCCCGGATCCATCGCGGTCACCGTGCCACCGGCGGCGACATAAGCGTCCAGGCTCGCCGCGGCCCGGTCCATCGCGACGTCCGCGAGGCGATCGCGGTACGCGACCGCGACGTCCTGCAGCACGCCGCGCACCTCCTCGGGCAGCTTCGCCCAGTAGTCGGCATTGACGGTGACGGTCTTCGAGTTCACCGCGCCGAAGTCCGTCTGCAGCATGTGCGGGGCGACGTCCGCGATCTTGAACGTGCTGGCCGCCTCCGGCCACAGCATCGCGTTGTCGACCAGACCGGTCTGCAGCATGGAATAGAAGTCGGTCAGTCCGCCGCGCACGCCGACAGCGCCCTCGATGCCCTCGAGATAACGCATGTTCATGCCGGCACCGGCGACCTTGGTGCCCTCGACGTCGGTGATCGTGCTGAGTGCGTCGCGACCGAACATCTGGTAGGAGTCGAGCACGACGCCGGTGGCGAGATACACCTGGTTCTGCTGCTCGAACTCCCTCTGCATGGTCGGAAATTCCCTTGCGATCTCGTCGACGGCGCGGGCGACGGCACGCGCGTCGGGCGCGACGAACGGGGTGACCGCCGCGAGCGCCTGACTCGGCAGCTTGGATGAGTGGAAGATCGTCGTGACGATGCCGATGTCACCGAGCCCGAGTTCCACGCCCTCGAGCACGCCCTTGGGCTTGACGATGGCCCCGCCGTAGCTCTCCTGCCAGTCCATCTCGAAGTTCCCGGACTCGGCGAGGCGCTTGTCCACCTCCGGGATGAAGAAGTCGCTGAACTCCTGCACCCACATGGCCTTGGCCGGATAGCCGTCGATGACGGTGGCCTTGATCGTCTCGGCGGCGGAAGCGGGCGCGACCAGGGACGCCGAGAGAACGGCGAACAGCGCGGCAGGCAGGGCGGGCGTCGTGCATCGACGGGAGCGGTTCATGGGCGTGTCTTCCTCACTCAGGGCAAATGGTGTCTCGTGGGATGGTGTCGCGTTCAGCTCGCTTGCCAGCGTTCCTCGATGACGGTACCCGCCTGGCGGAACAGCGTCGCGAGAGGACAGAAGCCCGCGACCTCGGCGGCGAGCTCGTCGAGTTCCGACTGGGTGGCCGCGCCGTCGGCGCGAACCGTCAGCACGATGCTCGTGAACGGCACCTCGACCGGCTCGGCGAGCGTCACGCCGCGTCGGTCGAAGTCGCAGGTGGCGGTGATGGCGAGATGACCGATATCGAGCTTGCGGCGGGCAGCGCACTTGTGAGCGATGACGTTGGTGCAACCGATCAGGGCGGCGAGCGCCGTGTTGGTCGGCGTCGGTCCCGCGTTCGTGCCACCGCGCGCGAGTGGTTCGTCGATCGTGACGTCGAGCCCCCCGACGAGGATGTCCGACCGTGAATGCGACGGGCAGGTGCCTTCCGCCGAGAGCGTCACGCGGGTCTTGATCTTCGTGGCGACCATGGCATCGGGTTCCGGGTTGACGGCTCAGGCGAACGAGCAGACCTCGTCGAAGGGGAAGCGCGGCAGCTTGCCGAACAGCGCCGTCTCGTCGGCGTACCCGATATTGCAGAGGAAGTTCGAGCGCAGGCTCGTACCCGCGAAGAATTCGGCGTCGACGATCTCGTTGGAAAAACCGGACATCGCGCCGACGTCTAGCCCGAGCGCACGCGCGGCAATCATCAGGTACGCGCCCTGCAGCGTGGCGTTCCGGAAGGCGGTCTCTTCGGCGTAGGCGGGCTTGTCGCGGAAAAAACCGCGACGATCCTCGTGCGGAAACAGGAAGGGCAGACGCTCCCAGAAGTCGAGATCGTGGGCGACTATGGCGCAGACCGGCGCGGCCTCCATCTTCTCGATGTTCTTCGCCTTGAGAGATCTGGCCAGCCGCGCCTTGCCGATGCCTGAGGTGACGAACACGAAGCGGGCAGGGCAGCCGTTCATGCTCGTCGGTCCGTTCGCGGTGATGCCGTAGAGTGTCTCGAGCGTCTCGCGCGACACGGGTCGATCGCTCCACGCGTAGTGCGAGCGGGCATCGGTCAGGATGACGTCGATCGCGTTGTCGTCGAGGTGGCTGCAGCGCTCCCTGAGCGAGCGAACCGCCGCCTGCGCCGCGATCCGGGCAGCGTCGCTCGAGGGGTCGTCCGGACGGCTCACGAGAGGCGTCTCCGACGCACCGCCGCGCTCACGATGCCCCCTCCGCCACGATCGGGCTGCGGCACAGGCCGATGCTCTCGATCTCGGTCTCGAGCACTTCGCCCGGCCTCAGCCAACGCGGGGGCGTGCGCGCGTGCCCTACCCCGGGGGGTGTGCCCATGGCGATCAGATCGCCCGGCTCGAGGGTCGCGAACTCCGAGATGGTCGCCAGCGTGCGGGCGACCGGCCAGAGCATCTCGGCGGTGTTCGCCGACTGCAGGAGTTCGTCGCCCACGCGGCATTCGATCTTCAGACCACTCGCGCCCTCGGGCAGCTCGTCCGGCGTGACCACGATCGGCCCGACCGGACCGGTCGCGTCGAAGTTCTTGCCAGGCGTCCACTGGTGGGTCTTGCGCTGATAAGCGCGAACCGATCCGTCGTTGAATACGGTGTAGCCGAACACGTGCTCGAGTGACGTGGCCTCGTCGAGATGACGGCCGCCCCGCCCGACGATCACCATGAGCTCGGCCTCGTAGTCGAGTTGCTCGCAACAGGCGGGACGAACCATCGGCGCGCCGGCCGCCATCAGCGAGTTCGGGCCCCGCATGAAGAGCGCCGGGTAGTCGGGAACGTCGTAGCCGCCCTCCTTGATATGATCGGTGTAGTTCAGTCCGAGGCAGATGATCTTGCCCGGTCTCGCGACCGGCAGCGCCGGCACGATGTCCTCGACCGGAATCGCCGGTGCACCCGCGACGAGGCCTTCGACGAACACGTTCACGTCAGGACGCTGGAGCAGCCCGGTCAGATCGTTGCCGATCTCGTCCGAGAGGCTCGAGAGATCGATCGCCCCGCCTTCGCCCAGCACGAAGACGCGCGATGCGGCGCCCTGCCCGCTGACGGTGCCGACGATAAAACGCATACCCGTGTAGATCCCGATTGACTTGCGATCCTTTTGACGACTATTTACTCTCCTGTCAAACAAAATCGATTATCCGCACCGCATCGGAGGACTCGGCATGGTGGCCTGGACGGACTACAGGAAGGACGCGCAGGAGCGGGGCTCGCTGGCGCTGGAACTCTTCGCCGTGCTCACCGAGCCGACAGGGTCTCCCGAGAACGTGAAGCGACTCCTCCCCGACCACCTGGCCTACCAGGCCCTCCAGGAGCAGCGGGGCACGCTCGCGTTCGCCGGCCCCCTGTCCGACGACACCGGCGAGCAGATGCTCGGCACCGGACTGATCGTCTACCGAGCTGACTCCCTCGAAGCCGCGCGCGCGCTCGCCGACGCGGACCCGATGCACGCTGGCGGCGCGCGCGCCTATCGGATCCGGCGATGGCTGATCAACGAGGGTAGCCTGCAGCTCGACGTGCGGCTTTCTGCCCAGTCGGTGCGACTGTGAGCACCTCGTCCTGCCTGCGCGGCTCGTACGGCTCGCGTGCCTGCTCCCGGGTGCCGTGCTTGTAGAACCGTGTCTCGATGCGGTGCTGACCGGCAACCGGGGTGGGCCGCCGGTGTTCGCCGGACGTCGGCGACGGCTTGGCTCAGGTGCGCTTCGTATCGTCGACGATGTCCATGCTCGCGAGCCCGCTGTCGCCGAGCTCGACGGCGGCGAACGGCCCGCCGATGCGGTACTGACCCGGGTCTGACGGGTCGGTCGGTGACGCCGCCGCCAGCACCTGCGGCGCGAAGACTTCCGCGTTGTCCTTCGGGCGGTAGCCCAGGAAGCGCGCGCCGTGGTTGTCGAAGGGCGAGCGGTCGTTGTCGGAGACGCCGTACACGATGGCGAAGCCGGTCACCGGCGTGTCGACGGCGCGGCCGACGAGGTGGATCAGGTCGTCCGTGGATAGCCAGGTACCGAGCGCACGCGTGCCCTTCACCTGGGCACAGGAGGCGATCCTCAGGCACACCGCCTCGAGCCCGCGCTTCTCCCAGTACAGGCGTGCGAGGTCTTCGGCGAAGCACTTGGCGAGTCCGTAGAAGGTGTCCGGGCGATGCGGCACCTCGGTGCCGATCATGGCGTTCGTCGGGTGCATGCCGACCGCGTGGATCGAGCTCGCGTAGACGACGCGTTTCACCCCGTTGCGGTGCGCGGCTTCCCAGACGTTGTGGGCACCGACGATGTTCGGACCGAGCAGCGTCTCGAACGGTGCCTCGTCGCCGATCGCACCGAAGTGGACGACGGTGTCCGCGCCCTCGAGCAGGGACTCCATCGCGGCGAGGTCGGTCAGGTCGGCGCGAACATACGTCTCGCCGTCATGGCAGCGCCCGATGCCGTCGACGATGTCGGAGGAGACCAGCGAGTCGGCCAGGGCGGCGAGCGGCTCGCGCAGATGCGAGCCGAGTCGGCCGGCCGCGCCGGTGAGAACGAGTCGCTTCATGGTGATCGATGGCTTCCACTGACAGGCGAGACTTCGATCCTACCGGAGCGATCGGGCGCGGATGCCATCGGTCGTCCGCCACGGCGAGCCGAATCGCCGCGGCTGACGTCCGCGCACGGCGGGCTCGCCCGCGAAGTAGCGGTCGGCCGTCTCGGCCACGCGCTCGGCGACTCGTGCCCCGAGTTCGCGTCCGCGCAGATCCCCGTCCTGGATGTGGATGCCGCCGTAGAGGCGCGACAGTCCCGCCTCGTCGGCCGCTGCACGCAGCGTCGGCCAGCGCAACTCGATGTCCGTCGCCGGCCCGTCCTCGACCAGCGAGGAACCGGCGAGCGCGACATGCCGGCCGAGGAGATCGGGCGCGCCGTCGCCGTCGATGTCGCGCGCGGTCACCGTCCGCCCGTCATACAAGGTGTCGCTGCCGAGGTAGCGGGTCAGGAGGTCGGCCGCCACCCGGCTGAACGTGCTGTGGCCGGACACGTACTCCGGAAACGGCGGTGTGACGAAGGTGAGCTGCTGGAAGGGGCTCCATGTAGCCGCCGGTATCGAGCGCGTTCCACGGTTCGGTCCGCCCCAGGCGTCGATGTCGCGCCCCATGAACAGGAAGCGGATCGCCGTCGCCGGGCGAATGAAGTCGTAGTGGCGCTTGGCTTCCCAGGTGGCGATGCCGGCGTCGAGCAAGCCCGCGTTCAGCACGAAGAACAGCTTGACCGTCTCGCCGAGGTCCAGTTCGTCACGCTCGATCAGCCCGTGCGCGATCTGGTTCCAGTGCCCGGGGGGCGACTCGGTGCGCGGACCGTCGGCCCAGAACTCGGCGACCGTCTTGTCGCGATCGTCCAGCTCCGCGCTGTAGTCGACCACCTCGGCGAACTGCCGGATCCAGGCCTCGCGGTTCGTGCTCCTGACGCCTCGCGCATCGGTGTAGGGCGCATCGGAGCCGTAGAACGGGGGCGGTGAGGGGCGGAACTCCGCACCGAAGGACAGGGCGAACGGCGTGACGCCTCCCCAGTGCGGGGTCAGGAAGCGCTGGTCGCCGAAGGAGTCGAGATTGAGTTCGTCGATGAGCGGGCGCAGGTCGTCGTCGGTGACGGACCCGGTCGGCACCCGCAACGGCTGCCAGTGATCGGGATCGAAGCCGGGCGCGAACTCGCCGAGCTCATCGATCGAGGTGGCGGCGTTGACGCCGACGTAGGGCGAGGGATAGACGAGCGTCGTCAGTTCCGCGTAGTCGTTCGCGGCGTTCGCGCCGTCGTCCCGTCGCTCGGCGAGCACTGCCTCGGCCGCCGCGCGTCCTCGACCGGCCGGGCTGTGTGCCGGTCCGTCGAGCGGGTGGTAGCCCAGCGAGATCAGGTGCGTGCGGAAGAAGTGGTGCTTCGCCTCGTAGGCCGGGAACTGAGCGACGAGCATGCGGTAGGCCGCCTGGCTGATCGCCTCCCGTTGCACCTCCGCGGTGTGCTCGGCTGCGGGCCGGCGTGCCTTGCGCGACAGGGCCCAGGGCGTCGCGACCGGCGAATGGATCGCCCAGGCGTCGTACATGGCGGCGCTGATCATGAACAGCTGGCGCGTCGTGACGGTCGGCCGAGCGCCGGTGGCGCGGACGCCGGCCAGCGCGAGCTCGTTCCACTGTTCGGCGAGTCCGAGACCCTCGAGCACCGGCGCCACGGCGACGGGACCCGTGACCGGGCCCTCGACAGGCTTGGCGACAGGCGGGGTCGGCACGGTGAAACGCGGTGCGGCGGTACCGATCACCGCGCTCGAGCAGCGCCAGCCGCCACTCCAGAGCGGGTCGCAGTCGCGGCGCGGCCGGTGACACGACCACGCGTAGGCGGCTCTGGTAGCCGCGAGATCACGACCGCCCGCGGTACAGACGAGCGCCGCGAAGGGCGGCGCGACCGGCGATCCGATCGGGTGATCGGGCACGGTCGCGACCCTCGGAGCATTCGCGCCGATGACCGCACTGGAGCAGAGCCAGCGCCCATAGGGCACGGGATCGCAGTCGCGGCGTGGCGCGTCGCACTGCCTCGCGTAGTTCGCCTTCGCCGCCCGGAGTCCACGCCCGTCGGCGGTGCAGGCAACGGGATCGCCGGTCGCGGCCGACCGGGCAGCGATGCCGGCGGCGCTCGCATCGACCATGCCGCCACCGGCGAGCACGAACGTGGCGACGACAGCGAGCGTGCGACCTGCAAGCCTGCGAGAGTTTTCCATGGTCAGTCGGGTCCTCTTGATCAGCGGCCACATTCTTGCCGCGGCGCCCGCGCGAGGCAAGGTACCTTTTCCGCGTTGTGACGTCGGCGCTAACTGACTTTGGTCGAGCCTCGGGTCGAGTCCTTGGTCGAGCCGTCTATCGAAACCGTCGGTGCGTCGTCTTCCGTGGGCCCGTTTCGCGCAGGCTCTTTTACCCTGGCCAGGCATCACTGTATGCTTTGCCAGCCATGAGGACCGAACCGGACAGCGCCGACCTGCCACCGATCGCCGAGCTGCATTGCCTCTCGAGCTTCAGCTTCCAGCGCGGCGCCTCGCAGCCGGCCGAACTCGTCGCGCAGGCGGCGGCGCTCGGCTACGCGGCGCTCGCGATCACCGACGAGTGCTCGGTCGCGGGCGTGGTCCGCGCGCACGTGGCGGTACGCGACCTCGCGAGCGCGTTCGAAGCCGCGAATGCAGACGCGGCTACCCGTGCGGCTGCCGGTGCGGCTGCCG
>Ga0209831_1000882_pt1 | contig 28582 bp, 18 predicted proteins | sample Maine_Asex4_meta_FD_187451 | JGI IMG/M metagenome (GOLD analysis project Ga0209831, IMG submission 187451) | Marine algal microbial communities from Maine, USA - Maine_Asex4_metaG (SPAdes) (version 2) | ecosystem: Host-associated > Algae > Red algae > Unclassified | place: Maine, USA | collected... | reverse complement strand
TACCTAAAAGTGTTATTCTGATAATTTTGTTTAACATGATAATTTTATATTTAATTTATAGAGTATTTTTAGCTGAACTTTAACGGTTTGTCTTTAGTGGCAGCCTACGAATTGTTAGGTGTTATCCTAATACTTAGTTTACACTTGTCTTTTTATCCGAGTATAATGAAAGTATTTAGATAATTCCTAATTCCAAACATAATCTTCACGAAGACTAATTTTTTTAAGGGGCGTATAATAGCAATAACTCAAAGTTGTATAAGATTGTTCAATCCTATTAGATTTTCATTTTTCTTTTAGAAAATTTTTATACTATAAAAACTACTTTTGGATAAATGTACTTAGTATTTAATTTCCTTCATTTAAAGGGATAGGCATTTCTAAGAAATACCCAGCTTATGCGTGGAGATAATATTCTAACTACCACGGCTTCAACTGGTGATTTTGTAGTTAGTTATAATTTCGTCAGCCTAGATGTCCAACGAGGAGCGTGTATGGGTGGAATGTTTAAAGGAGAAAAGCCTGACAATAGTCTAGTTAAACCTGTTATATTAATCACAGATTTTTACGAAAATCCTACTCCAAATACAGGAATAGTAGGGTTGGGGAGTCCTAATTAACTGTTTAGTAATGGATTGGTCAAGGTATATCCTAATCCAGCTAAAGATGCTTTTAATATTCAATTTAATGCTGCTCACGAAGTAACAGTTAGACTCTTTTTATTCAATATTCTTGGATAAATGGCATAAGATAAAGAAGTAGAGAGCACTAAAGGACATGCTACTCAATCGAATACGAGTATGATGGAAAGAGGGATTTATTTTTTGAGCATTATCCTTGATGGTCAATCTATGCAAGCGGAGAAAATGTTAACTTTTACATTAAATTATTCAGTTCTTTGTCAATTTTTGCATCAAGTGATTGCTCATAGCTTAATCTAAGATACAAGCAATCACTTGATGTAAAAATTGACAAAGAATCAATATTATAAAATTTCAATATTTAATTGTGGCGTTTTTTGGTCAAAATTCAGATATAGTTGAACGGTAATAAGCACATCATTTGCCAAGTTTTGAAAATCCATTCTTGGATACAGTTCTTTCCAACTAGTAATTTTAGGTACGCTTTTGCTTAGTTCTTCATACAGGTTGCGAAAACTTGATTTGCTAATTTTAATAACATATTCGGAAGCTACTTCGGGAGTTGTATTATAGCGCATCTTCCAAGAATTACTAACTTTTGAGAGCAATTGACCTAATTTCATTGCTTTACTCATCTGTTTTGTAATAGACATTTTTTTTACTTTAAAGGGTGTAATAATATTTTACAAAAATAGCAAAACCTTAGATAAAGTTTGGTTTTGAGTGAATAAAACCAAAATTATTATAGAATATTGCCTTCATGCTTTACTTTAATTTTAGGTAGAACCTATTTTAGGCGTTCACTGAAAAATTAATAATTAAGCCTTCAAATATATCATTATAACTTAAAGAGGTCTGAGATTGTTCATTTCTTTTAAAAGGCCTAATCCTGTTGTCGATGAGACCTAACTCATTTTTCAATTGCCTGAGTCAGACAAGATTTCTATTGGTACTTTCAATCAAAATGGTCGTATGGTGCAACAAATATTATCTGCCCAAGAAAGAACTGCTGGAACACATCAGGTTCTCCTAAATAGAGCGCAATTGTCTAGTGGACTATATTATGTGGTATTGCAAAGTACTAAAGAACGATTGACTCAGAAAATGGTGCTGTTACAGAATTAAGGAAAGTAATTAGATATTATGTACAAGGATCATTTTCTCTCAGGATTTCGCTTCATTTTCATTTCTAGCACGGCCATATTCTTTCCCCATCATTTGCCAACAAGTCACAAAAAGTGCTGCGATTACTGGACCAATAACAAACCCCGATAGCCCGAACCAAGTCAAGCCACCTAAAGTAGATAAAAGGATTAAATAGTCAGGCATTTTAGTATCTTTTCCAACCAATCGAGGACGTAAAAAATTATCAATTAAACCTATAAACCCTACGCCAACTACAATTAAAATACATCCTCTCGTATAATCACCTTGTGCCAGTAAAATAATAGCCCACGGTCCCCAGACCAAGGCACTTCCAACAGGTAATAAGGAGGCGACTATCATGATAAGACCCCACAAGAAAGAGGCTTCTATGCCCAATAGAAAAAAGAGTAAACCTCCAATTACGCCTTGCACGAAGGCAACGACCAAACTGCCCTTTACCGTAGCACGAGCGACACTTTCAAAGCGTTGGAATAACTCTTTTTCGTCTTTATCTTTCATTGGAACGACCCATATTAATTCTTTTATTAATTGTGGCCCATCTCTAAGAAAAAAGAAAAAGATATAAAGCATTAAAAAGAAATTGACCATAAGAGTAAATATATTTTGGGTAAAACCTATAGCGTAGCCTGCAAAAGACTGTGTACTATCTTCCAAAAAATTATTAAATTTTTTCTTTAGCTTTTTTGTAGATAAGCCATACTTCTTTAGCGTTTTTTTATCGACAGGTATTTGCTCTTGCAAATCTTCTACTGTTTCTTCAAATACTTCTTCAATGGAATCATTCTCTTTTTCTTTCAATTTTTCGTTGATTTGCCCTGCTTGAAAGACAACGGCAACACTAATTACCAACAAAGGAACTATGAAAATTAGTAGCGCATAGCTAACAGTCAAAGCTGCTGCCTGATCCGTTTTCTCAGGCATCTTTGATTGTATTTTCTCATACCTCCTATTAAATAAAATGGCTAAGATAACTGCCCAAAAAGTAGCTAGTAGGAATTCTGCAATTAAGCCCAAAAAGGCAAGACTTACAACAGCGACTAGGTATAGAAAAAAATTTCTTGCTACTTGTTTTTTCATTTCGTTTTGATTAAACAAATTTTAGTTTTGAATGGTAAAATTTTGAATGGACACCAATTTTGAATTTTGAATGATGAATTTTGAATGAGTGGAGTAGTAGCCCTTTTAAAAATCGTCGGTTAAATTTAACATAGAAATTCACTATAATTTGAGTAGATACTTTCTGCTTAATTTTAAACGAAGAATTTAGAAAGAATTCCTGTTACCCCATTCAAAATTCATCATTCCAAAATTCAGAAAATAATTCTATTCTACTTTCCTGTGGGCATTATCTCCTTTTGGCGCAATTTCAATATCTTTCTTGATCACTTTTACCGCATAATCTGCGGGTTGCACTTTCCCATTACTCCATTTGGCTTGCTCATAAGTAAAAACGGCTCCGAATAGAAAAATAGCAGAGGCAAAAAACACCCATACCATAATCACCATTACACTACCCGCTGCCTCGTACAAATTAGCGGTTTGGCTATTACCAATATAAAATCCTATTAGGTCTTTGCCTATGCTAAAACAGATAGCAGTAAAAATTGCCCCTCGCCAAGTATCTTTCCATTTCAACTTAGCATCTGGTAAATACTTAAATATCATGGCAAAAAATAATGTCAATATCACCAATGGAACTAATATAGAAGTAAGCACCGTTAAAATGGTTGATAATTCACCAAATTTACTATCTAAATAATTGATAAAACTGGAAATAAATGCGTCGATGACTAGAGAAACTAATAGCAAAAAGCCAATACCTATCAAAAATGAAAAAGACAAAAGGCGGTCTCTTAGTAATTTAAGTATACCCAAACCTTTTGGTTTTGCTTTGACCTCAAACGTTTTATTCAACGCATTTTGAATAGTCACAAATACGGTTGTAGCAGTAAATAATAGTGTACCTATACCTACTATCGTTGCCCAAGAAACAGAATCAAATACCCCTAAACGGTCTATCGTTCCTGCTAATTGTACCGCACTTTTTTGACCAATTAAGTCTTCTATCTCTCCAAAAATGGCGGATTTAACTTCTGCTTCATTATAAAATTGAGTTGCCGTTACTAAAATTACCAATAGCATAGGCGGTAAAGAAAAAATAGTATAATAGGCTAAAGCTGCTGCATTAGTCATTAAATCATCTTCCAAGAACTTATTGACGGCATTTTTAAGCACTTTAAAAAAAGAGACAATTGAAGCGATTTTGAACATAGATTGTATTTCTAAGGATTTTTTTATCGTTGCTAATAAGAACCAGACTTTAGTTAGTTTTCACATCTAATTCATCTGGTAGAAGAATATTTGGTAACATCGTTGATTGTATTCCAGTTTGTAAGGTCCTCCACCAATTACCAATAAACGATTTGTTTTTATCTCGTTCAAAATACATTTTGCCTTTCCGTATCCCTTTTTCTTCATCTGGATTATTTTCTTTACCTATTAGAACGTTGACTACTTTTGACAAAAAAGTACGGGAGCTTCGGTCTCTTTTGAGTAATTCTAATTCTAAATTTTTATAGCGCAATTCCATATCACCTGATGCTGATTGTGAATTGCCACTACCTTCGAAAGCAAAAGAAGTGACTTTACCTTGTTTGATTCTAAATTGTTTGGAAAAGACAAGAAAGGTATTAATTTCTTTCAAATCTACTTTATCCAAACCACCATGAAAGGTATAATCTCCATTTTTATTAAAGTTTGGAAATTCAAAATGTAATTCTACATTCCCTTCATCCACAAAAACAGCTTGTATATCTGCAACCGTATTCGGATGAGATTTTGACTTTGTTTGGTTATTGGTTAAATTATAAATACTGGCATACACTTTTGACCAATCTAAGTGACCTGCCTTGGTTTTACCTTCTCCTAATTCTTCTAAAAAAATCGTGCTGTTTTTTATGGAAATACTATCAATATCGAGCCTTAATTCACTAGCTATCAAACCCTCATAATGGTAATTTTTAGGACAATCCGTACATTGTGGCTTGTTTCTGTCGCTATAAATTTTTAAAATCCCATTTTGAGTAGTGATAGATTGCGCTTTAAATTGTTGTTGAAAAATTAAATCATCAAGCGGAAATTGGCGCAGTTCTATACTCGGAATATGGGCATCTATTCTAGCCTTCGTATATTGATAAGGATTCAAATAATTAGTCTTAGAATATTTGGGTTTCCATCTGAAATCTTGGAGTTTCATCGTTTTTTCATTAGTCAATGCTATTTTATCGACTAATAACTGATTATCACTTTTTTGACCATCCAATAAAAATTGTTGCCCTGAAAAGGCTACCTTTTTCCAAACTATTTGCTGACTATCTCTTTTTGTAAAGAACTGAAACTTTTCAATTTTTGCAACAAAGCTATCCAAATTAATTGCTTTAAAATCAGCATTCTTCAAAGCAAATTTGCCTTTTTGTAAATCAATATGATCAATAGAAATTTCTTCAATCGTAGATTCCCCTGCTTGCTGAGTAGTATCTACCTTTACATTCATAGTATCATTTGGACTGATTTCAATAACCAAATCTCCAATAATTAGGTTGTCAAAATTGATTCGATTATTTTTCCAATATTGCCAATAGCTTAAACCATGCAGATAGGCAGTATTAGTAAATAATTTCACTTTTTCCGTTTTGGTGTCGCCTAGTGGTCGAGTTATTCCCAAACTTTCCAATTCCAAACAACCTGTAAACAAATTAATATCTAGATTTTTACAGCTAATTCCTTCAACATCGGTTAATTTTTCAAGTGCTTGACTTTTGATATAAGTAGACATTACAAAAACCAATAGAAGAATAAATGCAATGGTAATTAATAGGTATTTAATAACTTTTGTCATAGTTCTTTTTAAGCGTCAAATCCTAGTTGTTTTTGAAAATTTAATGGTCTATTTAGCAATATACGTAATTAAGTAAAGTTGTTTATTTGTTTATAAGATTTATTTGTTTGATACACAACAGTAGGCAAAAGGTATATTTGGCAGATAAGTCTTAGAGACAGCAAATTTGATTTGTTTTTTATTAAAAAAATAAATCAAATTTGCTGTCTCTAAAGAATCTATTCCATCTACTATTTACCTAATACTTACTTCAAAAAGATAGAATTATTTTTCGTCGTCACTAAAGTAAATTCCTAAAACTGAAAACCCGCTCGTATCGTAAGTCGAGTCTCTTCATCAGAAAGGAATATACCAGCCGATAAAGCTATATAATCTAATGGTGCCACCCAAAGCGTACCACCATAACCAATGTGCATTTTATCCGAAGCATCATCGTCAATCCAAACTCGACCATAGTCTATACCTGGCGTAATACCACCAGAAATAGGAATAGATTGATTCTCAGAATCAAAAACCTTAATTCGTATATCTATGTTATGATAAAAAGCAGTCCGCCCGGAAAAGCGTTGATTGGCAAAGCCTCTAAGATTATCTCTTCCACCTAAGTTGACAGCTTGGAAAAAATCATACTTTCCTATAACATGCTGCCCGCCAATTCGACTAGCTAAAACCACTCGGTCAGATACGCCCAAACGCACATAAAACTTTAATTCACTTGATAAATTGACTGTGTGTCGGTCAATATCATCCAAATTTGCTCGATAAATCACACCCGCATTAAATCCTAATCCTTGGGTTGGTATAGCTAAATGATCTGCATTAAAAAAGTCAAAACTAGCGTGACCGCCTGCAAATAATCTTTGGTCAAATACATCCACATTAATATTAGTCTGTTCTGGAGTGACAATTCGATCTTCTATGTCTTCTATTTTTATAGATTCGATTGCTGGCCCAATAGATAACGTAGTACCACCAGCTCCTCGTTTTTTAAAAGCTGGATAAACACCTAACAACGTTCTTCTTACTCGATAGAAATCTCTGCCTAATTCGTCAATATCTCTAATCGTTTCATTACCTAAGCCATGAAAATTTGAGACAAATCGAGGGACTTCTGCTGTAATTTTTAAATAAGTATCCCAATGAGTAAAAGTCTTAAAATAATCCCCTTCATAATTAAAACTAAACGCACCTGAGCCAATCGCATAACTTGCTGAGGTAGTGTGTAGTTGTTCTCTCTTAAAGCTGTAAGTTTTGCTATTCAGTCCTACGCCAAAAAATAAACCGTCATCTGGGTTAAATCCAATAAAAGGTACAGGAATAGTATAATTATACTCATAGTCTTGAAAATCAAAAGTATTCAAAGCTTCTCGATGTGACCGATTATCTTTAGTTTCTTTAGTACCTTCAATAGTTGATTTTTCTTCATCATCATCATAAATCTTCGTTTTTCTTTTAAAACCACTCACCTTAGATTCGTCTATAAAAGTATCTTCTCCATTGCCACCAATCAAACGAATAAGTGGGCCTTTATTTACTTTTCCTTTTACCTCAAAACGGTCATCATCGTCTAAGCCATAAATTCTTAATTCTTCTGTGATTTTATTTTCAAAAGTTCGATCATAGAGCAGTTGTGTCACTTTTCCGTCATCGGCGTATTCGTAAACGGTCACTTTCGTTTGCAGATTATTCATTCGGTCAATGCGGAATAAATTCTTTTTATGCGTTCCTAATATTTGTACTTCTTTATTTAAAATTTTATAATAATTTCTAGCAGTCGTTAAAATATTATCTCGACGCATTTTTGTCCATTTGATAAAATCTGCCCCCCGCTCTGCAAAAGCAAAATCAGGCAATGCTCGAATACCTTCCTCAATTACTTCGTCCGTAAGATTTTTTTGAATAAATTTAGCTTGTTCTTCCCATTCTTCTAAACTTAATTCGTTAATAAAAAAACGGTCGAATACACGAGCTTGATAATTCAACCAAGTTTCCTCTTTTTTACTTACATCTTTATCATACTTATGCGCTGCCCTGGTGAAAGGTACGGTATAACTCGCTAAAGCATTAGCAATCCCGTCAAAATTAGAATAGGCTTGATCTCTATCTCTAGGAATCGGTTTGTACAAGGTTTTACCATCCTCTATTTCAAAACTTGCCCATCTCCATTGGTCGGGATGTCTATCCCAATCACCAATAATATTATCAAATAATCGACTTCGCAGTACTTGTTTTTGGTCGATGACGGTTTTGTCATTGGCTAATTTACCTTCGATGACATTCCCCATATTTTCTATCTTTTTGGAGTTGCCAAAACTAGCTAAATTACTCCAATCACCATCCCCTCTTTCTTCAAAAAGATAAACCTGTCTACCCAAGTCATTATACTTACCCAAATTTGGTTGTTTGGGCACATACACAATTTGTGGGTTGGTGTGATATACATCTATTGCGGATGCCATCGGACCAACGACTAAGGCACTGAAAGGATTCCCTGCCGTCAATTGTTGTTTGACCAATTCATTAGCAAAAGTTTTTCGAACAATACTCGGAAAACGTTCCGTTACTTTTCTAACCGTTCGGAGTTGGTAAACGCTGCCATTTTCATCTTTTAATCGAACAGAATTATCTACCGCATCTTCCTGACTTCCAGTATCGCCAATGTCAATCGCTTTATAAGCTACAGTTTTAGCGGATTCGTAGTCATCTTGCAAATAATAAAGTTTTGCAATTTCAATGAGGGTCTGATGCTGTAATTTTTTATCATGGAGGTGGTCACTAAAAGTCGTTGCATCTAAATAAAAATTTAAACTGTTACTTACATTTCCCAAAATCCTATAAACTCGACCTTGATTGATAAGTGATTGGGCAATAGATAAGCTATCATTTAGTTGTTCAGCTATTTTCTTTTGATTCCGAGCATAATAGAATGCTTGGTCGTAGGCTCCATCGTTTAATTCAAATTCAAATAATTGGGCATAAGCCTTTAACTGCCCTTCCTCATAATTCCCTTTTTCTGATTCAGCGAGGACTTCCATAATCAACGCTTTAGTTTGCTGGGGTAGGCTATCTTTTATTTCAATCGCCTGCGCTATTTTGCTATCAATAGTTTTTCGTTCTAATGGGCTTAACTCAGCTGTTGTAGGATTATTTTCCTTTAGCGAAATTGTATTTGACTGAGCAGTTAATGTAGCTACAACACCCATTAGTAATGCAAAAATCCAAAACCTATTTATCATATATTTCTCCTGTTTTTAAGAGTGTTAGGGTGGGGTCAGTTGGTCCTAAGTTATCGCCTGTATTTTGAGTTTATTTAAGTACCTAACTATAAATAATCGTCACTTTTGAAGAGATTATTTTTTCATTATACAAAAAAAAAATCTTTGAATAATCCCTTTATTGAACTATTTTTTTAGGAAGTAGAATGGAAAAAGAGTCCTTCATAAAGTGTCGATTATTTATAGTTAGGTACTTAACATTCCTAATGTAAGAAATGGTATCAAATCGGAGCCTAATTTTTGGAATGATATTGTGCCAAAAGGCTGCTAGTAAAAGTAGTTAGAAAAAAAGCATCAAACTTGTTTTTAGCTTTTTTATGATGCTTATTTTCATGTTGAGAATAATTATCTAATCTTCCTAAAACTGATGAGTAGGTGGAATGTTCATTGAGGTGAATGATTAATTCGATTGGTAGTACGTGCTGAACATAATCTATTTACCTGTAATTTGAGGTGTCCACAAATAGACGAAGCCGCTCTTCCTCTTTCTAAGGCTGCTTCAATTTCTTGTGCTTTTTCTAATTGGCTAATTCTGGTTGCTTGTTGTTGTAACTGGGTCTCTAATTTATTTTGGTGGGTTGATTTTTTATTTTTTGAGGTCATTATTTTAAAAAAAATAGGAAGGTGGAGGTTTTTTTCTGCAAGTTTTGAATTTTAAGTACCTAACCATAAATAATCGTCATTTTTGAAGAGACTATTTTTTCATTATACAAAAAAAAAATCGTTGAATAATCCCTTTATTGAACTATTTTTTTAGGAAGTAGAATGGAAAAAGAGTCCTTCACAAAGTGACGATTATTTATGGTTAGGTACTTAAATCGTGGTGAGTTGTAAAATTCACTAGGATTTAAAATTCAAAAAATATATAGCCCTTATTCACTCAAATCTTACCAATGCTTCGTCTTATAAGGGTAGGTCTTCTCATACTCTATTTGTATCATTCCCTTCATTTTCTCTTTTAAGACAGATAGATTCTCTTTCTCCAAAGCAGAAACAAATACATTGTCCTTATTCAAATTACTCTTTAAATTTTCTTGTAATTCTTTTTCAATATTTTCCTTATTGGCTTTATCTAAATACTCATCGAAATAACGTTTTCTATATAAATCCATTTTGTTGAACACCATCAAGGTCGGCTTATCTATCGCCTCTAATTCCGTTAAAGTTTTATTGACTGTATTTATTTGGTCTTCATATTGAGGGTGAGCGATGTCTACTACATGCAGTAAAATATCACTTTCTCGAACCTCGTCTAAAGTAGATTTAAAACTTTCAATTAAGTGATGCGGCAATTTTCGGATAAACCCAACGGTATCTGATAAAAGGAAAGGCATTCGATTAAAAACTACTTTTCTAACAGTCGTGTCTAAAGTAGCAAACAATTTATCTTCTGCAAATACCTTTGATTTACTAATCAAAGTCATAAGGGTTGATTTCCCAACATTGGTATAACCAACCAAGGCGACCTGAATCATATCCCCTCTATTTTTCCGACGAGTTTGATTTTGCTTGTCAATTTCTTTTAACTTATTTTTGAGTCGGGTAATCTTATCTCTTACGATCCGTCTATCCGTTTCAATTTCTGTTTCACCGGGACCTCTCATACCTATACCCCCTCTTTGTCGTTCCAAGTGAGTCCATAAACCCGTTAGTCGAGGCAATAGATATTGCATTTGCGCCAATTCTACTTGGGTTTTGGCCTGTGCGGTTTGTGCTCTATTAGCGAAAATATCTAGAATTAAAGTACTTCGGTCCACGATTTTCACCTTTAGCTCTTCTTCTAAAACGCCGACTTGTTTACCACTTAAATCATCATCAAAAATGACCATTGTAATATCTTTGTGACTTTCAATATATTCTTGAATTTCTGCTAGTTTCCCTGTTCCTACAAAAGTCCTTCTATTTGGGTGTTTTAATTTTTGAGTGAAGGTTTTGACGGTAACAGCTCCAGCAGTTTGTGCTAAAAATTCTAACTCCGCTAAATATTCTTCTACTTTTTCAACGGTTTGCTGACCATGAATGAGACCAACTAAAACGGCTGCCTCTTGCCCTTTTTTAATTCCTTTTCGTTTCTTTTCACCTAAAGACCATTGGTTATTTTCTGGCATATATATTTTGTAGTGAGGAAATGATTTATCTGTAAAAGTGCGAATCCGCAATTTGAGACTGCTCAAATTGCGGATTCGTTACTTATAGAACTACAAAAATGCTTAAAAAATTCGATTCTTTCAAGTTATTTCTAGATTGCATCAGTAAGTTTCTAAAACGCAGGAATTACGTGTCGGACACCTCCGAAAGTAATTCCTGCGTTTTAGAAACTTACTGCACCTTGAAATTGATTTACCTTTTTTACCGTATTAGGGTAGTATGTCCTTTTACAATATCTTGCAAACCATCTGCAAATTCTACTTCTGCATACCAAGTAAAGACTGCACTATTTAATACTTGACCTCTGTATGTGCCATCCCAAGCGCCTTCAATGTCATTGACCATAAAATCACCATTTTCATAAACTAATTCTCCCCAACGGTCGAATATCTTAAAGTCTAAGACTCTAGTTCCTTCTTTACCATGCACCATCAACATATCATTTAAGCCATCTGAATTTGGAGAAAAGCCAGTAGGTACAAAAACGCCTCTTTCCTGACGCACTAAAACTTGTACACTAGAAGTCGCTTCACAACCACTTGTATCTGTAACGACAACGGAATAAGTTTGACCAAATTGAGGTTTAATCTCTGGATTTGGACAATCATCACAAAGAAGAGATGCTGGTTCTTTATCACTCGTCCATTCATAACTTAATTCTCCTTGACCATTCATAACTAAAGCATCCAAAGTATTAATTTTATCTGCCTCTAAAATGAGTTGTGCATCTACTAAAACTTCAATTTCTTCGGGATCAAGGATAGGAGCAATTCCTAAACCTACCATACAACCCATCGAGTCTCTTACAAAAACTTCATAGTTATTTTCTCTTAAATTGGGGAAGACTGCCTCCGAAGTAAAACGGTTGCCGTCTATACTATATTGATAGACTCCCGTTCCACCTGTTGCTTGCACTGTAATTTGACCATCTCTTTCTCCTGTACAACTTATACTATTTTCTATAAAGGTGCCAGCTAATGCTTCTGGCATAACAATAGCCACTGTATCGGTATTGGTACAGCCATTTTGGTCTGTTACCGTTAGCATGTAAGTTCCTTCGTCCAGATTATTAATCATTCTACTAGTCGCCCCTGTGGACCATTCGTAAGCGTATTGAGGTGCACCTCCCGAAACTTCGACTTCACTCATACCGTCCGTTTCTCCAGCACAACTAATATCCTCCTTACGGAATTCAATCTCGATAGGAACAGATGAATCTTCCACCGTTATAAGTACAGAGTCTTCGCAACCTGTATCATCTAGCACAAGTACCATATAATCGCCAGGATTTAAAGAGTCGGCCATTTGGGTCTCTTGTGCCATTTCATCATCCCATAAATATTGGTAATTTCCACTTCCGCCACTAACTTCTACCATAGCAGTACCTGTTGGTTTACCTCTACATAGACTAGGAGTGCTAGTTGTAGTAAGCATTAGTGGAGTTGCTTGTACTATCGCTATACCCGCATTTGTGGCACAACCAGTCATATTATCTGTAACAATTACATCAAATTCAGCTTCTGACAAATCTATGGCGGTAGCAGTTGTTTGCTGAGCAAGATCATTCCACTGATAAGAGAAATCTCCACTTCCTCCTGTTGCTATTACCGTAGCCGTACCTCTATCACTCGAACAAGTAATTTCTTCTGTTTCAAAAGCTAATTTTATAGAATCTGGTGCATTAATACGAAATTCTAGTTCTTGATCACAACCATTATCGTCTGTTATTGTAATTAAATAACTACCAGCAGATAAATCATTTCTTCCGGGTGTTGTACGTACAAATTCATCTCCCCAATCTATTTCATAGCCTGGCGTACCTCCTTCTATATTAAAGATTATGCTACCATCCGATGTGCCCGGGCAGGTTTCATTGTCTGTATTTAGAATATTTGCTACTAATGGCGGTGGAGCGTTAATGTTGATTGTATCTGTTTTAACACAATTGGCAGTTAAATCCGTTACCGTTACTATATATTGGCCGGGTGCTAACATAGAGGCAGTATCCGTAATCTGACTAAGTGGGTCATTCCATTCATAACTATACCTGCCTTCCTCATTACCAGATGCGGTAACAACTGCAGATGCGGTGATGAATGCCGTTTCCATATTGACATTTCCACAGAGTGGCATTGTGGTAGTTGTATTCAAAATTAAATCAACTGCATCAATGGTAACTTGAACATTGTCTACACAATCATTTTCATTAATAACCACAGCCTCATACGTGCCTGGTGCAAGATTAGCAATCGTGTCTGTCATTTCGCCAGTAGTCCAGCTCACCTCATAACCGACAGTAGAATTAGATACAATCGCTGCTACTCCTGTATTCGTTTCTCCACATCCAATATTTTGAACAAAAACATCCGCTATCAAACTATCTGGTTCTGCTACAACGTAAGATTCTTCAGCAGTACATCCATTGGCATCTGAAAGTACAAGGTCGTAAGTTCCAGGTGCTAAGTCTGAGTATACTTCCTCCTCAAATTCGCCCTCATTCCAATCATAAGAATAGGGTAGTGTTCCACCTAAGCCAAAAGCCACTAAAATACCATCATTCGCATTGGTGCAAGTAACGGGTCCCTCAAAATTGGTAATGATGCCTAAAGAATCGGGTTCTTCTATCGTATATTCTATTGTACTTCTACAAGTAAGAGAAGTATCCATCAAATTTACCGTATAAGTACCAGGTGCTAAACCTGCAAAACTAACCATTGGATTAGCTTCTGTAGCTTCTATGGTATCTGAACCAATAATTACGAACCCTCCGATTGGTGCAGTAAGGGTATCTACGGTAATTTGATCAAAATCTATGACACATATCCCTGCGGAATCTATTACTCTAAAGAAAGTAGTATCTACAAAAGAAAAAGGGAAGGTATTAACAATAACATCTAGGCCACCGTCCAAACTGCCTACGCAGCTCACATTTTTAGGTGTGCCTATGGTGACTGTAGGTGGAATACAAGTTCTAGTTGCACAAATTTTGTTGCCCACTACCGATCCACCACAATCACTATTTCCCCTAACTTGCACCTCAAATATTTCTGAAAATCCTAGATTGGTTAACTCATGCTCAAAGAAATCACTACTTGGAAAATCCCAACCTGTGCCATTTACATTGACTTCATAATTGGTAATGTCGGCAACTTGGTCCCAAGTAAATTTAATACTATTATTAGTAACACTAGGACATTTTACGTCTAATCTTAAATCTTGTAGGTTATCTATATTTAAACCTATTTCTAAACTTGTATTTGCAATACAACCTCTGTCATCAATGACTGTTACTGGATAAATTTCTGCTGTTAAATCCCTAACAGTATCTGCTGTGCTTCCTATATCCCAAAAGATTTCATAAGGTGCAACACCTCCAGTTGGCGTAACGGCAACGACTCCATCTTGTTCCCCACAATTTTCTGACTGGGTAAAGGTCTCAAGAACTAAGGGAGCAGGATTGAATAATACGGTATCTGTAAAGGAATTACATAAGGTTATGGTATCTAATAACTCTACGGTATATCTCCCTGGTGGCATATCTTCATATACACCTATGTCCGTAGTATCTCCATCCATAATATACACTATATTTGGAGAAGCAGATGCAAATGATAAGACACCATCTGTATAATCGGCACATCGGCCTGCACGCACGATATCAAATTCCCCTGTGGGTGGTGTACAATCTGTGGTCATACAGGTCATACTATCTAATACAGAGATACAATCTGCAGTACCTCTAATTCTGATTTTTACACTTTCTAATATGTTTAAATTAGGTACTAATAGAGTAGTAGTTGCGGAAGGAGCAGACCAAGGCTGGTCTCCAACTTGTACCTCATACAATACTACGCCAGTAACGGGCACCCAAGAATAAGTGATGCTGTTGCTCGTCACCTCAGCACAACTAATATCCATTCCCATTTGAACGGGTGTATCATCTGCTGCTATTGTTACGGATTGAGTGGCTACACAGCCTAAATCGTCTGTAACAACCACTGTATAAGTTCCTGGACCTTGATTTCTGATCGTATCCGTTCCTGCTGCAATGTCCCACAAATAAGTATAGGGAGCTGTTCCACCACTAGGAATGACGGCAGCAACACCATCATTCATTCCACAATTGGCGGTCATGCTAAAGGTATCTAATTTGAGGGTGTCAGGAGCAAGGATGACTGTATCTAAAGTAATAAAGCAGGTGGTAAATGTATCCAGCGCAGTTATTTCAAATCTGCCTGCTGCCAAATTAATAAAGCGTTTATTAAAAGAAGTATCTGTACCAATAATAAATACAACGTTTGGATCGGCTGCTTCAAAATCAATACGACCATCTTCCATATCATGACAACTTTGGTTGATGACTCTAGTAATACTGGCACCTGGTGGGAAACAGACAGAAGTTGTACAATCCGTTGCGCCTTTTTGATTAATACAATCTCCGCTACCTCTGATTTCTATTTCTACTGTTTGCCCTTCGGCAAGATCTAATACGGAATGCGCACCAGTACCGCTAGTACTAATCCATCCTTGCCCATCTACATTTACTTCATAAGTAACACCAGTAGTTGGATTCCAACCAAAAGTGATACTATTTTGCGTTTCTTCAATACAAAAAACATCAATGTCTATAGTATCATTAGCAGTTTTGACAAAAACACTATCTCTGATAATACATCCGTAAGTATCTGTTATTAATAATTCATATTCTGTTTCTACAGCAGGAGCAGCTTTCGGGTCTGGACAATCGGTGCAACTTAAACCTGTATCAGGAGTCCATTGATAAGTTAAATCATATAAGGGATTAAAAGTAATGGACCATCCTAATAAAAACCCATCGTCGCCTCTCAAATCATCTTTCACATATAATTTCCAATCACCATTTGTCGTTCCTCCATATAAATTTTCCCAAGTGCCTTCTGGTTGGAAGCTACCAGTAAAGGGAGCCATACCAGCTGCGATAGGTGTCATGGCATCTGGGCTAAAACAAGTCATTTCATAATTGCTACCACTACCTCCGTTATCACTAGTTAACTCTAATAACTGTCCAGAAGGACTTTCCAATATTAGGTCAATGTCTTCTATATTATTGTGAATAATTTGTACACATACCTCTTTAATCAAGCCATCTCTAATTTCTGCTGGTTGAACATTGTCTACTCCGATGATAGAGATACTTGCCTCTGTAGCGGGACCAGTTCCATTATCATCTACTGTATTGATATCTAGATTTCCAGTACTCGATGGAAATGATAAATTTGTTGGTGTAGCAATATTCAATAGCCCATTTAATTGTGCAGAATCACCTGGACAAATAGTCATATCTTCTCCCAATTCCAATCCATCTAATTCACTTTCACTGATTTTAAACCAAAACGTCTCTTGTTCGCACTCATTGATATCAATCACCAAACCTATAGAATCCAGTCCTTCGACTATATCATCACTTAATGCCCGAATAGATAAAGTCAGAGAAGTTTCTCCAGCAGGAATCAAATCGCTTCTAGGCTCTAGTGCAAAATCAACTCCATTGATGGCAGGACCATCGAAATTAATACCTACTCTATAGTCGCTTTCTACAGGTTCATCAAATGCAAAAGTGATTGTGCCGCCTGCACATCCTTCTACCAATGTTCCATCAATACTCTCCATTTCCACAGTTACCTCAAGCGCATCTGTCCCAAAACTATTGGCTTCAAAGAAAACAGCGGAATCAAATAAATCATCACCAACATCAGCAATGGCTAATTTTATGGTATATGGTTGACATCTTTCTACTTTTGTTTTGGCAGATAAGACCCTAGTTAAACCATCATAAGTTAGGCTGGTACTACCACTATTATCAATGTATAAGTGTTCATTCACTGGATTACAATCGGGTAGGGTACTATTCGTTGTACAGCTATTTGTGCCACTACCACTCCCATCAGGATCAAGAGGGTGTATCGTTTTGACCGATACAGGGTCACTTACGGTTCCTGGTACTATTGCTAGATTTGTCCAATCATTAAAGCCTGGTCCTCTTAAAAAGAAACCGAAGACATCATTAAAACAATTACATCCAAATTCAGGATATTCTTCGGAAGCAAAGACATAATTAAATTCTATAGTATCGTATTTAGGGATAAAATCTATTTCATAAACAGCTAGGTCTAATATATCTCCGTCATTAACAATACCTTGTAATGTTGCATCCGTAGCCATACTTTGATTGGTAGCTCCATCTCCATTGTTTTGATTGGGTTGGGCCGCCAATATAGAACTACCTGTGGTCATAATAAAACCTTCAGATAAGTTAACATCCGCATCGCCATTCTTAAAATAACCAATGGCTTCCTTTTGTCCACTAAAGCGTACATTAGTAATCTCTACCCCTTTTCCTGCAAACACTTCTCGTATTAATGCCTCTGGCGTAAGGGGACTGGATAGGGCTGGTTCTACCTCAATTTGTGCATTCATTTGAAGAATGGAAACGAAAAATAGGCTTATAACCAGAAATAGAAATCGTGTAGATTGTTTCACATGCATAGCAACCATACTTATACTTAGTATTGATGAATCTTATGTACGATAGGATATAGAATATAATTTCTAAAGGAGTAGTTTGGAAAATGCTTAAATGAGTAGAGAGGATAGCCACTTTTAAAAAGTGCTGAAATATTATCATTTACTAATAGCAGTCTTTTACTCCTAAAGATCTTACAATAGAAATGGGGGGAAATACGAGGGGGGATGGAGAAATATATAGGAAGAAAAATTACTTAATCAAGCAAAAAATCTTCAAAAGAGCATAAAATCTACTTGATTAAAACCGTTTTTTGTTAAGACATTGACAGGTAGCTAATGAAATACCTACATATTTTAAACAAAAAATCAAGCTTACTTTAAATAAATACTTTTTTGATATATAATTTCAAGGGAGGGTTAAGTTCAATTATAGATCAAAAAATTAGCCAAAGAAGGTTTAACAATAGTATTGTAGCCAAAAATTGGAATAAAATTTATATAAATGTAATAGGATGGGGATAAGTTTTGTAAAGGCTAACGAAATTGTAACTTTGATGCCCATACAAACAATTGTTAAACAATTGCCAAAATAATCAGTTTAAGCTACCAATAAACTATTTTATTCGTCTCAAAATTGCACAAACTTCTGTTTAGAACAGAATTTTATCTAAAAAAGTGCGCATTACGTCAAATGAACGCTATTTTTGGAAATATTCTGCTAATTGTTTATTTGTTTAAAGTGTTTATTGGTTTATACGCTATGAGCGTAAACAAATAAACACTTTAAACAAATAAACAATTAACGTTTTGGTGTTTAAATTTAAAATATAAATAAATCAGGATTTTAGTATGGGTCAATTTATAAAATTTGTGTTTGCCTCTTGCCTAGGTGTATTTTTGGCAATGATGGTTTTGTTTTTTGTAGGAGCGAGTATGGCAGGTGGACTTGCCGCTTCAATGGGGAAAAAAACAGTAAATGTTAAGCCCAATTCAATATTGGAATTGAACTTTAATGATGTCGTTCCAGAAAAAACGAATAACATCCCGATGGATCCTTATTCTTTTGAAAATGAGGATGTGGTTGGGCTTCACGATATGGTTAAAGCCATAGAAAAAGCGAAAGACGACAGTAATATTAAAGGTATTTTTATAGATGCCATTTCCTCAAATGGTGGTTTTGCGACCAAATCTATTATTCGGGATGCCTTAGTTGATTTTAAGGAAAGTGGTAAATTTATCACCGCCTATTCTAAATATTATACCCAATCGGGTTATTACATGGCATCTGTAGCGGATGAGGTGTATGTTAATCCAGCAGGAGGAATAGAATTTAAAGGCCTTGGCTATATGATTCCATTCTTTAAAGATGCTTTGGATAAGTTGGGGGTAAAGATGAATATTTATTACGTAGGTAAGTTTAAAAGTGCTACTGAACCTTTTCGTTTGAACGAAATGAGTGCAGAGAACAGATTGCAGATAAAAGAGTACTTGCAGCCTATCTACAACAACTTTATTCAGGAAATTTCGAGTAGCCGAAATATGGAACCTGCCGAATTAAAGCGTATCGCTAACGAATGGCTGGTTAGAATTCCGGAAGATGCAATTACTTATAAACTAGCAGACAAGATAGGCTACAGAGATGAAGCAATTGCATCAATGAAAGAACGAATGGGCTTAGAAGAGGACGATAAAATAGGTAAAGTGACGATGAAAGCTTATGCTGCTGCTAATAAAGCCACTATTGACTTTGGTATTAAAAATAAAGTAGGGGTTGTCTTTGCAGAAGGTGGAATCAATATTGGTGAAGGAGAAGCTGGGTCTATCATGGACGACCAGTACACGGAAATTATTCGAAAACTAAGAGAAGATGATAAGGTGAAGGCCTTGGTACTAAGAGTTAATTCAGGCGGTGGTAGTGCTTTGGCTTCTGAAAATATATGGAGAGAATTTACTTTAGCGCAAAAGGCAGGTAAACCTGTAGTCGTGTCTATGGGAGACTATGCGGCTTCTGGTGGTTATTACATTGCTTGTATGGCAGATAAAATTTATGCGGAGCCAAATACCATTACTGGATCTATCGGTATTTTCGGAATGATTCCGAATGCCGAGGAATTATTATCTAATAAGATAGGTATTAATTTAGATACCGTTAATATGGGTAAGTTTGCTTCCAGTATCAATCTTTTTCATGATCAAACACCAGAAGAAGCGAGAATTATTCAAAGCCAATTAAATGCTGGCTATGAGTTGTTTTTGAAAAGAGTCGCAGAAGGTAGAGACATGACAAGGGATCAAGTAAATGAAATTGCACAAGGTCGGGTATGGACGGGGACGCAAGCTAAGGAAAATGGCTTAGTGGATGAATTGGGAAGTTTAGAGGAGGCGATAGAAACCGCTGCAGAATTAGCAGAGGTAGAATCCTATCGAGTGGCAGAATTTCCAAAAGTGAAGGATCAATTCCAGCAATTAATAGAAAAGTATATTCAACCTAAAGAGGCCAAAGCTGCTATTCTAAAAGAAGAGTTAGGGGAGTTGTATCCTTTTTATCATGAGTTACAATCTATCCTTAAAACAAAAGGCCCTCAAGCAAGAATGCCTTTTATGATTCAGGCGAATTAGGGTTACGAATCGCGGGTTTTCCAAATTAGACGAACTATCTGCGTAAATAAATTACGTGCCTAAATTATATATTCTTAAAAAATAGCCTCAATTGATTGGGGTTATTTTTTTTGTAAATTATAAATTGTTTTACTTTTTGGTTAAATTGATTACTTTTATGGAAATAAGACAAAATAATTACGCTATAACCAAAGAATGACCGCAAAAGAAATAAAACAAAGACAGAAAATTTTAGAGCAACAACTAACAATTATCAATCTATATACAGAAGAATTTCTTATTAGATTAGGAAAAAAAGGATTAGAACATTTTATTAACGAAATCTTAGATGAAATGAATTATCTAAGTGAGTTATCAAAAAAATAACGATGCATAAACCAAAGATAAATACAGATAAAATTGTTACTACTATCAAAAAAACACTTTATGAATTTCGAGAAGTTGATTTTGATAAAATGACTGAACAAGAAAAAGAGGAATTTAGAAAAGGCTTTGAAAAATCGGAAGATTTGGCAAAATCTATTTTAGATAAGATTAAGGATAAATAAGAGAAAATTCAAACTTGAATTTGTTTTTCACTTTTTTGAACTGCTACTGCTTTTTTCAATCACCAGATTTCTTTTTTCGTCTCGCCATTTCTCTATTGTAGGAAACGACAATGGTTTTTAAATCATAGTAGCCCAACTCTTGTGCTTCTATCAATTGAATTAATTTTGGATAGTCTGAAAAATAATCAGCCATAGAAGTAGTGACAATTTCAATAAAAAATTACATATTTAATTTTTTAATCATATTTACTTCTACATTTTCAGGAATTTTCTCTTTTAATTCTTTTAAACTTTTTTCTTCCCATTCCCAAAAACTTTTTTTACATAAAAAGAAAGACAATGTTGGAGCATTAACAACATGCACTTCCACCTTAATATAATTTGAAATAAGTCCTACTGTAAAAGAAATATCTATCTTTTAAAGATACCCTATTTTATTCTTCATAAATCTTCACTACACGCTCTCCAGGCTTTGCATAGCCTCTGTACATACCAGCCGTATTAAAAGGCATAGCCACATTACCATATTTATCTACACAAATAACCCCACCGCTTCCGCCTGCCTTAACCAATTTATCCTTGATAACTGCATTTCCAGCAGTAGCAACATCTTCCTTTAAATACTCCATTCTTGCAGAAATATCATGCGCCACTGCATAGCGTATAAAATACTCCCCATGACCCGTACTAGAAATAGCGCAAGTATTATTATTGGCATAGCAACCAGCACCGATAATAGGCGCATCCCCAATTCGATTATAACGCTTGTTCGTCATGCCACCCGTAGAGGTGCCTGCTACTAAATTTCCCGCTTTATCCAAGGCAGCACAACCAACTGTGCCGTATTTATAATCTGGATTATCATAATTTAAATAGCCAGATTTATTTTCTTGCTCCTTCGCATTCTGCAAACTATTCCATCTCCTTTCTGTATAAAAATAAGCAGGGTCAACCAATTCCAAACCCACTTCCGAAGCGAATTGCTCTGCCCCTTTTGCGGTTAAGAATACATGTTCGGATTTTTCCATGACCGCCCTCGCTGCTAGAATAGGATTTTTAATATTGGTAACACCACCAACGGCCCCCGCATTTTGGGTGCGACCATCCATAAAAGAAGCATCTAATTCATTGGTACCTGCATTGGTGAAAACAGCCCCTTTTCCAGCATTAAATAAAGGAGAATTCTCCATGACCATAATGGTTTGGCAAACTGCATCAGCAGCCGTACCGCCATTTTTTAAAATATTTTCTCCAACCGTTAAGGCTTCGTTTAATTTATCTAGGTAGGCTTTTTCTTTTTCGGCACTCATGTTCTCCTTCCTAATTGTTCCTGCTCCTCCATGAATAACAAGGGCGTAGTCGGCTTTCTTAGGAGACATGGTATTGGCAACCTTTTGGACCGTAGAATCCGTGAGCGTTGCGCAGGTTGTAAAAAGTAGTAAAGCTAGGAATAGGAATAGGTTTTTCATGATGTCGTAGTTTTTAGAACAGAGAACAGAGAGAACGTTCGTTAAAATGAAAACGATTTTTCTTCAATTATGAACGAGAACTATCTCTATTCTACAAATTAAAAACCCAGCTTCTAATCCAATGCTTAGAGGTTGGGTTTATTTATATTTTAATTGCCACTGCTTTCTAAATAATCATTTCTCTATCCTACACGGGTCAAAGTGATTTGGGTGGGTTATTTGTAAAATAACCCACCCAAAACCTAACAAAACAAGGGCTTCTCCATTCGGGTGGAACGGCACGATCCATCCAAATCATTTTGAACCTCCTACACTTTATTGAATAGAGAACATGGAGATAATAATTGAGATAAGTCTCGTTTGCATTTAACGAAATTTGGTTGTTTTTTAAACTAAATCTATCTCTTTTTTTATGCTCGCTTCTCTGTTCTAAAAAGTGTAAGGAATGCTGTAATAATAAATGTTTATTCTTGGGTAGCTTATTTTGTTCTTAGTTTTCTCTTTGAAAACAGGAGTTATCTCCATATAATGACTGTTTTCAAAGAGGAAAATAAGGATAAAAGAATCAGCCAAGAATGAATATTTATTATTACAGCATTCCTAAGGTAGAGAAATAATTATAAATCTAAGATTCCTTCAGGTAAGTCTACTAGAAGAATTTTATCTTTTTCCTTTATTTCTTTAATTAAATTATCATTTAAAGGAATAAGCACTTCTTGTTCTTTATAGTTAACGACCGCCATCTCTTGATGTGGATATGCTAGGACTTCTTGGATAGAGCCGATTTCACCAACCAGTTCATCCTCTATCATAAATCCAATATAAGGTGCATAAACTAAATCAGGACTACTTGCTTGTGCGGTCACTTGTTCTTCCTTAAGGAAAATTTCCTTGCCTGTTAGAGCTTGGCTAGTTTCCCGTTGGGTATGCTCCTCAAAAATGACCCGAAATGGGGCACCATAAATCTTTTCTTGAATAAAATAAGGGATTTTTCGACCTTCTATGTCTAAGAATAAAACTTCGGTTTTCCCAAAATCATCTAAAAAATCTTCTTTGATATTTATTCTAACGCATCCTTTTACACCGTATAATTTGTTAGTGTGGCCTATGCTAATGTATTTTTCCATTTTGTATTTAATTTCAATCGGTCTAACCGTTGATTTTTTTTCTGTATTTTTTGACAGCTAAGAGACAGTGAATACTAAGTTAGACTACTGCTTGTTCTTAGTTTTTAGAATAGAGAAGTGAGAACAGAGAACAGATTTGTCGTCAAGGTAGAGATTATCTGCCAATATTTAGCAAGAATTCATATCTGCTCTCTATTCTTTGTTCTAAAAACCAAGAATAAGAGATGGTAGTGCTACAAATGTGCACTTTTGAGTTTTTTAACTTCCTATGGATAATAGGTTCTTGATAATAACGTGGGGCACATTTACAGCACTACCCAAGAGATTAGCCTAAATTTATAAATTTATTTCTACAACTTTCCTAAAGAAGATTGGATCGCTGACTTATTTTAAGCTCTAATTGCCTCCACAGGGTTCATTCTAGAGGCCATAAAGGCAGGTATAATTCCTGAAAGAACTCCTACAAAAATAGAAACACTTAAACCAAGAAAAACATTGCCCATATCTAAATAAAGATTAAAACCGATGGCTGCCGTAATCAATTTTAAAGTAATAAGAATAAGAAACATGCCAAGTAACCCACCCAGCACGCAAAGAATGATAGATTCTATTAAAAATTCCAATAAGATGACATATCGTTTAGCTCCCAAGGCCATTTTAACGCCAATTAAGTTGGTTCTTTCTTTTACAGACACAAACATAATATTTGCTACGCTAAACATACCTACTATTAAAGAGAAAATTCCTATTATAAAACCTGCCATATTTAAAACGCTAAAAAAGCCATCTAGTATTTTAGAGAAGGTAGATAATTCATTTGCTGCGAAATCACTTTCTTCCTTGGGTCTTAATCGCCGATGAGACCTAAGAATACCTTCTATTTCATCCTTTAATTCAGCGAGAGGAACTCCAGGGGCCGCTTTTACTGCTAGTGCAGAACCAAAAGCAAACTTGTTATCTACATTTGCCAATTTTTTTCCAAAATTATAACTAATCATGATGGCTTCATCAAAATTCATAATTCCTAATCCTTCGCCTGATTTTTCTATAACGCCTATGACCTCTAATTTTTGCCCACTTACTTTTATCTTTTTACCGATTGGATCGACCGTTCCAAACAATTCTTCTGCAATAGTTGCACCAAGAACTGTTTTTGCATTAGCTTTGGACGCTTCTGCTTGTGTAAAATAACGACCATATTCTATTTCTAAATTCAATACTTCTTGACAAGATTGGGTACCAGATATTATAAATCCTCCTTCTACACTGGAAGATTTGTATTTAGCCACTCTACTCCCTATAGGCGTATAAAACGCTACTTCCTTTGCATTTCTAACCCTTTTTTTCAAAGCTAAATAATCTTGGTAATCTGGATTAGGACGGCGCATCCATTTCCAAAAATTATCTCCCGGATCTTCCTCCCAAGAAAATTTCTGTACATAAATGACATCACTTCCGATCCTATCAAAACTCATTCGTACATAGTCTTCCAAAGAGTCCACTGCGGAAAGAACTCCAATAATACAAAAAATACCAATACAGATTCCTAAAAGAGAAAGAAAGCTACGCATTTTATTTCCAACTAAAGACTGGTAAGCTTGACGAGTACTCTCAAAGAAAACTTTTATTAAAGTGAACATATCTTTTTTGAAGTTTAATTTTTACTTGCCCAAATATACAAACCTTTAGAAAAGCAAGTCTATTCCTTCGATTAACAGGTTGTTTTTATCTTCTAATAGGATCATATTTCCACAAAGCTGACTAGTAGCTCACTATAGGCATTTCCTAAACCAACATAATTCTTCTAACAAAATTTTAAAAAATTAGGACAAGTTTATCCATATAGCAAAAGTTTTGACACTTTTAAATTTCAAATTCAACCTCAATTTCAATCTAAAACCGTGACGTTGACCACGAAACGCTGCCAACGTCACGGTTTTAGATTGAAATTGAGGTTGAATTTGAAATTTAAAAAAACGAAATAGCAACTAAATGGATAAACTCACTAACTATTACATAGCTCATTTCTAGCAGGTCTAACATTGACAATGAAACAAACTTGACTTATATACAGTTGTTTATAACAACAAGTTATCTTTTCTACATTAAACTAGATTTAAAAAATAATAGCTGCTTTTTGCACAAAGATTTACAAACTTACCCTTTTGTAAGGGCAAGTGGTGTGACATTTTTATATATTTGCGGTTTTTGAAAGACAACTAATATCCATTTTAATAGTAAAACGTAACAAATGGGGAGATTATTAGCTGCTTGTTTTAATGTGGGAAAGCACATTATAACCATATTTCTCCAAATCTATAACTTAAATTTTTCTAAAAATAGGTTTAGATAGTTACTCGAAAACTTAAACTAATTGCATGAGGACTAAACTGTCACAGTTTAATTTTGAATTACCAGAAACGTTAATTGCTAAGTATCCTACAGAATTTAGAGATGAGTCTCGATTAATGGTGGTACATAAAGATACAGGCAAAATTGAACATAAAGTATTTAAAGATGTATTAGATTACTTTGATGAAAAAGATTGCTTCATCTTCAATAATACAAAAGTATTTCCTGCAAGATTGTTTGGTAGAAAGGAAAAGACAGGCGCAAAGATTGAAGTTTTTTTATTAAGAGAACTGAATAGGGAACAAAGACTTTGGGATGTTTTAGTTGATCCTGCTAGAAAAATTCGAGTTGGCAATAAGTTGTATTTCAGCGATAAGAACAACAATGATATTTTGGTGGCAGAGGTCGTAGATAATACCACCTCAAGAGGAAGAACCATTCGTTTCCTTTATGAAGGAACGGAAGGGGAATTTATGGAAGACTTGGGTAAATTGGGTAATACACCCTTGCCTAAGTATATTGACCGTCCAGTTGAACCACTTGATAGAGAGCGTTTTCAAACAATATATGCTAAAGAAATGGGTGCAGTTGCAGCGCCTACCGCAGGCTTGCATTTTAGTTCAGAATTGATGAAACGCCTTGAAATAAAAGGGATTGAATTTGCAGAACTAACTTTGCATATAGGCTTGGGGACTTTCCGAAGTATTGACGTAGAGGATTTGTCTAAACATAAGATGGATGCGGAATACTTTAGAATCACAGATGATGCAGTGAATACGGTTAATAAGGCAATGAAAAACAATAGGAAGATTGTTTCTGTTGGAACAACTTCTATGCGTTCTATTGAGTCTGCTGTATCCGCTACTAATAATTTGAAAGCAGCAGAAGGATGGACAAATTTGTTCATTTATCCACCGTATGAATTTTCCATTGCTGATGCAATGATTACTAATTTCCACCTTCCTAAGTCTAGTTTAGTCATTATGGCTTGCGCTTTTGGTGGAAAAGAAATGATTTTGGAGGCTTACCAAGAAGCGATTAAAGAAAAGTATCGGTTTTTCTCTTATGGAGATGCGATGTTGATAATATAAATCTTAGGATTTTTAAAGAGCTTAAAAAGGCTTGCTTTGTTTATCAAAGTAAGCCTTTTTTGGTATGATTATATCTTTGATTATCCAGTAGGGAACAAATATACTATCCAAAATATATTGTCTCCTATCCTTTAAATTTATCTTAAAATGAAAAAAAATCTACTTCTAGGTAGATTTTTTTTTATTTTAGAGCATTCATAAGTAAGATTGTTTATTTGTTTAGACTGTTTATTTGTTTATAAAACACGCACATCTGACGGAATAAACAAATAAACAGTCTAAACAAATAAACAACCTTAATAATTGTATTTCAATCAATGAAAATTCATGTCTGAAGATTATCAACCACCAAAACGACAAGCTGCTAGTAGCATCGGTCGTTGGGCAGTACTGTTCGCTTTGTTTAGTATCGCTTCTATGATACTTGTAAAATACTTTAAATCTGGGTTTAGCTTGCCTGGTCTTTCGAGTATCAGAAGTATGACGAATACGGACCCGGATGTTACGTATACTCCGAAGGAAATGAACATTAATTATATTCCTGCTGACTATCGCTCTCCGGTAGACGAAGAGGATGCGATGGTCATTTTGTCCCACCCGCAGCGCTATCGTAGAGATTTTGATCAATTAATCTACAATTTCAATCTTTCTCTTTTAAGGCATGTTGCTTCTCGGATGAATTTGAGCAACGAGATAAAGGCTAATTTAGAACCAGAATACCAAAAACATCATCCTTATTATAGAGATTTATATTATAATGACTTTGTAGCCTTAAAGGATACAACGGATAATATGAACCAATTGTGGTATCAAAATGATGGCGCAAGTGCGGTAGAAGTATTGAATGAGGTGGCTTCTAAGTATACTTGTTCTATTGTGAACATGGTAATAATGAATTTATTGGAGGGCAATTATAATGCCATCGGAAATAAGGTAGATACGCCTTGTGGTATTGCAATGCAAGAAGGTTTAGCCCCCATGATTAAACGGTTGGAAGAGCGCGCTGCTATTGATGATTTTGCAAAAGCAAAGGGTTTACTAGAAGAAAAAGTGGAAATGGCGATCTCGGAATTGGCAACAATGGAAATCAAAGATCGCAAGGGGCTAAGTAAATCTTTAAAAACTAAAGTATGGGGTATGGATGTTTCTTCCACAGACATTGAGGTGTCTGCTATGAGTATTTTAAAGGTAGGTTTTAAATTGGATAATTTCTTTGATATAAGTTTAAATGATAAAACCAAAATAGTGACGGTTACCTTACCTGAGCCGCAAATACTCTCCCATGAAGTGTATCCTAAAGTAGATAAGCTAGATGTGGGTTGGATGAGAGAGTTGCAAGATGATGACTTTAACAGAAACTTTAATCTGTTGCGACAAGAATTTAGAAGAGATGCCTTAGATAGTGATGTGATGGATAAAGCAAAACAAGAAGCAGCCAATTTAATGGATTTAATGTTCTCGCCTGTCGTCAATAGTTTTAATAAAAAATATAAATTGCAGGTTCGATTTAAAAAACAGGCAGCACAAACTCAAGAGCTTTCTGCTGTAGAAGGATAAATTCATCTCAACTCCAACTCCAAATGAATGAGCTATAGTTCGTTGTTGGTACGTTGTTGGAAGATAATTTCCCATTCTATTAACACCCCACAGTTTTTTTGGTGGACAAATAAGAGCGTAGCTTCGACCACGTCTGTAGGAATGGGATATGGAACTACGTCAGAGGAGCGTAGCTTCGGCAACGTA
>Ga0209831_1000878_pt1 | contig 28622 bp, 23 predicted proteins | sample Maine_Asex4_meta_FD_187451 | JGI IMG/M metagenome (GOLD analysis project Ga0209831, IMG submission 187451) | Marine algal microbial communities from Maine, USA - Maine_Asex4_metaG (SPAdes) (version 2) | ecosystem: Host-associated > Algae > Red algae > Unclassified | place: Maine, USA | collected... | reverse complement strand
TAATTTGCTTTTTTTAGCTGTCATAAGCCTGTTATTTTTAAATGTTTTTCAACTCAAAAATAAAAAAAATCTTATGATAGTGTTTTTATGAAAATGCCGTGCAACCATCCCAAGGGCCTTTATATAATTGATTGCTATTATGTATACCGCAAAGAATTAATTGATTGGAACTAGTTTTTAAATTATCATTATTTTTAGAATAATTCTCACTTTCACAAGAAGTGATTATTATCATTATAAAAATTAGAGCAAGATCAATTACTTTGAAGGTGTTTTTTTAAAAGAGTCATTTATAAGTTTAAATTATTAGAGATATTAATGTACAAGATAATTTTTTTTACAAAGTGCTGTATTTTAGTTATTTTGAAATAAAAAAGCACAAATTTCAATTAAGAAATTAGTGCTTTTTTATTAGCTTTCGCTCAAGATCATTTTACAAGTCAAATCCTAAATCAGTACGATAATACTTTCCTTTGAAATTAACTTTCGCTACGTTTTTATAAGAAATAGCTAATGCTTCTTTAAAATTATTTCCAAAAGAAGTTACAGCGAGTACACGCCCGCCATTGGTGACTATTTTACCGTCCTTTAAGGTAGTTCCTGCCTGAAAAACAATAGAATCTTTTACAGTTTCAATTCCTGTGATTTCATCTCCTTTGTCATAAGCCTCTGGGTATCCTCCGGCAACAGTCATTACGGTTACTGCTGTTCTAGGGTCAAGATCCAGAGAAACTTCATTTAAAGTTTGTTTTGAAACATGCTTAAATAAGTCTAATAAATCATTCTTAACACGAGGTAATACGGCTTCCGTTTCAGGATCACCCATACGAACATTATATTCAATAACTTTAGGTTCACCATCCACTTTAATTAAGCCAATAAATATAAAACCTTTATAGTCTAAATTATCTTTAGCTAACCCAGCTACAGTAGGTTTTACAACTTGGTTCTCAATTTTACTCATAAAAGCAGCATCAGCAAATGGTACAGGGGAAATTGCTCCCATACCTCCTGTATTAAGTCCCGTATCTCCTTCACCTATGCGCTTATAATCTTTAGCTGTAGGTAATGTAATGTAGTTTTTACCATCGGTAAGTACAAATACACTCAATTCAATACCATCTAAAAACTCTTCAATTACTACTTTTTTGCTTGCTTCGCCAAATTTTTCATTAGTTAGCATTTCAGCAAGTTCGGCTTTGGCTTCTTCTAAATCATTTATAATTAGCACACCTTTTCCAGCAGCTAATCCATCAGCTTTAAGTACATAAGGGGCTTTTAATGTTTCCAAAAAAGCTTGACCTTTAGTTACAGTCTCGCGTGTAAAACTTTCGTAAGCAGCGGTAGGTATATTATGGCGCACTAAAAATTCTTTAGCATACTCTTTACTTCCTTCTAACCGAGCAGCTTCTGCAGAAGGACCAATAACAGCTACTCCTGATAATTCAGTATCATTTTTGAAATAATCGTAAATACCAGCTACTAAAGGGATTTCTGGCCCAACTACTACCATGGTAATAGACTCAGCAAGCACTAATTCTTTAATTTTTTTAAAGTCAGTAACTCCAAGGTCAACATTGGTAGCAATACTAGCAGTTCCAGCATTTCCAGGAGCTACAAATAATTTTTCGCATTGTTCACTCTGAGACAATTTGTAAGCAAAAGTATGTTCTCTACCTCCTGCACCTACAATTAAAATATTCATACGATACATTTTCTAATGAGGGGTAAAAATACTGATTTAGTATGGATTTCAATAAAATTATTGAAGGCATCCATTTTGTAATTTACTCATGTAAAAACCTGAATTTGATTAATAAGCAACTGCTCTTCTGCTCAATACGCAATTCTAATTGTTTCAGAATCACAGCCTATTGTTGTCAAAGAAAAAACCTAACTAGTGACCCCCTGAAAAATAAATTCAAGATGACTCAAGGGGCTGATTTTTAATGCAATTTCACAAAACAGTAATCAAACTCAGGTTAAAAGAATGTTTTTTGGTTTCATAAAGGCGCTTTTTTAATATTGTATATAACAATGTATTTTTGTGTCTAAATGAGAAAATAATAAAACACCCTACTTGTTAAAAAAAACAAGTAGGGTGTTTTATTATAGTGGATTACCCCTACGTTTATAAACCGAATACTACTGGCAACCAAAATTAAAATAAGTATGAAAATCAGTTGTAATTGTCATAGAAATCTGTTAGTTATTTTTGTGGTTTAATTATAGATTAAGTGGCAACAGATCATGACATATTAAGTCTTTTTTGTACATCATTGACAAATTCGGACTTGCTCCTGTCAAATTGTTGATCATATCTTTGACCTCCCTGAAAACTAAATGCCGACCTATATAACGCATAGTTTCTTGAGTAAAACTACTTATATTATTGCTCCAGATTTAAAGGGAGAATATGAGATTTACACAAAGTTATTTTTCCAAATCGGATTTAGGGTTTTTTTAAGCTCTTATTGTCCAGAACATTACCTACTTAGATCTGTAAAACTTATTGTTCTATACGCTCCATCATTACAGCATAAGTAGATTCATACTGATAACCGCTATCCATTCGGGTAGAATCTGATTCCCATTGAGAAAAGTGCTTCTCAAAAAATTGCTAGAGCTTGGGATTTTTTACTCATCTGTTTTTTACAACAAGATAATTTTTTTTAACTAACGGAAATTTGTTGTGTCCCCGTTTTAAATAAAAAGGAAGTCAATACATATATTATGTTTGATTCTTTTTTTATTTTCTTGAAAGAAGAATTAAAATATATTTGCAAAAAACTATTTATAATGGCAAAAATACTAACGGGAGTACAAAGTACAGGAGTTCCACACTTGGGAAATATATTAGGTGCAATTTTACCTGCTATTGAAATGGCAAATCAACCCAATAACACTTCGTATTTATTTATTGCCGATATGCACTCATTAACGCAAATAAAAGAAGCTAGCACTTTAAGAGAAAATACACTAGCCACTGCAGCAACTTGGCTAGCTTGTGGCTTAGATATTGAAAAATCAGTGTTTTATCGCCAAAGTGATATCCCTCAAGTAACGGAATTAAGTTGGTATTTAAGTTGCTATTTCCCATACCAACGTTTGACTTTAGCACATTCGTTCAAAGATAAAGCCGATCGTCTTTCAGACATAAATTCGGGTCTGTTTAGTTATCCAATGCTTATGGCGGCGGATATATTATTATACGACGCAGAATATGTCCCAGTAGGGAAAGACCAATTACAACATCTTGAAATGACTCGTGATGTGGCATCACGAATCCATGCACAAGTTAAAAAAGAAGTATTTGTATTACCAGAAGCTAAAACCCAAGAAAGTACCATGCATGTTCTTGGTACAGATGGTGTGAAAATGAGTAAATCTAAAGGAAATACAATTAATATTTTTTTACCAGAAAAAAAGCTTCGTAAGCAAATCATGACGATAGCTACAGACAGCACTCCATTAGAAGACCCTAAGAATCCAGATACTTGTACTGTTTTTGCTTTGTACCGTTTATTGGGATCAGTAACTGAAATAGCCGACTTAAAATCCAAGTATTTAGCTGGTAATTTCGGTTATGGACATGCAAAACAAGCATTATTTGAATTAATTTTAGAACGATTTTTAAAAGAAAGAAAACAGTTTAACTACTACATGGAAAACCCAGCAGAAGTAGAAAAAGTGTTAAAAGTAGGCGCAAAAAAAGCAGCTGTTGTAGCAAACGCAACTTTAAAACGTGTGCGAGAAGTTATGGGGTATTAGAGTGAACTGCAACTTAATATTGAGCATTAAATAGTTAATAAAGAACACTAAGAACATGTTTAAAAATAATTCTCAGTTATTTTTAAACATGCTCTCCAAAAAAAGTGATTGAGCTCCCAAAAAGATAGTAAAAGCGATAAAGAACAATCCTCAAGAAAGTAGGTTCAAAAATGCCACAGTATCCAAAAAGCAATTTTGGCAGCAATATAACAAGCTAATAGAGTTGTGGACACCATTAGTAATTAAACAAAAGTTAGATTATATACATAATAATCCTGTAATATCAAGTTTAATAATGCATCCAAAAGGTTGGAAATATAGTAGTGCCCGTAATTTACAAGATGATAATACTGTTTTTAGAAATAGATACTATTGGATTTCTAAGTTAGCTTTTATTATTTATAAGGTTTAGCTACATTTTTATCCATAAGGTAATTCCGAATATAAATCGGAAACAACAGAATATCCATTTTTTCAAGTTCTATTTTGTTGTTTAAATAAGCCACTTGGGGGTTTATAATAATTTATAGATTATAACTCTCGAATATCCTTTTTAGGAATCCAGCCAATTTTACCATCAGTTAGTCTAATTTTTTTCCAATTATCTACCATTTCAATTACCTGAACTTTGGTTCCTTCATGTAGTTTAAAAAGTTGCTCACTTCGTAAATTGGGTTCACTTTGTATCCGCACTTCTGGCAGATAGATTATAGCATACTTAGTATTTTTTTGATACTTTTCAGTAGCAAAAGCAAAAATTAGGCTAAAAATGACGAGCAAGATACTTAAAGACCATACGCCAAAATATACTTTACGTAAGGAAGGGTTGTAACTTCTATAAAAAAGTATAAAGCCAATAACAAATAAAAAGACAGAGATTACAGCAAACCAAGCCCAAAAATTAATAGGTAAGTGCACTAAGGATTCATAAAAGCGTTTTAAAAAGCCTTTGGGAAGTGTTTCTATGTTATCTAAGCGTGTTTGTTTGGCATATCCATAGTTTATTTGAATATCCTTATTATTGGGAGCTAAAGAGAGTGCTTTTTCGTAATTGTAAATACTAGGTCCTGTTTTTTGTAATTTGTAATAACTATTTGCTAAATTAAAATAGAGATTAGCAGAATGATTCTTTGTTTTTAAAATCTTCTCGTAAAGGTCAGTTGCTTTTTCATATGCTCCTTTATTGTATGCTTCATTTGCTTCAATAAACGTAAGATTATTTTGTGCAACCATACTTATTGAAAACAGTGCTAATGCTAAGTAAAAAAATACGTTTTTCATCTTACAATTGTTTGTCAATTAATGAAATTACTTCTGAAGCCTTATTGTAATCCTCTTTCATTGTTTGAAGCGTGCTTGGTGTATAACGAGACATTTCACAAGTTTCCAACAGCGAAATAAACTTTTGAATAGCTTTTTCAGAAACAGTTTTATCGCTTAATAAAGAATGGATATTTTCTTTATTCATTTCCGTTGTTTCTATTTTTAAACGGGCTTTTAAATAATTGTGTAATGCTTTTTCTAAAGACATGTAAAATGGAGCAGAATTCCCTAAATTTTTCTTTGCAGAAGAAAGATATTTTTTAGTCAATCTAGACGCTTTACGTGCTTTGGAACCTTTAACATCATTAGCTAACGCATCTGATTTTTTAGTAATTAAAACAACCAGAGGAATGGCAATAAACGGAATTAGCAATAAACACCAGAATAAAGTAGTCCTAAAAAACACTTTTTCTTCCACTGGTTTTAAATTGGCATCACTTTTTATAAATCGAAACTGTTGATTTGTTTCAACAGGAGCTTCTTTTTTTGTTTCTTCACTAGCTGTTGCAAGGGTGTTAGGAGAGGTTTGTGAAGCCTCAGTAGGACCTTGTAAAACATTTATAGAAATATTTTGAGAGGCAATGGTTTTATAAGTCCCGCTTTTAGGTGAAAAATACGAGAACTTTAAAAGAGGTAAAGGAAAGTTTCCTTTAAATTGAGGAACTAATGTATAAGTATTGATAATGGAACCAGTCATGCCATTGGATCGAATGCGTACATTTTCTTTACGTTCAGGATCATATTTTTCGATCGCAACAGGCGTTTTTAATTCTGGAAGTTTAAAAAGATTCAAATTCCCATTACCTGAAACTTGAACTTTTACTTGTAAAGATTCAGTAGCATTTAAACTACTTTTAGATTGTGTTACTTTAAAATTAAAATTCCCCACAGCACCAGTAAAACTTTGGGGAGCGTTATCGGGCAATGCCTTTACATTTAAAATGGTATTTCCTGCAGTTACGGTTTTATTTACAGTAGTATTTATACGCCTTCCAAAAAAGTCTCTTTTATTACTTGGAACTTGCACTGGTACCGTCATACTAATAGGGCTAAGCTTTAATTTTCCCGTTTTTTGAGGGTACATTACATATTTTTTATAAACTACATAATTACTAGGATTGCCTTTATAAGTACCTTGTTTAGGCTGTAATTGCTGGCCTAAATTAATTTCTTGGCTCCAAAAATCTTTAAATTTAGGCGTATCATTCAATTGTGGATTATAAATTCCAACACTAGATTCCCAATAAAGTATGTACTCAAGTATTACAGCTTCATTTAAGTAAGGGTTAGCGTTTGAAACTCGAGCAACTAAATGTACTTTATTGTCAGCTACATAATTAGGGTTTTCACCGTCTGTTGGGCTAGCTACAGCAGCAATAACTTCAATATCTATAGGACTTGTTTTATAAATTTGCCCATCTACTTGGATTGTAGCCTGTCCAATTTTATACTTTCCTTTTCGTTGAGGTGTAAGATAATACGTAAACCCCTTTTCATAACTACTTTTACCATTAATCCATCTAGTACTAACGGATTGCGATGGCCCCTGTACTTTAAACCCATTAAAGTTAGGTGCTCCAAAATTATCGCCATCTTTATTTACAGTAAATGTAACCTGTAAGCGCTCATTTAAAGCAACACGACGTTTGTTTACTTTAGCAGTAAAACTTACTTGAGCGCTAGCCAAGGTAGCTACTAAAGCGATTAAAATAGTATGTAAAAACTTCAATTTCATTCTATCCTATCTAATTTTTTTTAAGTATAGTACAACGTTACACTAAAAACCACAAACTTCAAATTTTTAGGTTACCAATCTTTCTCGGATTTTACGGGAACCCCCTTTGCTTTTTGGCCGTTCACTTTTTCCTGAACTTTCTTCTCCTGATTTTCCATAGCTTGTAACAAGCTTTTTACTTGCTCTGGAGATAATTGCCCTTGTGTGGGTTTTGGTTTTTCTTTTTCACCTTCGTCATCAGAAGGTTTATCTTTTTCATCGTTCTTCTTCTCGTCTTTTTCGTTTTCCTTTTTGTCTTCGTCCTTGTCTTTCTTTTCGTCTTCCTCTTTGTCTTTATCTCCGTCTTTATCTTTTTCGTCTTTTTCGCTGTCTTCTTTTTTCTCCCCGTCTTTTTTATCTTCCTTATTCTTGTCTCCGTCCTTGGGCTTATTTTTATCTTGTTCTTTCTTTATTTTTTTTGCCAAAGCTAAATTATACCGGGTTTCATTATCTCTAGGGTTGTTTCTTAAGGCATTTTTGTAAGCTTCAATAGCCTTTTCGGTTTCGCCAGTTCCCATATACGAATTACCCAAATTATGGAAGGCGGCATGTTTTTCCGCTTCATTGTCAGCCAATTTTGTAGCTTGTTCATTTCGTTGAGCGGCTTCTTGATAGTTTTCAGTAGCAAAATAAGAAACACCCAAATTGTACTTTGCTATTGCGTTATCAGGATCTTTAGCTATTGCTTTTCGGTATGCTTTTTCAGCCTCAACGACATTAGCTTTTTCTTTGGTAATTTCTTGATTTCCTTGATAAATAAACTGAATGGCTTCTCTTTCGTGTTTAGGAAGCTTTTTTTTGTTTTGCGCTTGACTTAAAAAAGACAATAAGCACAATATAGTCGTAAGTATGTGTTGTATTTGCTTTTTCATTTTCTTACTTCTTTTCTTTAAACAAATTCAATTTTTGTACCCAAAGTGTACGACGTTCTAAGACTAATATATCTAAGAATAACAACAATAGTGCTCCACCTAAAAACCATTGAAATTGATCTTTATAGCTAGCTACTTGCTTTGCTTCAAATTCTTTTTTATTCATTTGACGTAACATAGCTGACAGCTCATCTACTGCTCGTTTAGTATTTGTTCCGTCAATGTATTTTCCATTTGCTTTTTCAGCAATTTCTTCTAAATTTTTCGCATTTAAACGCGTAATAACGGTTTCCCCATCTTTATCTTTTTTATAACTTTGAACTATTCCGTTGCGTTTTAATGGAATGGGACCTCCTTTTGTTGTTCCTACTCCAAGACTAATAATAGTGATTCCTGCTTCTTTTGCTGTTTCTGCAATACTAGCAGCATCTCCAGTTTCGTGATCTTCGCCATCACTTACTAAGACCAATACACGATTGGTTTGTTCTACATCATTATAATAGGTTTTAGCCAGGTTAATAGCATCTCCAATGGCTGTTCCTTGAGAGGATACCATATCGGTATTTAAGGCTTTTAAAAACATTTTTCCAGAAGCGTAATCTGTTGTAATGGGTAATTGAGGAAACGCACTTCCTGCATAAGCGATAATACCTATTCTATCTCCTGTAAGTTGATTTATTATTTGGGAAACTAATTGTTGGGATTTTTCTAGTCGATTGGGAGCAATATCTTCTGCAAGCATACTTTTTGATACATCCATTGCAAAAACCAAGTCGACCCCTTCTCGCTTAATTTTTTCTATCTTGTTTCCCATTTTTGGGTTTACTAAAGCCATTGTAACTAGTGCTAAAATCAGCCCAGCAATAATTAATTTTAATACGGGTTTAAAAACGGACTTATTAGGAGCCAGTCGCTGTAACAAATCACTTTCAGCAAATTTTTTCTGCGCTTGACGCTTCCATAAAGTAGTAGCCAAAAATAATAACAGCAGTACTGGAATAGCCAATAAAGCCCAAAAATATATTTTTTCTTCTAAAAAGTAATTTTCCATAATTTTTCGCTTTCGCTGAATTATATTTTACTTCAATTTATAATCCTAAATACAAGTTCAGGATACTGATTTTTTCTAAATAAAACTTTTAAATACGGTTTGTTTCAACAAATAGGCTAATGCATATAAAGCAAAAGCGATAATGGCAAAAATGCGATACTTTTCATGATATTGCGTAAATTTTAGTTCTTCTACATCTGTTTTTTCCAGTTTGTCAATTTCCTTATAAATAGCTTTTAGCGCACGGTTATTTTTAGCCCTAAAATATAGTCCTCCAGTAGTTTTTGCAATTTGTTTCAAAAGTACTTCGTCAATTTCTACAGGAACATTAGCATATTTAAACCCACCTTTACTATCTAGGGCTACAGGAGATAATGCATTTCCGTTGGTTCCAATACCAATAGTATATACTTTGATTCCGTATTCTAAAGCCAATTCCGAAGCAATTTTAGGATCTATAAAACCCGCATTATTTGAACCATCGGTAAGTAAAATTATTACCCTACTTTTAGCTTTACTATCCTTTAATCGGTTAACAGCAGTAGCCAATCCCATTCCTATAGCCGTTCCGTTTTCTAAATTGGTATCGTATTTTAAATTACTTAAAGCATTTAAAACAATGGATTTATCACTAGTAACAGGTGTTTTCGTGTAGCTTTCGCCAGAATACACCACAAGTCCGATTCGATCCGTAACCCGTCCTTTTATAAAGTCAGCAGCTACACGTTTTAAAGCCTCTAACCTGTTTGGGCGTAAATCTTTGGCATACATACTCGGAGAAATATCAATAGCAAGTGCAATATCAATTCCCTTAGTGGTTTTAATTTGTGTGGATTCGTCAACTGTTCTTGGTCTTGCAATAGCAATTACCAAACACGTAAATGCAATAATTTTTAGAATGAATAGTAAAGGATGTAATTTCGCAATAATATCTGTACCCAATTCAAACCCTTTGGAGTTGCTTAATTTTAAAGAGGCTTGCTGTTGGTTGCGTTTCCAGAAATACCAACCAATAGCTATAGGCACAAATGCCAATAACCAAAAAAACGCAGGATCTTCAAATATATATCTTGTGGACATTAGTTATTGCTTTTTTTGATTTCTACAGAGTTAATAATGCGGTGCATTACTTTTTGGGATCCTTTATCATCTGCTATATAAAACATAGTTACGTGTTGAATTCCATCTCCTTCAGCAAATACCAAAGTAGTGTAGTTCATATTCATGTCAATTTTGATTTTAGGAATAGTAAGCGTTAAGCTACCATATACTTTTTTGGCTTTGTTTCCGTCTATAGTTTCAAAATCTTCCTCTTTTAAAATTAAGTTTTTAGCTTTTAAATTACCTTCTAAATATTTAGAAACAAATTCACTACTACTATCTAAAGTAAAGCCTGTATCCTGTCTAAAGGACATTGTATTTACAACCAAATAAAACTTATCCCCAAGACCACCATAGGTATACAATTGATTCCCTATGAACATCTGTTGCTGTTGTCCTTCTAATTTGATAGGTTGACGAGTTAATACCTCGGGGGTGGTAACTTGTAATCCAGGTACTCCGTAAGTACTCGTAATCCAGTTTTTACGCAGTAAGGTATTTCCTGTACGCTTTAAAACAAAATCAAGCCCAGCTTCATAATTAGTAACGGCTAAAAAGGTTAAAATTCCAGCTAATAAGGCAACTACACCAGCAAGTATTGTTTTTCTTTGGCGTGCTTCTTTTTGCTTTTTTTCTTGTTCTAAGCGGTAAGCTTCGTTTTGAAGTTTTTCTTCTTCTGTAAGTTCTGGTTTCCCTTTTTCTACCGAGTTTATAAATTCGCTAATAAATTGGCGGTCTTTTTTTGCAGTATCTTCAGAAGGGCTAATAGCCGCAAATTTTGCGTAATCAGCAGTTTGTAGTGTAGTTTTAAATCCATCAAGTGTGGATTGATTAATGCTGAGTTTTCCTTTTTTTATTAGCTTTTGGAGCGTGCCTACTATTTCATCGGTAGTACTTTCCAAAGCATTGTCTGAAATTTCTTTATCCAAATAGCTCTTAGCAACATCAGTTAATTGAGAGTATAATTTTTTATATTCCTTAGCCTCAATTAAAGTATCCACTTCAATACGTTTTAGGGCTAAAACAGCTTGGTCATAAGCGGGCAAATCTTTTTCGTTAAACTTCTTTTTTCCTCCAAATTTCCAGTACAAAAAGGCTACTAAACCTATTAGTGCTAAAATTCCTAATACCCAAAAAATAATTCGCCACCAATTGGTTTCCGAAAGATCTTCTACAGCTTGTAAGCCTTTAATTGGATATAATTTTTGTTTAGAGGTATCTACTACAACATCTCGAACCTCAACTTTTAAGGAATCGGTATAAAAAGTTTTATTTCCAACAACAATTTTTTGTCGTGGAATAGTATAATGCCCTGAGTCAAATTGAGTTAATGCATATTGTTTTAACAAACGGTATTTCCCTCCTTCATCAAGCGTATCTACTTTAAAAGATTGAATAACTTCTAATGGAGAAAAACTATCGCCTTCGGGAAAAACAACTACTTTATCTTTATTGTCTTGAACTTGGATAGCATAATTTACAACGGATCCTATTTCGATAGAAGTAGAGTCAATTGCCGAACGAATTTGATATTGTTCTTGCGCATGTATTAGTGAAAAAAGAAAACAGGCGATTGTAAACAAACCCCATTTGGCGCTGCATATTCTTCTAGATTGAATTGATGTTATTTTTTGCATTTAACTTCTTCTTTTGAAATAACCCAATAATTTTTTTACGTAGTTTTCCTGAGTACTACAACTTACAGTACCGGATCCACTCTTACTGAAACTTTCTTCAAAGTAAGCAATCTTTTCGCGATAATGTTTTGTGTAATTAGCTCTAATTTTTTTAGACGAAGTATTTACCATTTGTAATCTTCCCGTTTCTTGATTTTCCACTTGAATTACTCCTAGATTTGGAATTTCAGTTTCATGGCGATCATAAATACGGATTCCTGTCAAATCGTGTCTGCCAGATGCGATTTTTAAGGTTTGTTGATAATTATCATCCATAAAATCGGATAATAAAAACACAATAGCCTTTTTACGCTGAATATTCGAAAGGTATTTTAGTGCTTGGGAAATATCCGTTTTATTACTTTTCGGTTGGTACTCAAGTAATTCTCGAATGATACGCAATACATGTGATTTTCCTTTTTTGGGAGGAATAAATAATTCGATTTCATCAGAAAATAAAATTAAACCTACTTTGTCGTTATTTTGAGTAGCAGAAAAGGCTAGGGTGGCAGCAACTTCAGTAATTTGCTCACGTTTAAACTGGTTTTCGGTTCCAAAAAGTTGTGAACCAGAAATATCAACCATTAATATTAATGTAAGCTCCCTTTCTTCTTCAAAAACTTTTATATAAGGTTCATTATAACGTGCAGTTACATTCCAATCAATAGCTCGCACATCATCTCCAAACTGATATTGACGTACTTCGCTAAACGTCATTCCGCGACCTTTGAAGGTAGAATGATATTCCCCGCCAAATATATGATCACTCATACGACGGGTTTTGATTTCTATTTTACGAACTTTTTTAAGTAATTCTTTAGTATCCATTTATACTCGCTTTCGCTCATTTGGTAATTAGTAAAAAGTAGCTAGTGTAAAGTAAAAAGAGAAAGGTCTTAATACTTAGGACTTAATACTAGATACTAGACGCAGTGCGTCTAAGGAACTTCAATTTCATTTACAATTTGGCTGATAATTTGTTCCGAAGTAATGTTTTCTGCTTCCGCTTCATATGTAATTCCAATACGGTGTCTTAATACATCAGTAACAATAGCACGTACATCTTCAGGAATTACATATCCTCTACGCTTAATAAATGCATAGCATTTAGCTGCTGTAGCCAAACTAATGCTTCCTCGGGGAGAAGATCCAAAACTAATTAATGGCTTAAGATCAGGTAAATTATATTTTTCAGGATAGCGGGTGGCAAAAACAATATCAAGAATGTATTTCTCAATTTTTTCGTCCATGTAAACTGTACGAACTGCTTTTTGTGCCTGAAGGATTTGTTCAGCAGTTACTACTGCGTTTACTTCTTCGTAAGTACCTTTAAGATTTGCACGCATAATTAATTGCTCCTCTTCTAATTTAGGATAATCAATAACCGTTTTTAACATAAAACGGTCCATTTGCGCTTCGGGTAATGGGTATGTTCCTTCTTGATCTACGGGGTTTTGAGTTGCCATTACTAAAAAAGGCTTGTCTAAAGGAAAAGTTTCATCCCCAATAGTTACTTGTTTTTCCTGCATGGCTTCAAGTAAAGCACTTTGTACTTTGGCTGGCGCACGATTAATTTCATCTGCTAATACAAAATTGGCAAAAATAGGTCCTTTCTTAATCGAAAAATCATTTTCTTTCATATTAAAAATTACGGTACCAACTACATCTGCAGGAAGTAAATCAGGTGTAAATTGCACCCTGCTAAAAGATCCTTTTACGGCTTTGGCAAGAGTGTTAATAGCTAGGGTTTTTGCTAAACCAGGCACTCCTTCTAATAAAATATGTCCTTGTCCTAACAGACCGATAAGTAGGCGTTCAATCATGTATTTTTGACCTACAATTACCTTATTCATTTCTAAAGTAAGTAAATCAATAAAAGCAGATTCTTTTTCAATTTGTTCGTTAATCAATCGAATATCTACGCTTGCGGTTTGTTCCATTTTATAAATTATTTTTAAAGTGGTGAATTTAATAATACTAATTAACCTTCGCAAGTACTGTTTTAAAGTACTTCATAAACAAATTACAAGTAATATTAATAAAACAGAAATTGTTAAAATTTATTCTATATTTAATTACTGTACAGTGTTCTGTAGATACAGGAACGGGCATAAAAAAGTAGTGTTGCACAAATTGTATTTTTTTTAGCAAAAAATGATTAATAAACGACTCTTAATAAAAAATCTATTGGCTCATAATGATGAGAATAGCTTTTATGACAAAAAACGGCGTTTAAATTTATCGGAAAAAGAAGGTAAAGCTAAGTTTTTAAAGCACATTTGCGCCTTATCAAATTCAAATCCTAAAAATAATTCTTTTATTGTTGTAGGGGTAAGAGATGAGGATAACATCATTTTAGGAGTCGATTTTTTTGATGATAGTAAACTTCAAAATTTGGTTAATGCTTATTTGGATAATCCTCCTGTAGTTTCGTATGAAAATATTTCTTTTCCTCACCTACCTACTGGAAAAGTAGTTGGCTTAATTACGGTACATCCTACAAATATAGAAGTGTGTAAGCTCAAGAAAAATATATGGAAGTATTACGGAGGAGCTGTTTTTTATAGAGATGGTAGTATTAGTATGCCCAAAGATGGGCCAGAAAAACGTCCAGATGTAAATTCAAAAATAGTAATGGCTATTGAGAGTCACTCTCGAAACACTATTAAACTTACTTTAGATGGAGTCTTCCAGTTTAACGAAGATCACATAAGCTATGCGCCCCAGTACAATGTTTTTCAGGAATATTTTGTAATATGTTGGGCAGGAAAACAAAAAAAAGTAGCAGATCAAATTTATTATTCCAGAGTAGATATTGAGTTGATTAATGAGCAGGTGCGTTTATTTTATTCCGTTTTGGATGAAGTGGCTATAAATATAACCAATAATGAATTTGTAATTACTGAGTTTATTAGTTTAGGGTATGACGGGACTAGTAAATATTATCCGTTTGAAAAAGTATGTATTCTATTTAAAAATAGTGCTTCATATGAAATAAATTCAAAAATTATTTTTGAACCTCCAATATTTGCGACCTTAGTATTAGATTTTTTAATGAAGAAAAACGAACAATTATTGAGCAAGTTAATATTAAATAAAGCATTAGATTTGAAAGAAGAACGTTGGCTTAGTGAATTGCCAATTACTTATTTGATATGTTATTTAAACGGCTATTTGGATGCCTTGGACCTATTGAATCAATCTAAAGAAATATTAAAAACACATTCCAAAGAGCTGTATCAACAATATAAAGATGCACTGCGAGTTATTCGAAAAGTGAGATATAATTAGAATGAAAAAAAGAACATTTGCCATAGGCGATATACACGGAGGATTAAAAGCCCTAATCCATCTTTTACAAATAATAGGTTTACAGCCAGAAGATAAGTTGATATTTTTAGGAGATTATGTGGATGGTTGGAGTGAAAGTGCTGAAACAATATTCTTTTTAATTGATTTGGCTAAAAAGCAAGAGTGTGTTTTTATAAGAGGAAACCACGACGAACTTTGTTATGATTGGTTAGTAACAGGAGAGCACACTAAGGAATGGGCTTTACATGGTGGCTTAGCAACTAAAAAAAGTTATTTGCGTTATACTCAAGCGGAGATTTTGAGTCAGTTTGATTTTTTTGAGAATTTAGAAAATTATATAATTTTAGAAAAGGAGAAACTGTTTTTACATGCAGGATTTACAAATTTAAAAGGACCTCATGCGGAATATTGTGACAAAATGTGTTACTGGGATCGAACTTTATGGGAACTTGCATTAGCTGTTAATCCCGAATTGTCAAAAGAAGATTTAAACTACCCAGCTCGTTTGTCACTTTTTAAAGAAATTTATATTGGGCACACCCCTGTAACAAGGATTGGTCAAACATATCCTATAAATGCAGCTTGTGTTTGGAATATAGATACGGGTGCTGCTTTTAAAGGACCACTCTCTGCAATTAATATTAATACTAAAGAGGTGTACCAGTCAGCTCCCGTTTATACTTATTATCCAGAAGAAAAGGGTAGAAATTGAAAAGAAAATCCTCTTCAAATTGAATTGAAGAGGTATTACACTCTGGTTAATTCATCCATTAATGCTTTGCGCTGTGGATATTTTTTCCTAAATAATTCTATTAACTCATTTACTTTGTCATTACCGCCTAGTTTTTTCATTCTACGTAAATATCTACAAGCTGTTTGGTAATGATTTCTTCCAATATATTTTTCTACATAATTCATTATTCTTTCGCTGTACAATTCAATTAATTCTGGAGAATAGTCTTTTGATAAATACGGTTCATTTTGTTGGATGTTTTCCATTGAAAGATTTTGTTTAAGCATAATAAACAATCTATCCCACCATTCTTCTTTTATGTAAATTTTTCGTATTAACTCATTGTAGGTCCATCTGCTTTTAGGAGTAATTTCTTTTATGATCTCTTCTAAAAATGGATGCCATTTTTCATCTTCAATATTCTCTTTAAGAATTTGATAGTAATCTTGTTCGGGATGAAAGTTATCAATAAACAGAAACCTTGAATATTCAATAATTTTTGAGGTTTCTTTTTTTGATTGAGCAACTTTAAGTAACCAATTATACCAAATCTTAACTAATCCTGGTTTGTCTTTTTTATCACATTTAATTCCGTCCTCTGAAAGCTGTATTACCCTTTTAAAGTCTTTGTTTTTAAATGCTTTTTCAATCTCTTTTGTTCTTATTGATGAATTTGAAATGTGCTTATTGATGTATTTTTCAACTTCTTTTTCATTCTTAAACTTTCTCAGTAAATCTAATTTAAAGGATTGTGCTTGTTCTCGTTCATACTTTCCGTTTATGGTGTCTAAACAGTTAAGCACTTTATCAGCATCACTTTCTTTTTCAATCAAATCGCAAGCAAGGTGTAACATTCCTAAATGCCAATCCCAACCGTCAAATAATTTTTGTTCAAAGGAAGAAATACAATACTCAAATAATTCTTTTTTTAAGGTTTGAGGAAGTTTCTCCTGAGCCAATTTTGCAAGTAACTCCATTGCAGATTCTATAAAATAACCTAAATCCCCGTTGCTGTCATCTCCATATTGAAAGGCTTCTGTCATTTCTTCTAATAAAGCGGTGCTGATGAAGAATACATTATCAAAACTGTTGTTTGTTAAATACTTTTTGGCATTTTCTAAAAATGGTTCAGTAGTGTTTACAACATATTTCATATCCGACCAACCAATCCAACCATCTCTTCCTGCGGCTGATTGCAATATGGAATGAATTTGTTTTTGATAAAACTCTTTCGTTTGATTTTGACTTAAATGCCCAAAAGATGCTAAAAAGTAATTTCTGAATTTCTTATCTTTTTTACTATTTTCCTCTACAAATTCAATTAATTCCTTATGCGAAATTGCTTTTAACAATTCTTTTACTTGTTGAGAAACAGATTTTGTTCTTTTCTTTCGTGGCTTTGAAATACTTGGTTCATTTAATTTTAATTCCTCTTGTTGTAAATGAAAAATTACAGCAACTATGTGTTTGCAAACAGGTCCTATATCATAAGGACAATTGCAATTATGTTCCGTAATTATATTATTACTTATTTTTAATTGAATGGTATATTCTTCTGAGCCAGAAACAATAGCCTCATATTCGCCAGTAGCTGTTTCTGAAAAATCGGTTATTGCTTCTCCTTTAAAGTAAGCCAAACCTCTTTTTAGGATTGTTTCATCAATATGTTGTTCAAATTCGTTTAAAGGTATTTTCATTTTAGGATATGGAATGTTTTTCTTATTCTGATTTTAAAATGGGTTTTTTTTCTAAATCATAAATATTTTCTGATATTTCTACTCTAAACCAAAGGGTAAACATTTTATAATTACGCTTTTGAGGCCACTCTTTTTTGTTGACGTGCCATTCATCTAATTCCATTTTAAAGAAGGTATCAAATTTCTTTTTTAGCCATTTTTCTGGTTCATTAATGGAATCATCAATTAAATAAGTTTTTGTTTTTTTAATGTCTTCATCAAAATCTTCTTCTGGGTTTAAATTAGAGTACCAATCTAAAAAGGGTTGTAGCGGCCTTAAGGTAATTGCAGAACGATTAATATAGTTTTCTGTAAAATCATCTTCAGAGTGAGATTCATCCTTTTCCATTTTATTTAACATATTAGCTAAATAAGTATCTTTTTCTTGAGTAATAATACTTAGTATAGGGTCTTTACCTGCTTGAACTTCTTTTAATTCAAAATCAACAATAAAATTCTCATACTCCTTGAAATTTGAAATTTTATAATCAATCATTTTGCGTAGTAAAACACTATTAATGTTTTTTTCTTCAATTAATTCTGCTGCTTGCTTAAAGCCTCCTTTTGGCAGCAAAATTTCCATATTTCCAAAATTCCAAGCATTTATTGCAAATTCAAAAACATCTTCAATGTATTCTATATGCTTAAATTCATTTGCAAAAGGTGTCATAAATTGTTCTAACAATTCAGAATATTTTACTCCTGTATTTGGTACTATTTTACTTCCAAATAAATCAATTACTTTATTTTTCATTTTAATTATTTTTAAAAAGCATTAAACTTATCGCCCATAGCGTGTTTTAAATTCCATTTTTTTGTTGTGTCTAAAGCACGTTCTAATACTATTAACTTTTGGTTTGTATTGGTTTTAAAATATGCTACGGTTTCATCTGTAATAATAACGTCTAAACAGATTAAGGTTTCTTTGTCGCCATCTGTAGCGAGTAGAATTTCATTTTTTTTGAATTCGGCTTGCTTGGTTAAAGTGTAATTGAGTTTAAAACCGTTTTTGATTAATATTTCGGTAATTAATTCGTCTCGGTTAAACGCATTGACCAACTGTGCTTCTTTGTCTTTAATGTACTTTTTAAGTAGCTCAATATTCTCTGCTGACGTTTTTTCTGGGTCTGGAGCATATTCTACTCTTGGGAAGTTTGATTTTTGTAGTTTAAATACTTTAAAACCGAAGCCTTTTAATTGTTCTTGTTCGCTTTCTTCTTTTTTAAATAAATCTGGAGTTGCTTCTTTCTTTTCTTTGGTGATTTTTTCTATTACTCGTTTGTTTCGCTCAATAGTAATGTCACTTATTTTTTTGTAACCTGCTTTGTAAGCTTCGCTTTTTTCGTCTGTTTGTTCTGGTAATTGTACTAAAATGTATTTTCTATTTCCGCCATCTTCTTGGTTGAGTTCTGCTATTGCTTGACCTGTTGTTCCTGAGCCTGCGAAAAAATCGAGAATAATATCGTTATTCTCAATCACAAGATTTTGAATTTTCTCTATTAAAGAGGTTGGTTTTGGAGTGTCAAAATAACTATCTTCAAACAAATCAAGAATTTCCTTTTTCCCTTCTTTATTAGTAGCAATATCATCCCAATAATTAGTTGTTGGTTGCCCATTACTATCTTGGGCATATATAACACGTTGCGGAATTCCATTACCATCTTTTCCAAAATATACTATATTGTCATCAACAAGTTTTTGATAACTATCAACTGGGTATGCCCAAAGCCTATCATGTTTTTGTCCGTTTGGATTTGTTACCACATATTGATAACCACCTCCTGAAAGTCCTTTTGAAACCGTTATTGGAACAGGTCTCCATTTCCCTAAAGGAAATTCATCATTAGGCTCCTTATAACTTTCATTGATGTATTTTTCTGATAGTGGTTCAAGCTTAAATAATGTAGATTCTGATTTTGCATATGATAAAATATATTCACCTTGTATAGAAACGTTTTTTGAATCACTTGAAATTTCCTTTTTTCGTTTCCACATAAAGGAAGTTATAAAATTCTCTTCTCCAAAAACTTCATCACACAACTTTCTTAAATGATGCACTTCATTATCATCAATAGAAATAAAAATTACACCATCTTCTTTTAACAATTGTCTTGCAATTAATAAACGGCTGTACATCATATTTAGCCAATTGCTATGAAAACGTCCATCTGTTTCTGTATTGGTGTCAATTTTAAAACCATTTTCTGTAGTTTCGTTATCCTCCCAATATTCCTTTTTATCTTGGTTAAACTTATCAGAATACACAAAGTCTTTGCCTGTGTTGTAAGGTGGGTCAATATAAATACACTTTACTTGTTCGCGGTAACTGTTGCTTAGTAATTTAAGCACTGCTAAATTTTCTCCCTCTATAATTAAGTTTTCACTTTCATTTGGGTTTACACTTCTTTCTTCATCATAAACAAGCGTTGCATCCGTTGGTGTAAAAGCTTCTCGTTTAGCATTGCTTTTTCCAAACCATCTAAACTCGTAACGTTCGGTTTCGCTAAGATTTGCATAGTTCATTAACTTGGCTATTTCGCGCACATCTACTTTTCCTTCGTTGGCAAATAAATCTGGGTATAGTTTTTTGAGCGTATCTAAACGTTCTTTGTTCCAATCGTGCGATTGTACGTTTTCCATTGGATTCTCCAAATGTTGTTTATCGTTGCTCATTATCTAATTTTTTTATAGTAATATTTGCTACCAATGACTTTATTTGGGATATAGCCATTGCATTGAGCTGTGTCAATCGCTCTTTTTGTGATACGCCTTGATGAATAAGCATTGCATTGATGCTTTCTAAGTTTGATTCTGCTTCATTGGCATAGATAATAGCCGTTTGCTTACCACTTAATGCTGTAGGTATAAGTTTTTCTTTAATAGCATCTGTTTGTATTTTGTAGTTTACTTTAGATAAGGTTCGTTGAAAATCCCATTCAAGTTTTTTGTTTTCATCTTTTATTAGACGTTTAAACTCTTTTATTAAATACAATTTAAATTCTGGACTTAACCAACTTCCAAATTCAAATGCTATATCAGAATGGGCGAAAGTTCCTCCATATCTCCCTGTTTTTGCAGAAATTCCAATAGCATTTGTAGCATTAATCCATTTTTTAACAGAAAGTGTAAAACGATTTAATCCTGCTTGGTTTTTAATTCCCTCGAATTCGGGGGAATTAAAATTTGGATTATTTATTTGTTCCCAAATCCCTATAAATTCAATGGTGTTTTTATTTCTTAACCATTTTTCTATTAATGCCGAACCATCTTCAAAACCACTAACCATATTGGTAAGAGAGATAAAATGTTCTTCATCCTTTTTTACAATTGTAATTTCAGAACCTTGTACCGATATTTTTTTTGTTTTCCCCATTACACTTTTTCAATTAATGTATTAATGGTATTTGTAGCGTCTTCTTTAAAATATTGGTAGTCTTTTATAGGTGCTTTGTATTGCACATCTACACCTAATGTGGCAAAATGCTTTAAGGCACATTCTATTTTATACACTTCGCTTTCTTTTAATGCTTTTTTATCGTTAATGTTGTTTGTTCCTTTGGTTTCAATTACAAAATAGAATTCACTTTCTTTTCCGTCTCGTAAACTTTTACGTTTCATTACTATGCCAAAGTCAGGATTGTAATCGCCAATGGGTGTAGCAATTTTGTAATAGGCTGGTAGTTTCATAAAGCAAACAACCTCATCATCATTATCTGTTGCTAAAGCAAAAAGGCTTTCTACATAACTATCTACTAACATTCTGTTGTAAAACCCTCTATTTGGTGTGTCTCTGTATTTATTATCATCCACTTGTTTTACAAAGTCGTTAAAATTAAAAGGAAAAGTTTCGTCTGTTAAATGGTACTCCAAACCTCTTAGCATTTCTTCTAGTTCAATATTCTTAATTAACGCAGTTGCTTTATGAATAAATTGCGGAGGGTTTTTGGCAAAATTTTCATACTGAATATCTTTTATAATATCAAATGTAGTCGTGTAGCTTAAACCTGTGTTTTCGCTAATTTCTTTTACTAAATCTAACGCTGTAAAATGCGCTTTTAGTTTATAGCTTTCCTTACCTCCAAATTTATCTTCGATACCCTCTGCTGTAATTGCTCCTATAGAGCGACTGCTTATTTCGGCTTCATAATCTGCAATTTTAATTGCATTCAGTGCTTCTTTACTTCTGTTAATTAAGGCTTGTTCATCAAAGGCTACCGTGTAATTTGTTTTTTTGGCTAAGGCGTTCCAAAAGTGTTTAAATGCTTTATTTATAGTGTCGTTAGCATTACGTGTAAAGTGGACTTCATTTTGCTTTTCTCCTTTATGCGTATGTGTCATTCCTGCTCCAGCACCCAAAGTGCCGTACACTTCCTTAATTTCTTCTTGATATTGCGTTACAAAAGTTTCATAACTCTCATTAGGAATTACGGTTAGTTGATTTATTCTTTCGTCGTCCGAAACGTTTAATGCATCATAAACACGTTGTCCATCTGTATTTACACAAATACGCAACCCTCTTCCTATTTCTTGACGTTTCTTAATTTCAGAAAACGAGTTACTCAATGTTGCAATATTAAAAATATTAGGATTATCCCAACCAACACCTAAGGCGGAGTGCGAAAAAATGAATTCTATTTTATTGGCTACAGAGTCGCCATAACTTAGTAAACCTTCTTTATCTTTTAAAATAGCCTCAAAAACATCTTTGTTTTTTCGCATTGAACTCTCATTATCTGTAAATTCATTTTTGCCTGTTTTAGCAAAATAAGAACCTTGAATGTTTTCAATATGTGTTGCTGTTGGTTTTTTGTTGTCATGAAATTCAGGATACAGTTCTATGTATTTCTCTATAAATAAATTTTTAATAATAGGGTCGTCACTTACATAATTAGCCACTTTATCAATAAATATAAGCGATAGGCATTTGATGCCTTTTTCTTGTAGTTTTTGTTTTTTTTTAAAGTGTCTAAGGATGAGCCATTCAATTTGTAAGTTCCAAATGCTTTGAATGTTTCCAGAAGCGTGATTCTCAAAAATCTCTGTTCCGTTAGTAAATGAAACTGACCATTTTTGAGTTTTCAGGCTTTTTTTAATTCTGTCAATTGTATATTTTAAATAACTTGGGTTTTTGGTAATTTTTCCCAGATTATCACCATCCTTTAACCATTTTGTGTTTTTAAATTCAATTTTTCCACTTGCTAATTGATGCCAAGCTTTAATTTTTGCTTGTATGGTGTTTTTTACACTTTTTGCTTCTGAAAGTTCCAATTTTAATGTGGCTTCATCATTTTTTTCTGTAACCGTTAAAACCTCAATTTTTTTTACTAATCCTTGTTTGTAACTATCATAAGGTGTTAAACGGTAGAGTTTGTTTTTGGAAACTTTATGTGTTGCCGAATATCTTATTTTAAAGAGCGGATTTAACTTCGCTATTTGATTTATAGAATTGGTTGTGTCCATTCCCTCTTGTGGTTCATCCATTATAATAATTGGGTTGGTTCGTCCAATAGCTTCAATAAATGGAATATTTGCAAAAAGGTCTTCTCTTTTGGCTTGGTTTAAAATTTTATCTTCTGAATTGAAAGAAGCCAAAGTCATGACCATTATTTGGGGATGTTGTTCTTCAATAAAATTGGTTACTTTATTTAGCTTTTTACTATTGTATTCGAATGATTTGGGTGTAAAGCCATAAATTTTTTCCAATTGTTTTTCAAAAGTCGAGAGCGTGCTTAAAACGCCTTGGCGAATAGCAACCGAAGGAACAAGAATTATAAATTTTGTAAATCCATATTGCTTAAATAATTCATAAATGGATTTAACGTAAACAAGTGTTTTTCCTGTTCCTGTTTCCATTTCAATGGTTAATTCCTGTTCGTTAGTCAGTTTTGCAACTTCTTCGTCAACTCCGTTTTCAAGTAAAACAGATTTTATATTTTTCGTTAATTGTTCGGCAGAAAGTGAGCCTATATTTGAACGAATACCCTCTTTACACGCATTGTCAAATGCGTTTTTGGCGTTTCCGTCAAATACATCAACTACAGATTTTATTGCCGTTTCTTGGTATTCTAATAATTCTAATTTAATTTCCATTAATCTTGGCTTTTCTGGTTATTAATGTACTTCATTTTCTGTTCAGCCAATTTTAATGCTTTACTTCCAAGCTCTTCATCTTTTATTTGGTAGAGAATTTTTTCGCTCAGATATTGAATAAGTAGATTGTCTTTGTCCAAATTAAGTATTTCAGCCAATTTTAGAATCTGTTCTTTTGTTGCTTTTCGCTCACTTCTTTCTATTTTGCTAAGTATTGCAGTATCAATATCAAGTTTAGCAGAAACGTGTCGCAGTAGCAATCCTTTTTCTTCTCTTTTCTCTCTAAGAATTTCGCCTGTAGATTTGTTGTTTTTCATTTGTGAGATACCAATTGATTAATTACACTTGACAATTAAAGTCAAATATAATCAGCCTTTTTTGATATTGGATGATTTTGTCTTCCGAATTTTTTAGCAGTTTGGGAGCAGTGGAAAAAAATAGCTCTTTTAGTATTTTAGCTACAATAGTATTTCTCCTTAGCAGAATCATTATAATTGTTATAAGAAAAGTTGGATAAATGTTAAAAAAGAAGGTTTTTTACATTTATCCAAATAAATAACTCACAACGTCTTCAATTTTAGCTACTTTAATCAGTTGCATCCCCTTTACTTCGGTGCTAATTTTAGAATATTTAGAAAGCATTATTTGTGAAAAACCTAATTTTTCAGCCTCTTGTATACGTTGTTCTACTCTACTAACAGGTCGAATTTCTCCAGCAAGTCCTACCTCACCTGCAAAACAAATGTCCTTACTAAGCGGTATATCTTCATTAGAAGATAAAATGGAAGTAACTACGGCTAAATCAATGGCAGGATCATCAATACTTATTCCTCCTGTGATATTTAAAAAAACATCTTTAGCGCCTAATCTAAATCCTGCACGTTTTTCGAGTACAGCCAAAAGCATATTCATACGTTTTACAGGATATCCAGTAGCGCTTCGCTGAGGTGTGCCGTAAACAGCAGTACTTACTAGGGCCTGAATTTCAATCATTAAAGGTCTTAATCCCTCAATAGTAGAGGCAATAGCTGTTCCACTTAATTCTTCTTCTTTTTTAGAAAGTAGTAATTCGCTGGGGTTGCTTACTTGTCGGAGTCCTGAGCTTTGCATTTCGTAAATCCCTAATTCGGCAGTAGAGCCAAAACGATTTTTGTGTGCTCTTAAAATACGATATACAAAATTATGATCCCCTTCAAATTGTAGCACACTATCTACCATATGTTCTAAAATTTTGGGTCCAGCAATGGTTCCATCTTTAGTAATATGACCAATTAGTAATACAGGCGTATTGGTTTCCTTGGCAAATTTTATAAGCTCGCTGGTGCACTCTCTAATTTGAGAAATACTTCCTGGACTACTCTCAATGTAATCAGTATGTAAAGTTTGGATAGAATCAATAATTAGTACATCGGGATTGATACTCGCAATTTGTTTAAAAATATGTTGGGTTTTAGTTTCGGTAAGAATTAAACAATTATCCAATTGTGAGTCCATACGTTCGGCACGCATTTTAATTTGTTTTTGACTTTCTTCACCTGAAACATAAAGTGTTTTAAAAGGTAAGTTTAAAGCAATTTGTAATAAAAGGGTGCTTTTTCCAATACCAGGTTCTCCTCCAAGAAGTGTTAATGAACCTGGAACAAGTCCTCCCCCTAAAACTCTATTAAATTCATTATCACCCGTATTGAAACGATAATCGGAAGAAGTGTCAATTTCAGAAACCTTTAAAGGTTTTGAAACTCGTTTTGTTGGACTTTGAGTAGCTTCCTTCCAAGCTACTTTTTCTTGTTTTTCAATAACTTCTTCAGCAATGGTATTCCATTCCTTACAGGTGGTACATTGTCCTTGCCATTTAGAAAATTGCGATCCACAGCTTTGACAGTAAAAAGTAGTTTTGGTTTTTGCCATTTATTTTCTTGTAAGAAACAGCAAGTTACAAAAAAGGATGTTTTGTCGTATAGTTCAATATAATTTTCATTAACAAATATTTTAAAAAAATCGACTAAAAGCGCTAATTTAAGATTAAAAGTGTTAAAATTTAGAAAAAACTTGTGAAATCCCACATATTTAGTAAATTAGTAATATTAGAATGCAATAATAATTACCCCCCCTATATATTATGAACGCCCTACAAATTGAAAAAGAAACAGTACACTGCTTAAGCTTCCCAAACCAAGAAGTATTAGAAACGGTGGAAGCAAAGAAAACCAGAAATCAAGTTTTGAACCGAGCATCTATTCTTGGAAATATTGATCACACAAAAATGATTATTATATTTAAAGACAATGAAGGTTTGAAAAAAGTACACACTACTGTATGGGGGGTAACCGATAAATATGTAATTCTTAAAGGAGCAAGTTTAATACCGCTTCACAGAGTTGTTAAAGTATATTAATTTATAAAAGTTGTTTGATTTGATTAGTGTTTGATTATAAGGTTTTTAATGAGTTTTACGTAAAAAGGTTTGTTATTATATAATAACAAACCTTTTTTTAATTAAGAAAGCCCAAAGAGCAATTGTTTTTTTGGGCTTTCTAACACTACTAACTAACATAATAACTTAATAAACACTTTAAAAAATCTTTTTCATAGCAATCCTGTTTGAATAGCTGTTTTTTTATTGTGTTATATATATAATACACATCAAATTAAAAATACCCTACCCCGTTTTTTGTTTTTTTTAAAAAAATTAATTTTAGGATCTAATAAAGCTTGGATTTATAAGTTAAATGCAGGGGTTGTATTACACTTTTTTATTGAGGATAAATTTTATCACTTGTTATTTTAGTTTAATTTTAAACATTATGATAGTAATTAGAATTATTCTGAAAATAACGTTATTATGTATTTTTATTTCATGTAACCCCACTAAAAGTACTGCTGTTTTTTCAAGTGAAGAAGCCAAAGAAGCATCTAAAATAGAGGTGAAACTAAATAAGCAGAAGAGGGAATTAATACGCAAAAAACGAAAGGAGGAAGAGCAAATAGCATTATCTCAGTTGAATCTAGATCAATACATATATCGAATGGGTAATGTCCAGGTTAAAGGAGAAGGTGCAGATGCTAGAATAATAATAAGAGGAGGCAAAACAACTATTCTATCAAATACGGAGCCATTATTTATACTTAACGGAATTCAGATTGAGAGTTTTTCACAGTTATTTACAATGGTTGAAGTAGAAAATATTAAATCTTTAAAAGTATTAAAGACGGCTTCTGATGCAGGCTTTTATGGCTCTAGAGGTTCTAACGGTGTGATAGAAATTATTACAGAATAGATGAGCTTCTTGAAAGTGCTAGCTCTTATTTTTACAAATGCTACTTATTTTTTATGGGTTCGTGTAACAATAGTTCTTCTAAATTAAAAAAAGGGCAGGTAGTAGCTTGCTTGGGTGATAGTATTACCTATGGAAGTAAAACTGGCTACGTAGAGTATTTGCAAAAGTATATGAATAAAACGCATTCAGATTTAAATCTTACTTTTTTAAATTGGGGTAAAAATAGTGAGACTATAACACATTTAACAGAAAAAGACCACCCAGGCTCAAGACCTTTTATGTTTGATCGGTTAGATAAATTACTGAAGCAAGCACCAAAACCAGATATTATTACTTTTTGTTTTGGGATTAATTGTGGAATATATGGAAAACACTCCCTAAAACTATTTAAAGCTTACGAGATAAGTTTAAATAGTTTTTTAGACCGTATAAAAGTAGTTTTAATAACGCCACCTCCATTGGTTTTAGAAACATCTAGGGCACATGGCAATACTAAATTGATCCCTTTGGAAGGAAATTATAGCTGGTTAAGACCTTATAGGAATTATGACAAAGAAGTAATTCAAAAATTTAAGGATATAATTTTGTCGATGAAGCATTCAGCAGTTATTGCAAAAGTTGATATTCATACGCCATTAACAATACAACAAGAAATAAGTTATGGTAAAGATCCTATACATCCGAATGCTAAAGGTAATGAGGTAATTGCCAAAAAAATGATAAGTATCTTTTTCTAGCAACCCCGTTTTTAATGTATATAATTCATAGGATTACATCAATTTAATATACTTTACTGATGTTTATTAATATTAACTCGATTAAACTTTTTTGCTCAATTGAAATCATTTTATGGTTGCATAGCATCGCTACGGAACAAAAAATGATAAAAAATGAGTGAAAAAGATCATTTTGCAGCCAACTGAAAAAAGTTTAAACGAGTTCTATGATAAAATAAAGATTCTAACAAAGAAATCACGGCATTTTCATAAAAAAGTAATTTTCTGAAAAAAGGGTTCAGCATTGGTAGTATAGCAAGCAATTTCTTCGAGCTCAGCTTTGATATTTTTCACTTTTTTGTTTTGTAACAAGTTGTTAACTATAGATATTATAACACTTAAAGTTTTAATGCGGTTATTCTCGAAACATTTGATCTTATCCTCTCTAAAAGAAGTTTCTCGAAGGTAGTTATTACTTTCAATTTGCCAATGATTTCTAATAGCGTTGAAAAAATTATTGGTTTGCATTTCATATTTGGATTTATTAGAAACATAGAAACTTCGTTCTTTTGTTGTTTTTCCAGTCTTTAATTGGGTACTTTCTCTATCAATGACAATTAAGGTAGATAATTTACAAGGTTTCCTTCTTTGAGCAAATTCAATACTAGAAATATCATAAAAAGCACCTTTCCTTTGATCGAACCTACCATGAGATTTATCCAACAAACCAAGATGGTCAAATGGCTTTGAAATAACCAAATGATCTTCTAAATCTTCTAGTAGTTCTTTCTGATTTTTTTTGACTGTGCTATATAAGTTCCTGAGGATTCTTCTATGGTAGTCAAAGTTTCATATTGGGTATGTAAAGCATCAAAGATAACACAGGATTCTGCTAATGAATTATCTTTTATAATTCTCGAACGCAGTTAATTTCACTTTCTTTAAGCCTGTGATAGAATAATCCTTCTAAACTAATTTTATCCTCTTGTACAAATGGATACACAATATTCACTCCTCTTTTTTCTCCTAATACACCATCAATAGTACCTCGTAATTCTTTGCAGTCAAAACTAATCCAACGATCTTTAGGTACGTTTTGATTCATAAAACCAAAATATTCTGAGTTAATACTTTGAAATTTCATAACATCTATTGCTGATAGAATACGGCGTAACTGGCTGTCTGAAAT
>Ga0209831_1000877_pt1 | contig 28628 bp, 42 predicted proteins | sample Maine_Asex4_meta_FD_187451 | JGI IMG/M metagenome (GOLD analysis project Ga0209831, IMG submission 187451) | Marine algal microbial communities from Maine, USA - Maine_Asex4_metaG (SPAdes) (version 2) | ecosystem: Host-associated > Algae > Red algae > Unclassified | place: Maine, USA | collected... | reverse complement strand
TGCTCCGACTTGGACTACTTGAGGAGTGCCCTTGATGGGAAGAGGGGCGCTTTGGAGAGACAACCAACAAAGCACATTCGCACACATACACACAAGCTCAAGCCACTGAACCACTTCACCGTGGTCCCCCATCCCCTAGCCCCATTGCGTTTCAACAATGTGTACCATCTTTCAGACATGTCACCTGCCAACAAGGATGGGTGCAGTAGGAGTCTCGGTGACCCTGCGTGTACTGCTCATGCCGATGCTTGCCCGCCTCGTCAGCGATTTGGGAACCCTCGCACATTGAATCAACACACTATGCTTGGCGCAGCGTCCACATACGAAGGTATCAACACGAGCTTGCTGTACGTTGGGTCCCAAGGCTCTCACTTTAGCTGGCACGTTGAGGACAGTCCGTTGCAATCATGTTCGTACTTGCAGGCCGGAGCGAGAAAGTTTTGGTGGTTCATCCCGGCGTCGGAACGCCCTCTCGCGGAGCACGTGATGCGAGAGCTTATGTACCCGGTTGTATTGGAAGCGGCCGGCGGTGACGTACGGACAGTTCTTGCTGCGAAGGCGTGCATGCGGCCTGCAACGCTGCTTCTGGCTCGTGGTGTACGAGTTGGATTCCACATGATGGAGCCTTGGGACTCTGATGTCACGGGTTACGGCGTCCTTTACAGCGGCTTCAATGGGGGACCAAACGTGGCCACCGCCGTGAACAATGCCTGCACAGCCAGGTTTTCTCACGCGATTGAACAGGCCGAGCACTGGCGCAATAAGCTGACTATCCACATCTACTTGGAAAAGCTGCTGGTGCTTGCGACCCAGAAGCTCGCTGCTGGGGAATGGTGGAGCGGCGACGCGAAAACGCATCATTCGTCAGAGCCAGAACAGTTCCAACGGGATATCAAAGTCATGGTGACGTACCTGGGAAAGTACCTTGACGATACGCAGGCCTTTTTGCAGATGGGACCAGACACAGACTGGGCTGGCAGGAAGGCCACCATCGTCGACATGATGCGGGCATCCATGGACGTGACGAATGAATCGTGCACAACTCCGTACAGCCGAACGGGACAGCCTTGGTGCTGCCCAATGAGGATGCGGGATCAGTCACAGACTATTCAATTGATGGCACGTCTTGCCCTCATTGCGGTGTAGTCGTTTGGCTCTCTGTCATTGTCTGCCCAACGTGCATTGAACAGCTAGGAGAAGAAGCTGGACCTACTGCTCCTCTGTGCTGTCTGCGCTGCGCACCGATCATGTTCGGGAGCGAGCACGATCGACTTCGCCACGGCTGTCCGGCGCAGAGGCGTCTCATTGGTTGCCATGCTCCGGTGGTGGTGCAGCGGCTCTCGAACAGCTATACGTACCTCTTGGCGGATGAATTGAAGAAGCTGTCAGTGGGACGTAATGCATGAGCGATGACATTTATGTGTTTTCTATGCTTCTTGATTTTGGCTTCTCCATGCGCACTATGTATGTTTCTTCGAACTGCCTCAAGTTGCTGGCTGTCACACATAGGCTGTTGGAATATTCATCAACTTCTTCTCATTTGCTCTTCAGTCCATTGTAGGACCCTTGCTCATTGTGTTTAGTGCAGTACAGTAATCAAACCATGAGCCGAGTCCGACGTACACGCCAGAGAGGAATAAAATACACAAATCACTCTCAGTCACCCGCTCTTAAATTGGAAGCCCGAACGTTCGGTAAACCTGACATGACGCTGCCCACAAGGAAGCACAAATGCCAATTGGCCGACGCGGTCGGCAGTGACAATGGTAACATCAGCTGCTCCGTCAACAGCGACGACAGCCGGCTCGCTCAAGACGGAGAAGGCCATGTGCGGTACACTCCATGGCTCTGAAACAACGTGAAGCTCGCCGTCGACGGTTGCAATGGATTAGACGCGACCAAATCGCTTGTCGTTCATGTCTGTCGTTCCAGAGCCGGGCTCTTCCGGTAGAATGTCAACAATGGACACTGTGGACCCTTCTCCGATATTAATCGATCGCTATTTCCTTGCGGCCTTCCGCCAAAGTGTGAGGGCCACGTTGGGCGCATCCTCTTCCAAACATCCTCTTTGGGCCCCAGGAGCGTGCGCACAGCGTTCATGCCATGCCCAGCATCATTCACTGTGGCGGCATTACCTCTGCTCGGACCCAGGCTGTAGAAAGAGACGGCCTTGAGCTGCTTGCCTTGTCTACCAATAGAGAGCGTCGGCGAGTCGGGCGTAAGTATCAAATGTGGGTAGAATGTGGGTCGCCGACCCACGTCGGATGTACTTACATCTTCCCCACATTTAGCGTCGGCAAGTGTCCAAATAACGGTTGACACGATTTGAGCTCTCCACATCTACGGCAAAGGCACTGCAGCGACCTCTGTGCGAGCAGCGTCCAATTGACCTCCACCCCAAGCACCATCACCCCTTCCCCCTTGGAGAGACGCCCCGGCCGACCATATGACAGGGCGGCGGTCGATAGAGATGGGGGATGTAGTGGGCATAGTGCGAGTTTTGGATGGAGGGGCGCCGGCAGTTAAGGGCGTTGGGGGGGGTGGGGGGGTGACGGCATCGGGGGGGGTATGGTGCCGGCTGACGAAGGCAGCTTGTACGATGCAAGATGATGCGCCCTCTCGATACACCCAAAAATGGAGACACAAGCGCCCGTGGTGGGCGCCAAGCCCGGACTGGGACGAGCGGTGGAGGCACAACTAGCGCCACGTGTGTGGCCACGTGGCCCTCACCGACCGGTATTTGGCGTGGATCGAATGACCCAGGTAGCCACAAATGGGTTCCAAAAGTGGGTATCGGCTGCTACGTGGCACGAAACGTGTCCTCGATCTACGCCGCCGACCCACATTTGACTTGCCGACGCTCTCTAATGAGCCATAAAGCGGATATTCCATATTTGCCTGGAAAAGATAGCACTCGGGAGTACTGCTCTGTGTCTCTCCACCTCTGTATGGCATACTCAGCGGGGTTCCAGCTGCTGCTCTGGCTCACCTCACGCTTTGCCAGCTGGTGAAACCTCTCCAAAATGAGCTCACATATGGCCGGCCCGAGCTGCACCAGCGGGAGAGTGCGATACAAGAGCTGTAGTAAACGATGCACAGATGGTTGCGCCCACGACCCGTTGAATGGCGCCAGCCGACGCAGTTCAATCATGAGACTCTCGCCAAAAACTTGGAGCTCAGCGACAGTGGGCCTCGTTCGCACGGCCTCCTCGCCCTCCGAGGCAGCTGTTGGGAGGTAAAAAAGTGCGGTAAAGAACCGTCGGAGGGCATGGAAAGCACTGAGAGCGGCAACTGCGTGTGGCGATGTGGCGGTAGGATGACCCAAGTACTGCAGCACAGTCGGGCTCATCGTGAGCAGCACTGCATAATCTGACATTGAGAGGGTTGTGCCACCCATCGTTTCGGGTTCAAACGACGACAAGAACGTGTGCGTCGGGACATACTTCGCACAGCGACGCATCTGCTTTGTGAATGAGTCCCGTTGCTCCACTGATAAGGCATCGTAGGCTTTCATTAAAAGGTTTGACCCGATGTTGTAGTAGAGTTGGTGTGAGGGAGCTACAACCACATGCTCGTGTATGTCAAAACTCCCGGGACCCCGTGCCTCTTCAAGACGCATGATCAGGCTGCCGGAATTATCGGATATGCCATGAAGAAGCAGTGCATCCTTCACGGATTCCGCAGACAGCAGTGGGGAGCTCTTCACGGCCGACATGATAAGCGCAGTTCGCTCTTGCGTTCGAGAGTAACGAAAGTCATGAAAGTCAAAATAGGTCATGCTGCTCATGGCTCGCTCTTTTCGAGCTGTAGTGGTCTTCAATTGGACAATGTCGCAGCTAGTGCAGTGCTCTCTGCCTAGGGCACCGACCGAGTTGGAAAACTTTGCAGCCATAAAGAAATCAAAGAGACCAAGACCCAGGTACACACGAACTATCACGTTCTGCTGTTTTAAGGCATCAAACACGTGAATACCTTCCTTGCTCGTGAAAAGTACGTCTTCCACCACGCGCTTGAGCAGTGCGTCTGGGTTGGCTCCTGGTGGAAAATAGAACAGTGGACGAACAGAAAACGCACGATCCTTGATGCTGGGAGATGTGTTTGCTCCATAGTAGCCCTCCAGGCTTCCCCGTCGACGCTTGTATACGTTTAATTCATCACCTTACAATGAAGCGCACAGTGTGTGGGGGTCGTTTTCCAGGAGAGCACACTCTTGGGGCTCTGCCGCCGGCGAGAGCTCCAGTTGCCGTAGTCACGTTAAGACGGACCACAAGCCTTGTTCGATCATGGCTGAAGCTTTCAAGACAAGAACCAGTACGCCACCGGACCGCGTGAACCGCAGAGTAAACCTGCGTTCTTCAGTGAAGCAAGATGCCCAGCTCACGGGCGGTACGAAATCAGGAAAAGCAGAAAACCGCGCGAGGAAGTCCCGAAGTCGAAGTGCGCTCTGGGGAGCATACGAGGACGCGGACGTGGGGAAGCTGCCATCCCAAGCAATGGCCGTGCTTGTCAGACTGGCCTTGAACGTCGTAGCTGTATCAAAAGAGACCTGGGCGATACATCCAATGACGTACCTGTACCGGTCTCGGAACAGGACGTTCTTCACGTTATACCTCGTGAGAACTCTTGCCAATACAGTCTGATAAAACTCTGCAGGCCGCTCAGCTGTGCCCATGCCCGATTCCCCTTTACTGTGGAAAAGTGCAGCCGTCTTGGGATCTCCAAAGTCCCGCTTTACGCGCTCAGAGAAAGCAATTTACGACAGGACTGCGTCGGGCAGTTCTTGCAAGGGTCTTCCTTTGCCAACGGGAATCTGACGTGTGGTCGTTTCTCTTCGCAGTGCTCTGGCAGATTTCAGCATGTGCTTGCGCAACTGCCTTAGCGCCACCTCGAGTGCCACTCATCCTGCGGAATAAAGGATTTCTCGGCCTCTCGCACCATGTAGTATTGTCTGAGCGTCACGCGCACTCGCCCATAGAGGTACCCATAACATAAGAACTCGCCACGTGTTGCAAACCCCTCATCAGGGTGCTCAGATGCACTCGAACATTCTGTGTCGTCTGATGGGTAAGCGTCTGCTTCAGATTCTGATGACAGGGCGACGTCGTCGTACTCCTCCATATCGGGCGCTCGTTGTATCGCTCTGCCAGGGACAGGTTGGGGTCTGCCTGCCGAGCCTCTACCGTCGCCTTCACGGCCGACATGTAGCTCTGCAGCATCCGAGTTCGTGGGATGTGATTGCAAATGAATCAGGTTGGCATCAGTGAGATTGAAAAGCGCAGAACCTCGTGGACGGCGCCTGCGACGCTTCATGGCGACCAGAAAAGGGGGCTCTTGCGTGCGTAGCACAGTATCCGATACTGCACGTCAACACCGCATACGCACGCCCGTGAGAGCACCAAGAGGGACACAGCAGAGGACCTGTTTGACGGGGATACACAGCGAGATCAAGGGCCCAAGGCACGGGACGCCGGCGCGATGCGACTGCGGTGTGGCACTTCAAGCATCCACGGAGGCTCACCTCGGTGTACCTATGGCGAGGGGGGCTCTGATCTTCTGATCGGCACGAGTTGGAGCTGCTCGGCAGATTCCCGGCTCGGTCACTCTGCAACGATCCCCCTTTCTGACAATAGGAAGGGTACGAAGGACACGTCCTTCAAGGTGGACCACCGGCGGATGGCCTCCGTGCGCTCATTGGCCAGCCATTTCTGGCCCCCGCAGCGATCAAGGCGCCGATTGGTTTTCCATTTGATCCGGCAGACCATCTGCAAAGCAGTCCTCAAGTGATCCTCGTTTGATCTCAAGGATGATCCTGGGTAAAGTCCGAACGCCACCGTCGGGACTGTTTTCAGGACGGTCTTGCGTCAAAGATCTCGCCCTATCCTATTCTCAGTTTTAGATTAGGCCAGGACGGTCCACCGGAAAACCCTGGGGAGTTCCTCCACTTGATCTGAGGAGCACTGGGGGACGATCCCGATTTCGCGTCACGCCGACCTCCAGAATCGATGTGGCTGCGTGAGCAAATCGGGCCGCAGGCCTATACTGTGAATTCCTCAATTTTGTGGCTAGGATCAAATAAGGACGAGCATCCGTCTCCCCGTGCATCCCACCAACGTCGCGAACCAGATACGCGAACCGAGCTACTGGTGAGCCAGATATGAGTTCAACCGGATAATATGGCGCTGGTTCGCAGGAGACTCGCTTTTTTCCATCGGCCGACCATACCACTGCACAGCGTTTTGTCCCCGATTCCTTAAAACTGAGAACTGCCAGACTCGAACACGCCCACCGACGGTTCACAGAACTGTCGCACATTCATCATGCGATCAAATTATGCCCACTGTGTTGTTGATCTTGGAGACAGAGCCCGCAGTGGAGTTCAGAAGTGCTCGAAGACCGTTTGCACCGATATTCAGTGGGAATAATCCTCACACCAGCACATGCAGATCCGGCAATTGTCCGGCGAAGTTTCTGCCACATGCTCATGAAGGATCATTCCGATTCGCTGGTTCTGATCGTTCTGCGTATCGTGCTGAGAACTGTCCTAAGTGGTAGTAACATCATCCTGGGGATCGTGCTCAGGACTATCCTGGTGTCTCATTACAATCATCCTAGAGATCGTCGTCATAGATTGATTGAACGAGTGCGCAAGATGGATCTAGCTTCCTGCCTCAAGGACTCGATCGTCGATGATAGCCTGGACAACTTCGAGTGACGTCGTGAGAAGGGTCTGCCGAAACCGATCAGACAGCAATACCTGCCCATGGGGCGTCGCTTCTTGGCCACGAAGGGTGTGCAGAGGGAGCCTCAATGTGACTTGGTAGTCGTGCGACCGACACACTGTTTCTTGGCGCAGAGAAGATGGGAACTGGGTAAAGATGCGTCGGCTTCCACAACGAGAGTACCGTCAAGTCCCGGACGCACCCGGTCCCGATTTCTCAATGATTGGGTCTACTTCACGCGCAGTAAATTCGTTCTCAGCCCAATGGCAATCTCGTCCGCTATCGTCCTAACACAGCACGTCCCGAACTGGAAATCCCCCGGTTCAGTACAGGTCAAGAGCACTCACACCACAATACACAAGCTCACGAGTGATATGTCAAATTCCACGATGGGCATTGGTCTGAACGGATGGAGCGTCAAAAGGTTTTTGTGCACGCTGTTGACGGAATACGAAGACACTTTGTTTGCAGAAGAGGCAGTCAGACAATCAGTTGAACAAGTCCTCACATTCTTTTCCAATGACAGTCCCCGAGATGATCTGAGGGTCAGGATGACACTGCTTCTCGAAAGATCCCAGAATCAGTCCCGAAGATGATCCGTTGAATGAGTCCAGAAAAGCTAGAGAAGAACTGCCGAATCACAGAGGTCACTCGAGAATCAGGCAATATGAAATGAAGGTCTTTCGCTGATCCACGAAACTGTTGTGCACATGATCCTGCGAAATCATGCTGAGGCCATCTCACAGGAGCTGTGCATGGTTATCTCAAAACATTCTTTCGCGTCTACTCGTCATAGATCTACAAGCCGGAAAATTGAGAACCATCCCGGCGATGAAATACCGACCCGCAGTGTGGCGTTTGGGCAGTCGTTTGTGCATTTCCGAACGTTTTGCGAACCGAATCTCTCTACAATTGTGTTCAAACGGGGGTCAAACACTCAAATCGGGACGATCGCAGACAAACACAAGTTGCGTTGAAGATCGCACAGGCGTCTCGAGGTCTGATATTCATGAGCATGCTGTAACGAGTGGCGACAGATTCCGTTCGAGGCGCAGGCGGTGCTCATTGTCGGGCCCTGTGGGGGGGGGGGGGGGGGGACACGGTTTATCCTCGTGGACATCCGCCGCCACGCGCGATTCTGGGTCGGCTTCCCCACGGCTGAACGGTTTGTTTAGGGGGGGGCGGCCGCCTAGAGGCACTGTCGCATGGGTTGGCGCGCGGCCCCAATGCGGTAGTGCAGCGGGATTCTTTGGCGGGGTGGCCCCAAGTTGACGCGATGCTGGTGCCACCAACCTGCGCTGGGAGACAATCGGGGGGAGATTCCGCGCAGCGCAACATTGTGAAGCCGGCATGTGACTATCCGCGCGCAGCCGCACCCGCGGGATTGGGCCGAGCACGGGGGTTTTCAGGCAGTGCCGCGCAGCACACATTATTAGTCACGCGGCCGCCGGGGACCTGGCAATTGCGCTTTCTGTGGGGAGGGGGGCGCGGAGCGACAGATCGAAGCGGTGCGCTCGCCACTAGCGGCGCGTCGATCACACCATCGTCGTCGGGAAGAGCGCAATTGCGGCACCGCCGTCGTCGGCGTCGTCCATTCCGTTTCCCCGTTCTGCCCGTCTCCGTCGCCGGCGCAGCGGCCGTGAGCGGCAGTGAGCGGCCGTGTTGATGGCCGCCTTTGCGGCTGCTTCTGCGGCCGCTCTAGCTCTCGTGACGTCGGCTGCACTGATGGATGAAGATGGACGCGTCCACTGATGCTGGGTCCAGGTCATCGAGCGATGACGGCCGCGGGCATTCGGAGGGCTCCGCTGACGAGCTTTTTGCGGCCGTCATTGGAGCGCCATCTCTGTTCCTGATGCACGGTCATCGCAGGAATGCGGCGCAGCGAGCGCGCAGACGGCGTTCTGTCGGGTCTGTTGCCGGGCAGCGTGCCATCCGGCTACGTGATTTTGACCAAGGTATGCGCGGCATCATGCGGGAATATTTTGGTGTGGATGGGCAGCCGCCTGTATATGGAAAAAGGACGTTTGAGCGTCGCTTCCGTGTGCCACGGTCTGTTTTTATGCGCATGTATGAGGCCATCCGGGACAGGCCATTATGGCGGCAGAGCATCAATGCGACGGGGCGGCCACAAGCTTACGCTCTGCAGAAGCTGGTGGCCGCATTTCGTGTCCTCGCGTACGGGGAGTCGTATGATCATGCGGAAGAGTATGTCCGGCTGTCCAAGTCTACAATTGAGGTGGCCACGAAGAAGCTGATTGAGCTTATTGTTGAGCAGTGAGAGCCCGTCTACCTGCGGCCTACTAACGACAATAAGGTCAAGCGCATGCTGGAGCGCAACGCAGCACGGGGCATGCCGGGATGCATCGGCAGCCTCGATTGCTCGCCCAGGGAGTGGGCCGCGTGCCCAAATGGGCTTGCTTGGCAGTATCAGAGCCGCAAGAAGCGGCACTCCATTGTCATGAAGACGGTTTGTGATGAGGACCTTTACATCTGTCATTTCTTTATCGGGGCGCCGGGGAGCCTCAATGTCCTCAACGTGTTACGCATCTCACCGTTGTATTTAGATGTGGTGGAGGGTGTGTCACCGCCGAAGTCTTTCTCTTTCTGTGTCAATGGTCGTTCACGTCGTTTTTTGTAATATCTTACTGACGGTGTTCATCCCAAGTATCCATTTTTTGTTTCTCCGTACCCCAACACCATCACACCCGCAGACAGAAAGTTTCAACCGGCTCCAGGAAGCGCTGCGCAAGGAAGTCGAGCGGCTCTACGGGGCTCTGACCGCGAGTTTCCACATGCTTCTGCACCCTGGCCGATCCGGCTCTGTCGAGCAGATGATGCTTGCCGGCAAGGCGGCCACCATTCTGCACAACATGGAAGTGGAGCACAGGCGTGGCCGGTATGTCGCTCATGAGCACCTGGCGACCCCGGCGGCCGCAAGGGATGGGTAACCTGCGGCCACCGCCGATGATGGCCATGCTGGTGGCGCAGGCGACGTCGGCTGGGCTGGTGATAGGGGATCTGGTGCGGCAGCCGCCGGCGATGTCGAATCGGCGGCGGCCGCCGGCGGAGACCCCTTCGCCGGCGCAGCTGGGCAGGGAGGAGCTAGTGCCGATGGCGCCGCTGCCGCGGCCGCCAGCTTTGGCGCCGCGGTGGCGTCCGCCAGCGATCGATCGCCAGCAGGCGCTGGCGGTGGCGGAGAAGCTGATGGTGCGGGTGCCACCGCCGCGGCCGCCGGTCTGGTTCGCCCGGCGGCGGCCGCCGGCGGTGGCCTGCCAGTGGACGTGTGGAGCGGCGGAGGAGCTGGTGGAGCGGGCGCCGACGCCGCGGCCGCCCACTTTGGTGGCTCGGCGGCCAACGCCGGCGGCGACTCGTAATCAGGCGTCCGTGTCGGAGAAGCGACTGGTCGTGCGGGCGCCGCCGCCGTGGCAACCGACTTTGGCGGCTCGGCGGCCGCCGCCGGCGGCGCCTCGCCAGCGGGCGTGCGTGGAGGAGAAGCAGCTGGTGGTGCGGGCGCCGCCGCCGCGGCCGCCGACTTTGGTGTCTCGGCGGACGCCGCCGGCTGCGACACGCTAGCGGGCGTGCGTGGGGGAGACGGAGCGGGTGGTGCGGCCACCGCCGCCGTGGCTGCCGACGTTGGTGGCTCGGCGGCCGCCGACGGCGGCGACTCGCAAGCGGGCTTTTGTGGCGGAGAGGGAGCTGGTGGTGCGGGCGCCGCCGCCGCGGCCGCCTGCTTTGTCGGTCCGCCTGCAGCCGCAGGAGGTGGTTTCACAGCCGCAGGACTGGCCGCTGATGCGGCCGCCGCGGTGGCCGCAGCTCTCCGTTTGCCGGCTTTGCCGCATGCTCTTGTGGTTTGAGGCGGCGCCGACTCCCGGCCGGGTTCTTTTCTGTTACAGTTGCGGGCGCGCCAGACCGCCACGGATAGAGCTGAGGTCTTCTCTTTCCGCGACGGCCTGGCGGCCCATATCTTCGTTGATCGCAGGTTACTTCTGAAGCCATATCTGTAGCGTTCAACGGTTTCTTTTTTTTGCTATCATGGCTTTTTTTTTTCCTCACACATTGGCACGTCGGCGGACACCACCACGCCGACCCGGGATAGCAAAGTCTCGTGGACGGCCTCCGTTTTATCTAACAAGACAAACGAGGCCGCCGCTCTGTCTGGCGTAAGCGGATGTTCGCGAGTGGCTTATACTTTCGTACTTCAGCATGACTGCTGTACAAGTAAGAGGATTGTGCCGTGCTCGCTTCTCAGACGGAGTCGCAGGGTCGGACAGAGTCGGTGCGTAGGAAAAAAAAAACGCGGCGAAGGGGAAAAAAAAACCGTGTATGATTGCCGTGCAATAGTCGATGCAGTAGTAGAGCACTCCACACCAGGGCCTTTCAGAATCCGGATTTTTCAGCAGAATCTGGGATATATCCAGATACATCCGGATATATCCGTTGGAACCTTCTCGCCATCTAATGTGAGAGCAAAACGCAAGACACTGCTGGAAAGCTCACCTCATGCTCAGACTCTTCGAGGAAAGACTGATGAAAATAAGATGTTGCTGCGAGCCGGAAGCCACTGCTTACAGGACGGTGCTTTATCCGAACCATAATTCCGAAGCCCCTGCTCCACACTCGCAGAGACCCCACCGTCCCAAATGTCAACAGGTATACAACTCAAGCCAAATCACCATCCGCGCAATCTCTGCAACTAGTACCACAGGCAGCATCCTCCTCGTCGTCGCCCGATTCGCTAGCGGCCGCATTATGCGGCCGCGGCGTCATGAAACGGCTTGGACCCGATACGATGTTCCGGGCCGCCGTGAAGCGGGCCTGCTTGGTCTGCAACGGGTTCCAGCCTCGCTCCTTCCTCCGCTTTCCCGAGCTGACACCGGCCAAGTCCGCAGCGCGGCGGGCAACGGCCGCGCGTGCGGCCGCGGCTGGTGATGCGCCGGAACGCGGCGACGCGTCGACGCCGGCACTCGGAGAAGATGAAGACGGAGGCAATGCGGTCGCACTCGCGGCTGCGCCAGACGCCGGGGACCCGACCGTGTGGTCAGCGGCCGGCGCCAACGCGGCCGCTTCGCCACCGTTATCAGCCACGCCGCCGGGAGAAACCAGCGCTCCACCAGACCCGGGAGACGCGGCCGCACCGCCATTTGGAGAAACTCCAGATGCTGGCGATGCGGCCGCACTTGGAGCCCTTCCTGCGGCCGCACCCGCCGCCGCCTCAGCGGCCGCGGAAGCGGCTGCAGAGGTGCCTGAAATAGACGGCGCCGTTGTTGCCGAGCGGAAAGCGACCCGTGCCTCCGCGGCTTTGGCCTTGCGAAGTCTGGCGTTGGAGAGCAGAAGCCGTCGCTCCATCTCGTTATTGCGCTGCTGCTCCGCCTCACCCGTCTCACGCACGTCCTTGGCCTTCCAAAGGTCGATGTCGGCGCGCTCGATTGCCGTCTCAGACAAGGACTCGAGGGTGGCCGCCGTCGTGGCGGCCTCTCTTCGGATAGCAAAGTCATTCGAGGCCGCCTCTTCGGCGGCCTTCGTACTGATAGGCCGCTCTTGGAAGTGGCCGCGCCGCCTGCCGACCGGGGAGCTCGAGTCGTCGTCCGAAAAGTCCTCGACGCCCCCTTCAGGCACAGGACGGCGGCCGCAAGCGGCGGCGGCCACCGTGGCGGCCGCCCCCGACGCGCCGCTGAACTTGTCTAACTTGCGCATGACCGTCCAACTCTTGACCCAATCGGCTCCTCTCGTGCGGCCCTTCTTCCCCACCAAGACCGGCGCGTCCCCGTCGTTGTCGTCCACCTGCACGGCATCATACAGGTTCTCGGCGTCAAAGTGCGCGGTGGCCATGCGTATCAGGTCCTCTTCGGTCAAAAGTTTCGTCATCTGGCGACGCCCGACGGCCACCATAGAAGATGAAAAGCGTTGAACGGTATTGAAAACTGAATAGCGCAGTTCGCGGTCGATGGCGGTGTCCATGCGCGCCCTGCGTTCAGGGCCCATCGGGCAATGGGACTTGTACCCGTTGACGATTGCGGCGGCAAAGGTTGCTCGGCTCTGATCGGTACCGACCACCGGGTCTTGGGCCACCGCCAACCAGGCCTCGCAGAGAGCTACTCACTCTGCCTCGGTACATCCGCGGCCGCGTCCTCTGCCCCTGGCGGTGGGGGACTCTTTGTCGCCAGCGGCGACGTCGTTGGCTGTGGCAGCGGCCGCTGAGGAGGAAGGGGGCCCGCAACCGTCCCCGCCACCACCGGCGGCCGCAGCACCCCCTTCATGTCCGACCCCGCCTGGGTCGGCGGGTGGTGCATGCCCTCCATCGCCGACTTCGCTTCCGCCGCCGCGGGCGCCGTCGGCGGGCGCAGCTCCGGCTGTGTTGGCAGCTCCGCTCCCGTCAGCGGCCACGAAGGCGGCAGCTCCGTGACGTGATCGGCTGGGCGACGCGGCGCTGCAAGATTCTGCGTCAAAGCCATTACCTCGTGCAGCTTCAATGGCCAGGAGACTGGCAGTGGCTGCAGCGATAGCCTGTTCAGCCCCGCGCACCTATGCAACCCCTGCACCGCGGCCGCCAAGAGGGCAGCGCCCTTGGAGTGCTCCGCGCCTTCCCGCCCCGCGGCTGCGGTCTGCAAGCATGGCTTCGGCGTCGAAGAAAGCATCTCCGACGCCGCGTTCAGCGCGTCTGCCGGCGCCCATTGGTCCGCCGAGTGCATGTCCACGTCCGCGGCCTCGCCATAGCCCCGATGGCCCCCTCACGACGAGGTTGTATCCGCGGCCGAGCCGCTGCGGCTTGAAGAAGCCGCGACGTCTTCGTCAGCGCGTCGGACAGCGGCCGTGGCGGCTGCGTCGGGGGCCGCCCGATCGGCGGCCCCGCCGGCCGCGGCCGAGGAGGCGGCAGATGACCTTGTCCCATCTGCTGCCGCCCGTGCCGCCGCGCCCCCCACCCATTGCTCTCCTTCACGCAGTCCGGACTGCCCTCCCGCAGTAGCCATCGCGCCGTCGCTTCCCCATTGTGCGCTCTGCGGGAAAGCTCCTGCATCTCTTGCAGTTCCCCCGCGGCAACCGGTGGTGTTTGTGGCCACGCTTGCTCCGAGAGACTTGGCGGACTAGATGTTCTGACAGGTGGCGAGGTCGGTGGAGATGGTCCTTGACGCGGCGGGCTCGGGGGACTCGGCGGCCACTAGGGCGACGGCCGCCGGGTTGCAGAAGGTGTACCTTGACAGAGTGGGCTTGGCGGCCGCGCCGGGGGCGGCCGCCAGGCTGACCCAGATGCACCTTGATGAGGAAGGCTCCTCGGACCCGATGATGACGGCCGGACTTGGGTACGGGGCGCGTTTGCTCCAGGTGGGCTCGCCAGTGGCTGCCCGCCTCGCGACGGCTGGCATGCGTGAGTTGGGCTCGGCAGCCGCGCGGGCGCCGGCCGCCAATTAAGGGGACGCAGGCCTTTAAAAAGCGCGCTCGGCGGCCGCTGCGGCGGCGGCCGCCAGTCGGAAGAGTGTGGGGCTTGATGGGGCGGGCTCGGCGGCCGACACAGGCCCGGCCGTTCAATGTTGAGACGGAGGCCTTGACGGGGCAGGCTTGGCGGCCGACAAGGTCTCGGCCGCCGATCGGGCGGACGCAGGCCTTGACGGGGCGGGCTTGGCGGCCGCTGCGGCGGCGGCCGCCGACCGGGCGGACGCCGGCCTTGACGAAGCGGGCTTGGCGGCCGCTGCGGCGGCGGCCGCCAGTCGGAAGAGCGCGGGCCTTGGAGGGGCGGGCTTGGCGGCAGGCACGGTCCCGGCCGCCTGTTCGGGGGACCCGGGCCTTGACGGGATGGGCTGGGCGGCCGCATCGGCGGCGGCCGCCACGCGGAGGGACGCGGGTCTTCAAGATGCGGGCTCGGCGGTCGTGACGGCAGTGGACCAAGGAAAGGAGGTTGCACAGCTTGAGGTGGTGGCGCATCGGCCCCAGCTGCTCGTAGTGGAGCCTCTGATATGGGCCGAGTGCGCGCCGCCCACAGACACGGGCAGGATGGCGTGTGCAGGGGACGATCGTCACAGAAACCCAGCATGCGGCGGCGCATACGGCAGAACAGCCGCAGACCGCGCCGGCGCTCCATTTTTCAGATCGGACGCGGCGCGGGAAGAACTATGCTGCCGCAACGTGTTGAACTGTGATGCTCGTCGTCGAGTCCACTGGCGGTTCGCGGATTGATGATGGTCGGTGACCATTATGGTACCCCGCATGGTACATTTGCAAGACGTGGTCAAGTTGCACACATTCGTGCTGGGCGATCTTGGGGCGTTACTTTTGGCATGTTTGGATTTTGTCTTCGCTTTGCTTCAGTGGTTTTTGATTTGGTGAGTGATTCGATTTGGTGCCAGGGCGTGGGCGTCGGTGTGGGCGCAAGAAGGGGGAGCACTTGGGCCGGTGGGGACTATTTGAGAGGTGCTCTCGATTGGGAGAGGCGGGCGAACCTTAGGAAAACCAACCAAGCACGTTTGCACACACACACACAAGCTCAAGCCACTCAACCACTTCACCGTGGTCCCCCAACCCCTGCCTCCACTGCGTTTCAACAGGTTATTGGCCCAGAGCCGGGGCTGTGACAAGAGCAAGGTGTGCCAGCTGGTGTCGTGGCGGTCGCGGCAAGTGCGAAGAGGACGAGGTCAGGGTGGTTCAAGGACGTGACGGTCAAGGCGCACGGCTCGGCAAGGTCGGGCGCTACGACAAGTCGACATCATGGACGGAGGCGCTGCCGGCATGGGCGGCATCAAAATTGACAAGTTGACGGAAAAGAACTTCCACGACTGGCGCCAGCGGATCAAGATGATCCTGGCGCTGCGCGACTTGAAGTTCACCACTATCCGATGCATCCTGGCGATGACGGCGGTGTTGAGGCAGCCCCCCAAGCCCGCGCAGGTAAGTCGGAGTTACCGCGGACTGCCTGGCTAATTCCGGGAGTACTCATGCGGTCATCGGCTTGTTTGGCTGTGCCATTGTCATGCATTGCTGTATGTCTCTGATGTAATCACTTGTACTTGTATACTGAGGGCAGCTCCTTTTGGAGCTGAGCTCGGGGAGATTGTCGTGGGTTCATCGAGGGGCGTCGCGATTTGTGGGATGGTGGAAGCTTGTACCCTGCAAGGGAGGGAGCACTGCGCTGGCGGGGGGTGCGCCGGCAGACCGTGGCGAGAGAGGCACACGGAGGGTTTAAGAGCCTGCTGGCCTCGCGCCTCAGACCGCTATCGAGGAAAGCATCGCATCCACCCAACCATTGCTCACTTCACAGGTTATGGGCCCAGCAGTCGCTGGGGGTAACCGTCGTCTTTCCTGCGGTCGCTGGTGAGACGACGTCGCTGGGATCGCGGTGTGTTCCAAAATCGGGCGGGCGTGTTCTGGTCCCTACGTTGTTAGGGCGGCGCTGTGCGGTGCCGAGGTCGTCAACATGGCAGACCACGGCCGCTATGGCGGCCCGCGGTTCGCGCCGCTGGACGACGACTACAAGGTGTGGGCAGCGTACCAGCGTGCGCAGCTCAAGAAGGAGAAGCTCTGGGCGGCGGTCTTGACGGACCGACCGGCATCTTCGTCCGACGACAAGAAGTCCAACCCGGTGGTCGACGCGTGAGACGCCATGTACGAGGCGGCGCTGGCGACCATCCAGATGTCGGTCAAGCCCGTGCACCTCAACACGGTCACGTCAGTGGACACGGTTATAGAGGCGTGGGACGCGCTCAAGGTCATGTCCGAGGCGCGAGACAACGCGCAGCTGCTGCGGCTCATTGACGAGATGAGCAGCCTCAAGAAGGGCGGCGACGAGAACATCATCAAGTTTGCGTCGCGCGCCAAGATGCTCCGGGACGAGCTCGCCATGCTTGGAAACCCTGTAAACGACAACACGCTTGCGCTGCGTGTCCTGGCAGGGCTCCTGGCAGAGTACGGGATGCTCAGGACGGTGTTGGAGAACGAGGACACCAAGCTCGTCATGTCGGACGTGACGGCTAAACTGCTTCAAGTCGAGCAGCGGAGCATTCCTGTCGGCGCTTCCAAGCCTCCTGGCATTGTCAAGTCACAAGCCTCTGCGGCAGCGGCGCCTAAGAAACCGTTTGACAAGAAGTCGGTCGTATGCTTCTACTGCAACCATAAGGGACACATGCAGCGCGACTGCCACAAGAAGAAGGCGGACGAGGCCAAGGGTAAGGGCAAGCATGGCGGTGCTGGCCGTGAAGGCGGTCACGGCGGCGGGCCCCACGTGGGTGCCGCTCTGGCCTACACTGCTTCCACTGAAAATACCGGGAGCAGCAAGGCTCGCAGGAGCTCCCTGTGTTCATCAATTTGGGTGCTCGACTCTGGCGCAACCAACAACATGGGCGCTGGGGATAAGGGCTTTACCGTCCGGACGGCGGGAAGCGGGGCCGAGGTCACATTGGCCAACGGCGAAAAGGAACCCATCAAGGGGCACGGCCACGTCTGCATGGACGTTGGCATGGTCAAAACCAAGACGCGCATGGTGCTCGGACAGGCTATGCCCGTGCCGGACCTGACCAGCAACCTGCTCTCGGTTCGAGCGGTTGACCGCAATCGTGGTGCGGTAGTGTTCGTCGGAAACGCCTGTTACATCCTCAGCGACGGGGATGCTGTCTATTCGAGCGGAGTGCTCGACAAGGCGTCCGTTGTCGGCAAAGTCAACGACCTGGAGCAGTACGTGCTCAAGGTCACGCCGGTCAAGGCTTCGGCGTGCGCGGCATCGACGCGCATCGCTGGAGAGGCGGAGCTGTGGCATCGTCGGTTCAACCACTTGGGGTTGGAGAACCTCAAGCGGGCGGCCACAATGGTCGACGGCATGCCGTCGTCAGTGGCAGACGCCACGCGCGTCATTGGCACGGTGTGTGTGCCGTGTGTGGACGGAAAGATGGTTCAGTCGCCCAGCCCCTGCTCGTCGACAGCGACAACCAAGTGCGAACTTGTGCACACCGACATTGGTGGCCCACTCACTGAGTCGCTGGGTGGCTCCCTCTTCTTTTGGACGGCGCTGGAGGACTCAACGGGGTTCATCACGGCTACGCCTATCAAGAAAAAGGGGATGGCGCCGGAGGTGCTCAAGACGCGCTTAAAGCAGCTTGAGAAGCTGACGGGCGTGAAAGTGAAGCGTGTCCGTCACGAAGTTGCGAAGAAATACGTCACGAACGATCTTCAGGCGTGGTACGAGGATAAGGGCATCACGTCTGAGATGACGGCGCCGTACAAGTCGCAACAGAACGGCAAGGCGGAGCGGGTAAGCCGCACGCTGATGAAGCGCGTGCGTGCTGCCCTGCTTAACTCCGGTGCGGAGGAAGAGCTGTGGGCCGAGGCGTTGGCATCCGTCGTCCATGTGCTCAACCGATCTCCCAAGGCGGGGCGCGATGTGACGCCGCTCGATGGCTTGAAGGGTCGACGCCCCAACGTCGCGAAGTTCCGCGTTTGGGGGAGTCGGGCGTGGGCGCTGAAGCCGAGGAAGCAGCAGCGCAAGCTGGAGCCAAGGACCGACGTCGGCCGCTTTGTCGGCTAGACTGTCGGTGGCAAGGCCTACCGCATCCTCGAGGACGGGACAAACCAAGTCTTTGAGCGTCGGGACGTGCTGATGGAGGAGAACCCGGCAATGGTCAAGACGTCAGCAGTCGGGTCAAGCGCTGGTCCCCGGCTGACTGCGGAATATGACGGCGACAAGGATGGCGCCACGGGAGGGTCAATGGACATGCTCGGCGCAGAAGGCAAACGAGAGGACAGGTACTCCCTTGACGACCCCTCTGACAGCGACAACGAAGTCGGTTCTCCCTCTTTTGCTGGCGATAGGCAGGAGGATGACGAGGACGGCGTCGGTGGCTCGACACCCGCAGCTGCTCAAGCACCTGCGGCCAGTGAAAGCCTCACACCGGGGCCTCGTCGCTCGATGCGCAATCCAGCTCCCAATGTAACATGGTGGGAGAAGGAACTCAAGGCGTACCTGGCAAGCGGTAACGCGTCCGCGGCTGAAGCGGGCTGAGACTTGCACAAGCCGCCTGAAAACGAGAAGGAGGCGCGCGCTCGTCCTGACTGGCCGCTGTGGAAGCAAGAATTTAAGGAGGAGGTGGCGGCACACAAGCACCTTGGCACCTGGTCCAAGGCCAAGGGGAACAACAAGAATCACGAGGCCATCAAGACGCGATTCGTGTTCGACATCAACCACGACGCGGAGGGCAAGCTCACGCGCTAAACGGCTTGACTCGTGGCCCAAGGGTTCAACCAGGAGCCCGGACGAGACTTTCACGAGACGTGGGCTCCGGTACCGAACGCGGCCACGACACGTGCTCTCTTTGCTGTGTCGGCAGCCATGGGCTGGGAGATTCGCCTTGTCGACGTCAAGACAGTCTTCCTCAACGCCAACATGGACAAGGAGATGTACATTGAACTCCCCGACGGTGTCGAACCGGAGGGGCTGGAGGAGATGTGTCGGCTCAACCTGGCGCTCTACGGGACAAAGCAGGCCGGGCGGCTGTGGGGCATCAAGCTCGAAAAAGAGCTCAAAAGAGATGGGGGCGGTCCGGTCAGAGGTGGACCCGTGCCTCTATGAGTGGCCCCACCCCGTGCACGGGTGCATCTTCATCCTCGTGTACGTCGACGACCTGATCGTGGCGGGCAAGAAGCTGGCTTGGGTCGAGGCCGTCAAGCGCTCCGTGTCTGCCAAGTTTGAGGTGCGCGACATGGAAGAGGTCAAGGACTTTACCGGCATGAAGGTCATGCGCAACCGGGCGGCCAAGACTCTGACGTTGAGCAACCCGGGGCACACCGCGACGCTGCTGGAGGCGTTCGGGATGGACAAGGCGACGCCATACAAGACGCCGATGGCGTCGGGAGTCAAGCTGATCAAGAAAGGGGAGGGCCTGATGCCAGAGGGCAACCGATACGCGGAGTTGGTCGGCTCCCTCCTCTACCTGTCTACCACGACAAGGCCAGACATCTCCTTCGCCGTGGGGGTGCTGTCGCGCTTCATGTCCTGCCATGAGGAGGACCACATGGGCGCGGCCAAAGGGGTTCTGCACAACTTGCGCGAGTCGACTCGCCTGGGTGTGGTCTACAGCGGCAGCGAGCCGCTGCAAGGGTTTGTCGACGCCGACTGGGCCGGCGACATCGACGGTCATCGGTCGATAACCAGCTACTTCTTCATCTGCAATGGCGGGGCAATTGCGTGGGCAAGTAAGTGCCAGTCGACCGTGGCCACCTCGACGGCCGACGCCGAGTACGTGGCCGCCGCAATGGCGACCAAGGAGGCGCTGTGGCTTCGCAAGCTGCTGTCGGCTCTGGGCGTCGACGGTGGAGCCGTGGCGATGGGGGAGGACAACCAGTCCTGCCTGGCGCTGCTCAACAACCCTGAGGAGACGGGGCGGACCAAGCATGTCGACGTCGCCTACCACATGGTTCGCGACTACCAGGCGCGTGGGGATGTGACCCTCTACTTCCTCCCGAGCGTCGAAATGCCGGCGGATGGCCTCACCAAGCCGCCGCCGTCGCCAGCGTTCACGGCTTTCCGGGCTGCCGTCGGGGTTCGTGAAGACCTGGGCGCGGTTGCGCAGGCCGCCGAGCTTGGCGACCTCCCTTTGGGGGAGTGCTGAGGCGCCACGGCGCCACTGGTGGCGTCCAGTGGCGCAGCCCCGGTTTCGTGGCAGCAACCCCCGTCGACTTTGCTGCGGGCCGGTGTCGGCCGTGGACGGTTGCGCTACCGTCCACTTGCGTGGAGCCCGCGATGAGGCGCGGTCGCGCGGGGCGAAAACTCGAGGGACGGCCGGTTGGGACCGTCCTGGGGCGCTGTAGCGCCACTGAGGACGTCCAGTGGCGCAGCCGCGGGTTCGCGATGGTCGCCCTTGTCTATATTTTGTAGAAGTTGCATTTGGCCGGGAGCAATAGGCCTACTGCTCCCGACGGGCCCGAATCGAGTCTGGTTCAAGTCGAATTTGGTCGATTTTGGCAGGAAGTAGTGGGCCCCGATTTTGGCCGGGAGCAGTAGGCCAACTGCTCCCAGCGAGTCGAGCCGATTTCGGCCAAGTCGATCAGCTGCGTTTACGCCCGCACTTTGACGGGCCGCCGATGCGCCGGATCGTCTCCGTTCGAGGCGCGCCCGGGTGCGCTGTACTCACCTCGACGTCTGCTTCACGTCATTGGTGATTTTTGGCGACTTCGTCGGAGGTCGATGTTACTCGGCCGAAATCGGCTCGACTCGTTGGGAGCTGTAGGCCTACTGCGTTCAGCAAGTCGAGCCGATTTCGGCGAAGTCGATGAAATCGACTTTGCCGTTTTCTCGATCGCGGCTGTTGGCGGAAGATCTCGCACTGTGGCCGTGACGAAGCGTCCATGGCGCGGACTGTGGGGCACTGGGGGAGTGTTGAGGCAGATTCCCAAGCCCGCGCAGGTAAGTCGGAGTTACCGCGGACTGCCTGGCTAATTCCGGGAGTACTCATGCGGTCATCGGCTTGTTTGGCTGTGCCATTGTCATGCATTGCTGTATGTGTCTGATGTAATTACTTGTACTTGCATACTGAGGGCAGCTCCTTTTGGAGCTGAGCTCGGGGAGATTGTCGTGGGTTCATCGAGGGGCGTCGCGATTTGTGGGATGGTGGAAGCTTGTACCCTGCAAGGGAGGGAGCACTGCGCTGGCGGGGTGTGCGCCGGCAGAACGTGGCGAGAGAGGCACACGGAGGGTTTAAGAGCCTGCTGGCCTCGCGCCTCAGACCGCTCTCGAGTATAGCATCGCATGCACCCACCTACCGCTCACTTCAAACTCTGCTGCTACATCCTCGACGCACCACCAACCTTCGACGAGCACGTGGTCATCTGCGCGTACCGGGTACCGCGCTTGGCCGCTCCTCTTACCGCACCCTTTCTCCCACCATTGCGCGCACCGCCTTGCCATGGCTGCCACCCACCCCCCTCCTCCCCCTCCTGGACCCTTCCCGCCGTCCATTCCGAGCATCCCGGGATTTACTGAGTGTCTTCTGTGTGGAATGACGCTCACGGGGCCGGCTAGCTTCGCTGAGCAAGTCCGTGGAAAGGAGCATCGCCGTCTGGAGGCAGCTGCGGCGGTTCTTGCAAGCGCCTCTGCCGCGCACCCCTGGGCCTGCATTCTGTACGCGCTGCACAACGACGCTGCCAAAATCCTCTCCTCGCACGTGAGCGGCCATCGTCATTTTCGGGCGGTCGAGCGCTTGCGAAGCGCCGGACGGATTCACGAGAACGCCCCTCTGGTGCCGCGTCTGCGGGCGGCTCTGGACAAGGTTCGTCGGACGGGCGACGAAGATGAGAACTTTGCTGGTTTTCTGGCGGTGGCCAAGGCCGAAGCCGCAGACGCAGAGGAGTCGGCGAACGACAGCGAATCGTCGGCGCCGCGTCAGGACGGAGCGGACGGCGAGACCGACGAAGGCGACGCCCAGCAGGCGCCCTGCTCTCGTCTAGCCACAAAGCCGACAGACGATGGTCGCCATGCCTCTTCACCGGGTGCGGGCGCTTGCCGGACTTGTCTCGCTCGTGCATTCGCAGGGCGCCAGCACGACGGCCGAAGCCGACCCGTCGATCGTTCCAGTGGAACGCCGGCTGTTGTCGCCCCTTCGAGAAGTCTCAAGCGGCGTTGGGAGGACGGAGCGGCCATTGGGTCGCGGCACGTCGCAGCTGCGGATGGAGAAGAGACCGGGTGGAGCATCGCTTTCCGCACGCAATCGAGCGGGCGTGATGGGCCTGCCGATGAGGTCAGCGGCGGCACGACCGTCGTCGTGCCGCCGAGAGCCAAAGTGCTGTTTGAGGGCCGCCGATGCGAGAGGCTGCTTGACAGGGCGGCGGCTTTTGCGCGACACACGTGCAGCCCCGCTTGTTCCTCGTGATGCTCTGTGATGGATGCGCCCGGTGCGCTCCGCCCGCTCTTCATTCTGTTGTTGTGCGCTGACAATTTACCATGCTGTGCTATTGCCTGTAGCTTGCCTCATGGGGATGTATGCAATTTTCAGTCATTGCATACGCTGTTCTGATGTCGCATGCCATGCTCTTTTCCGTTTTCTGGACACTACTCGACGACAAATGTGACCGAACAGCGGCGTCCGTTGACCTCTACTCTATCCTATCTCCCCCCCCACATGACCGCCGACACATACACGGTGCCGTGTCAACGGCATCGGCCTCGACCGTGCAAGCAGACAAAGTTGGAGAAGAGACGCCCATCACAGTACAAACGAGCGGAGGAGACGCACCGACCAGAAACACAGACGGGGGGAAGAGACGCGCCCAACGGCGGCGCAAACGGTTGGAGAAGAGGCGCCCACCCGCAACAAAGACGACGGGAGGAGACGCGCCAACCCGCAGCACAGACGTGAGGAGGAGACGCGCGTACCAGAAATACAGAAGGGGGGAAGAGACGCGCCAAACGGCGGCGCAGACGATCGGAGGACGCGCGCTCATGTGTGGCAATGACGGTGGGAGGAGATGCGCCCACCCGCAACCCAGACGGGGGGAGGAGACGCGCGTACGAGGAATATGTACGGGGGGAAGAGACGCGCCCATGGGCGGCAGAAACGCGTGGATGGGTGGCTCGCGAACAGCAGCAGAGACAAGTGGACGAGGGGGGCGCACCAACAGCACAGAGGGGGAGAGGAGTGAAGGAGACCGCGAACTCGCCCGTGGGCCGTGAGGGACAAAGGCAGTGTCGATAAGATAGGAATCTCCGCATCCGCAACGAGCGTGTCGAGTTATAGTCGTCGACGAGAGGGGCCGAGGGTACAATCCACCATGGGAGACGAGGACCGTGTGAGACGGTCGCCGACATGGGGACGCCCATCAACGCTCATTGGGGACTGTGGCAGCACGCCACAAAAAGAGACGAAGACAGCCATCACCTGTGCACGATGGAGATGGTTCGAATGTTATCGTCGACTCAAAATCTTCCAACGTTCAACAAACATGTTTCATTCCATGTGAAATATTTACTCTGAATACGTCCGCGATCGTCATGTAAATTTGAGCAATGGTCTCTGCGTCAATCAACGAAACGCAAAAACGATTGACCAAACCCTCGGAACGTCCAAACGATCGTAACAAGACCGTCGACGTTTTTCAAAAGGGAAAGGGGCACGAAAAAGCCGCACTGCCCATTACCATCGTTCGGGTGCTATGGGTACAAACTCTGAAATTTAGCGCGATACCGCAGCATGTTACGAATGTGGACCTCGGAAACTGGCTCTTGCGTCATTCATGAAGGGAGCGACAAACGTAACAACTTGAGTGTCAGTAGAGCGTATCGTGCACTTGCTTCACATGGCACGCAGCCTTACGCTGGCCCATTCAAGAATACACCACAACGTCATGCTTGTCTCCCGTCAGCCCAGTCTGGTGAGCCCCAAAACATGCCGGCCCCCATGTGGGCCTCCAAGTGCGGAGCGGAGTCTGAGGTCGTGAAGTCAGATCATTCCAAGTGTCAAATGTACACGTCGCATTCCGAGATGGTGGATTTTGTGCGTTCCCATCGAGCACAGGCGGCGCATCCCACGATATGTCCATGTGTTCGAAGTGGCGATCGTCGAAACACTCAACCGAAACGTCGCTCCGAGTGCATCTCTCGCATTTTTCTGCCAGCCGACGCAGGAGAGTCGCCTCCAGGACGGCATGCAAGAACCTGGCGGGTCTCCGAGCTGGCCACGCTGCCTTTTGATTGGTCAGAATCAGGCCCCTCAATTCAGCACTGTAAGGGCGTGATGCTCCCTGGCTGTCCCTCGTCGTCGTCGTCCGGGCCGGTCCCGCCGTTACTCGCTCGATCGTCACTCGCTCGCACCACGTTATCCCTCAACTTGCTTCTTCCTTCGCGCTGGTTGACGGCGGTTGCCTTCGACAGTGCTGTTGAGACCATCCGATACACTGTGCGATTTGGAGCACTGCTTCGTACCACTCATGCATGACCGTGACGGACGCGACATGTGAGATGGTATGTCATTTCTTGTCTCATCGACCCTGTGGTTGTCCCATCACCGACCTGATTTTTCGCTCTCGCTAGTGTCGTGTCGATATCGGTGAGACCTGCCACCTCCGTTCCTCAACAACAGCCCGACCGCCTCGAGCCACTTCGATGGTGACCAGCAACATGGCGATTGGGTGTGGTTCCGACGCGGCGCACTCTGCGTGACAATGGCACATCGTCATGTGTCCCCTTGGCTGGCGGCGGCGACTCAGGTGAAGAGGATTTAGAGACGATGGTAAGGACCGCGAAGGAGTGGTAGCGGCCGCAACGGCGTGGTAAAGGCCGCGACGGCGACGGGATCGAGAAAGGTGGGAGGTAGAGATATTAATTAATACGGTGCAAGCTGCGTGGAGTAGTTCCATACTTCTGAATCGTGCCCAAGACCCGGCCCGCCGCCGCAGAGAATCGGCTTGCTCGAGGAGCACGCGCTTTTCGCCATTGTCGCCTCCCCACTGTCACAGTAGCGGTCTTTCCTTCCCCCATTGGTGAGGTGAGGAGAGCGACGGAGCCATCCCGCCGCTCCCTGCTCGCATCGTCAGCCAGAACAAAGGCCGCACTGCGCGTCGAGGAGCCAGTCTGACTTGAAGTGTGGTCCTCGCACAGTACTGAGCAGGCAGCACCGCCGCAGCTCCCGCCAGATGGTCTGCTGACATCAACAGCAGTAGCGCAACACGCAGACTCGAAGAAGTCGAATGCACATGATATCGCGGCATCGCTTCGCGCGGACTCGGCAAGTGACGGTACGGGAGTGCATTGCATATGACCGCTCCGGCGGAGGTCCAGTGAAGGGTCCGCGTGCATTGCCCGCGTGCACTACTGGCGGTGGCGGCGACTGGTGGGAGGCTCGCAGACACCCTTGCACGACAATTTATTGGCATCGATAGTCCCAAAGCCAGCCCCCCTGGCCACTTACCACAGACCGGAACTTTCCTGACGACAGCGACGGCCGCCACCAAAATCCGTCAGGTGGTGGGTGCCCCGCCCACCCTCCGGGCTTCTACAACGCTGGCCAAAACCACGTCCGCTCGTTCACATCGTACTCTTGCTGTGACGGGCGGCGAAGACGTCACCGGTGCATCCTCTTTTTGACCAACGTTGGGTATGGGGGACACAACCGTCGCTGTCGGAGATCCCGACCCCGCAGGGCGGGGATGCCGGAGGCGTGTGACGGAGTGGAGGAGACGGGCGCAACCTCAACAACCGCGCGTTTATCCCGACAGCCTCGGTGTCCAGCACGTGAATGGCCCAAGCTCGAAACTGCTTCCATATCGCATGACAAAGCGCGTGACATCTCGACGTGCGCTGAACCCTGTGACCTCTGTGCCCCTTGTTCCCCGTGTTCAATACCTTTTACCAAAGCGTCGTGAGACAAGACAATAAGGCACACTTCTATTATCACTATGGAACTCGGGTCGCGCCTACTGCCTGGTCGAGCCGCCCCGGTACTGCCCCACCACTAGGTCCACGCGTCGCAGACTGCAGATCATGGGTGGCCGCCGCACTTACCCCCGTGGGCGGCGGCGGCCGTGGACGCATACAGTTCCGACAGCGACTCTTCCCCCAAGCCAGCTCCCCTGCGCACTGCTCGTGGCGCCCCCACGCGCGTCGCTGCTCAGGATGAGCCCCGCCTTCACACCGGGCGCCCCAGCGGCCGCGCTGGCGCCGGCTCGCGGGACCCGGGGAGCGCCACCATGGTGGCACCGTAGACAACGTCTCCTGCGGCCTCGCGGGCGTCAACAAAGCCAGGGCGGAATTCTGCGGCCAAGGTCGCCCCAGGATCCACCCTGGCCCTGACGAAAATGATCGCCCTGACTGAGGCATGAAAAAAGGGAACGAGACAGAGAGACTGCACCACACGTGACACAAGGAAACACAGCACGCGATAGAGGCAGCAATGAGGTCTCGTTAGGATGAAAAAAGGACCAGAAGCCATAGCGCTTCCCATGTCCGTCTCGGATGCCGCAGTCTGCCCGCACTGCAACGTCCCGAGAAAGTGTTGTGCTCTTCACCCGTACAGGTTGACGGCAGACATTGGGGGAGCGACACATGCACCTGTAGCAAAGAGACCGTGTAGCGCTGCAGACCTCGATCCCCTTCAGTTCGCGCCCGAGTGCCGCCGTTCTATCTTATTTGTCACAACAACGCAACACACGGTTGGATGCAATCACCCCCATAACTGTAACGTACACCAGCAATTCGCAGCCATCAAGCATCGTTGAGAGGACGCCGCTTGATGTGCGCGACGGAAATAGCAGTGACCTTAAGAAAAGCTATGGCAGCGACTGCGACTGGACCGACGGTATCGAGAACATGCGAGGGAAACAAGAGTGGTCGAGACGATAACGGCGGCCGGAGACGGTGATGGGGACGATGCCGGATCGACGAAGTCAGTGCGACCGACAGCCATCACAACGTCTGGCGGCGGATCGGCGACGCGAGAGGCATCGCTCGACTCGCGTGAGCTCGGCCACTTTCTTCAAATTTTCTTCGTTTTGAGACGCTGCACGATCGTCACAACCGAATGCGCCAGGTTTGGACCCCTGCGTGTCCATCCTGTGACGAACGGAGGCCTTCCCAACGCCTCAGGTCGGTTCGAACTTCTTTTTCCACCGGAATTCCACCACGTTATCAAAAACAAGTTGGGGCGCATCAACTTGATTGACTTGGCCGCATGTTGGTGCACCCAGCTGCGCGCGTGCGCCTCCAGGTGCGTTCCCCGCATGCCAACAAAGGCGCATTCCACCTCCTGTGGTCAGCGCCGGGACATGAAGACCAGGGCCTGAGTCGGATAAAGTAGAGCCAGACATATCCGCACATTATACTCGTAATAATCCACAATCCATGCCGCAGCCGCGTATCCATATCGTACTCTGTTCATTTACCGCCGGATATACTGTGCCTGAATGACTCTCCAAAGGCCGGATATAATATAATCTGAATCGAATTTCCACCTTGCCTGATCCGGCTTACATATTCTGCGCCGCAGTGCTGGCGCGTGGGGATGCCTCCCCACCCTGTTCAACCGCCATCATCTGGCAGTGCCAAGCGGCGATCTTTCCGGAAAGTTCCCGAACGGTATTGCTGATCCCCAAATTTAGTCCTGGTGGACAGAGACTGACTTGCGGACCGACTCTCTCCACCAATCAGATTCGCCACTGGGACTGACTTGGTGCTCCTGATTGCTTACATGTGCCCATCCAGCCTGGAAGTCGACATCAGCTCCTCTTTTTTGCTGCAGTTCTGGCAAGGAGACAGTAGCGAATCTCAAGATCTCGCGTGGGCAGCCTGCTCCGTGCCATGAAAATCGGATCAAGCGGCAACAAACAGTGAGTTCTGCTGGATGCAAGGTCCTGGCACTGAATGCAGGCTTTCTATTGACTTCGATGCCCTCTCACTGTCGTTTTAGACCAGTAGAGTGCTGTTATTCACAGGCAGTCTCTGACTCTGTCCCCCAGGACAAAATTCGGGGAGCAGCAGTACTGTCCCGTGTCTGAAACCGCTTGCCTTGTTGTGAACGGCCCGCGCGAGATTCCGAACGGGCACCCCCGGGTGAGCACACGAGAATTCCAACGATCACTACTGACGAGGACCGCTGTACCACTCAAATCAGTTCCAACAACCAAATGGTTCTTGACGGCGGTTCATCGCGACAAAGGCTTGTGAAGAGAAACGCGTATGTAAATCTCATGTAAGACTGTACATTCGTTCCACAAAAAACCTAGCGCTCAGCCGAGATCAAAAGTACCACCCATATGTTCCTCGTTTCGTGTAAACGTGGCTGAGAACCAGTGACGTGTCAATGAACAAATCTCAAAGCCGCTTTTGTGCTCAAAGACTTCGGGTGCTCAGACACACTAGGCAGCACATGACAGCAATGAGCCCTCCATCGCTGTTTCTGGCTCCCCACATCGTGGAGCCGGACCCATCGGCCATTCTGGCTGGTCTCCCAC
>Ga0209831_1000875_pt1 | contig 28646 bp, 20 predicted proteins | sample Maine_Asex4_meta_FD_187451 | JGI IMG/M metagenome (GOLD analysis project Ga0209831, IMG submission 187451) | Marine algal microbial communities from Maine, USA - Maine_Asex4_metaG (SPAdes) (version 2) | ecosystem: Host-associated > Algae > Red algae > Unclassified | place: Maine, USA | collected... | reverse complement strand
TGCTGCTGCTTTCTTAGCCGCTGCTTTCTTAGCCGCTGCTTTTTTTGCTGCTGCTTTTTTTAGTGTTGACTTTTTAGCCGCTACTTTTTTTGTAGCTTTTTTCTTAGGTGTTGTTTTAGCTTTTGCTACTGATTTTTTAGCTGATGATTTTTTCTTAGTAGTAGCTTTTTTTGCTGGCGCTTTTTTGCTAGGCATTGCTTAAAATTTTCGTTTAAAATTTATAAGAAGGTAGTTTTTTCCTTCCAGATTCATGAAATAAAATATGAAGATAAATAAATGCATCATATTAGTACATAATATTAATATTTTTTTAGTGCAGTGCCTTTATCAATTCATCAAATAAAAAAACAAATCAGATGTTGTATATCGAATAAACAAGGTTTGAAATTTTATGCATTTGACAACTTGTAAATAAAAAAGACTTTCTGTTCAACTGCTAGAAAATCTACAGAAAGGTTTTGAGGATGCCAGAATAGCTTAAACTTTAGTTTTTTAAAAAGATAGACTACTTCACTAAAGTCCTAATTATTCTTTTAAAAAATTGATCATGTTCTGCATAAGTTTTACATAGTAATAAGCTGAAGCTAACGTAGAAACATCCACTTGGTAACTTAAACTTCCATCTTTGCTTCTGTACGCCTTTAACCTCCATAATTACTTTTCCTTTTATCTCCAACTCTATCTGTTATCGCTTGGCGATATGTGTTTTGTCCTATTCTCTGCTCCTGTGTCTTATACCATTTCTATTTTTAGATGACGGAAAAGGATTTAGAATTGTTCAAAATGGATCAAGGCCAAAAACGTAGGCGAACCCATAGGTTCGGCGAGGCTTTTTAACGAAGGAACATGAAGAACAAAATAAATAATTACCGTCATTCTAAACTAGAATTGGTATAAGTGAGCATATTCTGTAAGTACTTCAGGGCTTCCTTTTCCTAGCATATCGTCCAGTGTAATTGTAAACCTGGTCATTTTTTAATTACACCTCGAAATTAATCTCGCCGTTAGTTTTCCACGATAGCTCAACATTAGGCCCTGATTGCAAGTCTTGAAAACCTAATAGTTCCACTGTAAGAGCACTAGATGTTATTACTATTTCTGCTATAACTTTTGCATTATTGAATGAGGCAGAAAACAAACCTATCGAAAGAATAAGATTATATTATTAAACCGCTTTTTCATGTCAAAAATTTGTAGTTAGTTAGTAAATGAATCAATGTGATATTAACTCATTGGGAAGGATGTAATGCCTAAAGTAAAAACACTTGTATAGAAACCTATTCTTTTAATTACTTCTCCTCATGTGTGTACAGTATCTTATACTATCTAATCTTAGATATGATCTACCAAAGATATTATCATGAAATGTATGATGTCAATCGTGGTTTCACCTGAAAGATAGTACTTATCTTACTATAGTTTTTACAAGGAGTAAAAACACAAGACAAGGGATTCCAATCCAGAAAAGCTCGCTCCAAATTACCTGAATGCCCCACTCTGAAAAGAACCTACTTATACTCATAGGCGAGACTTGTATGACCCTCCAGGGAAAGAAAAACCGTTCCGCAGAAAAAGGTGCATAGAAAGCTACACCCCTACCACCTGTTGTCATTGCATCTAATATACCGTGCGAGATCGTACAAAGAAAAAAATAGAAAGTGTACTGTACCTTTTGCTTGACAGATTTCTTAAAGTAGAATAGAAAAGAGAGTAGTAATGAGAAACAAACTGCAAAAAATATAGAATGGGTGAAGCCCCTATGTCCGAACATATGCTCATAGGGTATACCAAACTTAAAAGCTAAAACATCTGCATCCGGCAAAACAGCACATATTATACCTAATAACCAAAACTTGACTCCTCTTGTTTGTTTCTTAAAAGCTGTTCCCATTGTCGCTGCTACTGCAGCGTGTGCAAAAGCTGATGCCATATTATATTATTTTTAGCTGGCGTATCCAGTGATCCATCAAGGCAAATTAAAGTTTCTTGGATACCGTCAGTGACGTGGAATATCTCATTCTTCTAAAAGTCTTATTTTTGTCTATATCATTACGCTAGTTCATGTCTAATCTTTCTAAGTTCTCAAATAATTTGTATTCTGGAAATTCCTTTTTACCTGCTGACAAGGTCTCATAGAAAAACTTATCTTGTCTCAGCTGGAAATAACTTAAAGCTATATTATAGTAAGTATCCGGCTTAGGACTGTGTAAATTTAAAGATCGCTGGAAGTAATCTAGTGCTTCTTTATAAAATCCTAGATCATAAAAAAGACTGCCTATGTCGTAGGGTAGATCATAGTTCTCAGAAATACTAAAATACATCTCCCACACTTTATGTAAGGTCTCTGCTATTCTTTTTCTTTCGTTAAAGGTTACTGCCTTTGATATCTCCTTAAGCCTAGGCAAAAGTTTTACAAAAAATGTAGAATCATACTTACTCAGTCGAATAACCATTATAAGATCCTTAACCGTAAGTCTTGCGACATTAGTGTAACTAAGTTTCTTCAAGGTATTAAAATCATCGGGACCAAAATCATTGACATATTTTTCATACGCAGCTGCAGTGTGCTTGTAAGATGAACTATTTTTTACAAATAACATAGAAGCTATCTCTAGGTGAAATGTAGAGTAAGAGGGGAACAATGCATTACCACCTTTTTGCTCACAGTATGCGCCTAAGGCATGATAGTTTACCCAGATGGAAAAACTGCCATGAGAAACAACATCAGGCTTTTTTCTACTTTCTAGGTCATGGATTTCATGAAAACCCTTATCCATAGATAATAAGTAAAGACCCTCCTCGGATAGGCCTTCTATGTTATCAAGACATTTCATAGATTGCTCAGGAAAAAACACATAGCAATCAGAAAGTAATTTTATATAATCTTCTAGGATCTTGTTCTTAATAGGATCTTCAAGAAAGGGTAAGGATGCCTCTGCATCATGATAGCTTAAGTGTAACTTATCTATCAAGGTCACTGTATCCGCTTTGTCTGGATCTACCTCAGATCCCAAGCTGATGGTACATTCTAAGATACGCTTATTTTGTATATGAAAATACTCACAAGGAAGAGAGTCGAAGAAATAATTAGCAAGTGCAATGATAGGTTGTTGCAACTGCTTGGCTATGATCGTTTTTTTAGCGTACTGTAAAGCTAATTCCTTACTCCCCACTGCGTCGAAATAGCAAACATCTAATATACCCTGTTCAAAATATGCTCTAAACTGTGGATGATTTAGAAAAAAGGAAAGATTATCCTCCGCGATATCACTTAAAACGTAACAAAAAGAAGGTAACTTTCTTTCTACACCTTCTATCAATTTCTGCAGATGCTTTAGAATATGAAAAGCTAGTCGACCATGACCCGCCCCTAGTTCTAATATATATACTTTTTCCTCCGTCTTACCCTTATCCGATAAGTCTTTAAGCATACCGAAAATAAGCTCAGCGTACGTTCTACCTACAAACGAATTACTGGTAAGATGATGTGGTACGATGTCCTGACTAAAAGCGCTGATCCCACTGGATTGATAGAAATCTCTATTGAACTGCCAGATCTTACTCTTTGAAAATCGCTGCTTAGTTTCTATCTGAAAAAGTTCTTCTTCCATTATAAAAGCATATTTAGCTGATGAAGTTATTTCATTCCGACCCTGCAAGCATTAACTAACTTTATCAAGTAGAGACCGACGGAATTATAATATAAGAGTCAAAGTTAGTGTTATTTATTAAGTATCTATAAAATGGAAATTTCTATAATTTATGCCCCAGCATAAAATGCTATTGATCTAATCCTTTTATTATATTTATTAACACACAGTCCTGATAAAAATAAATCAAGTTTAATAAACTCTTCTATAACTCTAGTCGTTAGTACACATATGAAATCTAACCGCTGGATACAAAAATCTATAAGCCTATTATTACTAATTACGCTTATTACAACTACTCATTCCTTTGCTCAAGAACAACAGGTAGCTCCCTTATGCTTAGATGCTAAATATGAGAAAAAAGTGGATAGCTATCTGAGTTATTCCATACCTGTGCTAGGTGTAGAACAACTACAGGATAACTCATCAGCGTTTCTTATCCTAGATGCAAGACCGCAAGAAGAATATCTTGTATCACATATACCGAATGCAGAGCGCATAGGATTCAAAGATCTAGATATGGATATCCTTAATTCTGTTGCTAAGGATACTAAGATTATCGTGTACTGTTCCATAGGTTATCGAAGTGAGAAAGTAGGAGAGAAACTTAAGAAAAAAGGATTTACTCAGGTATATAATCTTTTTGGCTCGGTCTTCGAATGGGCTAATCGTGGCTACCCACTTGTGGATGCTGCAGGCTATCCTACGACTCGTGTACATACCTATAATAAGAAGTGGAGTAAGTGGCTAACGAATGATCGCTACACTAAGGTGTACTAAGAAGAACCGTTAAACAGCGCTTATATTCTCGTTATTAATAGCTTGTATCTACGACTAGCTGTTCATAAGTGCACGGAAAAAACTTATACCACTAATATATTTAAAAAAACCTAATCCTTTCAGACCACATCGATAAGTGAAATAATTACAGCTTATGCTTTAAATAGATTGTAATTATCTTATTATCTTTAGAAAATAACTACAAGTTCATAACATGCCTAGGAAAGAAGAGGTTCATTTGTACACTTTGGTTCGTGCACTAAATACAATAGAGTTAACCCTTGTTAAAAACCAGTTAAAAGAAAATAACCGAAGTAATAATTCTATTAAATTAAGCATACTTAATTCTATATTGCAAAATAAAAATATAGAATTAAATACTCTTTTAAAAAACCTCTCTATAACTAAGTCGAAATTTAGTACCCTTAAATTTCAAATGTTCAACGAAATACTGCAATGTCTAGTGCAAAACATAGATCAGGATGAAGATGATTACCTAGCTTATTGTCAAATTAAATTTAGAATCTTTATTAAAAAAGGCTTATACAATAAGGCTTATCAATTTCTAAATGAGACCTTACAAATCGCCTATGAGATGTGTGCATTTGATATTTGTTATCAGATGCAATTGAAGGCAATAGAATATGGTCTATTCAACAAAGTAGATAATAAGATAGATGAAACTGCAGTGAGAAACGAACTGAGAGAATTCTATCTCTTATCTCAAAATTTAAACTCTTATATTCTACTTTCAATAGAAGTATACCAAATCCATTATAAATATTATGATCGTCGTGTATTGAACCGATCAAAATTACTTAAATACTTAGAGCACCCTCTTATTCGTAATGATAAATCAAAGTCCGTTATTTCTAAATATTTTTACTTAAGAACTAAATGTTTTATCTATTCTGGAGATAACGATTACAAAAAATTTAGAATATTCTCTCAACAAACCTACCAGTACTTAATAGATAATAAGTCGCAGTATCGAAATGATACCTTTGAGCTACTTAGAAGTTTAAATAATTTTCTCGATGCGGCGCTAAGTCAACATGACGTTTCCTCGTTCAAATTATATTTTCCGAAACTTGTAGAGATTTCCAAAAAGGTAAAAAACAAATCTGATTTTCATTTTACACTTACCTCTTTTCAATTCTTGTTTTCTTTGACATTAAAATACCTCTGGATGACAAAAGACACGAAGACGTTCAGTAAAGAGATATACGATTACGAAAATAAATTGGCTCAATACGAATTATTAATTCTCCCAAATTTTCGGTTAGAAATCTATCTAGGATTAGCACGAATGTATTTTCGTGAAGGAGATTTTTTAAAGGCTAATGTTCTTTGTAGAAAAATAATAGAGGATAAGAAGAACCAAACTAACCTTTATATCGCTTGCGGGAGCCTTTTGAGCATTATGGTCAACTATGAAATGGACAACATACAGTTAATTCCTCATTTGATCAGAGCTTGCAAGTACAGACTAAAAAATATAAATAGATTATTTGAATTCGAAAAAATAATCTTAAATGGTCTAAACAAATTAAAATCACACTACTCTGATAGTGAGAATTCAGCAATTTTCGCTAAAATTAATCTAAAACTGAACAGTACAATTATAAGTTCAAAAGATATGATTATTGATGAAAATATAAAGATATTAGAATGGATAAAGCTGAAACAGAAAAATTTAACATTACAACAAAAAAAATAGTTTAAGAACCTAAATTAATAGGCTCTTAAACTTATAAAATTAAGAAGTTCTATTCTCTAAATAGGACAAACATAGCCTAATGCTATGAGTTGATTTAAGAAATTAATCCCATAAACGTTAATTATATAATTTATAACATTTTGAGATAACACTACACAGTCCTCTCCGCCTTCTTCTTCGTTGTCATCTCCCGCACATGGTATCTCAACCTGAGAGTATAATTTAGTAAATGAACTCACATCCTCGCTTGTAAAACTTGCAGACGAAAATACGAAGAATCCGCAAGCTCTCATAATAGAATTTAAGAAATCACCAGAAGCATCTGTTCCCGCAATGTTACATACTTCATTTACATTAGCCACACCCAAAAGATCACCTAATTCAGGATCGAGTGGTTGCGTATTACCACATGACCTTCTTGTCAAAAAATCAGCATGAGCCATACCAAGTGTGTGTCCCATTTCATGCATAATAAGAATAGTATTATTCTTTAAGCTGTAATTTGCTGTATTTGTTGATAGACCAAAGAATGGACCAGGATTACCATTGTTTGGAAAAGTAGCCATACCATCGAAATTGCCAACAAAATTGCCTTGACTATCGACAAATATAATGATATCTATTGGACCATTTTCATCTCCACCCGCATTAGCTTCAGCCTCGGTAATCACTACAAATTGAAAATTTAGTTTATTCATGTTAAGATTCTGATAATTTAATACAGCTGAGTATGCAGCAAATAGTAAATTTTCGCTTAACCCATCAATACCATTACCGATAGCTCCTACCCTGATTAATCTTTTACCTGAATTAGGCAATGATACTCTATTAGTTGATGCTGATAACAAGCTATTATCAGAAGAACCTAATGTCATATTGTCAAGTTGCCCCTTCGTTATAAATAAATCATTCATGGTGTATCCTTCATAGACGTTACCGAATAATTTAACTTTTTTAGAAGTAGGAATGTACTCATTATTCAGAGCACTTATTCCCGATTTTATTAATGCATTGGATTGCTGTTTTGTAAGAACAACATCATTAGTTAATCCAGATGCTATTAACTCTTCTTTAGCCCAATCTTTCTCAATTGAATTATCTGATAGATTGGATTGGTCTTTCTCGCAGGCTAAAAAGCCAAAGCATAGAATTGCCAGTAAAAATAAAAATTTTAGTCTCATTGTATTAATTTTAAGTGAATTGCAATTTAAATAATTATAAATTGAATAAACCAATAAATTTTAAGTATAGATTTGATGCAATCTACAAACCCTCTACCTGATCTAAAATTGATAAATAGTTGATTATCAACTACTTATTTGATACAATAAACTCCATTTTATTTTTTAATAAAATAACTTTCCTAAGTTAAATGATTGTAAAAGAAGACTTACGCATTAAAGAAGTGAACTATTCAAATGCAATTTCTTTCCTGTTTTGTGACCCCTCAGAAATCGATTTCACAAGTACCTGATAATGAGAGATATGCAATTTAAAATATCACATTTTGGGTGCCTCGGTGTCCAGAATGGTATATATGGGAGATGTTTGTTCGTCAAAAAAAAAATAGAAGTGGCACAATTAGTATCCAAATCATTAGGAAAGTAGGTAGACGGAATGAGATCCTGAAGACTATTGGAGTTGGTCGCTCAGAAAAAGAAGTAGAGTTATTAAAACGTATTGCAAGGTTTGAAATTGAAAAGCTTGAGCGGCAACCATCTCTGTTTATCGAATCTGAAGATATAACCATTTATGCATTTGTATCTTCTTTGTATAATGAAAATATCCAGCTTGTTGGTCCAGAGTTAGTTTTCGGATCTTTGTTTAACGCAGTAGGATACGAAGGTTCTCTAGGCGATATCACCTACCTCAAAGCACTTGTCATTAGCCGCTTAGTGATGCCAGGCAGCAAACTTCGAACCGTAGAATATTTGAAACGACATTCCAAGATTGACGTGGGTGTTCATGCGATTTACAAGTATATGAATAAGCTTGATGACTCGGTCATTGACCATATACAAGCCATTACATTTAATTATACGAGAAAGATACTCAATAATGAGATCGGTCTTGTATTCTACGATATGACCACATTATACTTCGAAATTGACAAAGAGGATGAATTAAGAAAGATAGGTTATTCGAAGGACGGCAAACACCAGCATCCACAAATTATGATTGGTCTACTTGTAAGTACAAACGGCTACCCCATAGCATATCAAATATTTGAAGGGAATACAGCTGAGACCAAGACTTTGGTTCCTGCTATTGAGTTGATTTGTAAACGATATGAAATAGACAAGCCGATTGTAGTTGCTGACGCAGCATTACTCAGTCGGGTGAATATAGAAAAATTAGAAAACGAAGGTTTCCAATATATCTTAGGTGGTAGGGTCAAGAGTGAAAAAGAAGAAATCAGAAAACTAATTCTAGCTGCGCAGATCGTAGAAGGACAGCCACACGATTTTGAGACTAGTAAGGGACGATTAGTCGTTTCATTCAGTACAAAAAGGCAGCGCAAGGATGAGTTTAATAGAAAGAGAGGACTGAGTAAATTAAAAAAGAAGGTAGCTACTGGCAAACTCACTAAAGAAAGTATCAACAACAGAGGCTATAACAAATATTTAAAACTAGAAGGAGAGACAAAGGTCGAGATAGACTATGATAAGTATATATCTGATAGTAAATGGGATGGGCTCAAAGGCTATAACACCAATACTAAGTTAGCATCAAAGGAGGTCATTGCAGCATACGGCAATCTATGGACTGTTGAGAAAGCATTTAGAATATCTAAATCAGACTTACGCACTCGACCTATTTACCACAGAAAGGATAGTCGAATAAAAGCACACATCTGCATCTGCTTTATGGCCTATACTCTCTATAAGGAACTGGAAAGACGTCTCTACATAAATAACTCAGGAATATCAATAGAAAAGGCAATACAAGAAATCACAGATATCCAACAATTAACCTATGTCCTACCGAAATCTAAAAAGGTCAAAACCACACTTCTCCAGCTATCGCAAATCAAACAAAACATCTTGAATATTAGCAAAATTTGACGCTGGGTGCCTCAAGTCACAAAACAGGAGAAGACTTACGCATTAAAGAAGTGAACTATTCAAATGCAATTTCTTTAACCTTTGAAGTAATTTTTGTGATAACTAAATAGAATAATAATAATCAAGTCTTCTAATAACTGAAGATTAACAGATAAGTTAATCAAAACCATAAATAAAATCATGCTTACAAAGCATCCTCAATAAGCTTAAGTCGGAATGCTTTGAGACCTCTGAGATTATCTTTTCTGGAATGCTGATCAAAAGAAATAGTGTGTATTCCTGTCTGCTGAAACCTAAAATTATTCCGTAGTAGGATAGGCGCTGTGCATTCTGTAGCCGAGCACTTTCCATTCCATAAGCCCCTATCATCCGCCAGTTCTAAGGAAAGCACGTCGTCTATCTTTTTCTTATCTGGAAAAGATGTTGTTACATTGACATAAAGATTCTGAAAATCAAAATCTGTACTATAGCTTACATCCATAAGTAACTGGTAACTGGTTGTCGTATCGCTTACCGGTATTTCAAAAACGATAGGCTCTGCGTAAGACCAAGTTTCGTTAGAAAATAATCTTTCTTCAGAAAACACTATGCCTTGCTCAGAGCAAGCCATAAAAAATATCGAACAAATGCCTACGCAGAAATATCTCATATTTTTAGTTGAAGTAGTCCTTCATACGCTCAAAAAATCCTTTCTCAGATTTTCCTGGGTTAGGCACAAAATTCTCACTATCTCTTAATTCTTCCATCATCTTCTTTTCCTTAGCATTCAGTTTCTTGGGTGTCCAGATATTGACATTGATAAGCTGATCTCCTTTTCCATAACTCTGTACAGAGGGAAGGCCCTTCCCTCTCAGTCTAAATATCTTACCAGCCTGTGTTCCTTCTGGTACTTTTATCTTTACCGTACCTCCTATTGTAGGTACTTCTACTGATATGCCTAATGCAGCATCTGCAAAGTTCAGAAAAAGATCGTAGATAATATTCTGTCCATCCCTAGCGAAGTTCTCGTGAGCTTTTTCTTCAATGTTGATCAGCAAGTCACCCGCTGAACCGCCTGATTTTCCAGCATTACCCTTACCCCTCATGGACAGCTGCATGCCTTCTTCTACCCCTTCTGGTATATCTATTTCTATAGTCTCATCTTTATAGACTCTTCCCTCTGATTTACATTTAGGACAGCTCGCTGTTATCTGATTTCCTGATCCATTACAGGTAGGGCATACTGCCGTTGTTTGCATCTGTCCGAGGAAGGTGCTTCTTACCTGACGCACATATCCACCTCCTCCACAGGTACCACAACTTTTTACAGAACTTGCATTTTTAGCGCCTGAGCCGTCGCAGGTAGCACACTTCGCTTGTTTTTTTACTTTGATCTTTTTCTTTACACCAGATTCTATTTCTTCTAGGGTAAGGGATACTTTTATTCTGAGGTTACTTCCTTTCTGTCCACGCTTAGCGCCACCGCCGCCAGCTCTTCTTCCCCCGCCGCCAAAGAAACTTTCAAACGGACTTCCTGAATCTCCAAAGATATCTCCAAACTGTGAGAATATATCTTCCATATTATGGAATCCGCCTCCTGCTCCTTGATTTACACCTGCGTGACCGTATCTATCATACCGTGCTTTCTTATCCTCGTTACTTAATATCTCATACGCCTCAGCAGCTTCTTTGAATTTTTCTTCCGCTTCCTTATTGTCCGGATTCTTATCTGGATGAAATTTCATCGCTACCTTTCGGTAAGCAGATTTTATTTCTTTGGCTGATGCCGTTTTTGCAACACCTAGTACTTCGTAATAATCTCTTTTTGCCATTCTTTCTTTTTATACTAGTAGTTACTTTATTTGCCCACTACAACTTTGGCATGTCTTATAATTTTGTCATTCAGATAATATCCACTCTCGATCGTATCTATAACCTTACCTTTCATATCTTCAGAGGGAGCTGGTATCTCTGTTATTGCCGCATGTAATTCAGCATCAAAAACTTCACCTGTTGATTCCATCTCCGTAAGTCCTTTTGCCTTGAGAGAATTATGTAGCTTATCGTATACAAGCTGAACACCCTCGCTAAACTGCTCTACAGAATTATCATCATCAGCACTCTTCTTAGCTCTATTAAAATCATCTAAAACGGGTAAGATAGTTTGCATCGTATCCTGGGCTGCGTTCTTCATCAGTTCCAGCCTCTCCTTCATGGTACGCTTCTTATAATTTTCGAATTCTGCAAATAAACGCAGGTATTTATCCTTAGATTCTGCAACCTGAATTTCTAACTCCTGTATCTTTTCTTTTTTAGAAGTTTTCTTCTCTTTATTTACTTCTTCCTGTCCCGTATTATCCGCTGTATTGGCAGCTTCGTCCGTTTTCTTTTTATTAGCCATTATCTTTTTTAGTTTTTCTAACACTACTTCTGGTAAAGCAATTCTTAAGCCACACATGAAATTGCGCCAAAATGGCAGATTTTCTTACTCATATCCTATGTTATATAATAAACGGCGACAACATTCTGAGACAGCCTCCACATTCATTACATTACCAAGCATACGCTTTTGTAATTACATCAGAAGAAAACAATTATGCATATCGAACCATGTATATTTTCCTTAATAAAATGATATGCTTGTATATTGCAGGATAATCTCTATTACGTTCTGAAGGCGCTGCAAAATGTAGCTAAACGCTTAATTTTATAGCTCCCCAAGCCTAATTACAATATTTTAAGACATAGGTCGGGTTAAATCTGAGAAATTATAAAGGCTTCAATACTGATTTTCAATTCGAGAAATACATTGTAAATATCCTCAACTCTTTTTTGCTTTCTGATCATTTAATCTTACTAATTTATCTATTTTAGGTTTCCTAAGCTTTTACTTTTCAAATCATAATTTGACATGCATATAAAACAATTATTTATACTAATCACAGCGGTATTTTTTTTACACTCTTGTGCAGAATATAAACCAGTAGAAATATCAGGTCCCAGCCTTGTTCCTACGGAATGGATGTATCAGCAACGAGCATATCCTCACAACGAGATTAAGCCTAGCTCCGTAAAAAAAGCATACCGTTCTTATCTAGAAAAGAAAACATCTACTGCTGGAAAAATACTTCATACATGGGAAGCAGAAGGACCAACTAACATAGGTGGAAGAATAACCGATATAGCTAGACATCCTAGTGATCCAGCAACTTTTTACATAGGTTCTGCGGTAGGAGGTGTTTTTAAAACAACGGATAATGCCGCTTCTTGGATACCCATTACAGAGACAATTCCTACGCTATCTGTCGGAAGTTTAGGGCTGAGTAAGAGTGATCCAGAAACAATCTATCTAGGAACTGGAGAGGCAAATGGTTCTGTCAATGCAGGATCTTTTATGGGTTCTGGTATCTACAAATCTACCGATGGAGGCAACAACTGGGAACAGAAAGGACTAGAAAATTCCAACCAGATAGCCAGACTAGTGGTAGATGAAGAAAATCCTGATCTAGTCTATGCCGCTGTTACGGGTGTACAATATGGTTACAACAAAGAAAGAGGATTATACAAATCTGATAATGGAGGTGATGACTGGGAACAGATATTATTTGTCAATGACTCCGTAGGGTGTATAGATGTGGTGGTAGACCCATTTGACAAAGATGTTATATATGCTGCAATGTGGGAACGTACTAGAAGACCTTGGATCAGAGATTATGCTGGACCTGCCTCTGGCGTATATCGCTCACAAGATGGTGGTGATAGCTGGACGCATCTACAAGGGGACCAATACGGTCTACCCGTTAGCGACGACGATAGAGGTAGAACTGGACTTGCTATTTCTAAGACGACACCAGGAGTTGTCTTTGCTGTATATACCGAAAATCCTATTACTAATAGATTTGCTGGCGTCTACAAGACAAGTGATGGTGGTGATAGCTGGGAAAATATAGACGGGGATATCAATCAAAATACATTTTCTTCTTTTGGTTGGTATTTTGCGCAAGTACGTGTAGATCCTGAAGATGATGATATCATATACGTACTAGGACAAAGAAGCTATAGGACTACAGATGGTGGGATAATCTGGGAGCCTATTTTTACCTCGCATGTTGATGCGCATGCTATGGCTTTTTATAATGGCGACAGCAAAGATGTATTACTCGGTGATGATAGTGGACTCCACGCTTCAAAAAATCTAAATAACAATTTTACAGAATTTGAGAATCTACCTATTACACAGTTCTATGAAATAGAGGTTGATTTTCTTAATCCTGAAAGATTACTCGGTGGCACGCAAGATAATAATACTCTTATGAATAGAAACGGAGCTTCTGATAATTACGAAAGAATATTCGGAGGAGATGGTTTTCATGTCAAGGTGGATCCTACCAATAGTGATATTATATATGCGGAATCACAGTTTGGAAATCTAGGGGTATCTTTTGATGGTGGAGAATCGTTTGAGTTTGGGCTTAACGGCATAGACCAAAACGAAAGAACGAACTGGAACACACCTGTATTTCTTTCTCCTCTCGATCCCTCATTCGTATTCTATGGTGCAGAAAAATTATATAGATCTGAGCAGGCTCAAGAGTGGGTGGCTATAAGTCCCGATCTTACTGATGGATTACATTCTAGCGGATCAGGTTCTTGGGGAACGCTTACTGCTATAGGATTATCCGCACAGAATCTAGATGTAATTTATGCGGGAACAGATGATGGCAATGTATGGACAACAAAAGACGGCGGATCTAACTGGAGCAAGATAGATGAGGAACTGCCAGAGCGTTATGTCAATCATATAACCGTAAATCCAGAAAATGATCTAGAAGCAGTTGTATGTTTTTCTGGATATAGATATCTGGATTATGAGGCACATGTACTAAGAACACAAGATGGCGGAATAACTTGGGAGGATATATCCGGTGATTTACCTGAGGTTCCTGCTAATGACTTTGTATATGATCCCGATATGAGTAATCGATATTATCTTGCCACGGACCTAGATGTATGGTACTCTGATAATTTCGGAGAAAACTGGGAAATTATGGCTGACGGTATTCCGCTTACCATAGCGAATGATCTTGTTTTCCATGGACCTACAAGGACGCTGTACGTAGGTACTTTTGGTCGTTCTATGTATAGTGTAGAATTGCTATTAGATCCTTCCGCTACAACTCATCTTTCAGCAGATATAGATCTAACAATATTTCCTAATCCGACAGATGGAGCATTATCTATTACTGTAAATGATGACGATGTCGATGTCCATTATGTTTCTATTCTAGACTATACTGGAAAGCAAGTCTTACAGAAAAAATTGACAATAACTGAATCTACACAAATAAATTTACAGCTAGAACATCTATCTGCTGCGAATTATATAGTCCTACTTCGAGATAAAAAAGGAAAAATTATTACAAGTGAAAAGATTATTAAAAACTAAGGAGAACTAAAGATATAATAGAAAGGTCCTTGCAGTTTTTGCAGGAAAATCATTAGCTCATGACTTGTAATTTTTTGAATACTTCCTTATACCATTTCTATTTTTAGATGACGAAAAAGGATTTAGAATTGTTCAAAATGGATCAAGGCAAAAAACGTAGGCGAACCCATAGGTTCGGCGAGGCTTTTTAACGAAGAAACATGAAGAACAAAATAAATAATTACCGTCATTCTAAACTAGAATTGGTATAAAACTTATTTGACATTATAAAACGTAGCTGGTACCACTAGGAATCGGTATTATTTTCGATCTAATTTCTTAGGTATAGTTGTGAATAATAATGGAGGTCTCCTATTCGGAATAGCAGTGGAAGTATTTATTATTTGAGCTATTCTATTTGTTCTTAGAAGAAAGTAGGTAACATTATTTAATAAGGTTATAGTGAAAAATTTGCGCTACAACTTTATCCATTTCTGTTCTGACTTTCCTGACTCAATTACTTTATAAATAAAGTTCATGCCTCTGACCCCATCTTCTACTGTAGGGAAATCAGTATACAACGGATCTACTGCAGTTCCAGCTATTCTAGCTTGGATACACCTCGCAACGTTTCTATAAATATTTCCAAAAGCCTCCAGATAACCTTCAGGATGACCTGCTGGAATCCTAGTATGTGCCTGCGCTTCTGGACTTAAATCCCCTACACCTGTTCTCAATATCTGGGTAGACTTATCATTCCATCTCACGATGAGACTGTTAGGATGCATTTGTGCCCATTCTACACCACCTTTCTCTCCGTATACTTTTATGCGTAGATTATTCTCTTCGCCAGCAGAAATCTGACTTGCGTAAAGTATGCCTTTAGCTCCGTTTTCAAACCTAAGTAAGACATTACCATCATCATCTAACAAACGACCTTCTACTAATATACTTATATCAGCACAGATTTCAGAAATTTTTAGACCTGTCATATATTCTGCTAGATTTTCAGCGTGGGTTCCTATATCTCCCATAGCTCCTGCTATCCCAGATTTCTTAGGGTCTGTTCGCCATGCTGCTTGCTTCTGGTCACTAGCTTCTAATAAGGTCGATAGCCATCCCTGGGGATATTCTACTACCACCTTTCTTATCTTTCCAAAATCTCCTTTTCTAAACATTGCCTTAGCCTGCTTCACCATAGGATAACCTGTATAGTTATGTGTAAGTGCGAAGATAAGACCAGAATCCTTAACTACTTTCTCTAGCGTATACGCCTCTTCCATATTAAAACAAAGCGGCTTATCTGCTACCACATGAAATCCATTTTCTATAGCCATAACGGCTGGCGCAAAGTGCATATGGTTAGGTGTAACAATAGAAACGAAATCCATCCTTATATCTTCTGGAAGATTTTTCTCTTCTATAATCATTTCTTTATAAGAACCATAAACTCGTGAAGGATCTAGATATAAATCTTCTCCAGACAATTTAGATTTTTCCGCACTACTGCTAAAAGCTCCGCAGACTAGATCTATCTGACCATCTAGTGCTGCCGCCATTCTATGCACTGCACCTATAAAGGCCCCTCTTCCTCCACCTATCATTCCCATTCTTATCTTTCTCATATCCTATCTATTTTCTTCTATATATTTGTCAATAATTCTTTCTAACGTTCTAAGTGGAATAGATCCATTTCTTAGGACCACGTCATGAAAAGCTCTAATATCAAATTTTTCTCCTAATTTTTCTTCCGCCTTTTTTCTTAAAGATCTAATTTTCAATTCACCTATCTTGTAAGATACTGCTTGGCCTGGCCAGCCAATATATCGATCTATCTCCGTATTCACCTCGTGTAAAGATAATGCAGTATTACTTGCCATAAAATCTATAGCCTCTTGTCTTGTCCACCCTTTGTAATGCATTCCAGGATCCACTACTAGCCGACACGCTCTCCACATCTCATATGTAAGTCTTCCGAAGTCGTCATATGGTGTTGTATAAAAACCTACTTCTTTCCCTAGAAATTCAGAATACAACCCCCAGCCTTCACCGTAGGCACTTAAGTAAGTATTATTTCTTATGGCCGGAACATCCTCTATCTCCTCAGCTAGAGAGAATTGGAGATGATGCCCGGGAACCGCCTCATGTAATGTCAGAGCTGGCAATGCATATAATGGCCTACTCTCAAGATAAACAGTGTTAACCAAATATTCACCAGCTCTATGATCTTTGTATGATCCAGGGAAGTACCTGCCTGCTGTATAGTTAGGTGCTAACGCTGCTGGCACGGGAGAAACCGTAAAAGGCAGTCTAGGCAATTTACCAAAATACTTAGGAAGGAATTCTTCCGCTTTCTTAGATAACCATGCAGCCTTATGCAGTAATTCTTCTGGTGTCTTAGCATAGAATTGTGGATCCGTTCTGAGAAAAGTTAGGAAGTCTTGGAAACTACCTTTGAAATCTAAATCCTTAATAATCTTATCCATCTCTGCTCGGATTCGCTTGACCTCGCTTTTTCCAGTTTCGAAAACCTCATCTGGCGTCATTTCTAATGTAGTGTAATATTTCACTCGTTGTTCGTAATAAGCCTTGCCATTTATATTTTCACTCACTCCGACTGAATTCCTTGATCTAGGGATATAATCCGTTGTAAGAAACTGACTAAAAGAACGCATGGAGGGTAAGACCTTGCTATTAATTATATCTAAGCATTCATCTTTAAAAAACTGATCATCGGAAGTTAGGGTAGACAATGGCAGAACCAAAAAAGAATCCTCCTCCCTAGCGCTAATGTGACCTACTAGTAACTTGTTACATTGCTCTACGATAAGTTTGGGAATACTAATATTTCCTTCGATTCCAGACTGCAGTATTTCTTGTTGTTTTTTAAAGTATTCGGGTAGGTTTTCTAACTTCCTTTTATATCTATTCTTCTCTTCTTTATTGTCAAGTCTCATTCTTTGGAATGTAAAAAGGATAGATGTAATAAATCCACCCTCAGAACTTAAGGGCATCAGATAAGCCTTATTCTGAAGATTAGATAATCTATCTTCTAGTACTAAGTCTACCAGATCATAATTTATCAATTCTTGTTCTGATAGGTTTTGAGTATCTATTTGTTTTAGACTTGACAATTGTGATTCTAATCTATCTATATTTCTATCTAAACTATCTAAATCTGTTACCCAATTCTCCTTAGCAAACTCTCTTTGTTCCTCAGAAAATCGTTCGATTTCCTCTATTATATTATTCAACTCATTTCCTTTTTCTTCTTGTTCTTTATTTTTACAAGCATTAACAAGAAAAAGACTGGAAGTCACTAGACATAGGAAAATATATAATTTCAGTCCATTCATATTTTAAGTTTCGAATTCAGAATCATAATCTTATAGGTAGTACTTAATGATTAAACATAGGAAAATAATTATGAGATTGATCTATCATTCTAGAAGAAGTTTCAGTTATTATTACACTTAACTGGATTAAAAATATACTGTTTCTATCAAACCTCCCAACTGGGTGTTCATCATTAGCATTATTTCCTTTAAGTTTGATCCGTTTTTAGATATAATTTAGAATGAAAATATTTAGTTAAACTTAGAATTTACAAACTGGCTAATTCCTATCTTAACATGAGTAATTTTTAGATATGAATAATCACACTTTAGGTTAGCAAGACTCGCCTTAATTTGTGCATTCGCTAAAGCATTGTCTACAAGCGGATAGCTGTGATTATGTTTTCTATCTTGTTCTTATACCAATTCTAGTTTAGAATGACGGTAATAATTTATTTTGTTCTTCATGTTCCTTCTTTAAAAAGCCTCGCCGAACCTATGGGTTCTTTGCTAGCCCGCCCGCTTAGCGCTGTGCCTGCCGTATGCAAGGAGGCAGGGTTCTCTTATTTAAAGCACTTTCGTAATTTATTCGACTTCGTCGAACTCATTCGTTCTTGCCTTGATCCATTTTGAACAATTCTAAATCCTTTTCCGTCATCTAAAAATAGAAATGGTATTAGATAATTATATTTTGAATATTAAGTATACAGCTATATTTTACATAACATATACAGGTTTTTAAAAACAAGTTGAGCTAATTAATGCCATAACATAGGAAAATAATCAAAGCACTTAGATACGATTAGATGAATAAAAAGAATAAACAAGCTGTAATACATTTACAAAAAGACATAGTTCTCGCTGATATAATTTCTAAAGTGCCTCACCCCAAGGTGGTTATTCCTAACAACGTACTTCATGATCTGATAAGAGCAATCGTATACCAACAGATATCTACTAAGGCCGCCGACAAGATCTATCACAGACTGCAAGAATTACTTGATTTTAATTTAAGTGACCCTAACCGTGTTGTCGCTCTACAGGAAGACCAATTAAAAGCTGTAGGCCTATCGAGACAAAAAACGAGTTATGTATTTAATATTGCTCAATTCTTTATAGAAGAGCAGATAAAAGATGAAGTCTGGGAAACTATGTCCGATGAAGCAATTATAAAATACTTGACTCAGATAAAAGGAGTAGGCAAATGGACCGTAGAAATGATTTTGATATTTACACTTTATAGAGCAGATATATTTCCCGATGGAGATTACGCTATTCAAATTGTCATGAAAGATCTATATAAAATCAAAAAAGAAAAGAAAGCCCTACTTATAGCAATGAATAAGAAAGCAGAGAAATGGAAACCCTATAGATCGTTAGCTACTAGATATCTTTGGCAACATATCCGAGAACAAAGAAAAGCTAAACAGGAAAAAAAATCTAAAAAATAAGTTTTAATAATAATTCTGGTTTAAAAAAAACCATTTTGATCTCTGAACAAAAATGTTTACAAAAAAAATGCCCTCGTCTTTGAGGGCATAGGATTATCCAATTGATACTTTGAGTTTTCTACTTTGTAATTACAATTCTATCCGTTGCAATTATGTTTTCATTTTCTATGACATGAACAAAATATATCCCGGAAATTTGTTTAAAATTTTCTAAGTCTACCGTATATTTGTTTTGCTTATCACTTACAAGAAAGTTATGATAGATCTTACCATCTAAGCCTATAATATTTACTGCCCCTATACTGTTCTCTAGAAGATCTACTTCTATTGTGAAGTTGTCATTAGTAGGATTAGGATATACGGCTATTGCGTGTGCATGATCAGACTGGGTTTTAAATCTCACAAAACGGATATCAGAATATGTAAAGCTTCCATCATCGTTTACTAGCTTCAGTCTATAATATAATTTATTAGGTCTGTTTTCTTCGAAACTTGAGATGTCTGCATGGACAAAATAGTAATCCTTCGACTGATTAGCAAGCCCTTCTGCTTTTACCCTATCTATGTAGGCAAAATCTATCATATCAGAACTAGCTTCTATCTCGAAGTGTGCTAGATCCTGCTCATTCTCTGTTGTCCAATCTAATCGTGCAGTGTTATTTCTTTTCTGAACGGTAAACGATTTTAAGTCCGTAGACCTAAACTGAAGATCTGTACACTTAAGTTTTCCGCCTCCCTTTTTGACATCCATATAATTACCTACCGTCGGTGCATCTTTGTCGTTTCCATCCTTATCTATACTTCCTGTAAGGACAACTCCTACATCAGTTAGACATGCCATAATAGCATCATCGCTATGCTGATCTATTAACTTAATATCTGCATCTGATCCGCATTCAGTTCCTAGCTTAAAGCTAAGCATAAGTTGTTCTGCGGAACTAGAAATAGGTATATGTGATGCTTGGTAGAATTGCACAAGATCGTACGCTCCTGCAAGATTACACAGACTCGTAATTTCATTACTAAATGCTTTGTGCAAGGTCCATGATGTAGCGTTCTGATCTTCTATTACACGCACGGTGTGACCAGTCCCAGCTGGGACCAATATACTTATAAGCGCATTGCTCAAATTACTCTCAGGCGCTAGGTCTGCAAAATCTGCATAGACCGTTATCGCCGAATTTTGTTTTTCTGATACTTTTAACCCATAGGAGTTTGTATTCTGTCCATACAGATTTACGACAGATACTAAAAATAGAACATTAAGTAAATATTTCATCTTAATAATTTTCTGGTGTTAATTAGGTACTGTACCGTTTATAGTATATCCTAGTAGATTAAACAAATTGGGTTGATAGCCTAATATTGTATTTCTGACCACATTAAAATCATTGCTGGCGCCCGAGTATCTAACTTTTCCATCCATGTTATAATCTTCTTTATAATAGCCTTTCACGGTGTAACCTAACTGGTTGAACAGGTTACCTGGATCTCCTAGAATGATGTTTCTTACTTCATCTGCATCATTTTCTGCTCCTGTGAATTTTATGTTATTATTATCATCCCCGTTTCCAGAAATCATCGTGGCAATACCACCTGTAATTTGCTGACTATTTGTTCCAAAAACAGGCATGGTTCCATTTGTAAAATCTGTCGTTATACCTTCTGTAAGATTGATCGCTATACCACTCATAACGGCTAGGTGATTCCTATGCTTTATCGCTAAGTAATAATTATCAGGAGATAGTCCGTCAGCGGTAACAGTAGAAGTGCCATCTATGTCTACTATATCTCCATCTCTCTGTAGAAGTGCTGCTCGTGAAAAGACAATTTCTGTATTATCAGTTTCTGATCTTAACTCTACTATTACCCAATCTACAATGGCATCTGCTCCTGATACTGCAAGTACAGCTGGAGAAGTTTCTTCTCCACCTCCTCCTCCTACAAAACTATATCCTAGTCCTGTGTAAGGTTCTGTAAGTGGCATGAATCCATCCCGCTTCATCATATCATCCATGAGTCCAGAACCCTGATCATAAGGTCCAGTAAGAAATGCTTTCGGTTTAAAACATATTACACACTCATCCATAATTCCATCGCAGTTATTATCTATACCATCGCATATCTCTACGGCATTAGGGTTTATCTCACTATCTGTATCGTCACAGTCTAAGTCTACGCAATAACCATCACCGTCAGCATCCGTTGCATCACAAGCATCTTCTAGTTTTAAGACAAATAATCCATTTTCCATATCAGATGCTAGAATATTTCCCGAGGGTAAAAAAGGATAAACTCCCCAGTTCCCTTCATAGCCTCCATAAGTAGTATTTTCATACGTATCATAATATCCGTAAAGTTCAGGCTCACTAGGATTAGTAAGATCATAAACTTTTATACCATCGTGATAGTAACTGATGATCAACTTATCATCTACAACAAATGGATTATGAGGCGTCGGGTTTCCAGTTGCCTCTAATGGATCTTGGAAAATATAGGTATCTCCCAGTCCTGTTATATTTTCATCCGTTCCGATCAGTTCTACTGCTTGCATAGGCAATCCCGTGGGTACTTCATTAGCTACATATATAATATCTTCTGTAGGATGCATCCATGAGCTATGATTATACTGACTTGGGTTTTCATTTGTATAATTTGTCAAGGCTATAGGATTTGCCGTATCATTGAGGTCCCAGATAAACATTCCTGTGTAACCATGAGAACAGTAAGCAATATTATTTCTTACGAAGACATCATGTATGTAAAAACCACCGCCGAAATCTATATTTTCTATCAGGCTAGGATTTTCTGGATCTGTCAAATCTAACACGATCATATCGACTGCACCAGACACTCCAACAGCATATAATCTAGAAGTAGCCTCTTCGATAAATATATTATGTGCACTCCCAAAAAAATTAGTTAGTGTTTTGACATGCGTAACTGATGCTCCATTCGCCTTAAATATATGTAGACCTTCCGCGCATGAATCACAAACGCCATATATGTAGTCACCGAAAGTTTTATAATCTCTCCATGTTTCTTTAACTCCCCCGGCGTACTCAAATATCTTCTTAATATTACATGGATCTGTAACATCAAAAAACAATGTGAGTTCTACATTTCCTACAACGGCAAACTCTCCACTGGCATTAGCATATCCCCATACATCGTTATAATACTGACCATCATTTTTCTTGGGCAGACTAGCGTCGTGATACGATCCAAGTAAAGTCATATTCAATCTATCCTGAGCAGAAGCGAATAGATAACTTACTACAAACAAAAAAATAAGTATGTATTTTGACATATTTTAATTTACATTAAATAAGTAATAAAAATGGTGGATTGTCTTCTACTGGGCCGTAGGATGTGTTTCTGTACGCTAAATATAAGTAAAATAGATGGCAAAAGCTTAATAAATCTAGGCTTTAGTCATACTTTGTCGTTGACTGTATATTATTCCCGAAGTCCAGAAAAAGGTGAAAAATGCAATACTATAAGATCTTTCTAATGTGTTCTCCACTGTAAACGAACCTAATACCAGTAAGGTTAGAAATAGAAAAAGATAGGTTCTTTCAGAAACAAATAAAGTAAAAGGGTAAAAGAATGCCACTAAAAAAAGGAGAAGTCCTAATAAACCCATACCGGCTATTGTAAAAATAAACTGGTTATGTGGATATTTATGAATATCTGCTTGGAACATCAGCTTATATTTCGCCTTACAATTATCCATAAGATCTCCTATCCCAGTCCCTAGTATCGGGCTCTCTCTGAACAAGGTATATCCCACCTTGTAAGAATATATTCTTTCGGAATCAGAATAATTCACACCCTCTCCTTGCATATACTTGTTCAGGTCATAGAACATATAACCTATCTTACTTTTGAAACTGGGAACAGTATTATAGGCTAGGAATGGAGTCATAAATATGATTCCTAATAAGGGAAAAATCATCCTATACTTCTTCGTCTCTTTTATAAATAGTACACCCATTGACAGTAATAAAATATAGCAGAGTATAATACCACTTCTACTTGCCAGAACGTGCAAAAAAGCAACAAGAAAAAAACAGGCTATAGATACTACTGCTTTTTGGGTCTTACTAAATCGCAATTTCTTTTTCCACATAATAAGCAGTGAGGATATAATAGAAAAAGTTATAAAGAGACTATACTTGATATGATCTACAGGTGTAATCATAGCCTTACCTCTACTGATACCATTGTTAATATTATCAGCATCATATACATAATAAAAAAGAACAGCGATGGCGCTGAAAAAGACAAGCGAGGCAAACAATAAATGAAATGCAGCGTAATATCGGATTACTAGATGTCTAAACCTCCAGAGTATGAAGGGCATAATGATATAGGGTAATTTCATTTTTATCTGGTGTAACCACTCGCCTAGATTCTCTGAATTAACTCCAGAGATAAAGTAGATCAGGAAAAATATACCGATAGATAATAAGTGTTTGTTGCCGAGTAGCATTTTGACATCCTGCTTAAGATCTATCTCACCCTTAGTCAACAAAGATAGCAGTAAAAGCAAAATCATGCTTAGACTCAAAGCAAACTTAGAATATACTATGGAGCATAAAAAAATAAGACTTAGTACTAAAAAAAGATTATCTCTCTTGCCCAGAAAATACTGCATCAACGCCCCTTGGTTTTGTTTTGGTTCATAAGATCAGCGACCCTATCTCTTAATTAATGCAAATAAAGCAGTAATAATTGTATCAAAATAGATAAATAAAAAATTATATTTTTACAAATTGACATACTTAAAAATGAGATGAAGGATAATGTTCTCATAATAGAGAATCTAAATGCCTGTACACATATCTATTCTGCATTCCTAAGAGTTAGGTGTTTCAGGATAATTGAATTAACTTTGCCTTAATTATTAAGAAAACGTATGGATATATTTACAAAAGTAGGAGCCATTATTACGGAGATCAGCGAAAGCAGTGCTACCACAGCAGAGGCACTAGAAACTTTCAGAATTAGATTTTTAGGTACCAAGAATGTCATCAAACCTTTGTTTTCAGAGATGAAGAATGTTCCGAATGAGAGAAAGAAAGAATTTGGGCAAATACTGAATAAGGCAAAAAAGGTAGCAGAAGAAAAATACGAAGCACTGAGTGCTGGCATTGCTGCAGAATCAGATAATGATACATATAGCAATGTAGATCCCACACTACCTATGAATGCATCGTGGGAGGGATCTAGACACCCCGTTTCTATTGTGATGAATAGGATTATTTCCATTTTTGAGAAAATAGGATTCAAGGTAGAGGAAGAAAGAGAAATAGAGGATGACTGGCATAACTTCACGGCGATGAATACACCAGAAGATCATCCTGCAAGAGATATGCAAGATACCTTCTACCTGAAAAATTCCGTAACGAATCTACTGAGAACGCACACATCTTCTGTACAGGCTAGGGTGATGACCAGTCAGCAACCTCCGATAAGAATTATTGCACCGGGAAGAGTATACCGTAACGAAACTATATCCGCTAGATCTCACTGCCAGTTTCACCAGGTAGAGGGGCTATATATTGACAAAAAAGTATCCTTTGCAGATATGAAGCAGACCTTACTCTATTTTGCTAGAGAGATGTATGGACCAGAGACAAACATAAGACTTAGACCTAGTTATTTTCCGTTTACTGAGCCCAGTGCAGAAATGGATGTATACTGGGGACTGAAGGATGAGAATGACTATAGAATAACGAAGGGTACGGGCTGGTTAGAAATCCTAGGCTGCGGCATGGTGGATCCTGAAGTCCTGATCAACTGTGACATAGATCCTGAAGTATATAGTGGTTTTGCTTTTGGTATGGGTATAGAACGCCAAGCGATGCTTAAGTATAAGATCAACGATATAAGATTACTCTTCGAGAACGATACAAGATTCCTGAAGCAGTTTAGTTCCGTTATATAATCCAGCAAAGCACAACATAATGAAACCATCTATTCCTAAAGGCACTAGAGATTTTTTGCCTTCTGAACTGGCTAAGCGCAAGTATATATTTACCTGTATAGAAAAAGTATTTAAGAAATATGGATTCGTAGGTATCGAGACGCCTACGATGGAGAATCTTTCTACCCTTTCTGGTAAGTACGGAGAGGAAGGCGATAAGCTACTTTTTAAGGTGCTTAACAATGGTGATTTCTTGTCTAAGGCGGATGCTAATTTACTCGCAGCAAAAGATAGTAATAAGGTTCTCAGTAGTATAAGCAAGCAGGGACTGAGGTATGACCTTACGGTTCCTTTTGCGCGATATGTGGTGATGAATCAGAATGAGCTATATTTTCCATTTAAGCGGTTCCAGATACAGCCGGTATGGAGAGCCGACAGACCACAGAAAGGTCGGTATAGAGAATTCTACCAGTGTGATGCGGACGTAGTAGGTTCCGATGCACTTATATACGAGGCCGAGCTCATCCAGATATTTAATGAGGTCTACAAAGAACTCAGCATAGCTTGCACCATCAAGCTCAATAATAGAAAAATACTATATGGACTAGCAGAGGTTGTGGGACAAGAGGATAAGTTTGTAGACATCACCACCTGCATTGACAAACTGGATAAGATAGGTGTAGAAAAAGTTACGACAGAACTTATCGGTCGAGGTGTAAAAGAAGAAAGTGCAACTCAGATCATGAAGATGCTAGAGGTGAAAACAATAGATGAACTAGAGCCACTAATGCAGAACAGTCCCTCTGGACTGAAAGGTATAGAGGAGATAAGAACTGTAGCTGCATTGCTGGCAGACAGTCCGCTAGGTGCATATGAGTTCGATATTTCGCTGGCTCGTGGGCTAAACTATTACACGGGTTGTATTATGGAGGTAAAAGCTCATGATGTAGAAATCGGGAGTATCGGAGGCGGTGGAAGATATGATGAACTCACGAGTATGTTCGGCATGAAAGATATGTCTGGCGTCGGTATCTCCTTTGGTGCAGCGAGGATGTATATTGTTATGGAGGAACTGGGTCTATTTCCAGAAGATATCGCTCAGGACATACAGGTACAGATCAGTGTTATGGAGCAGGAAAACCTAATTTATGGATTCCAGTTGTTGACTCAGTTTCGTGCCGCTGGCATATCGGTAGATATGTATCCTGAGGCTGCAAAAATGCAAAAGCAAATGAAGTATGCTGATAAGCGTGCAATTCCTTATGTCATCATTATAGGTGAGGATGAAAAAGCTTCTGGTGTCCTAACGCTCAAAAATCTCGGCGACGGATCGCAAGAAAGCCTAAAGGTTACGGAGATCATTTCTAAGTTTGTGTAGCTATCGTATTTACTTCAGAATTTCTATGTGGGCGTAACCCCTCACACCTTGCACAAAGCCCTCCCACGGGGTCGGAGTATTACAGGCTCACTGTTCGTTCGGTCCTACGGACTAAACCTTCCATGTTCCTTACGCAAAATAAAAAGGCAAAACGAGGCTAAGCCTAGTGTACAAGAAATCTGGTTAAGCCGCGCAATCCTGAAAATCATAGTTCAGACTATTACTATTCAGTACCACTCGTGTCATCCCTAATACCATGATTCATATAAAAACATCCCAGTTAAGCCAAATAATAATTTGTTAACAAGGTGTTATTATACGGGTAATCAAAACATTATACTGCAAACTTCGTTTATTTTTGTTCCATGATAAGATCAAAAGTATGTCAGAATGAAGAATTTGTTGGCATAGTTGTTGCAGATCAATAGATAACACATTATAAATTATTTTAATGTGTAAATATTGAAGGAAAAAACGAACACATTTATATATTTGCGCTCGTTTTTGATCACAATAATAGAGTGAAAGCTCACGAACTGATTTTATTAACAAATTATTGACCCATGAACAAAATTGTGTTCAGTGTAAAGCAATTTGCATTGATACTATACTGCATTGTTGCTATCCTACCCAGCGTTTTCGCTAACGTGATCGAAGATAATAGATCATATAGCAAATCGACTGCCGTTAGCAAATCCGTCCTGAAGGAGCGTCTTCAGAACATGTCCTCTGTTATAGATATTAGATACACTGATGTTACTGAACGTAAGATCAACGAATATGTACACAAAGGAAGAAGAGGAAGTGAAGAACTACTCGGACGAGTGAGTATGTACTTTCCTACTATAGAGAATGTACTCTGGGAAAAAAATCTTCCAGAAATCATAAAATATATTCCTATCATAGAGTCTAGTCTGAGACCTCATGCCAGATCTAGAGCTAATGCTGTAGGAATGTGGCAGTTTATGAAACCTACAGGAAAAATGTATGATCTCAAAATCAACAAGACTATAGATGAAAGAAAAGATCCTGTGAAAGCTACAAAAGCCGCTGGAGAATATTTCTTAGATCTATACGAAATGTTCGATGACTGGACCCTAGCAATAGCTGCTTATAATTGTGGTCCTGGAAATGTAAGAAAAGCAATAAGAAGATCTGGAGGAAAAAATAACTACTGGGAAATAAGAAAATATCTTCCTAAGGAAACAAGATCATATGTTCCTAAGCTTATTGCTGCGATGTACCTTATGAAGTATTACCATATACACGATATACAACCAGCAACTATTGCAGATGAGCTTATGTATACAACAACTGTAACGGTACACAAAAATATATCGCTACAAGATGTTTCTAAGCATATAGGTGTAGATGCTCTAACGCTTCAATTACTGAATCCAGAATATCTTAAGAAATATATTCCTGCAAACAAATCAGGTAATGAACTTAGGCTACCTACCTTTTCTCTTGTACATTATTTTGAGCATTATGAACCTGCCACATTTAATAAAATGATAGCAGATCAAAAAAAGAGAGAAGCAGAGCAACTGACTCCTCCTAGACTTAGTATCAATGGGCTAGATCATCTAGCAGTCATAGACCCTAAGCTTATAAAGTATCCCAGAAGAAAAACGAAAAGTATCTAGAAGTTTTATAAATGACATTGCTTGAATGTCACGATGAAAGAATAAGATAAAGGCAAATAGATGTAGATCTATTTGCCTTTATTAGTATACGTGAAATAATACGTCATTATTACTACGCCTACTTTTTATCTATACGAACAATTGTCTTATACCATTTCTATTTTTAGATGACGGAAAAGGATTTAGAATTGTTCAAAATGGATCAAGGCAAAAAACGTAGGCGAACCCATAGGTTCGGCGAGGCTTTTTAACGAAGGAACATGAAGAACAAAATAAATAATTACC
>Ga0209831_1000873_pt1 | contig 28658 bp, 37 predicted proteins | sample Maine_Asex4_meta_FD_187451 | JGI IMG/M metagenome (GOLD analysis project Ga0209831, IMG submission 187451) | Marine algal microbial communities from Maine, USA - Maine_Asex4_metaG (SPAdes) (version 2) | ecosystem: Host-associated > Algae > Red algae > Unclassified | place: Maine, USA | collected... | reverse complement strand
CGTCTTCTTCGTGCAGCGCTTCGCTTACAGAGCTGGATGAGCCGCCTGCGTCTGCCGCACCGGACGCCCCAGCGCCAGGACCATGGCTTCTCGGGCGCGCTTGGTCCGCAGCGCGGTGGTTGAAAAAAGGGCGTCGTGGCACAAACGCCCCCCCACAGCGTGGACAGGGACACTGCCGAATGCCATCATCATCCTTATCCATGAGGACGCGTGGTACGGGGCAGAAGAGGTGTGAGAGGGTCGGGGGGGACGGGGTTTTCCCGCTCATGGTGAGATGCCCCGCTCAGGGTGGGATGCGCTGGTGGATGGAACCGCCAGTGGGGGTAAGGGCGGAAGGTGGGGCGCGGAACCGGAAGGCGGTAGGTGTGAAGTTACTTGGCACTGTGGTCGAAGAAAGATGGCGACGCATCCCACCGTATTTATGGGCTCTGTCTGGCTCCCCAGTTGCAGGCTGGCGACAGACGATCCCTCCCCCCAAGTGAAAGCTGCCAAGCTCGCAGTGGAAGGCAATCCGAGGACGCTTCCAGAGCCTTCCACAATTCTCTCGAGTCCGTCCAACAATGAAGTGTCTTCGAGATGGTTCCATGATCGTTCTCCGATCCACCGGATTCCAGTCGCAGTCCTCAGGATCCTAGATTTCCTGCGGATCCCGGAAATTTATGCCAAATTTCCTGGATATCCGAGAATGTTTTCCCGTAGGGCGAGTCGTGCGGGCTGAGGCCAGGAGTCGGTACACATAGGGGCGCCGGAAGGGCCGAGGGTGTGAAGGTAAGTCGGAGGCAGAGCAAGAAGGCATTGCACCCTTTGGTTTTACGCTGGGCTCTCGGCGGGGTGTGGGCGACGTGTTGACCACCTTTCCCCTCACAAACATAATGACCGACGACACTCCGCAAGGGCATCGAAAATTGGAAGAACTGTGTCAGAACTGCGGGCCAGGCTGCAGGAGTTGGTGGATTCAATTTTAGAGGTTGACCCACAAGCTGGTACAGAGCAAATCTTCAGCTGTCAAGAGCGACACGGAGCCAATCGCCATGACGGGCTACGTGTCTCCATGATCCAATCGTCAATCAATATCTACCGCATCACCGCATGTGTGGCTAATGTGAGCCAACTGCACACGCTGCTGACTGCTGGGAGATTGTCAATACCTATCGCGAAAGCGACGTGGTCGTGCTACAGCTAGGCCTCCTCCGTTAGATGCTGACATCGCAACTATTTGCGACGTGCAGGGAAGCGGCGACCAGGCTGAGGGGAGGCTATAGCCGTGCTCAGCGCCTCGAGACGGTTTGGATGGTATGAAGATGACAAACTGGACAACGCGCCATTCCGCTGCGCAGGTTCTTGTGGGCGAAATCGCCGTTTACGGCTACATGCACGCCGGTCCGCAACATTGTTACAGAGCTTTTTACAATACTTCCGCGTTTGCGCGTGAACACACGATGAGCACCACTGCGCTGTGATGGCCATGCGCCTGCAGACCGACGGGAATGTGCCGGCGCTGTCGGCTTACAGCAGCCTTCTGCTCTTTGACCACGGGTCACTCTTTTTCGACGCGCCGACGGGGGCCCTCGGATCACTCCCGCTGACAATGGCTGGGTGCCTCGACGTTGAGCGCGGGAAAGACCTCGTTGGCGATGTGCACCCCGTCGTGGTCGACGCTCCGCGACACGTTCGCGGTGCGCAAGTGCATAACTGCGGTGACAATGGTGGGAGGGCCGGGCCGCATGAGCGCGCACCACGGAGCGCCGGTCGTGGCGGGGTGGATCGAGGTAGTGGCCATGGGTAGCGGCAGAGGTGGCCGCAGCGGCAGAGGCGCTGGCGGCAGCAGTACTGGCGCCAGAAAGTAAGGCGGCGCTGTTCGTGCGGGCGGCCACGTCGGCGTCGCAGCCGGCGCGGTGCGAGGCGCCGTCACCGGCAGCGCCGGCGGTGTCAACTACCCTCGACCACCTGCGTCGGCGGGGCGGCGCCCGCGCTCCGCCTGTGCTCTGTCAAAAGCTATCCCCTCTCTCGGCCGACGCGGATTGGACGAGGGACGCCGCCACCAGAGTGTTCACCCTTTTTGTCTCCTGCGAGGTCGCCGCCTGCGCCGCCAGTGGTGGCGCTCTTTTCGCCTCCGGCGGCCTCCACGTGAAAGTGAAAACGCCCTGCAATTTTAAGCTGGTGCTTGCGAATCAGTTAAATGCGTTCCCAATCTCTGTGCTAGGTTTGCAGTGCTCATGCCAAATCATGTCGCATATGGAGCTGTGACACAATGAAGTTTTCACAGCGTCCCACCGCGGCGGCAGCGCCGCCATCGCACGTCGGCGCGCGCGTCGGCGGGAGGGGCGGCCCCGCCTCCGCCCACCACCGCCCTTTTCGACGTCGACTACCCAGTGGTGGCCGCCACCCGGCCGGGCGGCACACTGGCGGCGTGAGTGAGACTTCCGGGCATCTACGTGCCGTGCCTCTGTTGGCGGTTGTGCCACGGCGTGTTATGCCGCAATGCGCATGCAGATGACACGCCTTGTGACGCACAAACACGCGTTTTACAACATCTTGCGGGATTAACTTGGCTAGAACACTACCCCGCACACGGCAATTTCGACGGATCCCCTTCGATTCTCAGCTGACTTCGGGCTTAGCGCCAGAATCGAGCAAGTCGGTGCCTGAATCAACCGGTTCGCATCAGATTCGAGCAGGGTTGTCAGCGTTTGGTTTGGTTTGCCAAACATGAACGGAATTCAACCTGATTCACTCAAACGCTGTAGCGTTCAGGTTGAACGCGTACTGGTTCCGCGTAATACTTAGTGTGCCACGTTTCATGTAGTTGAGATTGTGCTTGGGGAAGTCGGGTTGTCTGACTCGAGCTCCATCGAGCTTGAGTCGCCAAGCCGATGAAGCGTGTTGATAGCAGGCCTGCTGCAGTACCGGCGACAGAGCCCTGCTTGCCTGCCCCACCAACGCGACACAATCCAAACGACTGGTACGAGCCGACGCCGGGGCGACGACTTTGACAACCGCCTGGGCCTCCGCGCAGTAATGGAGACGACGGGACCAAACAGAAAGGACCAAACACCAAAACGTGTAGACGGGGCGTTGAGGGCAAGTGGATGCCCCGTTGTCCGAGAAGCAGCTTGCTGCACTTCCCGCATTCATGGGTGCGACCACGACCCATCCATCCTTCAGCCGAAACGGCTATGATTCAGGCTCACGTTGACAGCAGATGAATCGGTTCACGTACTCAGCGCCTAGGGTGCTACACAGCCGATTGGCAATAGTTGAGATGATGGAGGGTCTGGGAGCAGAACTCTCAGCGCGACTGACCTGCAGGGGGTATGGCAACGAGGCAGTCAGAGCGGCCGCACAGCCCCGAACAACCTCGCTGATCAATTTGAAGTAGTCAACGAAAGCTCTTGTCTGCCCGGGCAATCAATCATAGATACAACCATGTCGTTTGTCGTTTGATTTGGTTCGTTTCTTGAAATCAACCTGATTCACCGAACCATCTGTAGATTCAACATGAATTTGCAACCCTGGATTCGAGCAAGTCGGTGCCTGATCAACCGGTCCCTCTGCCAAGTCCGTGGCCAACGTTGTCTTCCTCGGCTGTACTCTGGACTCCGCCCAAGTTTAGCATTTGCGTGGCCGCATCAGCCGTCCCAGACGTGATGGTACCGAGACAAGCCCACGAAGCGGAAGGTTCTGTCAAAGCAGTTCCGTTAGGAACGCTGCAGAGTCCGCTGGAGCCAATGACAGCGATGAGACCGGCCAAGCCGCTGCTTTACCTGTGCGATGTCACCCGTTGACAGCAAAAAATGAGACCGGGTCCGTGCTGCACCAATGACAAAGCCACGAAGCGGCATAAATGACACTGCGTCCGAGAGAAAGCGACACCGATGTCTCTGTGCCTTCCAAGAACGCCACACGCCTGCAGCACGGATGTGCTGTTCAAAAGAGATTGCGCCACCTCACATCTGCTAGCACTTGGGCCTTCTCGTATGAGGCCACGCACGCCTTAGCAGTGACGTGGTCCAAAAGGAATGAAGCATTGACATGATTGACGCCTTTGTGAGTGGCGCGCGACGTGCCGGCAAGTCACGGTGTCCGACTGGCTCTCGAGAGCAACAAGCTCCCCTCTGAGACCTACTGCTGGTTGCTCCTGCTTGATCGATCGCGACTTCCACACGCATTAGCGAATGAGGGCAGACATCTCGATCGCTCTACATGGTCCTTCGATGTGTTGCACATGTATTGCGCCATGTAACGGGGCAGGCACGTTGAACGGCAAAGCAGCAAAGCAAACCACTATCTGACTTCATACGGATACCAATGCATTGATGTGGGGGAAGCCCCCTCAACTCTGATGACGCGATCCCCCTGGTATGAGCCGGGGGAGGAGCCACAAGCACACACACAATTCCCCCAGAGGGAGCGGCGTGCGGCGCCCGTTCGGGGCGCATGCCAGGTGGGGCTTGGGGCCGGCCCCGAGGCATAGGCCCTGCCCCAGAGGCCAAGTGGGGCAGGGCCTGACGCGGATGAAAGGCCACGCGATCCCTCGATCCGAGCCCCCTAGAGGGGCCTGAAAGCTTGCGGAAGCTCCATTGACCGGGGCAAAGCCCGGGGCCGAGATAAGATCTCGGCCACTGTCGATATTCCACGAGGACTTCAATTGGAGACTTGAAAGTCTGGGGATAAGTCCCTAGTGATGAATTGGGCAATTTCAGTGCAAGCTGGCTTGAATCCAGGGGCCATATCTCTTTTTCAGTGGAAGGGGGTCCCTTGATCCGTGGCAGGTGCCACCAGGACCCCGCATCAGGGAACGTGGCCCGCCGGGCTCCGATCCCCCTTCGACCGTCTCTTCCTGGGTCCGGATTGTGCATTTCCTGCGTCTCGTTTCTGACGGTAAATGAGTGTATGCTTCGGGGTCATTGTGTGTACTCGAATTAACGAGCGTTGCTTTTGCGTTCGTTCCGGCGTTCTGGTGCGCTCCGCGCCCTGTGATCCAGGCGTTTGTGTTCTTTCTCCTTTGTGTTGCTCCGCATCCTGTGCTGGGGTTTCTGACGGGTCGGTGCCCCGTCGGCTTTGCGGGCAGAAACCACTACAGTTGACAAACATCCTGCGAGCTGCGTACTCTTTAGATGTGGTAGGAGTCGACGCCGGAATTCGCTCAAGGCCACGTCGGCGTACACAGTCTACCCAATACATCTCGACACAAAGCACACTCTTGACGTGCTTGAGCTGTACGGCGTCCACCCTGAGGGCTTCAGCGCCAGGGGGCATATCTAATCGCAAGCGCTCGCAACCACAGACACTGAAAGGGCAACCAGCAACAGGTGCGGCCTGGACGGCGCGCTCCACAACGATGACGCGCTCCGCTACAGAGCTTGTGCCCAGGATGCCAACTTCAGCCCGACCGTAGCGCTCGACTTCCTGGCGGCCCACGTACCGCATTCAGTCCCGCTACGGAGCTCCGTGGAGGTGCTCCGCAACTCTCACAATTTGGCGGCGTGCGTCATGTCGTCCTGGCTCATGTGGGTGCAGGTGAGAGCCCACGCCGACTGCCAAGTCGGCCGTAGCGTCACAATCAAGCACCTCTGCTAGGCCTGGAACATTGCGCTCTTCCGCCAACACACCGACCTGCACCACATGACCGCGTGCGCGATCCCGAGTGCCCGAGCGAGACATGGCCTCTTCCAACTCCCCGTCGGCGATGTCGTCGTCCCGAAGGAGTTGAGCCACCTGCTCAACCAGCACAAACTGAAGGGTGTACTCGGACCGGCGGTGGTTTGCACGGAGCCATGCGAGCTTGACCGCCGGTAACAAGGACGTGTGGGATAGTGGGTGCCCACATGGAGTCCATGACGATATTGGCCACGGTTGCGAGCCCGGCCTGTCAGCGACTTCGTCGCGTTGGCGTTTGCCACTCGTACCCCGGTCCATGCTTCTTCTTCTGTCGAAGGAAACGCACCACCAGGTTGCGTTGGAGATTCTCCAGGGGTGTCCAGGTGTCGTCTTTCGACCCGTAGTCGAACAAGCGCACCTTAGCGCTATAGCTGTCGCCAGTCTGGCGTACGCCTAGAAGTTTTTCAACCGCGTACTCATCGGCAGTTGCCGGGGGTGGCTTGTGTTGGTCAAGATCATCTAGCGGGGGGTGTGGAACCGTGTCTGTCGTCGTTGGACGAGGAGCTGGGGTGACATGGACACTGCTGACGCGTTTCTCCTCGCCGTCGATGTCAATAACAAACGTGCAGGCGTCCGCGTCTGCGTCGATGACCACGAAGGGTCAATTGGCTTTGCTTTGCAGCTTGTTTTTCTGGTCGTGGTTGGTCGTGTATACGTAGTCGCCGATCTTGACGTCCGCATTGCGGGTTGCGACCCGATGGTCGAAATTACGTGTGTAACGTTGTCGCGTCTTACGCAAGGCCTCCACAGCGACAGGGATCTGCTTGAGCAGGCGGGCCATGAACTCGCGTTTGCGAGCTAGGGGTGACCGATCCTTAAGCGTTCCCTCATTGGTAAGCGGAGTGCCCGGGGGCAGGTTGCGAACTGTGAGGTTGGGGATCCGTCTTGGGATAAAGAGCTCAAAGGGAGCGATACCCGTAGACCGGTGTGGTTGGCTATTATACGCCATGATGATTACCGGGAGTAGCCGCAAGGCGACGCACTTGTTGAGCTTGACGAAGCGGTCGGTGAAATCCAAGATGAAACAATCGCCCTTCTTGGAGGCCGGGATGGGCCCAAAGATGTCAACGGACAGCTCCGTGAGAGGCTCAGTAGCCGGGAACACGGTCCCAGGCGTGCTGTGTCGCCTCAAGGCGAGGCGGTTTTGGGCACAAGTTGTGCACTTGGTGATTTTGGTGTGGATGTCCGTTACCATCGAAGGCCAGTAACATGCCTTTTGCATGGTGCAGTACATCGGGTTCATCCCGGGGTGGGCTGCCACAGTGGCGTGATGCTCGAGCGCCAGGACGCGTTCGCGAAATGATTTTGGTATAACCAATTGGTCGCCGTAAGGCGTCTGGCGATACAGAGCGTGATGCTCGTTGCGGAAGAAGGCGTTGGCCGTTCCGCGCTCCACGCGAGTGGACATCTCGACGCAGAAGTCGTCTGTTTGTTGTGCTTCGACAACATCGTCGAACTCCACCAGTTCCGGTGTGTCGGTACCCGTGTACCTCCCCGTTTTTAAGCCGTTGGCCGTCTCGGCCAATGCCAGACAAGGTTTATCATCATGGATATCTTCTGGCCGCGCCACAGTTGAGGCGTGCGACAGGAAGTCGGGCAGGTGGTGCGATGCACCTGGTTTATAAACCATATCGAATGTGTATTCGGTGAGGCGAAGTCGCCATCGCATCAAGCGTCCACTTGAGTCATTCGAGCTGTAGATCCAGCTAAGCTTGGTGATCCGTTCGGATGAGGAACAGTTGCCCATCGGCGTAGTGCCTCAACATGAGGACAGCCCACACGACGCCGAGGCATTCTCGCCCCGTAGTGAAGTAGTTTTGCTCTGCAGCAGTGAGTCCTCGGCTCCAATATCCGCCAGGATGAAGCAGCTCGCCCGGTTCCTCCTGGAGGAGGGTACAACCAACTTGGTCGGCGCATGCCTCAACGTCGACGACGAGCTTCCGATTGGCGTTCGGCAAGGCAAGTACCGGTGGGCACAACAGTGCGTTGCGAAGATCCTCAAAGGCGGCGATAGCCACGTCCGTCGGTGGTGGTTAATCCGGTGGGATCTCGGCCCTAGTCAGGGTGTTCAGGGGCTTTGCTCGTTTGGCAAAGTCCTTGACGACACGCCGATAGACGTTGCACATGCCTAAGCAGCTTTTCAGGTGGGTCTTCGTCGTTGGGAATTGGGCAGGCTTCAGAGCATCTCCGTTCTTGTTGTGCAGGTGCAGTTGCCCGGGGCGGACAATGTGTCCGAGGTACTCGACTTCATCGGAGAACCACGTGCACGTTTCCAAGTTCAGCGTAACCTCGGCTTCGCGCACATGGTGCAGAACCGTATCAACATCTTTGACGTGTTGTGCCGCGTTTGCGAAAAAGATGATGACATCGTCTGAGTAGACGAGGCATATCTGCCACTTTACGCCCGACAGGATACTATCCAACGGGCGCTGAAAGGTAGCGGGCGCATTCTTCAAGCCGAAAGGCATTGATAACCAGTGGTATACACCACAATGCGTTGTGAACGCCGTCTTCTCTTGGTCGTCCTTGCGTAAGGGCACTTGCCAGTACCCCACGGTGCAGTCAAGAGACGTGAACACCTGCGCATCTCCCAAGCAGTCGAGGCAGTCCTCTATCCAAGGCAAGGGATAAGCATCCTTCTTGGTGATGTTGTTTAAATGACGATAGTCGACACAGAATCGGGCTTTGCCGTTCTTCTTTGGTACAATTATCACGGGGCCTGCCCAAGCACTATGGCTTGGGGCAATGACGTTGAGCTTCATCATTTTGTTGATTTGATCAGCGATGATCTGCCGTTTGAACGGCCCGGTGCGGTAGGGTTGGGCGCGTATGGGCAGAGCGTCTGGGGGAGTGACGATGGCGTGCTGCGTAGCACGGATGACGCCAAGGGTTCCATCCCACATAGACGAATGCGTCTTCTGCATGTCTCCAATCTGATTGTGCAGGTACTCGGGTGCCTCACTGAGGTCGAGGTCCTCGAGGGGGTCACGACTCGCGTCGTCCGATGAAGTATCGGTACCATCTTTTGGATGGTTGTCATCCAAGACGGAGGCCAACATCGGCCCTTGGCAGGGTTCTGCAAACCCCAAGGTAGAGTTCTTGCGAACAATGACTTGGTCCTTGCCGAAGTTGCATAACTTGACCAGGAATGGTTCGTCCGGTTTGACGATGGCGATGCCGCGGGCGACTGTCATGGACTTGTGTCGGCACAACCGAATTTTCGGTGTGATGGCTACCATACCAGGCGGGTCGCACGTGGCCATAATCCACTCCTCCTTGTGTCCGCTGACACGCACCTGTTTGCAGGCTCGAACCCGAGCGGGTTTATCTTGCCAGTGGCGGTCCCACGTGCTGTCGTTAAGACAAGCTAAGATCGGCGTTGGCCGAGGTTGTTCTTCCGTGCAGCGCACGTGGTCTTGCCAGATGATCTTGCGTAAGCGCGGCAAGATACCCTCGATGGTTTGTTCAATGAACTCGGTGCCAAGAATGCACGGGACTGACAAGTTGTCGGTAACGAGGAATCGGTCAGATAGACGCACACCTCCGGTGTCTACATACAGATGTATGGCATACTTCGTCACAAGACGATTGTTTTTTGCATCTCGGATGCGCGGAAGCGTTGTCAACTTTTCGGCGTGAGCCATCCAGTTCGAAGGGAGAACACTAGTTCGCACTATGTTCACCCCGGCGCCCGTGTCTAAGACAGGGCGGCAGCTTCACATTACGCGCAGGCATGGGCCTAACGTGGCAGCGATCTCGTAGTGCCGAATGGCCTGACGTAAGAGTCTTGTCACCGTACGCTTTCGCGTTCCGCCGGGCAACCCCAAGTCGGGCACCCGGCCTAGACGTTTTTTGAGTCGTCCACGGCGACGGCCGGATGCTCGACCTCGTCTTCTTCGACGTTACCCTCGGCAACGGCATGAACGCCGATAGGCGGTTGCCGACGCTCGCGCGGGAGATAAGGCTCGGCACATTGTGCGGCGAAGTGCCCCAGCTTGTGACAAGTGTAACAGATGTCAGCCCGATTGGCTTGAGGGACGGCGGCCCGAGGGGTCGGCGGGGTGCAAGCCGGTGTGAATGGTCGCTCCGTCGTCGTCCGCTGATCCTGTGTCGCGTAAGCGACTTTGATTGCCGTTGAACGGGTCATCTTGAGCTGCAAGCGCAGCTTGTTGGTGCCGTCCCAGTACATCAAGGCGGTTGCAACAGTCTCGGAAAGAGTCCGGTCCGGGAAATGGTCCTTCAAGACCCGCAGGTGCGCTTGCAGAAGGTCCGAAAGGCCAGTGATGAAGACGTCCTTAACGTCTTGGATGTCAAACCAACCGTTCAGGAGGTCGCATTGCGTTTCCACGCGATGACCAAAAACCGTGGGCACCTCGTTGTCTGATTGCTTCATCGTAATGATGTCTTGGTAGGCGTGAGTCATAGTTGCGTGTGTCGCATACTTCGACAGAAACCAGTTGATAGCATCTCCGTATGTACAGATGGCATAACGCTTACGTCCGAGGGTGCTGTTAAGCGCGCCGAAGAAGGCCATCTTGGCGTTGCCGGCTATTCGAAAGACCATGCGCGGCAGGGCTTGACCGTGCGTCAGCCCAGCCGCGTCGCACGCGCGGCGAAAGGTCGTCAAGAACGTGAAGATGACCAAGGGCAGGGCTCCCGTGAATGGCTGTTGCCCACGGAGCGCTCCGTCTAAACGTTTGTTCAGACGATGCGACCGTTCTTCCTCCTTAGGCGTAGACGTCAGTTGACGGCGGATCAGGAAGTACGTCCTGTAGTCCAGGAGTGTCTTGAAGAGGCTATTAGCCGGGAGGATCACCTGGATCCTATCGGCTTTTTCAAGTCGCTCCTTCCGTTTGGTGGGGGTTGCGGGGCGCTTGCGCGCGGCCGCGTCCGACTTGCTCGAGCTGGCGCTCAGTAAGGACCCATTTGTGGGCGACAGAGGGCCTGGTGGACCGTGGCCATCGTCTGAAGAGGACGTGTCCATCGCGTTGGGATTGTCGTCCTCTGACGACGTCGGGCTTGACCCAGAGGCGGAATCATCGGAAGATGAGGAAGGCGCGGCGTTAGCCGGATCGTCCTTGCGGACGGACTTGTCTTTAGTCACCTCGCTTGTCTTATTGACATTCTTGGTCTTGCCGCCCGACTGGCGGCGAGACTTAGCCACACGGCGCTAAATATAATATATATATAGACATATCTGTGCCACATGTGCACACGTGGCACAGATATGGCTACTCGAACGCTCCACCAACGCCGACGAACCTCGGAACCGTTCTCATGCGAAATGAAATGAATATAGCATTAACAGCTTGGAGATGATTCCTCCAGATGGAGGTTGGCACGCGTTCGGACTCGCGGGTGGCACATCCCTATAATCCGTGAATATGAGGACAGATCGAGGCCGTAACAACTCGCTGCGAGAGGTCGCGGCCAGATTGGAGCCAATAAATGTCGCCACGTTGGGTCATGCTCGGTCGCAGCGATCGCCACGACGGCGATGCTGCAGGTCCCCTGCTTGAGCGATGCGGAGATTGTGGATGACGTTCCAGTGTGGGTGATTGGATCGAGAATTCGGATTGGTCAGCAGACGTCCTGACCCGTGCGTTGCGAACGCCCGTGGTGAACACTGTCTGAATTACACGTCTAGCACGTGTCGGCAGCAGACTACTCGGTTGGTCGTCCGCCTGTGCGAGACCCACGTCTCTCCGAGATGCAGCATGACACGAACCTCGTCAATCTGCGTGAGTCTCGACACAGGAGGTGTGCTGGAAACCCGGCCACGTCGCGCCGGGTACAGCGCACGTCGGCGCCCCATCCTGACGGCGTGTTCTAGGCCGGTTACGTGGCTTGAACGCCGATTCCAGACCCCCACGAGCCCCGGCCAGGCTGCGCACGCGACGGGACCCCGCCCCCTTTCCTGGTGGCGTGTTCCAGGCCGGTTGCGTGGCTCAAAAGCCGTTTCCAGGCGCCAACGGGCCGCGCCCAAGTGGCGCGCGCGATACGACCGCCCCTTCCCCCCCTGGCGTCCTGGTTCAGGCCGCTTATGTTGCTGGAAAGCCCATTTCAGTCGGCCGCGGGCCCCGGCCAGGCGGTGCGCGCTGCGCGAGCCCCCCCCTCCCCTCCAGGCGGGCTGCTCCAGGCCGGTTACGTGGCTGGAGAGCCGTTTCCAGCCGCCCGCGGGCCACGGCCAGGAGGCGCGCACGATGTGGCCCCCCCGCCTTTCCTGGCGGCCTGTTCCAGGCCAGTTGTGTGGGCGAACGGGGGCAGTTAGCCTCCTGTAGGAGGGAGACATAAACCAGGTCCTGGGGGACCGCGCGGGCACCGCAATTGGGGTAGACTGAGAGCGGCGCGGAAGTGGGATCCTTGGCCGATGTGGTGGCCACCGTCGTGCTGACCGCGGGTATTGCCACCGTCGTCGCGGGCGTCCTCTTCGCGGGTTTTTCTGCGAAAGCGCACGCGCCACCATCCTGCCCAGCGCTGGCCCACAGGCCATACGCCTCCCGCATGGGGTCGAGCACGGACGATGAGAGCGAGGTGTCGGCCATTCTTTTGGCAAATGTGGGACTGCGGACGCGGCGGGTGCGATGGCGAAAGCGGTTGAACGGCGAAGGGCGAGAGCGAGGCGCTCGCGAGACGTGCTCACAACGAGGACGTGTTCGAAGACCTAATGTGGACCGAGATTTTGAGGCCGGCTTCCGTCGCATTATTCAGGATGACTTTGGTTGGCGCGGCCGCCCCCCCTTCTACGACGAGCGCATGTTTGAGCGGCGCTTCCGGCTCCCACGGGCCATTGTGTTTGAGATCTACGCTAAGCTGCAGTACATGCCATTCTGGCTGCGTTCCATCAACGCAACGGGATCTGGCACTTCTACATTGGCTCGCCCGGCCGCCACAACGACATGAACGTGATGAACGCGTCTCCGCACTTCCTGGACGTCAAGGAGGGCCTTCGGCCGCCCCGCGGCTTCACGTACAAGGTCAACAACCGAACTCGTCGGCTGCTCTACTATTTGTATGACTCGGGCTACCCTGCCTATCCCATCTTCGTCCAGCCGCACCCCAATCAAAACACGATCAAGAATATGACTATCAACCGTCTGCAGGAGGCCCTACCCAAGGAGGCCGAGCGGCTGTGCGCCATCAAGCGCAAGCAGTTCAACATTGCGCTCTACCCCGCTCGTTTCGCAAGCATGCCCACCATCACCAACGTAGGGAACGCCGTGGCCATGATGCACTACATGGCGACCGCCCACCGGCGCAGCGGCTAGTTGGGCCAGATGCGCATGCAGGTGGCGGCCGAGCTCCGACAGGAGAACGGGGAGAATTCTGAGCAAAAGGGCGGGTTTGAGGAGCACCCGCCCTCTGGCCATGGGGTTTGGGGGCCGCCTTTGGACGAGGACGCTGATAATGGGGCCGTCCCAGGCCATGATCACCGGCCACTCGTCGAAGGTTCTCCCCAATACATCATTGCGGCCGAGCAAGAGGCGACAGATGCGGCCAGCCACTACGAGTTGCGTGCGGACTTGACCGAGCATGTGCACGAGAACAGGGGGCAGCTGTTAGCGCCATATCTGTAGTAATGAGCGTAGCGTGGTGGCCCAAGGGCCAAACAAGGTTTTTTCCTGCCTTTGGCAGGTTTTTTTTTCCTTTGTACCTCTCGAAGATGCGCCTTTTTCCCTTGAGCTTGATGTGTGTCGGTCAGCTGATGTGGGATTGGCAACGATGTCTTCCGCACTTGTGAGTGTGGTCTGGTGTCGAAGATAAACGGGGCGGGTGACTAGGAGGGAATAGACATGCAAACTGCACTGATATAGTCTATGGAATGCGATGGGACAAAGAAAAAAAGCAGCTCGAAAGCACTAGCAGCCGCTCATTGTGCCCGTCACTGTGAACTACGGTCGGACTTCGGCCGGTGCGCGACGGGGGGCCTCTGCAGCGAGGGAGGGCGTTCCATGGCGCGCGTCATACGCCAGCCAGACGCTATGGCCGCATTTAACGCACCCTGCCACTCATCCGCGACCAACGCGGCAAAGACCCTGTGCGGGGGTCGGTTGTCGCCGTCAGATTCCCAGAAGCAAAAGTCGAACGTCGCGGCAGGCGACGGGTCGGCCGACTTTGCGGCCGACGGCGTGGCCTCCGACAAGGTGGCGGCGGGCGGCGTGACGGCCGACGGGGTGGCGGCCAACGGGGTGGCGGCCGACGGGGTGGCGGCCGACGGGGTGGAGGGCAATGGGGTGGCGGCCGACGGATAGGCGGCCGACGGGGTGGAGGCTAACGGGGTGGCGGCCGACAGGGTTGCGGCCAACGGGGTTGCAGCCAACGGGGAGGCGGCCGAAAAAGTGGTGGCCGACGGCATCGCGGCCGACGGGGTGGCGGCCGACGGGGTGGCGGCGGACGGGGTGGTGGCGGACGGGGTGGCGGCGGACGGCATCGCGGCCGACGGTATCGCGGCCGACGGGGTTGCGGCCATCGGGGCGGCGGCCGACGCGGTGACGGCCGACAGGGTGGTGACCAACGGTGTGGCCGCCAACGGAATGACGGCCGACAGGGTTGCGGCCAACAGGTTTGCGTCCAACGAGTCGGCGACAGACGGAGTGGCGGCCGACGGGGTGGCGGCCAACGGGGTTGCGGCCATCGGGGTGGCGGCCACCGCGGTGGCGGCCGCCGGGTTGGCGGCCGAAGGGGTGGCGGCCGACGGGGGGGTGACCAACGGGGTGGCGCCCAACGGGTTGGCAGCCGACTGTGTGGCGGCGGCCCATGAGCGGGTGGCCGTAGCCTCTTGCGGGACGTCCCGCGGGTCAGGCACGTCGTCGTAATGGTGCTCAAGGTTGACGCCGTACGCGCCGACGACTCGATGGTCGCCATGACTAGGGGACACCAGGTGTTGGATAAATGCTGCTCAAAAACGGTGGCTGAGGCCAGCGGCCGACAGAACACAGGGGTCGACGACACGAGCAAAGAAGCGGCCAGCAGGCCAAACGCGTGACCAAAGTGGGCCAAACGAGAAAGCCAACGCGGCAGCGAATATGCCAAGAACCCGGCCGACGCGACCAAGGGACACGACACAGTCATTGTATGGAGTGTCCGTTTCGGGATCAAGTGGATGTCCAATCAAAATCGAGCGCCGTGCAGCACAAGGCCCATATACTCTGGCGACTTGCGAGTACCAAAGCAACTGCTATCGTTCTCGGCTGGAGGAAGAGCCTGATTGGAGCTGCAAAGCCCTGCTCGGGATTGTGCAGTTGATCTGCGAGCAATTAAAGGGGGGCCAGTTTGTCGATTGAGGGTGCTACTTGAAAAAATTCGGCCAATCCCAATCTGTAAAACGAACAGGAGCTCTTTGCTCGTCTTGCTCTTTCTTTGCGCTCGCCTGAGATGATATCAAAGCCGGCTGTTTTGCCGTACCTGTAGGCTGGTCGGCCTCATGTCGCCCCGTAGATGTCATGCATCCGCACCAGGGCAAACCGCACTTTGTTTTTGGTCGTGCCGCATTCGTGCAACAGGACGCGTCAAGGGAGCATGTTGGAAAAGTGTGTAGGAAGCGAGAAAGGCACAGCGCGTGGGTAAAAAAGCAGCCATTTACGACACCAACGTGACGTGGCCGCCCGGCCCTCCCTCCCCTATCGTACGAAGGCAAAAAGATATACTGCGTCGAGCCCACTCCAATGCAAACAGATAAAAGCAAGGCACACAAACAAGAAATGTAGGCACACATGCGCGACAAGGAGAAGGCAGCATTGCCGTACTTGGACACGTACAGCGCCAATCTCTCGTAAAGTGCATGCCAGGTATTGATGAAGGATCTTTGGGAATTGTGGCCACCCAGTACTGGGCCCGTCCGCGACGGTTGGCCAAGCCGCCCCCAGGCCGTGGCGGAAGTGCTGTCGTCACCAGAAGAACCTCCAGCATTGGGCGAAGACGAGGGTGGGCTCGGCGTGTCCGTGCCGCAACGCGCAGCGTCGTCCACGTCAATGGCCGGAGCGGCCGAGGTCCTGCTGGCCATGAACCGCCGCTGCTTGGTTGCTTGCGATGCGCGACAACGAAAAGGTCGGAGCGGCGGCCGCGTTCTGCTTGCGGCCACTCGCGTCCCACCGCGGGCGGCAGTGGAGAACCTTGCGGCCGCGGCAGCGGCCTCGCCAATGCTAGTTGTAGGACGAGGCCACTTAGCCGGCCGGCGGCCGACGCGGCGGTCGTGCTCTTCGTCGTCGGAGGAGGGCGGCGTCTTAGAGCCGGTACTCTGCCGCAGAAGCGGCCAAAGAGCGGCCGCAAGAGGTTGGCGTGACGACGGTGACGGAGTGCGACTGTGCTTGCGGCGGACGGTCTTGGCCTTGGCCGTGGCCGTCGTATCAGGAACTGCCGCGCTCCCCGACACTGCTACGGCCGCGTCGTGGGCTTTGTGCGGGTGAAAGGTCTCCTCCTATTTGTCCTCTGCGTCCGCCACGTCCGAGGCCTTGCGTGTTGTGCCCACCGCGTCCTCAACAGCCACGCTCTCGCTTCGGTGCACTTGCTCGTCCTCGGTCGCGTTGTCCTCGCCTTCATTGGACCGAGCGCGCCCGGCCCTTGCGTGGGCCGAGCCGATCCGCTGGCGCAGCGCATTGTTGTCCTTGCGATAGGCCGCTATTGCGGCCTTCCATAAGTCAGCGGCATATGAAGACTTGGAGGCCTCTGCGGACGTCCAAAACAGGATGTTGCTCCGTTCTTGTGCCGACGCGGCAAGCGCCTGAAGGGCAGCCGTGTTGGCGGCCGACTCGCGTTGCAGCGCCGCTACCTCTCTCTGCTGCTTTATCTCTGCTCTACAGGCCGCCTTGGCTGCCTCACTCCATGAAGGACGCTCCTGGGTGTGGCCGCTGTTGTGGGCCGTGCTCTTTGTCCGGCTGCTCAAGCGTGGTTGGCGTGCGTCGTCATCGCAATCCTCGCTCGACGACAGCACTCCGCCTTCCACATGCCCTGCAAATCCGGTCGTCCGTGGCGCGGCCACAGTCGGAGGGGTCGTTATCATGCCCACAGCAGTGCTGAACGTGTCGAGGTGTCGTAGCACTTTGAAGTTGTCCATGTGCTTGCACCTGAGCGTCGCCATCAACTCCGGCCGTGTGGCCGCCGCATACAGGTCTCCTTCCCGATGGCCGTTGAAGTAAGCAATAGCGGCATTCTCCATTTGCTCCCCCGTGAAGTTGCCCGTCATCTTGCGCCGCGTGACGGCCAGGTACCTGTCCTTGATCTTGAGGACATCGGGTAAGACTTTGAAGCGCAACAACCGCATGGTGGCATTGGTTGACCGCTGCCTGCGCTTGTCGATGTTGCGGAGGCCCGACTTGTCCAGCAGGCCACGAAACGTGTCGGCCACGGCGGCCTCGTACTGCGGCGCGCGCTGGTCCGTGCCCTTGACAGATTCGAGCGTCACACTGCGGAACGCCTTGGAAAAGTGCACAAACTCAAGCGGCAACCGCTCTAGACCGCGGCCCAAACGGCCCTGCCTGGCATCCGTGTTCGTCTCTTGGTCCAGGGCCTTCTCTTCCGCTGGGTCCGGGACCGCTCCAGCAAAATCCTCCTCGTCCTCGGCATGCAACGCGCCGCCAGTGGCCCGAAGATCTTCTCTTGTTGTCGTCCTTGCATTGCGGCCATCCTGCGGGCGCGTTCGCTGCCGCTCCTTATCCACGACCTTGCCCTTGGGACTTATCACAGGGCGGATGTCGTCGTCAGACATGACAGAAAGGAAGACGTTCTTGGCTCGATGATGCGGCCTTATCAGAGCAGGTGCCGGGCATAAGGCGGCGCCCGACGGGACAGCCTTGTGCTGTTGCTGTACGGCCACCACCAGCGCGGCCGCGGCGGCCCGTTGTTCTCGGCCTTCCACAGCGTCTCGGAGCAACCTTGTGCGTCGGGCGGCTGCCGCTGGGCGACCCAATTGGGGGGCTTGCTGCGGCGTTCCGCGGCCCGGCGGGCCTCGCGGTCGTACCAAGTCTCCGTGACGGTGGTGCCGCTGAACAAGACGCTTTTCAGAGGCTCTTTGACAGCCCACGGGCACATGGACCACGGCGGGCAGTCGACCGGCTGGACGATCACGAGCCCCTTTAAGAGCCAACAGATCGAGCAAAGTCGGCGCTCGTAGCGCTGCTGCTCCGTCTTGCTGCAGTACTGCACATCAAAGTTAAAGCGCCAAGCAAAGCCAGGCTCGAGACCCGGCCTCGCGGCCCAAGGGCACGGGCAGGAAGACGGGCAGATGGAGAATAACGGGGACACGTCTTGAGCCTGGTGGCAGTACTCGCAGCACGGCCTCCACCCCCGGTTGTACTCCTCCTCGCTCACAAAGCGTGACGGTGGGCCAAAATCCGGCCGTCGAAACCGTGGATGCTGCCGGTCAGCAGGTGCGGGGCGCGAAGAGGGCCCGGCGCCGTCCGTCATCGTTGAGAGGGGGGACTGGTGGGGAGAGGAGGGGGGCTCAAATGGGAACCCCAGACAGCTCAAAAGGCCACTGTAGGCCCGCGTACGCAAAGGCACCCAAGAATCGCTCAGAATGGCCAACAGGCACACACACAGGAGTCACGCACGGCGGGGGACGAGATGGCCGCACGGCGGAGGACGAGATGGCCGCACGGCGTGGGACGAGATGGCCGCACGGCGGGGGCGGATATGGCCCTCGTCGGGCCTGCAACAAAAGAACGGAAAACGAAAAATGCGCGACCCACCAACGCCACCCCCGCACAGCTCAAACAAACGGCGAGGCGCGGTGGTGGGTGGCTGCGTGACAGAGCGTGGAGCGTTCCACTGTGAGCTGCCGTGGGAGTCGGGGACGCACCAGAGGCGCCAATAGACGGCAACAGGATAAAATCGTCGGAGTACCGGCGAGGGCACAGTTGCCGAAAGGCACACACGCAGGCCTTGGAGGGCTGTCGCACGCGGCAGCACACTAATGGAGACAGGGAGGACGGACGGACGCTTGGAGCGGCTGGTCGCCACCTCGGTCACACCTGCCTCCCGACTAGTTTGATCTGGGCCAGCGGCCGCCGCGGTCATGCGCGCCGTGCGTGTCCCGCCGTGTGTCAGCCAACGCGCCTCAACAGGCTCGTGAGTCGGGGGGCATCACGTGGCCTGACAGCTTGCAAGCGCGTGGGGCCGCGAGGCGTGGAACACCAGCCGAGAGATCCCCAGCTGTGCCCAAGAGGCGGCGATGCAACGTATTTCTCTTGCGCGACCGGAGCCCCTTCCTAAACCATCGGAGCAATTCGTTTGTTAGAACTTTGAACCGGAGAGTGGTCTACTTCACTCTGCCTTCGTGCGCACCAGTAAACATCATGCGCACAATAAAATCAAGACCCAGACAAACTGATTTTGAGGGTCATTGGGTGCCACAATTGACACAGTTCGCAACATCAAATTGCACCTGTCCAGCATGCATGCGTCACGCATCCGTAGCCTGAGTGTGTCTCGTGAGGCACCCAAGGGGCCCGCAGGTCGAGGCCCCCAAAAAAATTGGCAGCACAATGAAAGAGGCGTGGAAGCAAAAAACAATGGCCCACATGGCCCGTGCCGTGGCTCTTGACGGGGTCCGCGGCAGGACGGTCAGAGGGCACCACTTGAACCCGTCGTGGCACCGCTTACGACCCTTGTGAGAAAGTGAGACTGAATCCCCTGCAGGCGGCGGCAGCGCATGACCACACTTCAGCTCGGGTGCAGGGTAAGATCCTGTTTTTCTTGGGAGTCAGGCGTCAACTGTCACGCGCCACAGGCCATGATCAGCCAAGTAAAGCCTGGGAGCTTCAAAGGAACCTTCGATATTCATCCTTGCGGCAAGAAGTTCTGACGACGGTGTGGCGGCGGCCGTTCATGGCGTCGAACAGCCAATGGAGAGGCTCCATGAAGGCCGTTTCTAGAGGCCTATGTGCCGGCCACAGAAGGGGAGACCGTTTCTGTTGGACAGGCCAGCCACGATGGAAGGCGGGACTGCCGATGGGCCGGCCGGTGTGGCGGCCGCCGGGCCGGACGGCGGTGCGGCTGACGCGCCCGACGGCGGTGTGGCCGACGCGCCTGACGGCCGCGCGGCTGACGCGCCGGACGGCGGCGCGGCGCACGCACAGGACGACGGCGCAGCTGCCGCGCGGAGCGACGGGGGAGCCGCCGCGGGGGACGGGTGCAACGTGGCGCGAGATCGCGCTGCTGCGCCAAGTGTAATCGTGCCAGCCGACAGAGTACAGTTGTCTTCATCCCTGTCGCCTAGGCCCCACGTCTGCGTCTTCGCGGCAGTCCATAAACTGTGCGGACCCTCCATGAAGCAAGTGCGTAGCACCTGTAAACACCTTTCCGGCGTGGTTGCGTGGGCGTGTCTAGGTCATCGCCTTGACATATGACATCTTGTATGACATTTGGTCGGGTGATGATGCGACCACACGGCGGCACAGCGACCTCCTCTGCTTTCTTCCAATGTCTGCAGAGGGCCCTAAAAGGCTTTTCAATCCTGATCATACTGAATGAACCCGGCGCGTGTCAGGGAGATATGCGTGAAAAAGGGGTTTGATCCAGAAGACACGTCCCAGTCATTGGCTGCCTGCAAAGGACATTCGCTGTTCACTGAATATCTGCACATTGGTCCTTGATTGGACGGCACCCTCTTCGAGCACCATGCTTTGTCGACCAGGGACATGCAACCGCCTTTGCCCCACATGCCTCTCTGCTACTATGCGGTGCCGTCATCCTGGTACGTAGCCTCTTCGCAGCTGTCGTTTGCTGCTGTATGACATAGACACAAACGAAACCACTGGGTGGGCCGCATTCGATTGCAGGATGCCTGTTGTGGGCTTCCACGGTTGTGGCTTGCACGTCAAGAAGTAAAAGGGATGGGTACAGTGAAAGAAATAGAGCTCTCCTACAAAACGATTCGAAACACAACGCGCACGGGAGGCCCGCCACCCCCCGGCACCTCCGCCCGCACGGGACGAGCCGCTGGTGGGCACTGCCGCCGCGCGCCGCAGCACCGCCGCAGCAAACACGTGCGGGACGCCGCGCCCCGCCGCCTCCACCACTCCCCCCTGCCACCGCCGCACCCGCCCACAACAGCCACAGCCGCTCGCCGCAGCGGCTGCGTCCGGCACCGTCGCGCGCGGGGCCGCAACCCCCCCCCCGCCGCTGCTGCAGCCGCCCCTGCGCTCCGCCGTCGCAACGCCCCCAACGGCCCTACCGGCGACAGCAGCCGCCAACGCCGCGGCCCACATGGGCGGGAGCGCATTTCCCCGACGCCACCGCCTGCGGATCCTCCTCCTGTTTGACGTCGGCCTTGCTTGCGGCCTTGCTTGTGGCCCTGCTCGCGGTCTTGGCAACGGCTTTGGCCGCAGCGGCCACCTTGCGGTCAGTGGCGACCGCGGCCTTATACCTGGCCTCCTTCGCATCCGGCTTCGCCCAGCGCTCTTTCATAGTGCGAGCGCTATCGCGCCTGACGGCCCCAGCGCGGGCCACGTCAGCCGCACGGTGCTCCGCGAGCATCTCCGCTAGGCGCTGTGCCGCGCGGGCCCCGGGGGGGGAGGAAGACGCGCTGTCTACAGCACTCATTCGTGGGCCAAGATGGTCAGCACGCGAACAGCAAGGAGCACCATTGTCATCGCCAGCATTGCCCCCCATGCCACTCGGAATATACGGCCTGTAGGAGGTGAGGAAAAGAGAAAATATACGTCTCGCGGCGTAGAGTGATCCCAGGAAACAGCAACGCTTCAGTCGCCGCTTGAGGGGTGTGATGAAAGGGTGATGGCCATGCGCTTGTCTGCTGGGAGATGCGGTCGGGCAGTCCACAGCTGTCGGCGAGATATTGGGTGCTGTGGACAGGCATTCACGGGGCACGGGGGTGGTCACTGCCGATGCTGAGAGAGCCCTCTTCCCCGCGCTCTCACGCCTTGCGCTCCCACGCTTCGTCCTGGCTCCACTTTTGCTGCAGTGCCTTCATTTTTCACTGTCTCAGGAACCGATGCTTGGCACGACGGGCACCAATTCTAGTCAACAACAGTGCACAATAAAATCACCAGTGCTGCCGTTTTTTCGGACAGCACACGGGTGAGGCATCAAACGACCGGCGCGTCCTTCAGTCAACTCAACGACACGTGGATGGCTGCGCGGCGCCCTCCATCGCTATGACAGGCGCACGCCCACCGCGGTCCTACGGGGCCCTCGTACATCAGTGTCAGGGACTACAGTCAATCCCCAATGATCGCCCACCCCCCACCGAAACTGTTACGAGGGCCTATTGTGAAGGCTACTTCCCAAAAAACCCGGCTCGAAAACAGCCATTGTGGTGCAATCAATGCATGTAAACCGTTTCACTGACGTCGGAATCCTTTTCTATCCCCAGACGGTGCCTTGATCGCCTCTGCGGGGCGATCGTTGGTCTGCTCATCCAAGGCGCACCTGGCCTTCTATGGGCCCTCACTTGGTTGATGATTCACTGTGCCCCAGCTCGGCTTTCGAGCTTCCCGGAGCCCGTCGCACGCGATGGTCCAGGCCGCCTCGTGCGGCAATAGTATCGACAGGTTTCGCACAAACACGATGCATATTGAGCACGCAGGACGGCCTCGTTGCGGGCGCCACGTTGTCAAGGCCGCGAGCCAGGAATGCAACATCACTGAGGGAGATTGTCTCCAGATCGACTTGAGCCGCCACGAATCGGGTTCAGACGCCACGCGTCGGGTCTTTTACGTCCCTTTCTACATCTCGACAGGTGGTGATTACCCAAAATGAACAACGATCGCGCCATATTCGGAGTGTTCAAGCTTGTAGCCTCCTTCTATCCGTCAACGTGTCTTCTTTTTTCATGATGATCGAATGGCCTCTTCTATCAATAGCGGAAGATTCATCGTGTTTGCCACTCAATCGGCTTCATATTGTGCACCCACCGCATCCGCCCTTTTCTCGAAACTACGGGCTCGGTTCGAATGCACCTTGCTGCACTGTCCGTTCCCAAATCGAACAGCACATGCAGCTTTCTGTTCTATCAAGTACTTTTCTTCTTTCAGCATATTCGCTGCATTAGTTCGTATTGGGTCAAGCAGCCAATGACAAGGTGACAACGGCCCACATCGTGGCGCTCTGAAACCGATGGTATGGGAGAAGAAGCAAACGTTGATAAACGTGCCCTTAGTGACCTACAGCCGTGGAATCTTTCTACCCACAGCGGCTGCTGGACCGTCCGACTGACACTCTGACGCGGTCGTGCCGCGCCGTTCCGCTTGGTTGCAGTAGCCGGATGAGACGCCGCGTGGCAGGGGTGCACCCTCTTGAACCAGTTGACGTCGGCCGCCTCTCGCACTCGCCTGCTTCGCACTCGACTGCTACGCAGCCGCCGTAGTTCTCTGTTACCGCGCCGCCTTCTGCCGCCGTGTGTTCCCCTCGCCCTCCCCGCCCCCTCGACATCACCCGTCACTGTCGTCTTCCCCCCCCATCATCATTCCCTCCGCCTTGACCACCGTAAGTCGCGCCCCTCCCGCACGGCGATCCCGCCCTGCCGCGACCCCCCCCGCCTTCACCGCCCGCCTCCGTCACTTGAGCATCTATTCTCGGTGGCCTCCGTTGCCACCATCCCGACTGGTAAGTCCCCGCGACTGTATCGCCTCCTTTTGTTGGCATGTTGCATCTCTCTCGGTTCCTCGGGTGTGATTCTGGTGGGGTGTGGGGGACGTATTACTCGCGGATGATTCTCTGGTGGACGGGGGAGGGAAACACTGTCCTGTGCACTGTGCAGAGGTCCACCTTAGAAGAGGTCCTGACGGTATGAGCTTGTTCGTTTCTTGCGCTGCTGGTCATCCTCTTCGTTTATTTGGCGTGTTGCTTTGCTTTTTCTCTTCTCTTGCGTTCTGTTTTGTCTTTCCTTCGCTGCTGTCTCATGTGTTCCGCCCGGCTCGTTCCCCGACACCAAGGAGCAGGTGGGGCTTGTTGGTGGCGGGGCCTGTCTGGTGAGTGTGGTGTAGGTTGGTCGTGACACGGCACTACGCAGATCGCTCCGTGGCACTAAAGTCTGTCCCATTCTATAAGACACCTGGTGTGTTGGAGCATCTCGTTGGCGTGCTTGCTCTAAACGTTTTCAAACTTTGTAGTAGCCTTCGATGACAAGTTCCGCGTGAGCATACCAAAAATCACGTTGAGAAGCGCAGTTCATCGGCCGCTGTGGTGTGTACACCTCCGGTGGCATCGATCTGGTCACACCGATACCGTCCGTTCCGGACCATCTCAGATTTGGTCGAATCCTATTTGGACTTGATCCCAACTTGAGGGGCTACTTTACTCAGATTCAAAGAGACAAGAGATCAACACGCGATGCTCGCGCGACCACATCCAATGATCTTCGATGCCGGAAGCGCCGCGCATCATAAATTGAAGCGCTGGCGCCAAGCAAGCCGTTTTGACATGCTAAAATCTGTGACTCCCTCAAAACATTTCTCAGTCAACGCCCAAATCAAATCATGCCCACGCCGACAAAGTCGCATTCGCTCCCCGTCTTCCTCATTCTTGTCTGCCTCATCCTCCCCATCCTCCTCACTGGAGCTACAACCGTTCACACCGTCCACCTCAGCGTCCTCCAGCTCAATGTCTATCTCATCGGCACGGTCCTCCACCTCCGCCCTCATGGCGGCCATGTCCATGTAGTAGTCCTCCATACTGATGGCGTGGTCCTCGTACTTCGCCCAGATCGCTGCCGAAATCTTGTTGAACTCCACGTCGACGAGCTCGCGGAGACGCGTAAGGTTGAAAGTGACGTTGGCATAGCGCAGAGCAACCTTCACGGTGCCCCACACCATCTCAATTGGGTTGAGCTCTGGGTGTGCCAGAGGAGAGAAGATGTTTGAGACGTCAAACTCCTCCGCCAAGTCTTGCACCAAGTAGCGTGGTGTCATGCGATGCTTGGCGGCCTGGGCGCGCATTTGCGCCACGGTCTTCGCTGAGCGCCACGTCGGCGGCCAGTTGGTCGGTGCCGCGTCGTGCTCCTCGAGACAATCAGACAGCTGGCTCTTCTTTATCGATGAATCAGCCGGTCGGGATTCATCGGTCAGCTTCATATGGTAGGGAGCTCGGTCGACGACAAGTACCGCACCGCCAATCTTGGGAAGCACTTGGTCTTGAAGCCACTTGAGCCACACCACCGAGTTCATTTCGCCGTGGTAGTCGCCTTTCTTCTTCTTGCCCTTGAAGACGAGACTTGCACCTGGCACGAGGCCTGTCTTGCGTGACCCGACCTGCGCGATGATGATCCGTGCTCCCTTTCCATATGGCACGTTTAGGCGAGCGCGTGACGACTTGTCCGTCCAAATCCGCCCTGGCGTCATGTTCTTGTTTGCCCAGGTCTCGTCGGTGTGGAAGATAGTGCGCTCGTCTGCACGATACTCCCGCATCTTCTTAATGAAGTTTTCACGCTGCTTGACGATAGACCGCTTCTCGCGAGACACATCATAGTGGTTGGGGCGCCGTGAGAAGTTGAACCTCAGGTCCGTCATTGCTCTGTGAAGCGTTGATCAAGACCACTTGTAGTCGGAGAGGTCTTCGCCATCACCTGCGCCTTCCTCCAATAGTGCGAGGGTGCTGTCTAATGTGGGAACAGTCTTATCTGCGTACTGGGTGTACACGGTCTCGCGCACGCGCGAAAGCTCAGAGGCAGGAACGCGACGCTTGATCACACGACGCTCCCGCTTCCCCGAGAAGGGTCGAGTATCGGCATACTCCCCGTTCACGATACGGATAACCGTGCTGCGGCTCAGCCCAGTCTCCGCCGCCATGCTGTCAACGGGCTGCTCCGGCATCTCTGCGGCATGGTTATCACGTTCTGAGGTAAAAAAGGCACGCAGCCTGCCAACAAGAAGCACAACTTCTCATGTGATGCGGCGCACCGCGCGCACGCGCGTGTGCGGCTTCCGCGCGACCGCACGCGTGGTCGGCATTGCGACTCACTGCGTAAGGCAACACCCAGAGCACTCAGGCGCGAGCAGATGGGTGGTCGGGGGCGCAGGGTGGCTTGGAGGGGAAGGGCGTCGGGAGAAGGTGCGGGGCGGAGGGGCGCGCGGGGAACCAGAAGGGCACGACACAGTCGGGGGCGGCCTAGCGCGAGGCGGAGCGCACGGGCTCAGTCGGCCACAGCAGCCCGCATTGTGCAAGGCTGGGGCAAAAAAAGCGCGCGCGCGCGAAGCGCCTGATTGCGCAGGCTCGCCGACCTCGGATCAAAAATGCGCACTCGGCGGATCAAGAGATCTTCAAAGTAGCCCCACAATTCGGATGGACGATTTTCAATCGTTGCAAGAATTTTGCGCTTCTTAGCTACGACCGTCTTGGCAAGCCTCTGCAAACCTTCATGTCAGCTGAAATACCGCGACCACTGGCCAGTATGACTCGACAAGATATGGGGACATTGGCTGGAGGCCAAATTCCTGGTTGGTGTCTTTTCTTGTCGGGTAGGGACGGCGAAAAGCCCCCAGAGACAGTTTTGTGCTGTGTCCAGGCTCGACGATGAGACGCTTCTCGAATGCCTATGCGTCCCAATATTTGGAACAAGGATGTCGAGTGGGTCTCTATTGCGCACGAGGAATCCGCTCGCAAAGAGCTGTTCATGCGGCCGAGCAATAGCGAGACAAAAATATTACTGTTCTCAGGGGTCTAATAGAAGGGGATATACTTTAAGTAAACCAATGCTACTATTGGTTAGTCAGCGAGCGTGAATATCTGTCGTACTTCCCTGACCTGGTCCTGAGGACCAATCAACAGCGCAGGTTGTCTGGTCCTGAGGACCAATCAGAAGCCAGGATAGTCCCATTCCTGAAGCCTCTGGTGAATCACTTTTGAGTCAAGAAGACTCATCTATTGAGTCGAAAAAACTCATCGATGAGTCGCTGTGGCCTGGGCATTGAGTGATGGGGCCGCACTATCCAGGCGAATATTTCCCGTAGGGTAGCCCCGATCTTGGAGCCATTCTTTTTTAGGTTCTTGGGGTTAAAGGATTGCATGTAGGAAGCGACCATCCCATTTGCGAGACAAGATTGTACTTCACCGAGACCTTTGAGGCCTCCTCACATCGACGGCGGGATGCTAGCGTTGCGCGGGTCTCTCATTGGTGGATCTCACGCGTTCCAACCAATCACATGCCCCGGAATGCACGGGTCATCTTTCCATATATATTTCGCAGCGAGCACTGCGGCGAAAAACGCAGTGTCAGCGAGGCACCCTCGGGGGCCAAGCGTAGGCGCGGAGCGCCGGAACCGGGCATCGAGGGTGCCGAGAGGACACTGCGTTTTTCGCGCAGAGCGGAGTGTGGCTGCCTCTGGGATTTGCCCCCGGAAACATTGCACAGGCGCCTTCATAGAGCGTGCGGGGTGCCAAAAAAAATTCCGCGCTCCATCATGCGTGCAGCACGCACTCTGGACGCAGTGGGGGCGTAGCGGAGGTGGAGGTCTCGCACGCCCTGATAGCGCCTGGTTTCTTTGCGCGGGCGACCCGAGTTCAATTCCTCGGTTTTTTGCACGGCGAGTTTTGATTGGAGAATTCTGATTGATGCCGGCCTTCATCGAGCTCTTTTCGTCCTCCCTCCCTCCTGCGCGCTTGTGAGGCAAACGGTTTCACTCGCAGATCAGGTTCTCAATTACTGCCTCAAGGTTTGCAACGCCAAAGCTCTTGTGCGAACTGCAGCTTCGATGAGGGGTGTCCCAAATCATGTTTTCGTCACAGGGGGCTACATGGGGGTCTTTTTCACGTTTTTATTGGTATGGTGGTGCCCTTTTCTTCGTGCACAAATTGTCAGCACATGCCTGCTCTAGTATCTGTGCATTTAATTGGGCCGCGTGATCGCCACCTGTCGAAGTTTAAATGAATGACACTTTCCTGCATGACACGTCAGGATGTGCCACCTCTGCTCACACTGTCAGGGGCTGTTCTGGAAGCACAGTAGGACTGAGAGGGTCTCATTACATGATCGGACAGTTGCAGAAGGCCAGTGGGCCGAGAAAAAAAGAAAAAACCGCGATGTCTCAATTTTGGGACACGCACCATACATGACGACCATCGCGCGTGCACGCCAAACTTCCGACACCGGTTGCTATCTTCTGTCCCTGGCAGATTTACATCAAGCCCCCATTCTCGATGCATGTCGATAGGCATCGATGCCGTATCGAAGCCGGTCTTCGTCGTACATTGATACGAGACTGGGCTATCGATCCGGCGATGAGGCGTCGATACAGTCTTTCTCCATTCCTGTACAGCCCTTTTGTCGATCTTCCTTGGAGAACCAGGACGAGGAACCCAGCCCAATCGCGTTGCATTCGACGCCAGATCTAAGTTTGATCAACAAGAATCGAAGAGTCTATTGCTGTTTCCCAGGTTGAGAGGCGATGATGGCGGGAGTTTCCCTGCAATTGAATCCATGCATGCAAAGAAGTTTGCGATTGGGCTGTTCCAATTGTCCACCCCTCGCGTCACAAGGGGCACGAATTCGCCGTGTTCGCGAGGTCTTGACCATGACAGCCAGAGCAGTGGCATGACGTCGCTACACATTCCCTCCCTTCAGCTTGAGCACGACGCGCCCACAAGCGTGAGGCGTCGATGCCACCCCCCCCCCCCTTCTATGCAGACGCTTTCTACATCGCTTGTGGCGTTTGGTAGGCCGCGACAGAGAAAATCTTCCACCCTGCCTTCCTTTCTCCACCTCGAACGCCCGTGCACGTCCGCCGGCACCCCGCACCCTCCTTTCACGCCTCCAATATGTTGTCTTGCATGGCTTTATATCTCTCTGGAACATCTTGATAGGACCCATCTGTGCGAACTCGTACGTTTACCCCGTGCCAGCAAGTGGAAAAGCACCCCAAACCACCCAGAGCACCCTCCTTCGAGAAAGTCAACCGGAACAACTGAAACATCAAGCGCATAATGTAATCCCGAGACGACATGGGGTGATACAACTGCTCGCAATGGAGCAGCAGGGGGGATAAGGAGTCATGGGGGAGAAGGTAGCGAGCGGATCGGTCAGGATCGCACGTGGATCAGGAGGGGGG
>Ga0209831_1000872_pt1 | contig 28658 bp, 33 predicted proteins | sample Maine_Asex4_meta_FD_187451 | JGI IMG/M metagenome (GOLD analysis project Ga0209831, IMG submission 187451) | Marine algal microbial communities from Maine, USA - Maine_Asex4_metaG (SPAdes) (version 2) | ecosystem: Host-associated > Algae > Red algae > Unclassified | place: Maine, USA | collected... | reverse complement strand
CAACCTGGACGCGTACCTGAAGTACCAGGCGGGGCAGGGGCTGGAGAACGGTGGCGGTACCGGCAACGACGCGATCGGCATGGGCGTGGGCATGGCGATGGGCCGCACCATGGCCGAGGGGGTCACGGCGGGCACGCAGGCCTCCGGCGGAGCCGGTGGCCCTGCCGGGCCCGCCTCCGGATCGACGGCCGCACCGGGACCGGGCACACCGCCGCCGCTGTCGAATCCTGCGCGCTACCACGTCGCGCTGGACGGCGAGGCGAGCGGTCCGCACGCGCTGGAGACGCTCGGGCAGATGATCGGCACCGGGCAGCTGAAGAAGGACACGCTGGTGTGGTCGCCCGAGATGAGCGACTGGGCGAAGGCGGGCGAGGTGGCGGGGCTGGGCAGCCTGTTCGGCGAGCACCGCACCACGCCGCCGCCGTTGCCGCCGCGGTGATGCGTCGGTGACATGCGGTTGACGCGACGCGCGGGACGGTGACCCGATGAGCGACCGCATGGCGGCCAGGCTGGCCGCGCGCATGGCCGAGGCGCAGTCGCCCGAGCGCCGGAACGAGGCGTATCTGTGGCACGAGGACGAGCAACGGGACGGTGACGAGGCGGACGCGGCACCGTCGCGCATCGGCGAGGCCAGCACGCGCTCGCTGACCGAGACGCGCTTTCCCTGCCAGCAGTGCGGTGCATCGCTGACCTTTGCGGTCGGCACCCACGCACTGCAATGCGACTACTGCGGGCACACCAACCGCATCGAGCGCGGCCAGGAGCCGCTGGTGGAGCTCGACCTGGCCGATGCGCTGCAGCGGCTTCAGGTCCAGAAGGGCGACGCGGAGGACGCCTCGCGGATTCGCTGCCCGAACTGTGCGGCAAGCTTTGCCCTCGATGCGCACATCCACGCCGGCGAATGCCCGTTCTGCGGCACCGACGTGGTTACCGTCACCGCCGAATCCCGCCCGCTAAAGCCCAAGGGCGTGCTGCCGTTCGCGATCACCGCCGACCAGGCGCGCGAGTCGTACCGTCAATGGCTCAAGGGCCTGTGGTTCGCGCCCAACAAGCTCAAGGAGTACGCCCGCGAGGACACGTCCCTGAACGGGGTGTACGTGCCGTACTGGACCTACGACAGCGATACCGCCACCCGCTACCGGGGCGAGCGAGGGGATGTCTACTTCGTCACCCGGCGCTACACCACCGTGGAGAACGGGCGCACCGTGACGCGCACCCGCCAGGAGCCCAGGATCCGCTGGAGTGCCTCCTCCGGGCGCACCGCCCGCCACTTCGACGACGTGCTGGTCGGCGCCACTCGCACCCTGCCGAGAAAGATCACCGACTGGCTCTCGCCGTGGGACCTGGAGAACCTGCTGCCCTACCGCGAGGACTACCTGTCCGGCTTCTCCAGCGAGGTCTACCAGGTGGATCTGGACGAGGGGTTCGGGCACGCGCAGAAGATCATGGACGGGGTGATCAGGAAGGATGTCCGCCAGGCGATCGGTGGCGACCAGCAACGCATCCATGCCCTGCAGACCCATCACAGCGACACCACGTTCAAGCACGTGCTGCTGCCGCTGTGGAGTGCCGCGTTCCAGTTCGGCGACGAGACCTACCGGTTCGTGGTCAACGGGCGCAGCGGCAAGGTGCGCGGCGAGCGGCCGTGGAGCAAGGTGAAGATCGCGCTGGCAGTGCTGCTGGCGATCGCGATCGCGGTGCCGGTGCTGTTCGTGCTGGGGTCGGCGCAGGATGGAGGGATGCCGCGGGTGCGGTACTGAGGGGGTTGTCACATGTTCTTCGGACGTGCGGTCGGTAGCGGGATGACGGCCCTTCGCCGTGCGCGGCACGGGGTGCTCGGGCTCGGCACCGCCACCACGGCGGGGCTGACCTTCCTGGTGCCGGTCGGGTCCGGTGTGCACTACGTGTTCGGCGAGCGTTGAGCGGATGAACAAGAAGGAGCAGCGGCAACGCCGCCTGACCGTGCTGCTCGAGGAGAACGCGACCATGCGTGTCGGCGAGCTGGCCGACGCGCTGGCGGTGACGGCCGAGACCGTACGGCGCGACCTGGACGAACTGGCCCGGGGCGGACTGGTCAGCCGCACCTACGGCGGCGCGGTGGCGGTGCGTGCCGCACGCGAGCCTCGCCTGAGCGAGCGCCACGCGCTGCTGATCGACGAGCGTCAGGCCATCGCCCGCACAGCGGTGTCTCGGCTGGCGGGAAGCGATGTGATGATGATCGGTTCGGGTGCGACCACCACGCAGCTGGCGCGACGCATCGCCGTCGAACTGACCGACATCACCGTCATCACCCACTCGTTCGGCGTCGCCACCGTGCTGTCGCTGAACCCGACCATCACCGTGCTGATGGTGCCCGGCCGCTATCACGCCGACGAGGGCGCGACGCTCGGTTCACAGGCGTTGCGCTTCCTGGAAGGCTATTTCGCCGACTGGGCGATCGTGGGGGCGAGCGGGCTGACCGAGGACGGGGCGGGGGAGGCGTTGATCGAGGCCGGCGAGGTGTACGCCGGCATGATGCGGCGGGCCGGCAAGACGATGATCGTCGCGGACCACTCCAAGTACGGGATGCGCTTTCCGGCACGGTTCGCGCGCTGGGAGCAGATCGATTGCCTGGTCACCGACACCGCCCCCGAGGCCTCGTTGCGCACGGCCATCGAGCGCGGTTGCACCCGGGTGGAGGTGGCCGGTGGTTGACGGCGTGCGGGCTCAGCCCTCGCTCGACAGCTCGGCCTCCAGCGCATCGGCGAAGCGATCGGCCTCCTCCATCGACAGGCACAACGGCGGGCGCACCTTCAGCGTGTTGCCGTAGGCACCGGCCGCGCCGATCAGCACGCCGCGCACCCGCAGACCGTCGATGATCCGGGAGGCCGCTGCACTGTCCGGACGTGCCAGGTCGCCTTCCTGGCCCAGTTCGATGCCCATGAACAGCCCCCGCCCCCGCACCTCGGCGATGGCGTTCGATGTCGTCGCGAGATGGTGTACGCGTTCGGCCAGGTGAGCGCCGACCTGCAGCGCGTGTTCACGCAGCCCTTCGCTCTCGATGACGTCCAGCACGGCCTGTCCGGCGGCCGCCGCGACCGGGCTGCCGCCAAAGGTGTTGAAGTAGCCGACATCCGCTGCGAACCTCTCCAGGAAGGCGGCCGGTGCGACGAGTGCCGCCATCGGGTAGCCGTTGCCCATCGGCTTGCCCATCGTGACCATGTCGGGCACCGCGCCGTGGCTCTGGAACCCCCAGAACCCGGACCCGGTGCGCGCGAATCCCGGTTGCACCTCGTCGGCGAGGTACAGCCCGCCGTGCGCGCGCGCCACCTCGACCGCGCGGTCGAGAAAGCCTGCCGGGTCGGTGTGCACGCCGTCGCTGGAGAACACCGAGTCGCACACCAGCGCGGCGAGGCCGTGCCCGCGCGCGCGCAGCGTCGTGGCGGCCGCCTCGACGGCTGCGGCGAACCCGCCCTCGATGTCGTCACCGTAGGCGGCGCGCCCGGGGGCGGGCACGGCGATCACATGCGCGGGTGGCCCGCCGTGCAGCAACGAGGCCGGGGATATCTCGGTCACCGCACGGGTGTTGCCGTGATAGGCGTTCTCGCTGACGATGTAGCCACGGTGTCCGGTCACCCGCTCGGCGACGCGCATCGCCAGATCGTTCGCCTCGCTGCCGCTGCAGGTCAGCACGACGTTGTCCAGCGAGCCCGGCAGCAATGCCTTCAGCGACTCGACGTAGCGTTCCACGACTTCGTTCAGGTAGCGGGTGTTGATGTTCAGCACGCCCAGCTGCGCCGAGATCGCCTCGGCCACGGCGGGGTGACAGTGCCCGACCGAGGGGACGTTGTTGTAGAAGTCGAGATAGCGCTTGCCGTCCGCCGCCTGCATCCAGGCTCCCCGGGCCGACACCATCTCCAGCGGTTCGCGGTAGAACAGCACCGACATGGCGCCCGCGTTGGCGATGCGTCTGGCGAGCAGCCCGTCGGCGGGCCGCTCGCGCTCGAACGCGTTCATCTGCAGGATCGAACGTTTCGTGGCGACCATGGTGTGCGGCCTGTCGGTGGGCGGGGTGTCCGTTCGGTTCACGTGCCGTAGGGGAGTTCGCCGTCGATGAAGCGCTGTGCCAGCCGCACGGTACCGGCGGTGTAGGAGTCGCCGATCTCGCGTGCCGTCGGCGTCTCGGCGTGACTCGCCAGCCAGGCGGTCAGCTGGATGCGCCTGAGCATGACCAATGTCGGAATCATCGCTCGGTCGTCATCACTCAGCGTGGAGACGCGGCCGTACCCGTCGATCCAGGCGGCGAGCAGCCCGGGCACGAAGGGCTCCTCCTCGATGAAGCTGATGGCGGCGGCGAAGTCGAAGCCGTACCAGCCGAAGCCGCAATCGTCGAAATCGATGACGGTCAGGTCTTGCCCGCTCACGAGCAGGTTGGCCAGCCGCAGATCGGCATGGATCAGGCCGAAGCGCTCGCTATCGGTGCCGTAGTCGTGCAGACGGGTGGTGAGCGTGTTCACGGCTCGCGTCAGTACACCGTGATCGGCGGGCCGGAGCGCGATGGCGTCCTGCCAAGGTCCCCAGTGCGGGTGCGCCCCCACGATGGTGTCGATGTTCCAGATCTTGCGCACGAAGCCTGCCGGCCTTCGCCATGCCCGGGCATGACGGTGCAGGCGAGCGCTGATCGCTCCGAGCGTGCGGAAGCCGTCGGCGAGCGCATTGCCGGCGCGTGGTTCGTGCCCGGGCACGAAGCCGAAGGCGACCGCATCGCGGCGTTCACCGCCATCGTCGAACGAGGCGATCGGCTGGCCGTCCTCGTGCGGGATCGGTTCGGGTGTCGTGACGATGCCGTCCGCGCGCAGGGCTGTGATCCAGGCCAGTTCGGAGGCGATTTCCTCTCGCGTGTGGTAGCCCGGCCGGTGCACGCGCACGACGATGTCACGTTCCGCGCCGCTGTCGATGACCCGGAAGGTCGCGTTCTCGGAGACGGTCAGCAGCTCGACCCGGCTGCCGGCGCTCACGCCCCAGCCGTCCAGCAGCGACTCGACGCCGCGACCGAGCCGTGCGACGAAATCCGCTTCGTAGAGTCCCGCCATCCGTTCCTCGCCCGCACCACCGGTGTGTCTGTTGGTAAGTTAAAGATGTTTACGCTGAGTCGCAACATTTCTCTTGCCACACGTCGGATTTGCTGGTTCACTCGATCGCGACGCCGGTGCTCCGACAGGCTGCGGTGTCATGACGCCCGGCGAGCAGCGCCGTTCGCCAGGCTTCGTCCACGGTCCGTTACCCGGGAGAGTCGACGATGAAACTCACGCGCAGAGCCTTCAACCGGCGTGCAGCCGCTCTTGCCGGCACCGCCGCCTTCACCGGCATCGCCCTTCCGCGGGCGCACGCCGCCCGCGACAACGAGCTGAACATCCTCTGCTGGGAGGGCTACAACACCGACGATGTGCTCGGGCCCTTCCGCAAGACCCATCCGGACGCCAACGTGCGTGCCGAGAGCGGTACCTCCGACCCGGACATGATCAACAAGCTGCGCGCCGGCGAGGTGAAGGTCTGGGACCTGATCAACCTGAACCAGCCCTGGGCGCGCCACCAGCTGCTACCCGAAGGTCTGATCACGCCGCTCGACAAGGAACGCTTCATGCCGTATTTCGAGCGCATGGGGTCACGTTTCGCAAGCCCGGCATACCCGTTGGCGTTCTCCGGGGAAGACGAACTGATCGGCATGCCGCAGCGCTACGGACCGTTCAGCTTCGTGGTCAACACCGACAAGATCAGCCGCGAGACGGCCGAGGAGCAAGGCTGGAAGCTGTTCCTGGACCCGGCCATGAAGGACCGCTACGGGGTGTTGACCTACGACAACTGGAACATCATCCACATGGCGCTGACCGGGGATCAGAACCCGTTCGAGCCGATGGACGAGGCGGGGATCGCCACGTTCCGGGGGACCGCCGAGACCATCTTCGGCGGGGCGAAGCTGCTCAGCGACGATCTGGTGGCCATGAACACCGCGTTGATCAACGGCGAGATCGACGCCTATTTCACCGGTGGGACCTACACGGCAAGTCCGGCCCGCCTGGACGGGCTGACCAACATCCGCGCCATCACACCGCGCTCCGGGCCGGTCGATGGCAAGGGCGGCGTGGTGTGGGTGGAGCTGACCTCGCAGGTCGCCAATCCGGATCCCTCTCCACTGGCCGCCGATTTCCTGGAATTCGTCCAGGAGCCGCAGATCTGCAAGGCGGTCGGGTTCGCCGAGGGCACCTACAACCCGGTCGCGCAGATGGGGGATCCGGATGTGTTCTCGCTGTGGGACGCGGACGAGCTCGACGCGATCCAGTGGGACAGCCTCGAAGAGGAGATGTCGCGCTCGCTCGAGTACGACGCGGTCGCCTCCTACGACGAGCTGATCACCGCCTACAGCGCCGCCAAGCGCTCGTGAGCGCCGCGCCGATCCTCCGGATCGAGCGGCTGACCAAGCGATACGGTGACTTCACGGCGCTGCACGGGATCGATCTGGAGGTAGCGGACGGAGAGTTCCTGACCATCGTCGGTCCATCCGGCAGCGGCAAGACCACGTTGATCAAGCTGCTGGTCGGCATGGAGGAGCAGAGCGACGGGGCGATCTGGCTGCGTGAGAAGCGGTTGGACCGGATGCCGGCCAACCGGCGGCCCACCTGCATGGTGTTCCAGTCACTGGCGCTGTTTCCGCATCGCAGCGTGGGAGAGAACATCGCGTTTCCGCTCAAGATCCGTGGCGAGGGCCGGGCGGCGCGCGAGGCACGGGCGCGTGAACTGCTCGATCTGCTGCACTTGCCGCAGGACTATCACGACAAGCGCATCGATGCCTGTTCGGGCGGGGAGCGGCAACGCATCGCGCTGGCTCGCGCGCTCGCCTTCGACCCGCAGATCCTGTTCTTCGACGAACCGCTGTCGGCACTCGATTACCGACTCAGGAAGACCCTCGAGAAGGAGTTGAAGGCGCTGCACGAGCGCACCGGCAAGACGTTCGTCTACATCACCCACAGCCTGGAGGAGGCGATGGTGATGTCCGACCGCATCGCCATCCTGCGCAACGGCCGGTTCGAACAGATCGGCACCGCGCACGAGATCTATGCGCGCCCGCGCAACCGGTTCGTCGCCCGCTTCATGGGGGATGTCAACCTGTTCGAGCTGAGTGGCGGCGCACAGGGCCCGACCCGTGTGGCCGGACTGGACATCGATGCGGGCGTGCTGGCGTCGCTGGATGCCGAGGTGCGCGAGCACGATACGGTGATGGTGCGACCCGAGCGCCTGCGCCTGCTCGCCCCCGATGCGCGCGCCGAGTTCGTCACCGATGGTCGGATCGCTGCCAGCTACCTGCTAGGGTCGCGCCGTCAGTACGAGATCGATGCCCCGGACGGCAGCACGCTGGTACTGGAGGCCGCTGCCGATGCACCGGGGTCGCAGAAGCTGGAGCCCGGTCGGCAGGTGCGGATCGGCTTTGACCGCCGCGATGTCCACTTCATCGCCGAACACGCTGCATGAGTGCTCGCGAACGCCGGCTGGGCGCGCTCTGCGCGACCCCGATCACGCTCTTTCTCGCGCTCGGTTTCCTGGTCCCGCTGCTGGTGGTGGCGGCCTTCTCGACGATGCCGCTCAAGGTGTTCGATCTGGCCCACGTTCCCGACTTCACGGCCTTTGCCGAGGTCGTGCGTCAGGGCTACTGGAAGTCCCTGGCCTGGTCGCTCGGCATGGCGGCGCTCTCCACGCTGATCCTGTTCGTGATCTGCTGGCCGCTGGCCTGGGCCATGGTGCACGTGTTCACCCGCTTCACGCTGGTGATCACGGTGCTGGTGGTCGTCACGTTGATCGTGTCGGAGAACATCCGCCTGTTCGGCTGGTCGCTGACGTTGATGAAGGGCGGCATGATCGAGGGTATGCTCAGGTCCTGGACCGGGTACGGATTCGACGGGCTGCTCTACAACGTGCCGGTGATCGTGTTCGGGCTGGTCTACGTCTATTTCCCGTTCATGTTGTTCCCGCTCGTCCAGGGCATCGCCATGGTGCCCGGCGATGCCCGTCACGCGGCGGCCGACCTGGGAGCGACGCCTCGGCAGGTGCTCACCGAGATCGAGCTGCCACTGGCGAGTCCCGGCATCATGGTGGGTGGCCTGTTGAGCTTCGTGCTGGCCGCCGGTGCGGTGGCCGAGTCCAAGTTGCTCGGCGGGCAGGCGGTGATCGTCATCTCGGACGATGTGGAAACCGCCTTCACCTATGGCCAGAACTGGCCGCTGGGCGCCGCTCTGGCGATCGTGCTGATCGTGGTGGTCGGCAGCCTGGCACTCTACGCGTTGGCGCGGCTGGATCTGGACACCGTCATGGGCCGGGGGGAGCGCTGATGCGCGCCCCGCGCTGGATGCGTGCGCTGCTGGGCGGTTACGGCGTGCTGCTCATGCTGCTGCTGTACCTGCCGCTGCTGGCGGTGTTCTTCGCCTCGATATCGAAGGCACGCTATCTGAGCTTCCCGATCCGGCGCTACTCGGGCGACTGGTACGGCGAGGCGCTCGGCAGCGAGACCGTACACGTCCTGCTGCGCACCTCGTTGCTGGTGGCGGCGATCGTGACGGTGCTGTCGGTGGTGCTCGGCTACTTCGGCGCGCTGGCGTTCGCTCGCTACCGGTGGCGCTACCGCACCCTCTTCCAGAAGCTCGTGCTGCTGCCGATCTTCTTTCCGCAGACGGTTCTCGGGCTTGCATTGCTGATGTGGTTCAACGCGATCGGCGTGCTGCCCTCGTGGCAGACCGCCGTGATCGCCCACCTGGTCTGGATCGCGCCGATTGCCACGCTGATCATCGCGATCCGTGCCTACGGTTTCGATCCGATGCTCGAGGATGCCGCACGCGATCTGGGCTGCAGCGACTGGCAGGTGCAGCGCGAGGTGACCTTGCCGCTGCTCGCCCCGGGCGTGGTGTCCGCCGCCCTGTTCGCCTTCCTGCTCAGCTGGGGGAACTTTCCGCTCTCGCTGTTCACCACCGGCGCGGACTCGACGCTGCCCGAGTGGCTGTACGCCAAGATGGTATCCGGCTACTCGCCGCTGGTGCCCACGGTGGGCATGCTGTCGGTCGCCGCTTCGATGCTGCTGATCGCGCTGGCCGCGGCCGTCCTAGCGTTGCGCCCGCTGTTCGCGCACGGCAGCGTCGCCCGTTCCGGATCGAACGAACCACCAAGGAGCTGACATGCTGACATCGATCGAAGGGCGGTGCGTGATCGTCACCGGCGGATCCAAGGGCATCGGCAAGGGCATTGCCCGGGTGTTCGCCGCACGCGGGGCGAACGTGGTCATCGCGGCGCGTGGCGAGCCGGCGGCGAGTGCTGCCGCGTCCGAACTCGACGCGCTCGGCAGCGGTCATGCCGTGCACCACGCCTGCGATGTCTCGGACTGGGACCAGGTGCGCGGACTCGTTGCGACCACCGTGGAGAGATTCGGCACGATCGATGTGCTGTGCGCCAATGCCGGCGCCTTCCCCCAGACCAAGCTGGTCGACATGGAGCCCGACGAGTGGGACGCCGTCATGGCCACCAACCTGAAGAGCACCTTCTTGTGCGTGAAGGCTTGCATCCCGGTGTTCGAGAAGGCCGGGCGCGGTCGGGTGGTGGTGACCTCGTCGATCACCGGACCGGTGACCGGCTACCCCGGCTGGGCGCACTACGGCGCCTCCAAGGCCGGGCAGCTCGGCTTCCTGCGCACCGCGGCGATGGAGCTGTCGCGGTATCACACCACCATCAACGCGGTGATGCCCGGCAACATCGCCACCGAGGGACTGGACGATCTCGGCCAGGACTACCTGGACGGCATGGCGGCGGCCATTCCGCTCAAGCGTCTGGGCTCGGTCGAGGACATCGGTCACGCCGCGCTGTACTTCGCCTCCGACGAGGCGGCCTACGTGACCGGGCAGACGCTGGTGGTGGACGGAGGGCAGATCCTGCCCGAGTCGGCGGAGGCGATAGGGGAGATATAGAGCGCCGATCCGGTCCGAACCCAGCTGCGCTGGCGCAAAGGTTTCGGCGCTTGGCGCTAGCTCGGCCGGGTAGCGTGCAAGGCAGATGCTGCCCTGTGGCTGTGGCGCGGAACATCCGTCATCTCGGCGCGGTACATCGCGCTCCTTGGTGGAAATCCCCGTTCTCCAGGGCGGGCCACCTTGGCGAGGATCACCGATCAGCAGGCCGAGGTGATCTCGACACGGCGTCAGGATGATCTCTTCCCGGGCAAGCTGGTGGTGGACCTCCTGCAGGAATTCGGCTCGGCAACACGGCCCAGGATCGATGCACTGTCGAGCGACAAGATCGGCGGCGGATACACGGAGCAGCAGATCGGTCGTCGGATAGCGCACCTGTTGAGCGTACTCCGCTCGACGGGGCGGATCGAGGTGGACCGTCCCGGACGCGGCGGCGTCTGGACGCTGGTCAGGGCTGGAAAGGATCACGGATTCGATTCAGCGGGGTCTTGAAGGTGGCCCAGCCGGCATCGGGCGAGGACGTCGGCATCGAGGTCCTCGCGATCGCCTTCGGGCTCACCGAGCCGACGAACACCGCACCGTTCTGCTGAACGAGGCGGGTTGATTCCTTGTGCAGCACATCCTTGCGCCTGTTCCCAACCATCTGACACGCCCTCGTCAGCGCAGATCCACCGTCGCCACGCCACCCTCTCCAGCAGCTCCGAGCAGGGCAACATCCCGGCTGGCCAGCGCCGCACCGAGCCGGATCGCCGTTTCCAGATAGGTCGCGTCGTACACCGACAGACCGGCACTGCGCGCACGGGCGACGATGCGCGACAGCAGTACGTCGTCGTCCGAGCGCTCGAACCGGATCTGTCCCTCCAGCAACTGCAGCCTCTCGTCCACCTGACCGATGCCCAGGATGCTGCGCCGTTCGAGCCGGTGCAGTGCGTTGCGGACCTCGAACCGGAACAGCGCCGGTGCGTGCCACGTGTTCGACGGATCGAGAAAGAACGCCTGTGCAGCGGACGTCGTCTGGCTGGCGGCAAGCAGGGCAAGGGCCGCGGAGGCATCCAGCACGTAGGTGCCACTCACGGACGCGTGTGGTCCATTTCCGCCTTGAGGCTCTGCCAATCCGGCTCGTCTCCGGTGACCGAGTCCTCGGCGAGCCGATCGATCAGCAGTCGCGCGACCGCGACACGGGCGTCGCCATCATTCGCTGCAGCGATCGGCGACAGGCGGGCGACCGGCTTGCCGTGGCGCGTGATCGTCACGCTGCGGCCGGTGGATTCGACCTCGGCGATGAGCGCGGACAGGCCGTTCTTCGCCTCGTACAGGGGAACTTCCTTCATCGGGTCCTTGCCTGTTTCCGCTGTGATACCAATCTAGCCAGAGTCTGGACAGAATTCAACGTCCGGACGGGCTGTTCATCGGCACGGACCGTGTACCGCCCATCCGGAACGGCCGACGCTCGTAATGGCATTATTCGTGACAACTCATCCATGGAACCGCTCGCATGATCCCGATGCCCCGCGTTGACCGCCTGTATCGCATCGGCACGATTGCCGGCATGCTGGTGATCGCTCCCGTTCTGGCAGGTGCCGAGACGGCGTCCGAACCGCGCCACGGCGTCTCCATCTTCGGTGACCTCAAATACGGCCCCGACTTCGAGCACTTCGACTACGCCGATCCCGCCGCTATCAAGGGCGGCTCGATGACGCTGGCCGCCCTGGGCACCTACGACAGCACCAACCCGTTCCTGCTCAAGGGCAAGCCCGCCATCGGAGCCGGCAACATCTACGACACCTTGATGAGCAGCTCGCTGGACGAGCCGTCCAGCGCCTACGGCCTGCTGGCCGAGAGCATCGAGGTGGCCGGCGATGGCGGCTCGGTGACGTTCAGGCTGCGACCCGAGGCCATCTTCCACGACGGGCACCCGGTGCACGCCGAGGATGTGGTCTGGAGCTTCGAGACGCTGATGAGCGAAGGCCATCCGCAGTACCGCAATTACTGGACGGCGGTGTCGGGCGCCGAGGCGCTGGACGAGCGCACCGTCAGGTTCACGTTCAGCGAGACGGACAACCCCGAGCTGCCGGTCATCATCGGCCAGGTGCCGGTGATGCCCAAGCACTTCTGGGCCGACCGCGAGTTCGGCAAGACCACGCTGGATCCATTGCTCGGTGGCAGTGCCTTCCGCTTCGGCACCATCGATGCCGGACGCTCGATCGGCTACGAGGTGGTGGACGACTACTGGGGCCGGGACCTGCCGGTCAACGTCGGCAAGGACAACTTCGACCTGCGCTACGACTACTACCGCGACACCACGGTGGGGCTGGAGGCGCTGAAGGCCGGGGATCTGGACTTCCGGCTCGAGAACATCGCCAAGAACTGGGCCACCGCCTACGATTTCCCCGCGCTTGACGAGGGGCGCGTGGTGCGCGAGGAGCTGGTGGACGAGAGCACGCAGCTGACCCAGGCCTACATCTTCAACCTGCGCGACGCCAAGTTCGACGATCCGCGCGTGCGCCGCGCCCTGGCGTACACCTTCGATTTCGAGTGGCTGAACGCGAACCTGTTCTTCGGGGCCTACCAGCGCACCATGAGCTACTTCCAGAACTCGGACATGCAGGCTACCGGCGTGCCGGAAGGGCGTGAGCTGGAGATCCTGGAGGGGTTTCGCGACCAGCTGCCGGCAGCGCTGTTCAGCGAGCCCTATTCGCTGCCCGTCATGGACGGCTCGGGCAACATCCGTCGCGAGCTGCGCGAGGCGATCGGGCTGTTCAAGGCCGCCGGCTGGGAGGTGCGGGACGGCACGATGACCGATGTAGAGACCGGCGAGCCGTTCACGCTGGAGGTGATCACCGCCCAGCCGGGCACCGAGAAGATCGCGCTGACCTGGAAGAAGAACCTGGAGCGCCTGGGCATCGCGCTGGACGTGCGCATCATCGACTCGGCGCAGTACCAGAAGCGCCTGGAGGACTTCGACTACGACGTCACCACCCACCTGTGGCTGCAGACCGATTCGCCCGGCAACGAGCAGTACGACTACTGGCACTCCAGGAACGTCGATGTGCCGGGTTCCAGGAACGTGGCCGGTATCGGTGATCCGGTGGTCGACGCGATCATCCCGATCATCGTGCGGGCCACCTCCAGAGAGGAGCAGGTGGCCGCCACCAGGGCGCTGGACCGCGTGCTGCTGTGGCGCGACTTCACGTTGATGCAGTATTTCTCGCCGAGCAACCGGGTGGCCTACGCCAACAAGTTCAGCCACCCCGAGATCGCGCCGCGCAACGCGCTCGGTCTGGACTTCTGGTGGGTGGACCCGGTCAAGGAAGCGGCGCTGACGCAGTAGCGGGTCGCCCGCGCGCGGCCTGCCGCCGATCCGGAGCGCCGTCGCGCCATGCTCGCCTACCTCGTCCGCCGCCTGCTGCTGGTGATCCCGACCCTGCTCGGGATCATGGTGCTGAACTTCGTCATCGTGCAGGCCGCCCCGGGCGGGCCGGTCGAGCAGGTGCTCGCCCAGATGAAGGGCACCGCCACCAGTGCCACCGCCCGCGTGTCGGGAGCGGGCAGCGACACGCTGTCCGTCAGCGGGGAGGGGCCGCGCGGCAGCCGCGGCCTGGAGCCCGAACTGATCGCGGACCTCGAGCGCCAGTTCGGCTTCGACAAGCCGCCGGTGGAACGCTTCCTCACCATGATGGGCAACTACGCCCGGCTGGATTTCGGGGACAGCTTCTTTCGTGATCGCCGCGTGGTGGACCTGGTCATCGACAAGCTGCCGGTCTCCATTTCGCTCGGGCTGTGGACCACGCTGCTGGTCTACCTGATCTCCATCCCGCTCGGCATCAGGAAGGCGCTGCATGACGGCAGCCGCTTCGATGTCTGGACCAGCGCGGTGGTCATCGTCGGCTACGCGATACCTGCCTTCCTGTTCGCCATCCTGCTGATCGTGCTGTTCGCCGGCGGCAGCTTCATCGACCTGTTCCCGCTACGCGGGCTGACCTCCGACAACTTCGCCGAGCTGTCGCCGGTGGGCAAGGTGCTCGACTACCTGTGGCACATCGCGCTGCCGGTGACGGCGATGGTGGTGGGCGGGTTCGCAAGCCTCACCATGCTGACCAAGAACTCGTTTCTCGACGAGATCGGCAAGCAGTACGTGCTGACCGCCCGCGCCAAGGGCCTGTCCGAGAACCGCGTGCTGTACGGGCACGTGTTCAGGAACGCCATGCTGATCGTGGTGGCGGGCTTTCCGAGTGCGTTCGTGTCGGTGCTGTTCACCGGCTCCCTGCTGATCGAGGTGATCTTTTCGCTCGACGGGCTCGGCCTGCTCGGCTTCGAGGCGGCCATCAACCGCGACTACCCGGTGATGTTCGGCACGCTGTTCTTCTTCACGCTGATGGGGCTGATCCTGAACATCGTCGGGGATGTGATGTACACCGTGATCGATCCGCGCATCGACTTCGAGGCGCGGCAGTTCTGATGGCCCCCGGAGAGACCCCGCGACGCGCCGACCGGTCCCCCCGCAGCGGCGAGACCGATTCGCCGGCCGAGGAGGCGCTGACCGACCACCTGCACCCGCAGGGCGGCACGCTGGTGGCCGACAGCGCCGACCTGGTGATGCCCGCCTCGGCGGTGGCCGAGGACGAGGCGCGGCGGCGCCGCTTCAGGCTCTCGCCGATCAACCGGCGCCGCTGGGCGACGTTCCGGGCCAACCGCCGCGGCACCTGGTCGCTGTGGCTGTTCCTGATCCTGTTCACGCTGACGCTGTTCGCCGAGTTCATCGCCAACGACCGGCCGCTGTACATCGCCCACGACGGCGGGCACTACTTCCCGGTGTTCGTCGACTACCCCGAGACCGTGTTCGGCGGCGACTTCGACACATCGGCCGAGTACCGCGACCCGTTCGTCGCCGAGCTGATCGAGGAGCGCGGCTGGATGCTGTGGCCACCGATCCGCTACCACCACGACACGGTCAACTACGACCTGCCGGTGCCGGCACCCGCACCGCCCTCGGCCGAGAATCTGCTCGGCACCGACGATCAGGGACGCGACGTGCTGGCACGGGTGATCTACGGCTTTCGCATCTCGATCCTGTTCGGGTTGACGCTGACGCTGTTCAGCTCCCTGATCGGCATTGCGGTCGGCGCGGTGCAGGGCTATCTGGGCGGCTGGACCGACCTGGTCGGCCAACGCGTGCTGGAGGTCTGGTCCGGCCTGCCGGTGCTGTATCTGCTGATCATCCTGGCCAGCATCGTGGAGCCGAACTTCTGGTGGCTGCTGGGTCTGATGCTGCTGTTCAGCTGGATGAGTCTCGTGGGGGTGGTGCGCGCCGAGGTGCTCAGGGCGAGAAACTTCGACTACGTGCGCGCCGCCGCGGCGCTCGGCGTGGGGCGCTGGACGATCCTGGTGCGCCACGTGCTGCCCAACGCGATGGTGGCGACACTGACTTTCCTGCCGTTCATCCTGAACGGCTCGATCACCACGCTGACATCGCTGGATTTCCTCGGCTTCGGGCTGCCGCCGGGCTCGGCATCGCTTGGCGAGCTGCTGGCGCAGGGCAAGCAGAACCTGCAGGCTCCCTGGCTCGGCATCACCGCCTTCACCGTGCTGGCGGTGATGCTCAGCCTGCTGATCTTCATCGGCGAGGCGGTGCGGGATGCGTTCGACCCGCGGAAGTCGTCGCTTTGAGAGGCGTGTCGAGACCGTCAGCGTCGGCGGAGCAGGGCGAACCGATTCTCGTCATCGACGGGCTGTGCGTGCGCTTCGGTCACGGCAAGACGGCGAACGATGTGGTGCGCGGCGTGAGCTTCTCGCTGCACCCGGGCGAGACGCTGGCGCTGGTCGGCGAGTCCGGGTCGGGCAAGAGCGTCACCGCGCTATCGATACTGCAACTATTGAACCCGACGCAGGCCAGCTGGCCCGCCGGCAGCATCCGCTACCGCGGCACCGAACTGGTCGGGGCGAACGAGCGGGCGCTTCGAGACATGCGCGGGGATCGCATCGGCATGATCTTCCAGGAACCGATGACATCGCTCAACCCGCTGCACACCGTCGAGAAGCAGATCGGCGAGGTGCTGTTCGTGCACAAGGGGCTGGACAAGCGTGCCGCGCGTGCGCGCACCGTCGAGCTGCTGGAGCTGGTCGGGCTGGACCGGGTCACCGAGCGCCTCGGTGCCTGGCCGCACCAGCTGTCCGGCGGTCAGCGCCAGCGGGTGATGATCGCCATGGCGCTGGCCAACGAGCCGGACATCCTGATCGCCGACGAACCGACCACCGCGCTGGACGTGACGGTGCAGGCGCAGATCCTCGATCTGCTGGGCGAGCTGCAACAGCGGCTCGGGCTGGCGATCCTGCTGATCACCCACGACCTGAACGTGGTGCGCCACGTGGCGCACCGGGTGTGCGTGATGCGTGACGGGGAGATTCGCGAAACGGGCACCACCGCGGAGGTGTTCGAACGCCCGCGACACCCCTACACGCGTGAGCTGCTGGCAGCCGAACCCGCCGGGCACGCCGGCCCGTTCGACACCGCGGCGGCGCCGGTGCTGGAGGCCGTCGATCTGCGCGTCTGGTTCCCGATCAGGCGCGGCGTGCTCCGCCGCACCGTCGATCACGTCAAGGCGGTCGACGGCATCGATCTGCAACTGCGGCCCGGCGAGACGCTCGGCGTGGTCGGCGAGAGCGGTTCTGGCAAGAGCACGCTGGCGCTGGCGCTGCTGCGGCTGATCGCCTCGAAGGGCGAGATCCGCTTTCGCGGCGAGCGCATCGATGCGCGCACCGGCAACCGGCTCATGGCGCTGCGGCGCCACCTGCAGGTGGTGTTCCAGGACCCGTACGGCAGCCTGAGCCCGCGCCGCACGGTCGAGCAGATCGTCGCCGAGGGGTTGATCGCGCACGGCCTGCCGGTCGAGGACCGGGTGGCCACCGTGCTTGCGCAGGTCGAGCTGCCGGCGGACTGCGCGGCACGCTACCCGCACGAGTTCTCCGGCGGGCAGCGGCAGCGCATCGCGCTGGCGCGTGCGCTGGTGCTTGAGCCCGAGGTGATCCTGCTGGACGAGCCGACCTCGGCACTGGACCGCGCGGTGCAGGTGCAGCTGATCGAGCTGCTGCGCGAGCTGCAGGCCCGTCTGGGGCTGGCCTACCTGTTCATCAGCCACGACCTGCGGGTGGTGCGGGCACTGGCCCACCGGGTGATCGTCATGAAGGATGGCGTGGCGGTGGAGAGCGGCGCGGCGGCACAGGTGTTCGAGGCACCGTCCCACCCGTACACGCAGGCGCTGATGCGGGCCTCGGGCAGCCTGCCGGGCGTCGGCGCCGTCGGTGCCGGGGTCGATGCTCAGGAGCGCTGACGCGTGCGTACCAGCCCGTAGCAGGCGCCACCCGCCGCGCCCGCCAGGCATTGCAGGAACAGGCCGATCGGCCCGCGCGCGCTGGCTATCGGCGAGAAGCCGAACGCCTGGCGCATCGCGATCAGGATCACCGCCATCGCCAGGGCGCCGGCGATGGCGCCGCGCGCGGCCGGCGAGGGCAGCCGGCGACGCAACGGCGCCAGGTTCAGCACCGGCAACGCCAGGCCCAGGCCGATCGCGATCACCGGCGCGTACAGGTGCAGCCCGACCAGGTCGCCGAGCGTCATCGACAGTCGCTCGCCGGCGGCGATCGGCACCGACAGCGCGCTCAGCCCGGCGAGCACGGTCTGGGAGTGCAGTACGCTCGCGCACAGGTAGGCGATCGCGCTGGCGACCAGCCAGGCCTGCACGCGGGCGACGAATCGAGTGATCATGATCGGCATGACTGACAGCATAGAGAGCGCCACCGCCGTGCGGGCGACCACGTCGAGAGCGGCCGGGCCGGCCGGGCCGGCAAGACCATCGCCTCGGCCCGGTCGTGCGCCGCGGGGCGTCCGGGTCTGGCTCGTGGCGGTGTGCCTGATGCTCGGCGTGCCGGGGGTGGCTTCGGCGCAGGAGGGTGCCGGTCCGCCACCGTTGCGCATCGATACCCGTATCGATGCGCTCGAATACCCCTGGTCGATCGCCTTCCTGCCCGACGGGCGCCAGCTAATCACCGAGCGTACGGGCCAGCTGCGGCTGATCGAGGACGGTGTGCCGTCGGCATCGATCGCAGGCGTTCCCGAGGTCATGAGCGAGTCGCAGGGCGGATTGTTCGACGTGCTGCCGCTCCCGGATTTCGCGCGTACCGGCGAGCTGCTGCTGAGCTATGCGCACGGCACGCCCGATCGCAACGCGGTGCGCGTGCTGCGCGCCCGGCTGGAGGGGGATGCGCTGGTGGAGGCGCGGGTGATCTTCACCGCCTCTCCCTGGAAGGACACGCCGGTGCACTTCGGCGGGCGCATGGCGCTGCTGCCCGACGCCACCCTGCTGCTGGGCATCGGTGACGGGTTCGACTACCGCGAGGCCGCCCAGCGCCTGGACAGCCATCTCGGCAAGATCGTGCGCATCACGACGGATGGCGAGGTGCCGCCCGACAACCCGTTCCTGGACCGGGACGGTGCGCTGCCCGAGCTGTACAGCATCGGCCACCGCAACCCGCAGGGCCTGGCGGTGGATCCGGCCGACGGCACGGTGTGGTCGCACGAGCACGGCCCGGCCGGCGGGGACGAGATCAACCGCATCGTGCCCGGCGGCAACTACGGCTGGCCGGTGGCGACCGGCGGGCGCGACTACTCGGGAGCGGCGATCAGTCCGTTCCGCAGCCGGCCGGGCATGCTCGATCCGTTGCTGGAATGGACGCCCTCGATCGCGCCGGCAGGTCTTGCGATCGGCGCCGGGGCGCTGTTCCCGGAACTGCGCGGCAGCCTGCTGGTGGCGGCGCTGAAGTCGCGCGAGCTGCTCGGCATCGGGCTGGCACCGGACGGGCTCGATACCCGCAGCACCCGCCTGCTGGAGGATCAGGGTCGCCTGCGCGATGTGCGCATCGCACCCGACGGCGCCCTGTGGGTACTGGTGGACGCCGAACGGGGACGCGCACTGCGGCTGGTACGGGACAACTGAGCCACGGCTCGGCGCACCCCTGACGCGGAACCAAGCGCGGTCGGTGCGGTCCCTGTCCGATGGTATGGCCGGTGCGCCCTACACTCCGGCATCCGAGCCGCCGATCCCTGTCGAGGAGTACCGATGTCGCTTCACCCCCGTTCCGCCATTCGTTCCCCGCTCACGGGCCTGCTGACCGCCCTGCCGCTGGTGGCGGCATCGCTCGTGTCGAATGCCCTTGCGGTGGAGCCGGACGCCTCCTGGCCGGACGTGCTGGAAGAGGCGCGCGGCCAGACCGTCTGGTTCAACGCCTGGGGCGGCAGCGACCGCATCAACGAGTACCTGGAGTGGGCGAGCGACGAGGTGCAGCGCGAGTACGGCGTGACGCTGGAGCACGTCAAGGTGGGTGACATCGCCGAGATCGTCTCGCAGCTCGCGGCGGCCCGGGCCGCCGGGCAGGACAGCGACGGTCGGGTGGACCTGATGTGGATCAACGGCGAGAACTTCGTCGCCATGAAGGAGGGCGACATGATCTGGGGCGCCTTCGCCGACGCGCTGCCCAACGCCGCCCTGGTGCGCGAGTCCCCCTCCATCACCTTCGACTTCTCGGTGGCGGTCGAGGGGCTGGAGTCGCCCTGGGGCGGCGCCCAGCTGGTGTTCATCCACGACACCGCCACGCTGCCCGAGCCGCCGCGCTCGGCCGCGGAGCTGCTCGCGTTCGTGCAGGACGAGGACGGTCGGTTCGCCTACCCGGCACCGCCGGCCTTCCACGGCACCACCTTCCTGAAGCAGCTGCTCGGCGAGCTGGTGGAGGAGCGGCACGCCGATGCCCTGGCGCTGCCGGCCGAGGCATCCGACATCGAGGCGGTCACCGCCCCGCTGTGGTCGTATCTGGACGAGCTGCACCCGCAGCTGCGCGGCGAGGGCCGTACCTGGCCCGCCAACGGCGAGGCCACCCGCCAGCTGCTGGACGACGGCGAGCTGGACATCGCGCTGTCGTTCAACCCCAACGAGGCGAGTGCGGCGGTGCGCGACGGGCAGCTGCCCGACTCGGTACGCACCTACGTGTTCGACGGCGGCACGATCGGCAACACCCACTTCGTCACCATTCCGTGGAACACCGGTGTCGCGGCCGGTGCGCAGGTGGTGGCGAACTTCCTGCTCTCCCCGGCCGCGCAGGCGCGCAAGGCCGACCCCGCCTTCTGGGGTGACCCCACCGTGTTGTCCATGGATGCGCTCGATGACGGGGAGCGGGCCCTGTTCGAGGCGGTCGATCTCGGTCCCTGGAGCCTGCCGATCGGTACGGGCAGCGTGCTGCCCGAGCCGCATGCCAGCTGGGCGGCGACGCTGGAGAACCTCTGGCTGACGCGCTACGGCAGCTGAGCGCGCGCGCGGCCGGACGGTACCGCGTCGTGCGGCAGCATGGCGGTTGGCTGCAACGCGGCGCGGCCGCCGGCGTGGCGCTAGCCTTCACCGTGCCGGTCGCCCTCGGCGTGGCCGGTACGCTGTTGCAGGGCAGCGGCCTGTGGCGCCCGTTCGCCGTCACCGACACCGCGCCGATCCACCCGATGATGGCCGTGTTGGGCGATCCGCGCTTCCTGCCGGCGCTGTCGCTGACGCTGTTCTCGGGCCTGCTGGCCACCGCCCTGGTCGCGCTGTGCAGCGTGATCGTGCTGGTCAGCAGTCACGGCACGCGGGTCTGGAACGGGATCCTGTCGGTGCTCGCCCCGTTGCTGGCGGTGCCGCACGCAGCATTGGCGGTGGGCCTGCTGTTCCTGCTCGCCCCGAGCGGCTGGCTGGCGCGGCTGGTGTCGCCCGGCATCAGTGGCTGGGAGCGTCCGCCCTCCGGCTGGACGGTGCCGGATGCGGAGGCGTGGAGCCTGGTGATCGGGCTGCTGGTCAAGGAGATGCCGTTCCTGCTGCTCGCCGCCGCCGCCCAGCTGCCGAGCCTGGACGTGGACCAGGCGCTGCGCATCGGCCGCACGCTCGGCTACGCCCCGGCGCGCTGCTGGAGCCGGCTGATCCTGCCGCGGCTGTGGCCGCGCCTGCGGCTGACCTTCCTGATCATCCTGGCGTTTAACCTGTCGGTGGTCGACATGGCGATCCTGCTCGGGCCGGGGCACCCACCGACGCTTGCGGTACTGCTGTTGCAGTTCCTGGCCGATCCGGCGACCCGCGCGGCGGCCTCGGCGGGCGCGCTGCTGCTCACCGCGCTGGTTGCCCTCGGTTGCCTGGCGGTGCTGCTCGCAGAGCGCCTGCTCGCCAGCGTGGCCCGTCGGCGGCGCACCAGCGGCCGACGCGGCGTGGCCTCGTACGGTGCGCGTCTGGGCGGGCAGGGCATCGCGTGTCTGCTGCTGGGCACCGGGCTGCTGTCGCTGGCGGTGCTGCCGCTGTGGACGTTCGCCTTGCGCTGGCGCTTTCCCGACGCCTGGCCCTCGGTGTGGACGCTGCAGAACTGGGCCGAGCGTCTGCCCCGGCTGGTGGAGCCTGCGCTGAACACGCTGGGATTCGCGGCGGCCACCGCGGTGCTCGCGCTGGTCGCCGGCATCCTGTGGCTGGAGGCGGAGCGGCGCGGACGGGTGCCGCGGCTGGACGGGCTGTGGTACGTGCCGTTGCTGGTGCCGCAGATCGCCCTGCTGTTCGGCTGGCAGGTCGCCGCCATCCGTGCCGGGGTGGACGGGCGCTGGCCGACGGTGCTGCACGCCCACTGGGTGTACGCGCTGCCCTACGTGGTGCTGCTGCTGGCCAACGCGTTTCGCGAGCTCGATCCGCGCTGGAGCCACGCCGCGGCCACGCTCGGTGCCGGTTACTGGCGCACGCTGTGGCGGGTGCGCCTGCCGCTGCTGAGGCGCCCGATCGCGCAGGCGGCGGCGGTGGCGGCCTCCGTCAGCGTGGCGCAGTATCTGCCCACGCTGTTGCTCGGCGCCGGCCGACACGCCACGCTGGCCACCGAACTGGTCGCGGGGCAGGGGGGCATGGACAGACGCGCGACCAGCACGCTGGCGCTGCTGCAGGCGCTGTTGCCATTGCTCGCGTTCGGGCTGGCCATCGGCTGGCCGGCCTGGCGGGCGCGCCGGCTGGGCCGGGCATCGCGCACTTCCTCCCCGACCGCGCGGGTGGCGGCATGATGCGGCTGGAGGTGTGCGGCCTGACGCTCCGGGCACCGGGCGGCGAGACGCTGATCGATGATCTGGATCTGGCGTTGCACTGCGGCACGGTCACGGTGCTGATGGGGCCGAGCGGCAGCGGCAAGTCCAGCGTGCTCGGCTGGCTGACTGGCACCCTGGCGCCCGGGTTCCAGGCCCGCGGGCAGCTGACGCTGGACGGGCGCTCCCTGCTGACGGTGCCGACCGAACGGCGGCGCATCGGCCTGATGCTGCAGTCCGACTTCCTGTTCCCGCACATGACGGTCGAGGAGAACCTGCTGTTCGGGCTGCGTGGCGGCACGCGCCGCGCGCGCCGCGAGCGGGTGACGGCGAACCTGGCCGATGCCGGACTGGACGGGCTCGGCCCGCGCGATCCCGCCACGCTGTCGGGCGGGCAGCGCGCCCGGGTGAGCCTGCTGCGAACGCTGCTGTCGGATCCTGCGGTGCTGCTGCTCGACGAGCCGTTCTCGCGCCTGGATGCGGCGCGCCGCGAGCAGATACGCGCCTTCACCTGGCAGCGCGCGAGTACGCTGCCGGTGCTGCTGGTGACCCACGACGTGGCGGACATCCCGGCCGGTGCACGCGTGATCGAGATCGGTGCGGGCGGGCGTGCGGTGACGAACGCCGGTGACCGGCCGGCACTGGACGCGGGCTGACACCGATGCTGGATCGCCACGTGGTGCCACACTTGAAGCCGTTGCTGCACCGCGGTGCACGCGCGCTGCACGTGCGCGGGTGGCATGCCGATCAGGTCACCGTGGTCGGGTTCGCGATCGGGCTGGGCGCGGTGGTCGCCGTGGCCCTTCAGGCCCCCGTGATCGCCCTTGCATTGTTGTTGCTCGGGCGCCTGGCCGACGGTCTGGACGGCGAGCTGGCCCGGCTGCACGGACCGAGCGAGGCGGGTGTGTTTCTGGACATCACGCTGGACTTCGTGTTCTACGCGCTGTTTCCGGTCGGGTTCGCGCTGGCCGATCCGGCGGCCAACGCGTTGCCGGCGGCGGTGCTGGTGGCAAGCTTCGTCGGCACCGGGGCGAGCTTCCTGGCCTTTGCCGGGCAGGCCGACCGGCTGGGCATCGAGCGGGTGCAGTTCGCCTACAAGGGGCTGACCTATCTGGACGGGCTGGCCGAGGGCACCGAGACGATCATCGCGTTCGCGCTGATGTGCCTGTTCCCGGCGCAGTTCGCGACAATCGCCTGGGCGTTCGCCGCGCTGTGCGCGCTGACGGCGGTGAACCGGGTGGTGTCGGGGTATCGGACGCTGGCGGGCGAGTGATGCTGGCTGGACGGCACCACGCCCAGCGAGACATACCGCGCGAGCGTTTCGAGATCCTTGCCCATGTGCAGCGGGCTTGCGGCGATGTCGCCGGAGACTCGTTCGAGCACAGCGACATCGAGTGCCGATCCGGTTACTCCGGGAAACTTGACCCATGCAGAGGTAGCGTTCAGCATCACCTCTTTCGCGAGCCGCGCATTTCCTCCAGATCGCCGCCCCATCCGGAACCTTCGAGTTCCAGAGCCTCCCGAAGTCCAAGGGAATCCGGCGCCAGACGCTGAAGCGCGAAATTGACAGCTTCCTGTTTCGAATCGAGCTGAAAGCGCTCCATCACCCGAGCGCAGGCTTCGTCGCCCAGGTCAATGCTTGTGCGTGCCATGCGCAGACCATTCCGCCCCGTGCAACAGATTTTCCAAACGAAGCGCAGCAGTACGCATCGCTGTTCGGTGTCTCTTGTTCAGGCTGCCCGCAGGGTGAATTCCACGCGCACGGCCGTGTGTCCGAAACGCACACCGTTGCCGGTGTCATCGACAAGACCTGCATCGACCAGCGCTCTCACATCGGCGTGAACGGCCTTCACATCACGATCCACCCGGCGTGCCACTTCTCGAATCGAAACCGTCTCACCGCCCGTCATGACTCTCAGGATGGCCAGTCGCTTCGCGGTGACGACCTTCCACAGCAATTCGATCGTGGGGAACGTGATGAAGGTTCCCTGCGATTCGCCACTCGACGCAGCCTTGATGCGTGCCACGATGTCCTCTCGCGAAGAGACGGAAAGGACCACCGTGCCCTCGTCGAGGATCATGTCTCGTTCTCCTGCCCTGCTTGCCATGTATCAACATCGCTCCAGAAGTCCCGGATCAAGGAATCCATCCCTCGAAACCGATACGCATGCTGCTGTCCGTCGACATCGTGCCGATGGTCGCCCTTGCCCGCCTCGTTGTCGTAGCGCAGCACACACGTCCCGTTCGCCACCAAGGCCAGCCCATACCTCAACGAATGGCTGCTCGCCCTGACAGGGTGAGGTACCTGCCAGATCTTGATCTCGGCGAAGACGGCCTCTCCGAGCACTACACGTTCGTGCAAGAGCAGGGAAGCGATAGCCATTGTTGGACTATAATCCAACAGGGCGTGGTCGGCAAGAGAAAGGTCTGGACCGTATGGCGTCGTGCACGAGTGTTTGATGTCGATCACATCCGCGGCAAGGCATCCGTATGAACCGCACCACCTCCATTGCCCGGTGGTATCTGTCCGCGATGTGCGCCACGATGCTCGTCATGACGGCCGACACCGCTCGAGCCTTCTCGCCGCGCCGGCTGATCGTGGCATTCGGCGAATCCGGTTCACCATCCTTCCTGGTGTTGGAAGAGGCCGTTCGACAGGTTCGTTGCCGCCTGGTCGATCGCGACGTCGACGTGGTGTTCATCGACCTGCAGGAGCTGCGAGCCATCGAGCCCGGCACGACCGATTCGGACATCGTGAGAAGGGCGATGGCGGTCCGGTCGAACGCATCGGATCGAACGGATGGTTTCGAGCTGGTGCTGATCGGCAAGGACGGTAGCGTGAAATCGCGTCAGCGCGATCCGGCGGCGCTGGACACCCTGCTCGATCTGATCGACACCATGCCCATGCGGCGTGCCGAGGTACGACGAGCGGGTGGGAAGGTGGACCGAGACTGCTGATGCCCGGCAGGGCGGAGCCCCGGCGATCGAGGCATGGTCGCCATTCGTCGCGATGCCGGTAGCGCTTCACCGGCACCGCGACTCGACACGGCAGACGTCAGACCGCGGCCGCGTTCAGCCCCGAGGTGGCGATGTCCGTCATCGTCCGGTCACCGCTGTAGCTCGCGTCCAGCGCCTCCTTGAGCTTCTTCGCCTCGTCCTCGAGACCGAGACGGTGCGCGAAGGTGTGCAGGCAGCCGTAGCCTGCGATCGCGTAATGCACCATGCGCTGGTACTGCGTGACGATCATCGTGTCGCGCACGGTGTCGTTGCCGAACTCCGCCTCGAGTGCGTGTGCCTTCGCTTCCTTGACCAGCCCTTCCATGCCCTTGCAGTGCTCGCCGTTCGGATCGGCACCGTGGCCGCGGATCAGGCCCTCGAGCATGGTCATGCCCTGCTCGATGCCGCTCACGCCAGCCTCCAGCGCCTTCTTCAGGTCGGCATCCGAGGCGCTGTCCACCAGCTTGCGGGTCACCGCGAGTGATTGCTTGTCCGCGCTGTAGATGTCCTGGAGCTGATCGAGGTAGACGTCCTTCAGGTCGTTCAAGGCCATTGATGGCTTCTCCTTCATCGTTGCATGTTCGACCGGGTAAGGTCCGATCGCCTAGCCAGCCATCATCGGGCATCGACACCGGACAGCGGGGCGGCGTTGCAGAATCGTGTGGTGCACCATCGGTGAGCAGAATCGGGAAGGCGGTCGATGGTGGTCGCGCCGTGGTGCAAGGATCGGCGGGTCGATCTCCCATCACAGGACCTGCCCATGACGATTCGCGCATCCACCGCCCGTACCATCGGGGCACTGACCCTGCTCGCCGTCACCGGCACTCACGCCGCGAGCCACATCGCCAACGAGGACGCCGTCGACAGCGTCGGCGATACCGAAGCGGAAGCTTCCGCCATCGCGGAGGTGGCAGGCCCCGACGGTGAACCGCTCGGCACGGTCAGGCTCGTCGCCACCCCCAGCGGGATGATGCACCTGGTCTGGCAACTGCAGGGCATCCCGCCGGGGATGCACGGCATCCACGTGCACCAGATCGGTGACTGTTCGGCCGACGACCTCGAGAGTGCTGGCGGGCACCTGGCGAACGGTGCGATGCACGGCGTCATGGTGGAGGGCGGTCCGCACCCGGGCGACCTGCCGAACGCGCACGTCGGCGAGGACGGCCAGCTGTTCGTCGAGCACTTCGACGGGCTGCTCACCATGGACATGCTGATGGATGCCGACGGTTCGGCCGTCATCGTGCACTCCGGGCCGGACGATTACACCAGTCAGCCGTCGGGGGACGCCGGTGAGCGCATCGCCTGCGGCGTGATCGAGATGAGCGGTCAGCCTTGAATCGCATCACTGGAGGTGGGTCGATACCGATCGTGTGACGATCTCGAGCCGAACGAGGTATCGGCCCTGGTCTTCGGATCGAGCCTGGCCGCCGAGGTCAGCTGTCGGGACGATCGATGGCACGAGCAACCGCTGCCCGACAGTGCAGCTCGGTGGTCGAGAACAGCGGCACGTCCACGTCGCTCGATGACAGGAGCAACGGAATCTCGGTGCAACCGAGCACGATGCCCCGTGCGCCCCGGTCGACGAGCCGTTCGATGATCTCGATGTACCGCGCACGGGTCCTGTCGGTGAACACGTCGTGCACGAGTTCCTCGTAGATGCTCTCGTGCACCCGGCTCCGGTCGGGCTCGTCGGGAACCAGCGTCGCGATTCCGCGCGCCGACAGTCGTTCGGGGTAGAAGTCGAGTTCCATGGTCTTGCGGACACCGAGCAGACCGACGGTGTCGAGACCCGACTCCACGATCGCCGCGGCGGTGGTGTCCACGATGTGCAGGAACGGTAGGTTCACCTCGTGTTCGAGCGTCGGGACGAAGCGATGCACGTCGTTGCAGGCGATCACGATGAAGTCGGCCCCACCGCGTTCGAGCGCGCGCGCTGCACCGAGGATAATTCGAAGCGCTTCGGCCTCGTCCTGACGCTCGATCACGGCACGAACGTAATCCTCACGGTTCACGCTCGTTGCGAGTGCGAAATCGCGTCTCGGTGTCGAACTCCGCGATGGCGCGTGTCGCGAACTCCTCGAACAGCTTGTCCAGGCTGACGCCTCGCTGCTTCGCCAGCGCACGCAGACGTTCGTGTTGCTCGTCCTGCAGCCGGATGGTCAGGGTGATAGCGCCAATCAAGGAGTGATCGTGAAATACAGCGTTCCACCATCCGTCGTGGCCATGAACAAACGATCGCCCTGCATGGAGTAGGAAGACGCCGATCCTAGAAGTTGAAGGTAGGAAGCGCTCGTTTCCGTCTCGGGCCTGGAGCCATCCGTACAGTCGATCTCGGTGGCGACCAAGTCTGTGATCAACAAGGCCGATGCATCATTCAGCTCGCCGCCGTTCCAGCTTCCGCCGAAGCCGTTGCAGAGGACGCTGCCGCTGACTTCCCCTTCTTCTCTGAACTCCTGCCCGAAGTCGCGGGCGAACTCCAGCGTGTAGTCGAGCGTGTCGACGGGAACCAGCTCCACCTCACCATCGATCCTCGCCTGGTAGCCGTCCCAGACCCATGTTGGCCCGACGAATGACGGTGTCCCAGCCACTTGGACTGGCTGCTCCGCCTGGTTGTCTCATCGGTTCGAAGAGCTTACGAACTCCTGGCACTGGAAGGCGCCTGTCTGCGGATCGCCGACCACGCCCGACAAACTTGGGCCCACACACTCCGTGGTGCTGATCCGGCCGTTGTTCCTGGCGCCGCCTCCGGAGGGGTCACTGTCGAACCCGTAGAAGATCACGCGCCCGTCCCGAACGACCGTGCCGGAAGCAACGAACGAGTCCAGGCCCTGCTGCATGACAGTGGGCCACGCACCGGTGCCGTTCGTGAATGCCTGCGCAAGGCATGTGTCCGCTTCGAGTTCGGAGCCGTTCAGCTCGACGTCACCGCAAGCGTCGGCATCGCGGCCAGCCGCCCCGCGCACCTGATCGCGAAAGTCCTCGAAGGTCTCGCCATCTCCATCTCCATCTCCGCCACCATCGCTGCACGCCGACAAAGCAACGAACAGTGCGAAAGACACCACCGCAAGGGGAAAGGATCGAAGATGAATGTTCGCGTTCATGTCCGAAGCGTAGATGACCCTGCCTGCTGTAACGCGGTCATCCTCCCCCTCGCTCTTCTATCGTCACGAAGAGGTGCACGAAACTCAGGAGTTTCGGACACCCTCGCGTGAGGATCGGGAATCAAGCACTTGGGCCGTCGCGGCGACCCATTCCGGGTGTGTAACGAAAGTCCTTGGGAGTTCAGTGCGGTTCCGGCCGACTTGGCGCAGTTGGAGCCGGGGTGCCGCCACCCCCTTCGCCGCCGTTGCCGAACGGCATGTCGATATCGGGCTCAGCGTCGTCGAGCAGACCAAGTCGACGGAGTACCACGCGTTGTTGCTCGCTGGTAAGCACTGCCTCAGCCCATTCAGGAAGGCGAGCGATCTCGCTTCGATCGTTCATCGGCATTCGCTCAGTTGCACGGTGAGACAGAGACATGGTCGCTCACCAAGAAGTTCCTATTCGGAACGGCCGTCCCGAGTGCCAGC
>Ga0209831_1000867_pt1 | contig 28711 bp, 18 predicted proteins | sample Maine_Asex4_meta_FD_187451 | JGI IMG/M metagenome (GOLD analysis project Ga0209831, IMG submission 187451) | Marine algal microbial communities from Maine, USA - Maine_Asex4_metaG (SPAdes) (version 2) | ecosystem: Host-associated > Algae > Red algae > Unclassified | place: Maine, USA | collected... | reverse complement strand
TTCTGCGATAAAAAACCCTGGGGCAATGGCATTTACTCGGATGCCTTCTCCGTATTTATGCGCCATTTCTACTGCCATCCATCTAGTGAAATTATCTATTGCTGCTTTGGAAGCGGAATAACCCACTACCCTAGTGATTGCCTGCTGCGATGCCATAGACGATATATTGATGATACACCCTTTTTTCTGCTTCGTCATAGATTTCGCAAAAACGATGGTTGGCAAAACCGTTCCCTTCAAATTTAAATCGGTAACTTTAGTAAAATCTTCCATCGATAAATCAAAAATACTTTGCTCGGGCATTATTGTCGCTCCTTTCATATTGCCCCCTGCACAATTCAATAGAATATCGATGCGTCCCCATTTTTTTAAAATATGGCTATTAGCAGCTTGTAATTGTGCTTCGTCTAATACATCTGCTACTAAAGAAATGGCTTCCCCTCCTTTTGCTAGGATGCTTTGTGTTTTCTCGTCTAGTTTACTTTTGGTTCTACCCAGAATGCCGACTTTTGCGCCTGCGGCTACTAAGCCATCTACCATTGCGCTACCTAGTACACCTGCGCCACCTGTAATGACGGCTACTTTACCTTTTAAATTAAACATGAATCTTTTTTATAGAAACGGTAAAAAAATAACTTTACAATTTTGGCTGCTAATTTATTTCACGTTCCTTGCCGAGGTATCCAAAATATAAACTTATCTCCACACTGTTCCATAGAGGAATTACAAAAAACAATGCAAATGTAATTAAAAGGTCCTTAAACACAAGCCCACTTAAGAAATCAATTTCAATAATAACTCTTTACGAGATTGAGAGACTGGAATTTCCTCTCCCGTATTCAATAATAAAAATTGGTCCCGTTTATTAAATTCTCTTACATAAAATAAATTGACAACATAGCCACTATGACAACGATAAAAGCCATGAGAAAAGGGGTCTTTAGCTAGTGGTAATGTAATCATACTTTTACCTATAGGCTTAGTAGAGATAATGCGTTTACCATTGTGCAAATGGTAAAACGTTGTCGCCCCATCTGCTTTTAAATAAAGGAGTTCTTTGATTCTTATTAGAATAATTTTTTCTCTTGTGTGAATACTGACGCTATGTCCATTGGCTGGTGTTTGTAAATGATCGATTAATGCCTGAACTTGTTGAGTGGGTTGTAAAGACTGAATTCGTTGTATCGCTAAATTAACAGCTATTACTAATTCCTCTTCATCAATGGGTTTTAATAAATAATCTAAGGCCTGTACCTTAATAGCATCCAACGCATATTGATCAAAACCGGTAATAAAAATCACCTCGAATTGATAGTCTTCTAATTGCGCCAACAAATCAAAGCCACTCCCATGAGGCATCTCAATATCCAATAATAATAAATCAATTGTATGATCATCAAAGTAGGTTCTAGCTTCTAGTATGTCTGCTGCTGTTCCGACTATTTCTATATTTGGGAAATTGAGTCGTAGCATTTCACTAAGTAAACTTCTATTAGCTACTTCGTCATCTACTATTAAGGCTTTGATATTTGTATCCATTGTTTATTTTTGTTGTTTACTGGTTAAAAGAGTAAAGAGCGTTTGTCAACCCATTGTTACTATCTAAAACAGCGTGTAAAAGTATATTTGGTAATAGGTTTCTTTAAAGGAGCCTACTTACTAGGAAATAGGCATTTGTACTACTACCTTAGTACCACTAGCTTGTCCATCGGCATCATATAAATCTAATATTTCAATTTGAATACCTAAGTTGGTTTTGCTGTTTAACAATTGTTGACGTTCGGCGACAATTGCCATCCCTCTAGAGCGATGTTTTTTGACTGACTTCGCTCTAATTTTTTGGGCGGCTACTCGACCAATTCCATTGTCCTCCACTTCACACAGAAAGGTATTTCCTTCTCCTTTTTTAACCCGCACCCACAAGCGCCCTTTGGAAGTCCGATGCATTAAACCATGATTAATCGCATTTTCCACATAAGGTTGTAAAATAAGTGAGGGTATTTGAATGGTAGATAAGGGAAGGGATTTATCCGTAATGAATTGGTAGTCAAATTTATTTTCAAATCGCAATTGTTCTAGTTCTACATAGCGCTCTAAAATTTCCAACTCTTGTTGGAGCGCAATAAATTTATCAGCAGAAGCATTTAAAAATAAACGCATGAGCCTAGAAAATTGAACGATGTATTTACCTGCTTCTCGCTTGTCTTTGGTATATACAAAATTTTGAATCGCATTCATAGAATTGAAAATAAAATGAGGATTCATTTGTGCTCTTAAGGCACGCAATTCCAATTCTGCAAATTGCTGATTGATACGTGTTTTTTTTTCTTCTTGTTTACGGATAAGATTGACTCTCCATTGAATAATTCCTACTACTAAACCTATCAAAGCAAGCCCTGCTAAAACCCTAAACCACAAGGTTTCCCACCAAGGCGCATTAATAGTGAGTTTTATGTTTTTCTCCTCCGAATAGTTGCCATTAATATCTCTTGCTCTAATCGTAAATTTATAATTGCCAGGAATCAATTGTGGGTATTCTCTAAGCGTTGCAGTCGTAGATTGCCAATCCTGATCAATGCCCGACATTTTGTATTCATAGCTTATATTACCTCTACTTTGATAAGATAAACATACATATTCCAAGCGGATGTTATTATCCTGATAGCTACCTTCATAATAAGTATCACTATCTATTTTTTTGCCATTGGCTGATATTTGTTGAATGTATAAAGTTGGGGGCTGGGTATTCAATTGATGCGTATGGTCAATGATTGTTAGACCTGCATTGGTAGCTGCATAAATTAGACTATCTTGTACGACTATATTGTTCACTTCATTTGCAATTAAACCATGTGCAGTAGTAATTAGCGAATATTGATAAGTTAATGGTTGAGTGCTTTCAAGATTTATTTTTGAAATGCCCCTGTTGGTTGCTGCCCAAACTTGATTATTTTCATCAATAAATAAACGATTGGGGGTACTTACTTTTGATTCTTTAATTTCAAAAACTTGTTCTTTGTCAAATAACAATAAACCAAATCCATCCGTAGCAATCCAAATATTCCCCTGTTGATCTATTTTTAAATCATTGATTGGATGTTGTAGTAAAAGGTGTTGCTTGCCAATATGCGTTAAGTTTTCATTATTGTAGCACCAAAGCCCATTCTTTCGCCCTAACCAAATTTTACCACTAGCATCTGTTTCACTCACATAGGTACGACCTTTTATTAGAATATTATTTTGTAACTTATTTCCTTTTTTGGAGATGAGCGCAACACCACTCCATTTGGAAAATAGCATGCCCTCCTTGTGAATACTCGCAGATTTCACGGGTAAGGGTAAAAAATTCCCTTGTGTTAAATCATAAAGAGCTGGTGTAGTGCTAATTCTATCAAAGGCTTTAGCAGTAATAATCGGGTCTTGAAAAGAAGAAGGAGATAATAAAAAAATACCAAAATCTCCTGCAGCAACTAAATCATCCTCCCACTTGAGTAAATTCTTTAAAGGTAGATGCGTATAGTCTTTTTGGCTTAATTGCCAATAATGAGTCTCCTTTTCATTGATTCTCCATATTTGATTTTGTTGATTCGCTGCCCAAATAGTATGATCCGCTTCTACAAAAACAGCAGTGCAATTATTGTTCGTATAATTATTGGATAGCGGGTAATATTTACTGTACTGCGCATTAGCAGTAATAAAGAAAAGTCCATTCGTTGCGCTTAGCCAAATATTACCATTGCGGTCTCCTAAAATACCTTTATAAAAATTATCGGAATTGGTCAATAAAGGAAGTACTTCTAATTGCTCATTCAATATCTGAAATCCTTTATTCGTCTTTAATAAAAAGAGGTCGTCAGATTCGGCATTACTAGGAAATACATCCTCAATAATCACCTTTTCTCCAAATAAATTCTCAACGGGCACTTTTTCAATCCCGCTATAATAAAAATACCAAATCGCATCTTTCGTAAAAAAATAAATACGTTCTTTTAGCTTTACAAATTTCCTATTAACGACCGTGTTGGGCGATAAATCTAAATACAATTGAATATGCTCTTTTGTACTACCGTCTTCCACATAATAAATAAAAGGGGTGCCGCTTCTCGGTAAATTAAAAAACCATTTTCGTCCATTTTTATAGCCTAAATACCCTGCATACTCAAATTTTCGTTTAAGAAGTGTCTGTTCTCCTTTCTCCATATCAAAATGCAGAAAATAATTAATGTTGTTATCTGTAATCAATACATAAACATCATCTGCTTCGCCCACCCAGTATTCTTGTATCATCGGTGCCTTAAATAGCAAAGTATCTTTTAAAGCTATCGTATGAATTTGGTTGTTTTGGATATAGGTCAATTTATTAAAAGTGGATAGCCATAGTCTTCCTGCATGGTCCTTCTTAATACCCCATATATCATTGCTAGGTAATCCATCTTGTATGGTATAATTTTGAAAAGTGTAGCCATCGAATTTTGCTAATCCTTTATCGGTTACGATCCAGATAAATCCCTTATCATCTTCTAATGTTTGGTAGATATTGGAACTCGGCAAGCCATCCTCCACCGTATAACGAATAGTGTTTATTTTTTGGGCAAAAATTGCATTTGCCCCCCATACTACCAACATCCAAACTGATAACACCCTAATCCACAAACCCACTAGCAGCAACGGCCTACTAGTGGGTTGGATATGTATGGTATTAGCTTGGTTTAAATTCATATTATCTTTTTTGAGAAGTGAGAAGTGAGAAGTCAGACCGAAAAATAAATTTTTCTGTCAGAAGTGAGATTTATGACGTGGACCTAGACGCTGGATTCAACGTTATAAATCTCTCTTCTGACAGAAAAATTTATTTTTCGGTCTGACTTCTGACTTCTCTTCTATCAATGTAGTTTACTCACAATAAACTTTTGTGTGGGTATATATTTCGCGCCTATTCTCAATCGAAGGAAGTACAATCCATTCTCATATTTTGATAAATCTAATCGACGTATATCCTCTTCAATAGTAGCTAAAGGTATTTCTTCCATAATCTTGCCATATTGATTACTTATTAAAACCGTTCCTATTTGTTCTTTATATGGCTGCAAATTAATAAACAATTCATTAGCTGTTGGATTTGGAAAAACGGCTAATGCTTTTAGGTTAATCCCAAAATCAATCGTGCGCACTTCGGAGTATTCAAAAGTATTATTTGTAAATAATTGCTTTAGTCGATAATGGTTGGCCCCTACAATAGGTTGTTCATCTATTTCGTTGAAATAAAGCACGTCTTCACTTGCTTCCTCTGCGTTTATCTCTGCGAATACCTCAAAGTCTATTCCATTAGTCGATTTTTCTAGTATAAATCCCGTACTTCTATAAGTGTTATTTGTAACCCATTCCAAATCTACAGAACGAGCGGCTTGAAAGGCATTGAATTGGGTAAAATCAGTACTTCGACCAGTCGCTGTGGAATTGAAATTACTTGGAAAATTAATATCTCGTTCACAAACGGTCCAATCTGTTCTAAAGATTTTGATTCTGTGAGGTCCAAATAATGTTAAATTGGTTGTATTTAAACAATTATTATTACAAATAAATTGGTATTGCCAATCTTGATGACTCGCTATTTCTATAGAGCGAATTGAGCCACCTTGAATGGATAGGTTATTGCCATTTTGATTAATACTAAGCCCATCACACTTACTTGTGCCTCCCGTCTGACAATTATCCCTACTAGAAACTTCCCTAAGCTTTGTCGCTACATTGAAAAAATCACCACAGCCATCGAAAAAGATCGATTCCGTACAGAAAAATGCACCTGTTCTACAATCCTTTACTACTGGTCCTGCATCAATAAGAGATGGGTCTGGAATTTCTACTATATAATTTACGCCTCTGTAACGATACAAAGAGATCTCAATAACTTCAGGGTTACAAGGATCTGGTGTGAAATTTTCTAAATAGGCACAACTTGTTTCTGTGCATTGCTCCCTGCTGCTAATGACTCGAATCTTAGTAGCTTGGGTAAAAAATTCGTTACAAGTAGCGGCTATAAAAGGAGATTCTACACAATATATTTCCCCTGTTTGACAATCTCGAACAGCTCTACCTGCGTCTTGAAGAGCTGGATCTGGTACAGTTACTATATAGTTTCTACCATTAAAGCTATACAAAGCCGTTTCAATAACAGCAGGATTACAGGGATCTGGGGTAAAATTTTCCAGATAAGTACAATTATTATTATCACAATCAATTATGATCTGATATTGGTAAGTACTAACAAAACTTCTTGGTCGTCTACATCCCGCAGGACCAACTGGAAACTCAAAATTCCCAGGTTCATCTGTACAACAAGAAGTCTGGCTTTTTACCGTATAAATGCCTGACTCGGTAGCTGTAATTGTAAAACCCGCTGTCCCACTTTGCACTGCATTATCAGAAGGAGAAATAGCAATCAAGCTAGGCGTTTGTGGTTCAAAACAACTATTAGCACTACTTGGAGAGGCAATGAGTTCGGCTACTCCAGCAGGTGTACCTCCAAAAGATTGAGGTGCTTCCAAGAATACAGAAGCGCCTGCACAAACCCTAATCGTCTCTTTTATATTAGTATTACATTCTCCTTGATAAGCCACTTCTACACCGAGGCAGTTCGCCTTACAAGCACTCTCATAGGTCTTGCCATCTACTCCACATACAGGTTGAAAAGGTAAATTTGTACAAGCACAAGGTTGTTCTACATCCACCACATATTGACAAGAAGGCCCATTTAGAAAATTAACAGTCACCGTAAATCTGTTATTTCCAGCAGAAAGGGAAACAGGAATTCGTATTTCTGGTGAGCATACGCTTCTAAAACACTCTGGAGCAATCCCTCCTGACATTCCGTTATTGTTAAAAAATTCCACCCCCGTAAACTGTAAGGGTGCAAGCCGAACATTAGGCGGGGGAATCCGATTATCTCGTATAATAATTTCTCTATCTCCTCCAATGACTTCAACGTCTCCACAGGAATTAGCTGGGGGAGAGCTACAATCTTCTTTCACTAGCGTCTGTCTTTTGGTAGCAGTAGCAAAAAAAGCATCACATTGCGTCAACCCTGCTATGCCTCCTTGTGTACAAAAAGGAACATCGGTATTACAATCTACAACCCGAATCGCTCCATCCGAACAAGTAACGGTGTTTGGAAAATAAACCAAATAAGACCTGCCTTGATAGATATATTCTGCTATTTCGGTAAGGCACTGACTACAAAGATCTGGGTCAAATCTAATAGCTGCCAACTTGGGACAAGGCAAATCTGGCACACATTCCCCATTTGAAACCACTTGAACGCCTGCACAGGCTGCTTCACAACTATTACTATATGTAATCCCATCTGCCCCGCAAACAGGGTCGTAAACGGCAGCACACGCACAGTCTCCTCCTACGGTAACATCTTCTCTACAGACACTCCAATCGGAACGAAAAATTTTAATTCGATAGGTGCCAGGTGGAAGTGCCCTATAATTATTGCCGCCGCAATTGAAACACCATTGCTGAAATTGCCAATCACTATGGCTGGCGTATTCAATTTTTTGAATGGAGGAGCCTTGAATCCGTATTCCGTCCGCATTGGCGGTAATGTTCAAACCATTACATTCAGTATTCAGTAAGGGATTGTTTGCTGTTAGTTGGACTTGAAAGCAGGTCAAACAACAAAACAATGCAAAAAGAAAGGTAGTGTAGTAGTGTTTTTTCATAATTTGAGTTTTAAAAATGATCTTCTCTAGTGAATTATTAATTTATAATCACCATCAAAAGTAGAGAAGTCTAGGCTGGTTTAAGTAGCCAAACTCATAATTGAATCAAGTTATCACATAACTCCTTTCGCTTATATTATGGTTGACAAATTACGCCTTGAGATAAAAGTGTTTAAATAGGAAAAGCTGTACGATTTCTCGCACAGCTTCTCTGTTTTGTGTAAATCGAGTACTTAGGAATATGGCAGTGCCTTTATTTACATTAGACTATCAGCTAAAAAGTAATGATTACGTGTATTTGCGTCCTACGTAATTGCCAAATTTATTTGGCAGATTCAAAATACGCCAAATTTTGTTCTAAAAAACAAGTGGAACAAGTGGAACAAGTGGAATCTGCCAAATAAATTTGGCAATTACGTAGGACGTAAATACACGTAATCATCATTTTTTAGCTGACGCTCTAGGCTTGTTGTAACACAACTTAGAAATAAAACAAGGTATCAACAAAAAAGTAGTATTTGTTCATAATTATTATGTACCTAGTTGGAAGTATTGCTTCATTACTTTTCTTATAGTTGATAGCCTTGTCTATTCTGTTATCGTAGTACCACCAATTTCTCTTTAGCAACAATTTGCCCATTCGCCACTACTTGCACTTGATAAACACCATTCGTAAAAGACTCCAAGGAAATAGGACTATTGCCTACTTGTGTATAAGGTATCGTTTTCACCAGCTGCCCCAAATGGTTGGATATGTAGAGCGTGGCATCCTGATAAATAGTGTTATCCAAATTGATAGTTACTTGTTGCTGGGCAGGATTAGGATAAATGCTTATTGGCCGGGTTATCCGATTATTTGTATTTAAAACGCTGCTTCTTGAAGAAGCCGTACCATTGCCTTGAAACCCATCAATAGCAATTAAAGGAACTTCAATATCATCACAGATGAGTTTCCAGCTTTTATCATATACATCTATAAAATAGGTGGTCGTTGCTAAATTAGGAATCGTTACCTCTGAGCCACACTTGGCATTACATTCAAAAACATATTCCCATCGTGGGGAAGTACGATGTACTTTGAAGAAATAATTTTCACCTGGCTTTCCTTTAATTGTGATTTGATCTATTCCTGGGATGACCGTAATTTCTCCACAGGTAATACCACCTGTATTACAAGGCCCTTCCGTCCATGTCACTCCTGCACATTCTGCATGACAAGCCGTAGAATACTCTTTGCCATCACTTCCGCATATTATAGGAGCCTCCACATCATCAATCTCAGGACAACCACAATTTGGACAATTTTCTCTACTTGAAATAACTTCCCCTTTTATAGCTTCATTGAAAAAATCACCACAGCTAGTAACTTCCGAGAAAGGAGATACGGAACAGAAATTTTCCCCTGTTTCACAATCTTGTACACTACGACCAGCATCAATAAGCATCGGATCTGGAACTGTTACTATATAAGATCTGCCTTGATAAGTATATAAGGCTACTTCTATTACATCTGGATCGCATGGGTCAGGATCAATAGTGTCTAAGAACTTACAATCAGTAGTACTACAAGGCCCTTCTGTCCATGTAACCCCTGCACATTCTGCTAAACAAGCGGAGCGATAAGTCTTTCCATCACTACCACATACCTCAAAAGGACGTGGACCACTAACAGAGCATACTACATCACAGTCCTTACAATCACTCAGTCTAGCAATCACTTCTATCAATGTTGCTTCCTGTGTTGTAAAATTCCGACAATTAGAGTCGATACAAAATATTTCTCCTGTCTCACAATCCTTAACAGTATAAGGAACTCCCGAATTACCCGTTGGAGTTGTTACCAAATAATTGCGCCCTCTAAAATGATAAGTAGCTAGTTGCTCTATCTGCCAATTGCAAGGGTCTGTATCAATCAGGTTCAATAAATCACAAGTAGTCAATACTTCTTCCCCATTAAATTGCAGGCTTGCTTCATCATCCTCCGTTGCTATACAACCAACCGTTGGATTAGATTCAAATCGACTAGGCGTAGAATCTATGTCTTTATTTGGAATAGCCGTTACGATTTCTGCACTCATGGCAAAAAGTCCCTCCTTTAAGACAAAGGCTTGCACGCTTAAAGTAGCTTCCTCTCCTGCACCTAAGGCTGGAATAGTCCAAGTTTTTAAAAATTGATTATAGCTTCCCTTAGAAGCCCTTATAGAACCGCCACTCAAGACCACGATTCTATCTAATTGATTTTGATCATTACAAATTTGAAAGGCATTCAACTGGATATTCGTAGCGTTTACTTGGCTATTATTTTTTATGGTAAGCTCTACTGGAAAAGTAGTGTATTGTTTAGGAGATTTATTCGTTGTTGTCATAGTTACTTCTAAGTCCAACTGTTCTGCAGCAGTCATGCAGCTATTTTCTATTTCTTCAATAGAAGAACAATTTAAAGCATTATTTCGAATCTTAACCGTATTGCCTTGTGATACAGTAAGCTCAACTAAATTCTTTACGGAACAACAGTCTGTTAATTTAGGGTTGTTTTCAATACTTAATGGGTTTATAACGCCATTGACATTTAACTTCGTAAGTTTATCTAAGCCCTTAAGTGAAATCAGATTTTCATTACGAAAAATGTTTAGCCGCCCTGAAATCGTCTCTAAATTAGAAATCCATTGAAAATCGGTAATTTTGGATAATTGGGCAAAAGATACATTGCCTCCAATTGAGTGTAAATTCGGTAGAGCTACTTTTATCTTTAATGAAGTCAAATATAACCCACCTTCAATTGATTGAAGCTTCGGTAGTCCGAATGCACTTAGGAAAATGTTTTCACTGAAGTTTACTCCTAGTGAACCAATACGTTCTAAATTTTTGAAACCTTCTATATTTCTTAACTGGTTATGGAAGAATATACTCAAGCCGCCTATTTCTTTTAATTGGTTCCCTCCTACAATATTTTTTAATCGTAAATTACGTATAATACTCAAACCTCCTTTTAAAATAGTTAGGTTAGTTAAGTCGATAGTTTCAAATCCATTTGAAGTAAAAGTAGCATCCCCATTAATTATCCTAAGTTGACTAATATCAAAAGTAGTTAATTGAGCATTATTAGCAATCAACAACTTATCGACTTGTTGTAATGGAGGAAAATCATTAATAATTTCCTTTAAGACATTGTTGTTAGTAATCACTATCTCTTTTATTACTTAGCTATCATATGGTAGATAGATACTTTCTAGACTAGAATTACCTTGAATAGTGATAGAAGAGCTGTCATTAAAACTAAGGATATCCCCTAAGTTAATTTTCTTTAAGAGCCTATTATTACGTGCAACAAAATTCCCTCCTAACGAAGCACTCATTCTAAGTACCCCAGCTAAATCTTCAACCAAAGTACCTATTATAGAAAAATTTCCATCAATAGATCTTAACTCCTCTAGGGCATCCAGATTCGTAATATCTATGCCTTGCAAGGTAATTGATCCAACATAAGATCTCCCAAAAGGAATATCAAAACAATTATTAAAAAAATCATCCACTTCCTGCTGAGTAGTCAAAGTAATATCTCCGCTACAAGGCAATGTTGTACAATTACTTGCGATTTCTTCGATAGAAGAACAATTAAGACCATTATTCCGAATATCTGTATTTCCTTGTACGGTTGAAATAGCCAATAAATCCTCTACTAAACAACAGTCCGTCAATTTAGGATTATCCAATAAGACTAAGCCACCGGGGTTCGCATTTTGATTTAAGGTAGTTAGGTTTTCTAAGCCATCCATCTTAGTGAAGTTTGCATTTTCCGTAATGGTCAATTGACCCGTTATCGTTGTTAGCTTGGATAAAAATCGTAAATCTCTTATTAAAGATAATTGATTGAAGAATACATCCCCGCCTATAAACTGTAAACTGGCTAGATTGATATTTTCAAGTGCATCACTTTGAACAATAGTCAAGCCCCCTTCATTAATTCGTTCTAAGTTTTCCAAACCTCCTAAGTCTAGTAATTTTGCATTTTGGGCTATTGTCAAACCTCCTCCCATTTTTTTTAAATTATCAAATCCTATAATTTCTGTTAGTTGTGGATTACCGCCAATTGTTAATTGACCTTTAAGGGTGGATAATTTAGAAAAATCTATACTTTGAATACCAGAAAAATTTATAGCGGCATTTCCATTAATAGTTTGAATAGTACTAGTTGGAAACGCAGTTAATTGTGGATTTTGAGAGATGGTCAAGGTGCCTACTTCTTCTATTCTAAAACCATCATGTCGAACTTCTGTTAATGTAGGATTATTAGAAATTGATACATTCTGAAGTCTTTGACTCTCCCAAGGTAGAACGATTAACTCTACTTGGGGGTTATTTTGAATAATGACTTCCCCCTTGAAACCAATGACCGCACCTAAAGTAATTTTTTTCAGTTTAGGATTATTAATAGCTTTGAAACCAACTCCTCCTAGCACAGCTCCCCCTTGAATTACGAGTCCTAAATTTTCAACCGAAGTATTGATTAGCGATAAGCCACCAGCTATAAATCTTAAATTACCTAAAGAATCTAAGTTATTAATATCTGAACCTTCTAATCGAATAGCGCCATCATATTCCCAAGCTGCTATACTTGGTCTTCCCGTATCCCCAAAACAAGTCCTATAAAAGGCATCTACCTCTGCTTGTGTGGTCAAGGTAACATCCTCCCCACAAACGAATGGTGCCTCTTTCGGATTAATAATAAGCATGGCTTCATCATCTTCCGTAACTTCACAAGGCTGACTGCCCTGAGGATTTGGCGAAGAATCTATATCTGGCTGACTCATTTGAGCCAAATAAGCGAATAAGCCTATTGGCTCTTCTGTCAGCGTAAAATAATTAAGGGTAATAGTTGCCGTCTCCCCTCCATTTAAGATAGGAATCTTCCACGTAGCAGACACAGCGTTAAAAGTTCCTGTTTCTGTTGCTTGAAAGGTAGAAGAGGCATAAACAAGTCCACCTAATCGGAGTTCGCTCGTTGCCGTTTCTAAATCACCAATACAAGTATTAATGTATATCTCCAGGTTTTCTGCAGCTAAATCTCCTGCATTCGTTACGGTTACCGTAACTGGAAAGGATTTCCATTGCCCAACATTCACCGTAGGCGTAGTCATCGTAATTTCCACATCTGCAAATAAAGCAGGAGAAGTTTCACTAATGTCTTGTGCCTGGGACATATTTGCTACTCCTAGCAGCAAGAAAAGATAGCAAAAAAGATTTCTAGTTAGCATCAGGCGTGCTGATCTACCAATAGAATAATTCATAGTTTTTGTTTAATCGTAAAAAATGTAGCTAAAGATGGGGGAGATGAAGAAAAGACAGGAGGTTATTTGATGCTCTCTATTGCGTTTTATCAAAACAATACCTCCTGCTTATTCTTTTATGTTTTATGGTAGGTAGTTTTTAGGGGACGTTGGAAAATAACTCCAATATTTTACTAAAAATATTGGAAATATAAGTAGGTAATTATACAATGGGTAAGTTAGATGCAAAGCTAAGGGGAAAGTACTATTGAAAGAGTGGGAAACTTATAAAGGTGGGGGTTTAACTAATAATTGATGGTGGTTATATCATAATTGCAATCTCAATCTCAACTTCAACTTCAACTTCAAACCGTGACGTTAACCTAAACGTCTGGTTACGTCACGGTTTGAAGTTGAGATTGAGATTGAAGTTGCTGCTCATTTACCAGTTTGCTTCCATTCTTTCCGACTTTTAAAATATTTTTTACTAACCACTAATAAGCCGAAGGACTCTCCATCTTCTTTGGTTTGTTTGGCATGATGCGCACCATGCGCTCTTAAAATAGCTCTCGAATAAGGGCTATCTAATTGTCTAAACCACTTAAAACGTTGATGAATATAGACATCGTGTATTAGGAAATAAATTAAGCCGTAGATGGATATTCCAATGCCTACAAATAGCACCCACAATTGAGGCGTGATGCTGCCAATGATATAGCAACACATACTAGGCAAGGCAAACACTAGAAAAAATCGGTCGTTTTTTTCAAAAAACCCCTCTTTTTTGTGTGGTTGGTGGTGGTCTTCATGCCAACTCCATAACAAGCCATGCATGATGTATTTATGCGCAAACCAAGCGACAAATTCCATTGCCGCCACTGTCAATATTGTTATTAAGAAATAGGTAAGTATTAACATTTTTGTGAAGTTGATAAGAATGACTAATCAATTCTGTTCCACAAATTAACAAAATGTTTTTTAATTGGTTGTTAGGAAAGTTGAAAATAGTTTTTTTGAAACACAAAAGGATTTCACAAAAGTTTTAAAACAAATTCTTTTGTGAAATCCTTTTGTGTTCTTTTGTGCCTTTTGTGTTTTAAGAAAACCACTTAGTATTGATTAAAAAATAAATAGGTCTTTTTGTTTTTAAATTGAGTTTTTTTTTCATAGGTTTTCAACCCATTAAAAAAAGAACTCATTTTAAAAACGACCTATTTATTTTTTCATCGTTACTTAAGCAAAAATCTTAGACTTCCACAAACCCCATTTATTGAGTCGGTACAAAACAGAGACTTTCAACACCCCCAATCCATAAATAGCACTTCTTTTCAGATTAATAGAAGAAGCCTCTTCAAAATATTTGGTAGGACAAGTAATCTCTGCTATATCGAAGCCTTTATAGAATATCTGTGCGACCATCTGATTATCAAAAATAAAATCATCTGAACAGTGCGTAAAATCTAAAGACCGTAAAACTTCTCCAGAAAAAGCCCGATAGCCCGTATGGTATTCAGATAGTTTTTGCCGAAGTAATATATTTTGAAAAAGGGTCAAAAAGCGATTGGCAATATATTTTATCCATGGCATCCCTCCTTTAAATGCACCCATGCCTAGTATTCTAGAACCAAAAACGACGGGATATACCTCATTAGCAATGAGATAAGCCATAGATTGTATCAGCTTAGGTGTGTATTGATAATCAGGGTGTAACATAATTACTATGTCGCCCTTTAATTCTAGGGCTTTCGCATAGCAGGTTTTTTGATTACCTCCGTAGCCTTTATTTTTTTCATGAATTAATACATGTTTGATGCCTAGTTGTTTGGCTACCTGTACCGTATCATCTCTGCTCGAATCATCTGTTAAAACAACTTCATCTACTATATCTAAGGGGATTTCTTGGTAGGTTCTTTCCAAGGTTCTAGCCGCATTATAAGCTGGCATGACGACTATGATTTTCTTATTACCTATCATGAGATTGCATTGTGGCGGGTTATTGGGATATTAGGTCTTGAAGGAGGTAGCGCCATAAGTAGGGGATAACTTGAAGTTCTATTGATACCCCACATCTTTTTTGGTGGAATAATAGGGGCGTTAGCCCCGACACCGTCTATAGGAATACCGTTTATGAAGTTCCTAAAGGAGCGTAGCTCCGACACCGTCTATAGGAAAATGTTATTAAAAGCCGCAAAAAAGAGCATCGCTCCGACACTATAAGGATAGACGGTGTCGGAGCCACGCTCCTTTAGGAACTTCATAAACGGCATTCCTATAGACGGTGTCGGGGCTAACGCCCCTATTATTCCACCAAAAAAAGATTTGGGGTATCAATAGAACTTTAAGTTATCCCCTACTTACAATCGACTCGTCACCTATTCAGGACTACTGTATTGAGAACTTACTGTCTGAACTTGAATTTGAGCTTTCTTTATCCTAGTATTGATTATCCTTAAAGCCGTCAATTTCTCGACGCTCTCTTTTGGTCGGTCTACCTGCCCCTTTTTCTCTTTGCTCTGTCCCTTTTTTACCGACATACCAATCTTTATATTTATTCATTTCTTCTTCTGGTGTTAAATTTTCATAGCAAACTTCCGCTAAAGTTGCAGACACTCGTTTCTCTAATAAATCGACTACCTTATACACCATATCAAACCCCTCCTTTCGAACCTGTAGCTCTTCCCCCCTTACCAACATAAAGGAAGGTTTAATGGAATTACCATCAATTTTTACCTTTCCAGATTTACAGGTATCTGTTGCCAATGTTCGGGATTTAAAAATCCTAACACTCCATAACCATTTATCTACTCTTACTTTTTTTAACATAGTTTATGTGATTTTGATTACCTATTTCAAGTTGCGGGTTAGCTAATTTCAAGGACACAAAAGTAAACTTGATTCAACAAAAGTAAAAGGTAATTTGATGCCAAATAGTTCCATGTGAATTATCGGCAACATTATTGTTTTAAGATAATTACAAATGAGTAAAATAAGTTTAAGCTATAAAAAAATAAAAATTTATCCGTCAAACATTTACTTTTATGTAGGTATTATTTATATTTGTGTATGCTAGTCTTTAGCTATTGGTCTTTAGTCTTTGGTGGCACTCTAGCATTTGGTAGGGTGCCAACAAAGACTAAAGACCAATAGCTAAAGACTAATCCGTTCTTAATTCAAACAAACTACGTCCATGAAAAAACAAGCTGGTCATCGTAAATACAACTTTCCTGATGCAGATTTATACATACAATGCTTAGAGCGCATAAAAAATGCACATCGAGATATTACCTATTTCAAAGAGTACAGTTATGATATTGAGCGATTGAAAAAATTCAAGTCCATGTGTGATAAGTTTAGGGCTTTACCAGATGACGACGAATTAATCGGCGACCAAATGGTCGTAACAGAGAAAAAAAATACCGCTAGAGAGAAATTAAAAAATGCCATTAGAAGCATTATGACTAAAGTCTCTATTAAGTTTACGAATCGGTCGGGTCGGTATCGGAAATTTGGTACTGCTAAAATTGGCGATATGACGGATGCGCAATTGCTGTTTTGTGGCCGTAGAGTGGCTAGGGTTGCTCGACAACAAATAGATTTCTTAGCAGATGTAGGCATTAATGAAACGGGTATCTTACGGGTAACTGAGGCTTGTAGAGTCTTTGAAAATGCCTTGAATATTCAGCAAGATAAAGTGGCCGATAGAGATATTTCGGTAGAACGTCGGGTGTCCTTGGGCAATAAATTGTATGATGAACTTATCATTGTTTGCAATATTGGCAAAGATGTGTGGGCAGAGTCCGATACGGTCAAGTATGAAAGCTATACCATCTACGAGAGTAATAATGACCAAAAAATAGCTCGTAAACAAAAGCAACAAGAGGAGGCAGTTGATAGAAAACCTAAGGTTTTGAAGAAGTAAAAATTTTATGGCTTTATTGCTGTATTGTCTTATTGCTAGACGTAATAGTACGTTCTTAAAAATTTAGTATTCTAAGGGTTTTAAGAACGTACTAAGTAGGTGGCATTGAATAATCGACACTTTTGACAGAGGTATTTTTTCTTGTAAGGAATTTAAAAAATTAGTGCATATCCGTAGATACGGACTCATTTTTTAAGTTTCTTAGAAGGAAAAAGACCCTGTCAAAATTGTCGATTATTTGATGCCACCTACTTAGCACGTCTAGCAATAAAACAATAAAGCAATAAAACCATATAACCATATAACCATATAACCACATAGCAAAAGTTGATTTTTGTGTAAGATTACACTAACTTGCGTATTCGCCCCTTTCTATTTTCTTTCCTATCGTATATTTTTTTAGTATTTCTTATTAATACAATCACCATTTTTCTACCTATAGGGCGTATCTAAAGGCATCTTTTCTATACAAATCCCCTACCCTAGTCTTGCAATTTGACTCATATTCAAAAGCGGGTGGTACGAGAAAATCAAACACTAACAATGAACAAACTTCAACAAACATTACTAGGAGTCTTCCAAAAAACACAGATTTCTATCAGCTATTTATTGCTGTTCTCTTTATTACTGCAAACCACCTATAGCTATGGCCAAACGCCCACTCTAATAAGCGAACCCGCCCCATGTGGATTTGAAAAAGTATTTGAAAACACCCCCTACCCTATATCCAATACTTTAGTAAATATTGAAGAAGAAGGAGATAACTTTCTCTTAGAGTATCAACGAGGAGATCTATCAGGCATTACCTTTGACCAAATTATGATAGACAGTAAGGGGCAATTTGTAAATAGTAGTAGTCAGAAAAACACCACCTTGAATCTTAATCTTAGATCAGCCATTTTCACAACAACAGATGTTGTGGATGCCACCGCTACAGATTCTACTATCGTTTTAACCAAATCTGATTTACAAGGACAAATCATTTGGCAGCAGAGTTATATTCCTATTGTTATAGATCAATTAAATAGTCTTAGTGTAACGGATTTAATAGCGACCGATGATGCCATTTATCTCACAGGTATTTTTGTGGATGTAGATACTGCAATTACGCCTAGTTTTACCCATTTTGTGATAAAAACGGATTTAGAGGGAAACTTGCTTAGTAATAATGTTTATCCTACGGATGACTTCCAGTCTCCATTCTTTTATGATGTAGATGCAGCTGATAATATTTATTTAGGCTATCAATCCAGTTCTAGAACTGGACATGTTTTTAAAGTTACTGCCGATGGGCAACTGGTTTGGGATACTAGGATTATTGGTGATTTAGTGTCCAATCGAATAGAAAGTGTACAACTTAGTATAGATGAAACTGCGGTGTATGTTGCAGGGTTTAGTGACCCGAAAGGCTTTGTTCGTAAATATGATGCCTTAACAGGGGAACAAATTTGGAATGTTAGACCAGGAGAATTGTTTTCTCCCGATGGTGATTTTACAATACAAGAAAGGCTGAAAGGTATGCTATTGACCAAAGATGGAGGTATTGTAGTCAGTTATCCTTACACTAGTACCAATGACACTAGAATCGGTGGCTATGAATATGGAAAAATAGACCAAGACGGGAATATGGTTTGGTTTAAGCGTTTACTCGACCGAGATTATAGATACAATGAATTTGTACCAGAATTAGAAACCCAATCAGGTTGCCTAGTATTCACAGGCCCTGCATATAGAACCAACAGGATTGCGGATAGCTTGCGTTTGGGTATTTTTAAAACTACTGCAACGGGAGACTTATTACCTGCTTGCACCCCTACCCTCCCTACTTGCAGCGCTGAAATTATTACCTTCAATTCTCAAGCAGAGGTGGATGCTTTTGGTCCATGTGAGCGATTTGATGGAAATATTGCCATTGCAGGTGCGGACATTACTAATGTGGATGCATTAGCAGGATTGATAGAGATTACAGAAGGTTTATTTATAAGAAATACCGCCACTTCCTTAGTGAGCTTAGATGGTTTAAGTGATTTGGAAATTATCGGAACTGCCTTTGAATATATTGGAAGTATGGGAACAGGCGACGCTGTTACCGTTACCGTTCCTCTAACAACTCTTAATGGACTTTCTAGTTTGCGTTCCATTGGTGATAAGTTTATGATTTCTGGTTCTAATTTAGAAAGTATTGATTTGCCCAATTTAGAAAGCATCGGAGGTGCCGTTCAATTGATACCACCAAGCGAACAATTAACAACCATAAACTTTCCTAGCTTAACTAGCATTGGCGAAAATTTAGTTATTTCTGGCGCCAATCAATTGACGGACTTAAGCGGCTTTTCTGCTTTAACGACTATTGGGGATTTTCTAGTAGTGGCAAACAATGAAGCTTTAACCTCTCTAAACGGTCTGGAAAATTTAAGCAATCTAGGGGAAACTGCGAATGGAATAATTCTTACCATTCTAAATAATCCACAATTAACAGATTGTTGTTCCGTATTCAACTTGGCAGAACAAGCAAATGCTGCGACCATTTCAATAGAAGGCAATGCTTTATCTTGTGCGGATTTACCGACTTTAAGAGAGGTGTGTTCTACGCCGCCACCAACAACTTGTGATTTATTAAATACTATAGACTTAGATCCTTGTGATCCACTCGTAACAGAAGTAGCGATTTATGCTTATCGAGGTGCTACTTACTTGGTTACCGTGCCAGATATGACGATGATTGCGGATTTACCAACGGTAGTAAGAAGCTGTGATACGGGGGAAGAATTTTGCTTCCTAGGTTTTGTTGCTGAGCCGCAACCTTGTATTCAGTTTTTTGAAGAAGCGATTAAGGTGTCTACGGTATTAACAAAAGCAGAAGACTGTACTGAATGTATTTGCCCCGAAATAGTAGAATTGGTATGTGGTGCAGATGGGTTGGTATATAATAATCCATGTGAAGCAGAATGTGCAGGCGTAGCTTGGACAGCAGGCGGTTGTCCAGATGAAGCACCTTTTATAGATTTGGAATTAGGTATCTCCGTTCCTAATCCTAATCCAGCAATTTATACCCGTGTTCCTTTGACCGTGCGTATTTCTAATGAGGGGGTCATTGCCGGAGAAAATATAAAAGTGGATTTAACCGTATGTGGAGAGAATTCTTCTGGTTTTCAACGCTCAAGTGGTGTGGTGTATGCGACAACTGCCTTCGATGCAAGCGCAGGTGATTATGATTATTTAGAACAAATTTGGACACTTCCATTTCTAGATGCTGGCGAATCCGCTACTTTAACAGTCAACTTATTTACGCTTTCCGAAGACCCTATTAATATAGGTGCTTATGTATTTGAAGCTTCTCCAGATGATAAAGATTCTACCCCTGATCGCATTCGAAATGTAGGTGCTTGTGAGGTGGATGAAGATGACGAAGCAGATTTAGTTTTAAATGGCATTCGTATCTGTGATTGTCCAGATGAGTTTGATCCTGTTTGTGGTAGCGATGGCTACCTATATGATAATGCTTGTGAGGCAGAATGCGTTGGCGTTGCTTGGGAAATAGGCGACTGTAGTGATCAGACCACCACTTGTGGAGAGATAACAGTAACTTATGGAGATGGTACGATAGACATAGTGGGACAACAAGGAGCAGACTATTTTTTCAAAATACACCGTCGCCAACCTGTTTGGGAGTATGTGTTTGAATGTAATGGAAAATGTGGCATTGGTCAAACGGTTAGGGATTTGGAGCCTGGCACTTATTATATAGATGTATATGATAAAAGCTGGCACTTGATATGTGATGATTTTGAAGTTACTTTAGGTAGTGGCTTTCAAGGGGCGAGTGATACGCCTAGTGCGAAGTTGCAATTACAGCAAACAACAGCATCTTTACATTTAAAAAAGCAATTAACTATCTACCCAAATCCTGCTAAAGGAGAAGTGAATATAGCATTTCCTCTTAATGAATACGATACGGGAAGTGTGTATGTCCATGATAAATTTGGTCGTTTGGTCAAGGAGTATGATTTAGCTCAAGTGCAAAATCAAGCTATTGGACTTACGACTTTCGCTAATGGTATTTATCAGGTGAGTGTAGTTGTGGATGGGCAGGTGATGGCTACTGATAAATTGGTGGTGATTCGGTAAGTTTCAACACCTATATTAATGTCAGAACAGGATTCATAAGATTTTAAGATTAGCAGGATTTTGAGTCGTACTACTACTTAAAATCTTGCAAATCTTTAAATCTTATAAATCCTGTTCTGGCATTAAATTACAAGAATCTCCTCAAAAACAGCTATTTTTGTAGAAACTAAATAGCTAAACCATGAGTGAACAAAAAGAAAAATACATCAACCCTTTAACGGATTTTGGTTTCAAAAAACTTTTTGGAACAGAATCTACTAAAGTACTCTTAATTGATTTTTTGAATCAAATCTTACCTGACAGAAAGATAAAAGACCTCTCCTATTCCTCTAGTGAAAAACAAGGTAAAACGGAAATTGATAGAAAAGCTATCTTTGATTTATATTGCATTGGCGATAATGGAGAAAGATTTATCGTAGAAATGCAAAAAGCAAAACAAAATTACTTCAAAGATAGAAGTGTGTACTATGCTTCTTTTCCGATTCAAGAACAAGCAAAAAAAAATAAATGGAATTACAAGTTAGAACCCGTCTATTCCATTGGGATTTTAGATTTCATCTTTGATGACCATAAGCAGGAAAAAGAGTTATTGCACATCGTTGAGTTAAAAGACCAACAATGTGAAGTCTTTTACAAAAAACTAAAATTTATCTATCTTGAATTGCCTAAGTTTAAAAAAAAGGAAAAGGACTTAAAAACGCATTTTGATAAATGGGTTTTTGTGCTTAAGCATCTATATAAATTACAAGACCGACCTAAAAAACTTCAAGAAAGGGTGTTTAAAAAACTATTTGAAGAAGCAGAAATCGCAAAATTCACACCTGAAGAAAGAGAAGCCTATGAAGAAAGTTTAAAACATTATCGGGATATAAATAATGTAGTGAATACTTCCAGAGAAGAAGGAAAGGAAGAAGAAAGAAATGAAATAGCAAAAGAATTAAAAAAGAATGGGGTATCCGTAGACATCATTATGAAGTCAACGGGTTTATCAGAAGAAGAAATTAATAATTTATAACAAATTAGGTGATAGCTTTAATGCATTCAGAATTAGCAGATTATTTAGGCATCTCTTATTCAGGTGCAAAGTCAAGAGTACAGCGAGCAAAAGGACAATTAAAAGCCCTCGTAGCAGATTGTGAAAATGTGGAGATAGACAGTAAAGGCAATATCATTGAGCATAATTTAGATAATTAATTTTTTTTGCGTCTATTTCTAATTATTCCGTCCATCCATAGTTAATACTAATTTTTATATTAAAAACAAACTCCCCTCTCTCCCTTGGGATGGGTGAGCGGTTTATTTTTTCTGTTTTTTTTTTCAAAAAACAGAAAAAATAAACCCTCCTAGCTTGTTGCTTAAAAAGAATAATTATGGATAATTTAAAAATAGTCGAGGTTCAGATTTTAAACGCTTTTGTTGACAATGGAACAGGAGGAAATCCAGCAGGTGTTGTCTTAAATGCTGACAACCTAACCAATCAACAAAAACTAAAGATTGCTGCGGCGGTTGGTTTATCTGAAACGGCCTTTGTTTCAAGTTCAGATGTAGCAGATTTTAAACTTGATTTTTTCACTCCTACTAAACAAATTGCTCATTGTGGTCATGCAACGATTGCCACTTTTTCTTACCTCAGCCAATTAGGAAAAATTCCTAACCCTTTGACCTCAAAAGAAACGATTGACGGCATAAGGAAAGTAACCACCACCAATGGCTTGGCTTTTATGGAACAAAAATCACCGACTTATACGGATGTTTCCGCTCAAAAGAAAGCGATTTTAAAATCGCTATCTTTGAAAGAGGAAGACCTTATTGAAGGGGCTGACATCTTTATGGTGAATACAGGCAATTCCTTTTTCATTATACCCGTTGCCAATTCAACTATTCTGAAAAATATTAAACCGAATTTTGATTTGATTACTAAGTTAAGTGATGAATTTGATTTAATAGGATATTATGTTTTTACGCTTGATACGGAAGAACAAGACAGAGATGTTTCGACAAGAATGTTTGCCCCAAGATATGGAATTGAAGAAGAAGCAGGAACGGGTATGGCTGCCGGACCTCTTGCTTGTTACCTTTACGATAAATTAGCGCTTAAGAAAAGTAGGTTTTTAATACAGCAAGGTAAATTTATGGATACTCCGTCTATCAGCTTAATTATTGTTGAATTAGAAATGGAGAAGGATGAAATAATAGGTTTAATGGTAGGAGGAAAAGGCATTGCCATCAATAAAATAAAGATTAAATTTGAAGAATAAATGGACAGCCATCATCCAATAATAAATCAAAATCCAAAAGATGAAATACATTCCAATAGTTATATTATTCAGCTTAGTTCAACTAAATCTACTTGGTCAAAACATCGAAGAAGAAAACAGTTTCTCCTTATGGAAAACAATTGAAATAGAATCAACTATTCTTGGAGAAACTAGGGAGATCTATGTACACCAACCAGCAGGTTTTTGGGGAATGGATGAAGCAATGAACAACCTGCCGGTTATAATCGTCCTTGATGCGGAAACTCAATTTCTACATACGGTGGCCACTATAGATTTTTTAAGTGCTGCTCCACTTGGTAACGACCTTATACCAAGGTCAATTGTAGTGGGCATTCCAAATACGAATAGAAACAGAGATTTGACACCAATAAAAGGGATTATTGCAAATGATTCAACGACATTGGAAATGACGGGTGGAGGTAAGCAATTCTTGAACTTTATTACAGATGAATTGATTCCCTTTATTGACGCCAATTATGCTACTTCAAAACATCGAACAATCATCGGTCATTCTTTGGGTGGACTCCTTTCATTTGAAGCATTATTGAGTAAGAGGGAATACTTTGATAACTATATTGCTATTGATCCAGCTTTTGGATTTGCAAACGGCAGTTACTTGGAAGAAGTCTTGGATACCTTACAACAGGCGGAGCTGTCAACAGAAAACTTATTTTTTGCAGTTGCCAATACCAAGCCGTCCTTTTTGACAGAAGAAGACCTTCTAGCAGATGAGTCAGATGTTATGAAATTGGTAGACATACCCAATAGAAAATTTCTGAAGGAGTACAAGAATAATCAATGGTCATTTAACTTAACTACTAAATATTATGCAGAAGAAAATCATTTTTTAGTTCCGCAGAAAGCAACTCATGACGGTTTAAGAAAATTGTATGATTATTACTCCTTTCCTGAAATAATGGATTACTATCATCCAAAGTATAAGCACAAATCAGATTTGATAGAAAGAATCAAAGACCATTATAAAATGATTACGTCCAAAATGGGATATGAGGTAATCCCAATGGAAGGATATCTAAATTCTTTTGCTTTTGGAATAGCACCATCAGGGAGAACAGATTTAGCGATTGCCTTATTTGAATATAACATTGAATTGCACCCAAACAATCCATTGGTTTATAATAATCTTGCTTATTATTATAGGTCAACGGGAAATAGTAAAAAAGCGTTAGAACTATATAAAACATCCATACAACTGAGTTCAGATGATTGGGTGCTGGAAGCAATTGAAAGTTTGGAAAAAGAGATTACTGAGGAAAAGAATTAAAGTGTAATGGGGTATTCATTGAAATACTTATGAAGTCAACAGGTTTGCCAGAAGGAGAAATTAATAAGTTATAACAAGGAGAATTCATTCAAAGCCAACTATTCTGTTTGAGGTAGTTGGCTTTGTTGTTTTGGTTGTTGTGGTTATTTTGGACAGGTCGACTAACAATTTCCTTACCACACCTTACTTGCTGCGTTCCACTTGCCACGTTCCCACTTGTCTTTTCATAGAAATATATTATTGACTAAAGCAAAGAATTTGACCTATTTAAGCTATGGCCCATAAATAGGCTACTCGAAAACCAAATTATCGGCAATTGATAGATTTTTATAATATAAATGTCTTATCTTTAAAATTATAACACCTAACACAAAAACTAGAACAGTGAAAACGACCTGCCTTATTTCTGTTTTTTATCTTTCTTTGTATGGTTTTTATTCGGCTACAAACGGTTATAATCGTTTGTAATTGGATTATTGTTGGGTGGGTATTTTTGGGATCACAACGAGATCGTTGTTATGAAGAAGTTCGGCACAAGTAATAAAAAATAAAACAAATAAACACCGATGAACTCATTCATTGCATATATGATGTCATTCTTAGGATTATCTTGGGGCTTGTATAGAATTTTTAATATCGCTGGCGATATAGTAAAGTCTAAAGAAAAAAAGAAACTTGCTAATTGGTTATTAAATCTCGAAGCAAAAGAAAGCTCATTGGTAAATCCATTTATCGAATTATTTGATACTGTATTTACAAAAAAACATTTTTCAATAAAATGTTTTTTGATTTCAACAATCTTCTCAGTATCAATTTTCGCAATAACATTTTTAATTTACTATATTGTAAGTAATCCCTTAATTGCCGATTTTGATTTAGCTGGGATTGATATTCTGAAAGATATTTTACCGTTCATTATAATATTTACATTAATTCCAGATTATTTTTCACTTCTCGAAACTAGATATATTTTATCCAAAATCTCTAATGAAGAAAAAATTATAAAAAAGATATTTTGGGTCGTTATGGATATAATCTTGACTTTTGTTATAATCCGATTAGCATTATTGATTGGAACAACAATTGGGAAGCATTATTGGTATGATTTCTATGCGTTTGAATTTCTTGAAAACTGGTATACACTTGAAGCAAAAGATAATTTTGAACAGTTAGATAGTAAAAAAACCAAATATAAAATTTTATTTCCTTATGGAATCTTTATCTATTCAGCATTTTTTACATCCATCTGGATCTGGCTTTATGGAATAATCGGGTTTGGGATAAGACTATTAAATCTGCCATCGAAAACACTGGAAACTACTAAAAGGATTTTTGATATAAAAAGAAAACCTTTCAAGGTTATGGGATTTATATCCATAATAATATTAATGATTATTTATATTGCTTTTGGATTATCTTACTTTAAAACTTAGTAAATAAAAAAGAAGCCCATATTAGTTCTTAACCCGAAGTCTCAATGATAGAAATCTATCTACATTATTCACAGGAGACTAACTACTTAAATTAGCACGATGTACTACCACGAAGCTGTACTACGATATGGAAAAATTTCATTTTCCATCCCTATCTTATCTATTTTCAATAGGTCTATTTAGCTATACTCGACATCTAATGCGATACTACAAGCAGTGCTATTGAAAAAACGAAAGATATAGGAAACAAGAACAGAGAAGCAGACATATTAAAAATATATAAGATAAGAATGGAAAAATGAAATTTTTCCATATCGCGCCCTCCATACACCTCGTATAGTGGAATAAATCTTTTACAAAATACCTAACCACTATTAGAAAATTTCAAATCAAATTATGGCACAAGACACAAAACATTATAAGTTTTCAGAAAACGGCGAACTAATAAATATTCCTTCAACAACCTCTTCATATAAAGATTTTGATTTTTATTCTGGCAAATGGAAAATTCGTAACAAAAGGTTAAAAACAAGATTAAATAATTGTACAGAATGGGTTGAGTTTGAGGCAACACAAGAGATGCGCATCGTTCTAAACGGTCTCGGAAATATTGACCACTTTTATGCAACCTTTGACGGAGAATCTTTTGAAGGAATGTCTTTGCGATTTTTTGACCCTAAAACGAAACTTTGGAGTATCTATTGGTCAGATGTAAGTAAAACTGGAATATTAGAACCTCCAGTCTTAGGTTCTTTTTATGGAAACTTGGGTGTCTTTTATACTAAAGATATTTTCAATGAAAAAGAAATTTTAGTCAAATTTGAATGGAACAAAACTGATTCTAGCAATCCAATATGGAAACAAGGATTCTCAGCTGACAATGGACAAACGTGGGAATGGAATTGGTATATGTATATGTCCAAAGTTGCAGAAAAGTAAAAGAAAAAGTAAAATGAAATACATAGTAAAAAGCATCCCCCAAAAAGGCAAACTAAGAAATGGGGATAGCTACAATTTCTTTGAAGATAATGCGGTACTGATTGCAGTAGTAGCGGACGGGGTTGGCGGAAATGTTTGTGATTGGAAAGCATCCGCGCAATCATGCGAAGATTTAGTGTATTTTTATAATAATGAATTCAATACCTTGGGAGTTAAAGAAGGCATAGCTCAAAGTTTGAGAAAAACTTATGCAAAACTTTATCGGACAAGAGGGAAATGCGAAGGCATGTTAACCACACTCATTGCCGTAATTATAGACAAGCAAACAAATGACTATTTTTATTTTGGCATTGGGGACAGCCTTATTTTAAAATATGAAAATAAGGAGATTAAGGAATTAACACCTGAATGTGCTTTTAGGATGCAACCTGATTTATTACCCAATAGGATTAGAAACGGTGGACAATTAAACAACAACACTTCTTTTGCATTGATGACTGACGGGATTTCTGCGAATAGAAAAAGGTATAAAGAAGAGTTAGCCTTAGTCCTACATTCGGAAAATTGGGAGCATAAGTTTGAGGAGATTATGCAACTCAATCAATTAACTCAATTTGATGACATGACCTTACTGTTGTTGAAAAATTAAACACGAATACTCAGTCGAGAAGGAAAGCGTTGATGAAAAAATATTTAAACATTGCTTCAAAATAAAAACAGAATGAAAAAGAAGAAAATAATAAACGAAGGAGGTATCCAAGGTCTAGGAATAGGGGTGGTAAACACGAATAGTGAAGAATTTAAGTTTTTGCAGAAAAAGATAATAACAGAATCGAAAAAACAATCGAAGCAGCAGATACTTGAAAATCACTTACTGTCCTTGCGGTTCCAAATGGAGAGCTATCTGAGAGTGGACAATGAAGAGATAAAAGAAGTGGGTTCTTTTTTAAAAGAATACGTAAAAGTATTAGGGATTAAGAATAAAGTCTTTGCAGAATATATAAGCTTTAAAGAATCAAATTTAAGTGCTTTATATAATGGAACTCGGAAAATAAATATCGACTTAGCATTAAAACTAGGCAAGATATTTAAGCTTGAACCAAGCTTATGGATTCATATACAAAGTAAGAATGAAATAAAGAGGATGAGAGAAAAAAATGAACAGGCATATAATAAATACAATATTGAAGATTTATTAAAGAAAGCTGGTTGAAATTATAACGACCTTATTGCTGCTCAAGACTTCTAGTCCTCAACTATTTCACTCGTTTCTAGTGAGCGTACTTTATTTTCTGATAGTTTTAAATTTAAATACCCGCTCCCCAAACAGTACTATTAGACAATCGCCTAAAAAAGTAATACTTCCAATTTGTTTATTTGTTGATATTGTTTATTTGTTTAGCAGTGTGCCTAGTAAACAAATAAACAATATCAACAAATAAACTATTAACGGTTTATTCCTTTTTTAAGCGATTGTCTAATAGGCACTATTTCTCTTTTCCAAAAGCAAGAATTAGAAAAATTAGAGAGCAAATTTCAAGAATAACCCTTCCCCAATGCCATTTACTCCATGTAACCAATTCCTTTTTCAAATCAATTTCACTAAGGGCAGATTGATAAAAGAGTTCATTTGCATCTTTAAAATAAATATAAAAACAAGCAACAAATAAAATTGCAAAGATGCTAGATATAAGAGCGAAGATTAAATTAGATGATTTCGAGCGAAAGTAAAAAATT